>Ga0080004_1123586_pt1 | contig 124701 bp, 127 predicted proteins | sample WasSprMetagenome_FD_69207 | JGI IMG/M metagenome (GOLD analysis project Ga0080004, IMG submission 69207) | Sulfidic aquatic microbial communities from Washburn Spring, Yellowstone National Park, USA - WS (SPADES assembly) (version 2) | ecosystem: Environmental > Aquatic > Thermal springs > Hot...
ATAACGGAGGTATCTGATGCTGTCTCTGTTATCGTATCAGAGGAAAGAGGAGAAATCTCATTAGCAGTTGGAGGAAAGATTTCGAGAGACATAACACCAGCTACATTAAGAAAGATGCTTTCTCAACTTTTGGGATTTGAAACTCCTCAGCCCTGGTGGAAGAGATTGCGGGTTAAAGAAGATGAAAAGAGAGCATAAATACAAAATTTTAGCTTTAATCTTGTCGTTTATTCTTTGGTATTTTGTGGTCTGGGGGAAACCCATCGAAAAAATCATCCAAGTCCCTATTGAACCAAGACTATCTTCAGAAGGTAATTATATAGTAGAGCTAAATCCATCTCAAGTAGATGTAAAATTAGAAGCCACAAGAAGTAATTTAAGAAATGCAGATATTAAGAATTTGAAACTTCAGATCGACCTTACAAGATACTCTCAAGGGGTATATCAAGTGCGAGTTCCTATTGAAAGTTTAAAAATAAATAATGTTAAAATAAAAGAAGTCACTCCAGCATACATTATGGTTGTAATAAAGAAAATTAGTTCTAAAAAAGTTCCTGTTAGGATACAATTTAGTCAAAAAATAGTAGTTAAAACAAAGCTACTTGTTGAACCAAGTTTTGTTAGCGTAAAAGGAAGCTGGGATGATATTAAAAATATAAACCAAATAAAAACAGTTCCTATAGAGTTTGATGAACTAAAAAAGGAAAAGGTGATGTATGTTGAACTTGAAACTCCTGAAAATGGGGTTGAGATTGAACCAAAAAAAGTTAAAATTGTATATCTAGCTCGATAAAATTTGCATTTTTCTATTCTTTAGTTCTTGAGAGGGGAGTTAGCATGCGAAAGCTTTTTGGCACTGATGGTATTAGAGGAGAAGCGAATGTCTACCCAATGCTCCCCGAGGTAGCTCTGCAGGTAGGTAGAGCTATTGGATATTTGTTTAGAGGAACTTTTGGCCAACACCAAAAGGTTATCATCGGGAAGGACACGCGAATCTCAGGCTACATATTTGAGTGTGCCCTAACAGCTGGACTATGTTCTATGGGGATTGATGTCTATCTAGTAGGTCCTCTACCTACGCCAGCTATTGCCTTTTTAACTAAGGACATGAGGGCAAGAGCGGGGATAGTCATTTCAGCCTCCCACAATCCCTACTATGATAACGGTATAAAAATCTTTGACCATACAGGATTTAAGCTACCTGACGAGCTTGAGGAAAGAATAGAAGCTCTGCTTGAAGACGAAGGATTTAACCAGATAAGGTCAACCAAAGAAGAGCTCGGTAGAGCCTTTAGAATTAAAGATGCTATAGGAAGGTATGCTATTCATCTAAAATCTGTCGTTCCCTCAAACATTGATTTTGAAGGTTTTAAAATCGCTATCGATTGTGCAAACGGGGCCTGCTATTATATTGGACCTATGGTGCTTGAAGAATTAGGTGCTGAGGTAGTTAGGGTAGGATGCCAACCAAACGGAGTGAACATAAACGAAAACTGTGGTGCTTTACACCCGGAAGTAATACGAAAAAAAGTGATGGAAGAAAAATGCCATGTTGGGATTGCGCTTGATGGAGACGGAGATAGGATTGCTATCTGCGATGAAAAGGGAAACCTTTACGATGGAGACGACCTTTTGGCAATTTTTGCTACCTATTTTTTTAGAAAGGGAATGCTTAATCCGAAGGTAGTAGTAGGTACAGTAATGACGAATAAAGGGTTAGAATTATATCTTTCAAGGCTTGGAATAGAGCTTATTAGGACCCCTGTTGGAGACAGGTATGTTGTTCAAGAGATGAAGTCTAAGGGTTGTCTTCTTGGTGGCGAGACATCTGGACATATCATATTTCTTGACAAATCCACAACTGGTGATGGATTGCTTACTGCGCTAAGGCTTCTTTCCATTTTAAGAGAAGAAGGGAAAACCCTCTCGGAATTTCAAGGTCTTTATGAAAAATTTCCACAGGTAATAATTAACATTAAGGTTAAAGAAAAAAGACCTGTTTATGAAATAGAAGGGCTCACAGACCTAATCAATAAATTAGAAAAAAAACTTGGAGATGAAGGGAGAGTTGTTGTTCGACCTTCTGGAACCGAGCCTAAGTACCGAGTTATGGTCGAAGCAAAGGATAGCAATATTGCGAAAGAATTTGCTGAGGAGATTGCTACCTACATCCAGAGAAGATTAGAATGAATAAATTCTTGAAATATATTCCTATCTTTTTTTGGATAATAGCTATAGCTGCTCTTTTAATTGGCTTGTTTAACTCAGGTTACCAGTTCGTTCAATCGCGTGGTGCAATTCTTTGTCTTTCCTGCATGGGACTTGAAGAAAATGAGGATTTTTAAGCTTCGCTTTCTTATTCAGGTAGCTTCAACGCTCTTTCAGAATAGTTCTTTTCAATTTTTAACAACAAAAGGTCCCTATACAGGTTTTCTTAAAAGTTTTTGTTCCTTTGGGTTGAACTGCTATTCTTGCCCCATGGCTTGGTTATCCTGCCCCTTAGGTATCATCCAAAATCTTTTTGCCTCACTTAGGACGCTTCCAACTCAGGTTGTCATTTCAGCCTTTGGTTATTCCTTGGGTTTGATACTTTTGATGAGCCTTGCCTTGGGAAGGGTAATCTGCGGGTGGCTTTGCCCTTTTGGGCTACTTCAAGAGCTTTTGTATCGTATTCCCTTTTATAAAAGAGAAATCCTTCTCCCCTACTCCTTACAAAGATATTTAAAGCATCTTTTTTTGATTTTTTTTGTCATTCTTCTACCATTTTTATACCTAACTGAAATAGGTTATGGATTAGTTTGGTTTTGTAAGTTTTTTTGCCCAGCTGGGACTTTGGAAGCTGGGTATTTAAATTTAATACTTCAGCCGCACTTGACCAAAAACATAAGTTTAACCTTTTATCTAAAAACAGCATTATTATTTGGATTTTTAATTCTATGTATTGTAGACCTTAGGTTTTTTTGCAAAAATTTATGTCCGCTTGGTTTGATATATGGGATTTTTAATAAATATGGGGTGTTTAGGCTCAGATGGAGCGAAAAGAAATGCACCCTCTGCGGAGCCTGTGAGAAAATCTGCCCCATGGGTTTGCGCATCCCTAAGGATTTAAATTCTGTAGAATGTATCAGATGTTTAAACTGCTTAAGTATCTGTCCAAGTAAGGCGATAGTTTTAGATAAGTCGCTATTTTACCTTCCTCATGTTGATTTAAAATCAATCACCATAAAGGAGTTAAAACATGCTAAGAAGTAGGGAAGATTTTGATAAGCTACGTCCTGTTAAAATTATTCCTAATTTTCTGCCAAACCCGTTAAGTTCCGTATTGATAGAATTTGGAAACACTAAAGTTTTGATTACCGTCTCCTTAGAGGATAAGGTTCCACCCTTTCTTAAGGGGACGGGAACAGGATGGATTACGGTAGAATATGCCTTATTGCCAGGGGCAACTAAGACCAGAACCCCTCGGGAAGTGCTTCAGCGTAAAGGAAGGTCCCTTGAAATTCAGAGGATGCTTGGGAGGGTTCTTCGTTCAGTGGTTGACCTAACCGTCCTTGGAGAAAGAACACTATGGGTTGACTGTGATGTCCTTAATGCTGATGGGGGAACAAGGTCAGCTTCGGCGACTGGAGCCTTTGTAGCTCTAAAAATAGCCTTTAAAAGACTTATAGAACAAGGGCTCATTGAGAGGGACCCAACCCTTGAATACTTAGCTGGCGTAAGTGTAGGAAAGCTTGGGAACGATTTTTTGTTGGATTTAAACTATGAAGAAGACTCGATAGTTGACGTTGATGCTAACTTTTTCATGACCGAATCGGGTAAAATCGCTGAAATACAGGCAAGCGGAGAAAAATCTCTTTTCAGTTGGGAAGAATTAGAAGCAATGAGAAAGTTAGCCTTTAAAGGGATCACTGAACTTATTCAAAAGCAAAAGGAGGTGCTTGGTGAAGCCTAAAGAGATCTTGATCGCCACCACTAACTTGGGGAAGGTCCGGGAGATTGAGCCTATGCTCAAAGACCTTGCGTTCTTGGAGATAAAAACCTTAAAAGATTTTTCTCCTATTCCGCCTCCTGAAGAAAAAGGAAGCACTTTCTTGGAAAATGCTTTAGAGAAGGCAAGCTATTACGCTAAACATTTCAATATTTTGACTTTAGCTGATGATTCCGGGCTTGAGGTTGAAGCCCTTTCCGGAGCACCAGGTATACACTCTTCTAGATTTGCCGGTGATAAGTCAACAGACGAAGAAAATATAAAAAAGCTTTTAAAACTACTTCAAGGGGTGCCATTTGAAAAACGAAAGGCAAGGTTTGTTTGCGTAATCGTGGTATATCATCCGTCGGGCAAGTGGATTTATGCTGAGGGAGAGTGGCAAGGCTACATTGCTGAAGAACCAAGGGGCACTCAGGGGTTTGGCTATGATCCAGTATTTCTTGTGCCTGAGTATAATTTAGAAAGGACAGCTGCTGAACTTCCAAAGGAGGAAAAGAATAGAATAAGTCATCGGGCAAAGGCTATAAGGGCTATTATTCCGAAACTAAAAGAATTTTTGGAAAAGATTGAAGATTAAATTCGCATGGATAAGCTAAGGTTTATTCAACCTCCATTGTTTGAAAAATATAAAATTAAGGGGTTTTTTAGCACGGCTATAGTTCCAAACGTAGTCCCTACCCAACTTTTGAGAGCTATGTATCCAGGGTATGAAGTTTTTTTGCCTTCACAAATACATAGTGCAGATGTGCTTTATTTAGATGCCTTGCCATTTAAGCAAAGCTTTCAAGGTGATGGAATAATTACTCGATTATCTAAGGTGATAGTTGGAGTAAAGACGGCAGACTGTGTTCCTATATTAATAGCTACAAAGGATAAATCTTTAGTTGGAGCCATCCATGCCGGATGGCGAGGGAGCATTAAACAGATACTTTATAAAGCTATACTTAAAATTTTGACTTTAGGATATACACCTACGGATATTTTGATTGCTATCGGTCCACATATAAGACCTTGTTGCTACGAAGTTGGGGATGAAGTTCTAAACATGCTTAAGCAAAATTTCCCAGATTTTAAAGATTTTATCTTAATATTAAACGGAAGGATTCATTTAAATCTTACTAAGTTGAACCTATTTCAAGCATTAGCATGCGGACTTCCAGAAGAAAACATATGGGTATCTAATGATTGCACCTTTTGTCAACATGATATATACTACAGTTATCGTTATCACGGAAAAACCAGAGGCTATCAACTTTCTTTCATCTTTAAAGAATTAGAATAAGAGTAGAATGTGGTTACTACTCAAATTTTATAGTCTTATTCATCTCCTTCTATTGCCTCTGATTTTTCCCCTTGAATTGAGAAAAAGAGACCCTAAAAGAAGGCTCATTTGGCTTAAAGAAAAATTTGGCTTTATTTCTTCACCACGCTTTAGAGACAATCGAAAAGTTATTTGGGTTCATGCGGTTTCTCTTGGAGAAGTAAGGGCTATAACAAAGTTCTTAGAATTGGCAACGCAGGAGTTTAATATTTGTCTCACAACGACCACAGAAACAGGAAGAACCTTTGCCGAAAAGCTCATGAGAAAAAATCCTAATCTTAAAGTATACTACAGCCCCTTTGACCTTGAATTCGTTATCAAGAAATTTTTAAAAAAGATAAACCCTGTAGCCTTAGTCTTAGTAGAAACAGAGATTTGGCCCAACATGATCTATATCTCCTCGAATTATATGCCCATCTTTCTAATTAACGCTCGCCTTAGTGATAAATCTTTTATAAGATATAAAGCTTTGTCTTTTTTCTTTAAACCAATCCTCAATAAAATTTCAGCCATTTGCACTCAAAATGAAAACTATTTGCATAAATTCAAAGCATTAGGCGTTATTACTGATAAACTATACCTAACTGGCAATTTAAAATTTGATATTACGATACCTTTTATGAAATTCGAAGAATTAGAAATATTAAAAAGACCTATAATCATTGCTGGAAGCACGCATGAAGGGGAAGAAAAGATTATTCTAACAAGCTTTCTTCAAATAAAAGAAGCCTCAAGTTTGCTCCTTGTGCCAAGACATCCTGAGAGGTTTGAAAAGGTTTATAAGCTTTGTCAGAAGTTCATAGGTGCAAAAGATGTGATCGTTTTTAAGTATTCAGAACTTCTTGAGAACAAGCCACAGGAGATGTTAAAGGATTGGCAGGAAGAAAAAAAAATGGTGGTCGTAATTGATAAAATAGGGATATTAGCAAGCCTTTACCGAATTGCTGATGTGGCTATAATAGGCGGTAGTTTCATTCCTCATGGAGGCCAAAACCCGCTTGAAGCCATCTACTGGAAAGTCCCAGTGATAATTGGTCCTTATATGGATAATTTTCCTTTTGTTGCAGAATTTGTGAAAGAGGGAGCAATCCTTCAGACAACTCCTGAAGGGCTAACTGAGGCAATTCATGTAGTTTTAAAGGATAAAGAATACAGAGAACGCCTTGGCGAAAAAGCTTATGCTATGTTCATGAGATTAACGGGAGGGAGCAAAAAGACCTTAGAAATTATTAATTCGTTTCTCAAATCCAAAAACCAAAAATTGACTTTTACTGAATTTCTGATAAATGACCTATCAAGCAAAAATTAATTAAAACAACTTCATCTTATCCTGTTTAGTAGTTTGAATTAATCGTTTTTTTTGGTAAAATAAGTAACACCGATTTTAAAGATACAGGAGGGGCAGATGGAAGAAACGAGGGAGCTTCCTAAACTTGAAAAAAAGCTTGAAAAAATGACGATTAAGGAACTTCGGGAAATTGCCTTACAGATCCCAGAAATTCAAGGTGTTCATGGAATGACAAAGGAGGAGTTGATTTCTGCCCTAAAGAAAGTATATGGTATCGCTGAAGAACCGAAAAAAGTTGGAGCTTCATTAAGAGAAATAAAAAGTAAGATTAAAAAATTTAAAAAGTTAGCAGAAGAAGCAAAGCAAAAAGGAGATTTTGAAAAATACGAAAGGTATCGTAGACTGGCAAGTAAATTCAAGAAACGCTCAAGAAAACTTGCTAAATTAGCAAGAATGTCCTAAACTATCTGGGGGGCGAACGTATGTCCAATCCCGTGGTCTATACAAACATACCAGATGTTCCGCTTCTTCACCGGGGAAAAGTGCGGGATATTTACGACCTTGGCGATAGTCTTTTGATCGTAGCGACAGACAGAATTTCCGCCTTTGATGTTGTTCTACCTACCCCCATTCCTGATAAAGGGAAAATCCTTACTAAACTCACCCTCTTCTGGCTCAACTTTCTCAAAGACATAGTTGAAAACCATCTAATCACTGCCAACATTGATGAATATCCTGAGGTATTAAAAAAGCATCGAGATGTCCTTGAAGGAAGGAGCATGATCGTTAGAAAAGCAAAGGTCTTTCCCGTTGAATGCATTGTTAGAGGCTACATTACTGGGTCAGCGATGAAAGAATATCTTAAAACAGGGATGGTTTGCGGAATACCCCTACCCCCTGGTCTCAAAGAGGCAGATAAACTGCCTGAACCAATCTTTACCCCTTCAACTAAGGCTGAGCTTGGCAGCCACGATGTAAACATTACCTTTGAAGAAATGATCAAGATAGTTGGGAAAGAAACAGCAGAGGCTTTGAAAGAACTTTCTCTTAAACTTTATAAAACAGCCTCATCTTACGCAGAAGAAAGAGGCATTATCATTGCCGATACAAAGTTTGAGTTTGGATTGCATGACGGGAAGGTCATTCTTGTTGATGAAGTTTTAACTCCCGATTCTTCCCGTTTTTGGCCAAAAGAATCTTATGAGCCAGGAAAACCTCAGGTAAGCTTTGACAAACAATACATAAGGGATTGGCTAAAAAACACAGGTTGGAAGGAAGGCACGCCACCCCCAGAAATTCCTACCGAAGTTGTAGAAAAGACAAGAGAAAAATATCTACTTGCCTTAAAAGTTCTTACTGGTGAAGAGTTATAGAGAGGTTCCTCTCGCCTCTATTGATCTTTTAAATAGAGATTACCTTCACTCTTACCCTGAAAGAAGTTCTTTTCTCATTGAGAGCATAAAGGAGGTTGGACTTCTTCAACCTCCTCTGCTTTTAGAGGAGCCTCACGGACTAATCATCCTCTGTGGAGAGGGAAGGGTTAAAGCTTGTTTAGAGCTTGGATTTGCGTATCTTCATTGCCTAATCTTAAAGGATAGATACCCGGATAAAGACTTGTTTTTTATTTCTCTTCAGTCTAATCTATTTCGTCCTCTAAATCTTGTAGAAAAGGCAATTTTTTTCAACAAGGTTTACCACCTTTTATCTGAAGATGAAATATCAAAAACTTTAAAACTCTTAAACCTTCCAGTGAATCAAAATACTATTCAAACTTTACTTGTTATAAATAAGTTAAATGACGATTTTAAAAAATTAATCTTAAATGAAAAAATCAATCCTCAAATTTTGAAGTATTATGAAGCTTTTGATGAAAAGTCATTCTTTAATCTTTTAAACATTAGTGTAAAACTTTCTTTAAGCTTTAGTGAGCAAAGGGAGCTTTTTGAATTAGCCTATGACTTAATGAGGGTTGATAAGCTAGAAGAATTTTTAAAAGAATTATCTCAAATTTTAGAACTTGAAGACTACAACCAGAGAAAGAAGGCTTACAAAGAAGCTTTTATGAAATTTCGTTATCCCTTTTATAGCCAAAAATGGAAAAGGCTTAAGGAAATAAAAAGCTTTTTTATGGCTAAGGGTGTTGAAATCCAGTATGTTCCTTACTTGGAAGAAAGGGCTGTAGAGATTAGGTTTAAGATTGAGAGGCTTGAAGACCTTGAAAAAAGGATTAATTTTTTGAGAAACTATGGAAGAGAAATTTTTTCCGTCTTTGACGAATGAAGATGAGCTTCTTCGCCTAGAACAAGCTTATTGTTATCCTGCTAAAGGATGCTACAAAGGCCTAGTCAAGTTAGACACAGACTTAACCCCTCTTTTTCCTTATCTAAGGGCGGTTGCTAAAACTTTATACTTTGAGCCGCAAGAAAAGATCATTTTTAAATATCAGCATAATGGGAAGGATTATAAAGTATCTCTTTCCAAAAATGAAGTAAGCTTTGCCCTTGTTTCTGACAAAGACGAGGCTTATGAAGTTTGGAAAAGCTTAAAAGATTATTTAGAAGGAGTTTGGCAGAAAAGGTCTGAAATTCAACCAAACTTTAAGCCTGTTCAAAGACCAAACCCGTTAGAAATCTACAAGCTTTTGCCTAAAACTAACTGTAAGGAATGCGGGTTTTTGAGTTGTCTTGCCTTTGCCAGCGCCTTAACAACCGGAGATGCTGAACCCGCGCAATGTCCCTATTTGGATAATAAAACTGAAAAATTTCTAAGTGAAACTTTAAGTTAATGTAGTTCTATTGACCTCCATAAGTCAAGAATTAGCTTAGGGAAAACCTCTTCAGGTTTTCTAAATTCACGCTTAAAGGAGAGCTCTGCTTGAAAAAGGGCTTGAAATAAGGGGGCAAAGTTTTTTACTTTTTTGAGATGGGCTTTCATTGTGAATAGACTGTAAGGATGGGTTTCGGCAAGAATAGGAGGTATGCTTATAGCAGGATTACCCTTAATTTCTTGCCATTTCTTCATAAATGCTGAATAATAGTTTTCCTTCTCAATCTCTGGATGTTCGACCAAAAACTCTTTTAAAATTTCCATTTTTTTGAAGTGTTTGTATAGGTAGGCAATTATAGCCGTTGGTTCTGTTTTGGCATCGAGCAAACCTTCGATTAGCTTGAGAGTTTGATTTGGTCCTTTGTTAAAAAGGGCATCTCCAATCAAAAAAAGGGCTGAACTTGAGTAAGGGACAACGATTTGAAGGACATCGCTCTCAGAAATCTCAGTGCCCTGCCCAACATAAAGAAGTAATTTTTGGAGTTCATTTTTGAAATGATGATAATCATCACCGACAAGGGATAAGAAGAGCTGAGCTACCTCTTTGTTCATGGTGCAGTTATTCTTCTTAAGCTCATGGGTGAGCTCCATCTCAAGAAGGTCTTCCTTCCTTCGGCTGGGAAAAGGAATGATGGCTCCTTTTTCCGTAGCGTATTGATATAAAGGATGAGCCTCTGTGAAATTCTCAGAAAGGAAAAACCAACTAAAAGGTGGCTTTTCATAACGGGAAAGATTTTCTATCATTTCCTTTGCCTTATTTTGAGAGATCTCTTCAGCACCATAGACTAAATAAACCTTTCTAAAACCAAACAACCCCTCTTGATAGCCTTTGATCTGAGAAAATTCCTTCTTCCCCTCTTGCGTTCTTAAATCATAGACCTCAAGCGTAGACCCTTGGTTGAGAAGAACATCTAAAATTCTTTTAGCCTTTTCTTCTATCAAAGGATAAGGACCTATGAAGATGTATACTGGGGCGATCCTACCTTGGTTTGCAAGGGCGACAAGCTTTTCAATCTGAAGGGGAGTAAATATAGGCATCTCCTAAGTTTGGGGTGATACTACAAGTTTTAAAAATCTCTTTTTTCCTACACGGAGAAAGTAAGTTCCAGGGCTTAGGGAAATCTCTTCTGTTTCAATTGTTTTATGATCAAGGTCTATGGCGCGCTGAGCAATCAATCTTTTTGCCTCGGAAGAACTTTTAGTTATTCCGAGCTCTTTTAAAAACTTGGGCAAATAAATTGTTCCGGCCTTAACTTCAACGGTTTCAGCTTCCGTTGGGGCTTCTTTCCTACTAAATACCCGCTCAAACTCTTCCTCGGCTTTTTTAGCCTCCTCTTCGCTATGGTATTGAGAAACGATCGTTCTTGCAAGGAGCTGTTTGACCTTTTTAGGATGTAGAATCCCCTTCTCTACTTCCTCTTTCATCCTTGCCACGTCCTCAAGAGGGATATCCGTCAAAAGCTCAAAATACTTCCACATTAGGTGGTCAGGTATGGACATAAGCTTTCCGTACATCTCAAAGGGTGGTTCCATAATACCCACATAGTTTCCAAGGCTTTTGCTCATCTTCTGAACGCCATCAAGACCTTCAAGCAAAGGCAAAGTCATAACCACCTGGGGCTCCTGCCCGTATTCCCGCTGGATGTCTCTTCCGATAAGAAGGTTAAAAAGCTGGTCTGTTCCCCCAAGCTCTACATCAGCTTGTAAAGCAACAGAATCATAGGCTTGGAAGAGAGGATAAATCAATTCATGAAGACAGATAGGGATACCCTCTTGATAACGCTTTTTAAAATCTTCTCTTTCAAGGATCCTAGCCAAGGTATACTTTGCACAAAGCCTTATGATATCCTCTGCGGTCATGCAAGAAAACCAACTACTATTGAACACCACCTTAGTTTTTTCTGGGTCAAGGATCTTAAAAACCTGTTCCTTATAGGTTTTTGCATTCTCTAAAACCTGTTCTCTGCTTAAGGCTTTTCGTGTTTCTGACCTTCCGGTTGGGTCTCCGATCATGGCGGTAAAATCTCCGATCAGGAAATATACCTCATGACCAAGGTCTTGAAATTGCTTAAGCTTTCGAAGAAGCACAGTATGCCCAAGGTGTAAGTCTGGAGCTGTCGGGTCAAAACCAGCCTTAATCCTAAGGGGTTTACCTTCTTTGATTGACCTCTCAAGCTTAGCGATAAGCTCCTCTTCTTCAATCAGGTCAACAACCCCTCTCTTTAATATGTATAAGGCCCTTTTTATCTCTTCTTTCATACCTCCTCCCTACTCTCTTTCAAAATATTCGAGGATTGCGGAAACAAGCCCTGGTATAGTGTTTTCCTTAGCTATGATCTCTGGCTCAAACCCATACTGTCTTAAAGCGTTTGCTGTTATAGGTCCTATCACAGCAAATAAAACCTTAGAGGGTTTAACTTCCGTCCCTTCTAGGAGTTTAAAAAAGTTCTCCACTGTGGAAGAGCTCGTAAAAGTGATAACATCTACCCCTTGCCTAAGGGTCGATACAAGTTTTTCTTTACTCTCTTCTGGAAGCTTTGTTTCATAGATGGGTAAAATTTCTACATTAGCACCGAGCTCTGCTAAACCCTTGGGCAAGACATCTCTTGCTACCTTTGCTCTGAGCAAAAGTATATTTTTCCCTTTTAATTCTAATGAAGAAAAGGCTGACAAAAGCCCCTCTTGGGTGTAATCTTTCTCAGGTCTAAGGTCTGGTTTAATAAAGTATTTTTTTAATGCAGACTCAGTTCCTGGTCCAATCACGGCGACCTTCTGATTTGCTATAAACCTTAGGTCAAGGTCCAATTTAGCAAGGGCTGAGAAAAAGGCTAAAACTCCGTTTTCCGAGGTAAAGACCAACCAATCGTATTTTGGAAGTTCTTTGAGTTTGGTCAAGGTCTCATCGTTTAAGAGATATTCTACTTTTATGGTTGGAACTTCAAAGACTTCAGCTCCAAGCTCAACCAGGGCTTCTTTTAATTTGCTTGCCTGCTCTCTTGTGCGCGTAACAAGGATCCTTTTCCCAAAAAGAGGCTTGTTCTCAAACCATTTAAACTTCTCACGAAGAGACACTACCTCTCCCACAACGATAATGGCTGGAGCCGTAATACCAGCTTCGGCAACTTTCTCAACTATGTTTTCTAATGTCCCGGTTGCTACCTTTTGCTTTGGCGTTGTTCCCCACTGAATAACCGCACAAGGGGTGTCTTGGCTTTTTCCTTCCTTGATCAAATTTTCTACGATGTGAGACAAGTTTTTGACGCCCATAAGAAAGACAAGGGTGCCGAGTTTAGCTAAGGCGCTAAAATCAATCCTACTTTCTTCCTTGCCCTCAGCTTCGTGCCCTGTAACTATGGCTAAAGTTGAAGTAAAATTCCTGTGGGTAACAGGTATCCCTGCATAGGCCGGAACAGCAATGGCTGAAGTAACTCCTGGGATAACCTCAAAAGGAACGCCATGTTTAATCAACTCCTCTATTTCTTCCCCTCCCCTACCAAATAGAAAGGGGTCGCCCCCTTTTAGCCTGACAACAAGCTTTCCTTCAAGGGCTTTTTTTACAAGGAGTTTATTTATCTCTTCCTGAGACATAGTATGGCTTCCGCCTTTTTTACCCACATAGATTAGCTCCACATCTTCACGACAATGGGATAGAAGCTCAGGGTTTGCTAAATAATCATAGATAACCGTATCCGCTTTTTCTAAGACTTTTAGCCCTTTGAGGGTGATTAAACCAGGGTCCCCTGGTCCTGCCCCAACAAGATAAACTTTTCCTTTCTTGGGCATAACTTTAACTCTTATAAGGGAAATTAAATCAATTCCTTTAAAATATCCCTACCACCGAGGTCTAAAAGCCTTTTTGCCAGGGCTTCCCCAAGCTTGTTTGCCTGGTGTGCTGGACCTTGTATTGCTTCTCGGTAAAATCTTTCGCCTTGCAAGTCGCTGATAAAGCCAATTATGAAAAGTTCTCCGTCTTTAAGGTAGGCATAAGCTCCGAGAGGCACTTGACATCCTCCTTCCATGATTCGAAGGAAAGACCTTTCCGCAGTAACACAAAGCGCTGTCTCAGGCGAATGTAAAGCTTTAAGCAAAAGTTCCTTTAGTTCCTTATCCTCACTTCTTATCTCAATGCCTAAGGCGCCCTGCCCTACCGCAGGGATCATCTCTTCTAAAGAAAACTTTTTATATTCTACCTTTATTCCAAGTCTTTTTAAACCAGCCTCAGCAAGAATGATTACATCATATAAGCCTTCATTAAGCTTTCTTAATCTTGTATCAACATTTCCTCGAAGGGTCAGAACTTCCAAATCTTTTCGTAATCTTTTTATTTGAACGCTTCTCCTAAGGCTACTTGTTCCAACCTTAGCAAAAGAGGGAAGGCTCCTTATACTATCAAACTTTGAGACCCAAACATCAAAAGGAGATTCCCTCTCTGGAATGATGCTTACTTCAAGACCTTTAGGTATTTGTGAAGGGACATCCTTCATGCTATGGACTGCAAAATCTATCTCACCTCGCAAAAGAGCTTCCTCGATCTCCTTTACGAAAAGCCCCTTTCCCCCAATTTTACTTAAAGGACTATCAAGGATTTTGTCACCCGTTGTTTTAATAATTACTTTTTCTACCTCAAGGTTAGGATAAAAGCTTTTTAACTTAGAAATCACCCAATCAGTTTGGGCAAGGGCAAGCTTACTACCCCTTGTGCCAACTCGTAGGTGCAATGTGCTTACCTCCTATCTACAGGTGCTACAAGAACCACCTGTGCAGCCACTACACCCGGAAGAGGACGCCGAAACAAATTTACCCCCTGATTTAAAGGCAACCTGGGAGATAAGTTTCCTTACCTTTTGGCTCCCGCAGTTTTTACATTTTACATTAGAAGCATTACTTCCCAAAACAAGCTCTTCAAAAACTTTACCGCACTCTTCACATTCAAACTCATAGATTGGCATCCCCTACCCCTCCTTTTTCAGTTTAAATTTATGTTTAATTTTACACTATTTCTTCCTTAGGTTTGAGCTCTGGCACTCTGCCCTTATGGAAAAGCATTAAAAGAGGCGGGGCAATGAATATTGAACTATAGATCCCAACGATAAACCCCAACGTTAATGCTAAAGCAAAATCTCTTAAGGCTACACCTCCAAATAGCAGAAGAGAAACCGAACCAAAAAGGACGGTTAAAGCGGTTATAATAGTTCTTGAGAGAACCTCGTTTAAAGCCTTGTTAACGAGGGAGACGAAGTTAAGCTTATCTCCCCTCAAAACGACTTCGCGTATCCTATCAAAAATAACCACGGTGTCTGTTAGCGAGTACCCGGCAATAGTAAGAAGGGCTGTGATAAAAAGAAGGTTTATCTCTTTTCCAAGCAAATAAAAAATAGCAAAGACTGCTAAGACATCGTGAAAAGTTGCTAAACCCGCGGCTAAACCAAAGTAAAAATTAAACCTAAAGGTGAGATACAGAATGATCCCAATTATAGCCCCAATGATAGCATAAAAGGCTTTGGTCTTAAGTTCAGAGCTTATCATTCCCCCGATTTCTTCTTTGGCTAAAACCTGAAATTTATACTCAGGTATTTCTGATGTCAAAACGTTCAAGACCCTCTGCACTTCTTCGGTTAAACTTTCCTTTTCGCTCTTAAACTTTAGTAGAACCAGTTTTTCTCCTTTGACATCTTGAAGTGAAAATTCTTTTAGCCCAGCTTTAGCTAACACCTCGCGAATGCGGTCAAGCTCAGGTTCCTTTTCGGTTTTTAGGTAAAGGATCGTTCCCCCTGTAAAATCTATTCCCAGATTGGCTTTACCTAAGAAGGCAGAAACACCTCCAGCAACTCCAATTATACTTAGGATTATTGAAAGGATTCCGAAAAACTTCCTCCATCTCATAAAGTCAAAGTTTGGCTCAGTCAAAATCTGCATAAACTTGACGTTAAAACTTTTCCCTTTTTCATAGTAATATTCATAGAAAAGCTTGGTTACAAAAATGGCTGTAAAAAGGTTAACAATGATTGAGACTGAAAGAGTGACAGCAAACCCCCTTACAGGTCCTGCGCCAAAGATAAAGAGGATTAACGACGTGATAAGGATCGTTATGTGGGCATCAAAGATGGTCCAAAAGGCTTTGGTATATCCTTGAAAAATCGCTGAATAGCCCGTTCTACCTATTCTAAACTCATCTCTCATTCTTTCAAAAATAAGAACGTTTGAATCAACGCCCATGCCGATGCTTAAGATTATTCCGGCAATGCCGGGAAGAGTAAGCGTAGCCTGAAAGGCAGAAAGCAAAGCTAAAAGGTAGTAGATGTTTAAAAGCAGAGCAAAGACAGCGATCGCACCAGACACACGATAGTAGAGGATAGTAAAGAGAATTACAGCTGATGCTCCAACAATCCCAGCTAATATACCTTTTTCGATAGCATCTCTTCCTAAGGATGGACCGATGGTTATGTTTGAAAGGATTTTTACTGGAGCTGGTAAGGCTCCTGCCCGTAATACTATAGCTAAGTCTTGAGCTTCCTCCATCGTAAAGGAGCCAGTTATCTGAGCCTCTCCACCTGATATCTTTTCTCTGATAACAGGTGCCGAACGAACTACATCGTCAAGGACAATGGCTAAACGCTTGCCAACGTTAACGCTCGTTATAGCTTCAAAGATCTTTGCCCCCCTCTCGTTAAACTGGACCCAAACATAGGGCTCGTTAAAATCTGGATTGATCCTTACTTGGGCATTCCTTATGTATTCTCCGGTAAGAAGAGTTTCTTTTTTAAGAAGAATAGGAATCCTTTTTAGTCCCTTCTTTTCTCTATCTCTTTCGATAAGGAAGTAAAACTCAGTATCTGGGGGAAGAAAGGGTCTTAAGGCATCCCGCCATTCTTGTATGTTTTCTGGGTCCTTGACTTTTCCGCTCTGGAGCAAAGAATTCATAAGGGAAGTAAGGTCTATTCTCTGCATGGCTTCATCGTCAACAAGCTTGAACTCAAGCTGAGCGGTTTGACCAATAACCCGTAAAGCCCTCTCCGGGTCTCTAACACCTGGTAGCTGGACAACAACCTTATCCTTTCCTTGTTTTGTGATGACAGGCTCTGCCACACCAAACTGGTCAATACGATTTCGGAGAACCTCAAGAACTTGATTTACTAAGTTTTCTTGAATAAAGCTTATTCTTTCGGAAGAAAGAGTAATGATTAGATGGACCTCATCCCCAACTCTTTTTTCGCTAACCAAGGTTAAATCTTTAAATCCTTTCAAGAGCTCATCTTTTAGGTATTTAGCTCCTTTATCATCTTTAAGCTTTATGATAGCTTGCAACCCTTCCTTTTGAACCTCAAAGGAAAATCCCTCTTTTTTTAAAGAGTTACCAAGGTCGTGAAGATAGCTTTCAAACTGGTTCTGTAAAGCTTTATCAAAATCTGGCTTTAGGACCAGATGAACTCCACCTTTCAGGTCAAGCCCAAGCTTTAAACCCCCTCGGTAAACATACTTCGTAAACCAAGGTGGAAGGTCTGAAACAAAGGTTGGAAGTAAAAGAATAAAAGCCAAGAGGGATAAAAGGATAACCAAAAGGATTTTAATTTTTAGCTTTGTGCTCATATCTATTCCTCACAGTATAAAGCTTTTTTTATAGCAACTATGTTATGTTTAATAAAATCTTGATAAGAAATGCTAATCGGCTCATCCCCTGAATAGGCACGGATTATTTCATAGCCCTTTCCCTTAAAATAGTTTTCATAGTTCGTAAACTCAGATGAGCTTACAAGAACTCGCTTTATGCCTTTTGCTTCAAGGGCTTTGAGGAATTTCATTAGGGTTCCAGGAGAAACCTCCCCATGATGATGTCCTGTAACAAGAGGAATCTCTTCAACTCCTGTCCCCTCAATTAAATAATAAAAAACCCGGTGTCCAAGATGGAAGAAAGTTTTATTCTTGCAGGATGCAAGCTTTGCCTTTTCCCACTTTAAATCTTGAAGTTCAGCTAAAAATTTTTCTGTTTCTTTTTTGTCAGTAAACTGGGAAAGCTCTTTTACAAGTCTTTCAACTCTTTCAAGGCTAAACCAAAGATGTGGGTCCTTGGGTTTCTCTTCGGGTCTTGCTAAGCTTAAAATTTTCTCTGATTTTAAGCTAAACACCCTTTTTGCCCAGGGCTCTGTCCCGACAATGATAACTAAATCTGCTTGTTTGATAGCCTGTAGGTCCTTTGGTTTTAGCTCGTGGTGATGAAAATCTCCTTTCGGTGGCAGTATGGAGTATATTTTAGCCTTTGGGAAGAGAAAATTTGCAAGGCTAAGCAAAGGATAACCAGAAATTACGATAGAATTTTGGGCAAAAAGAGGCCCAAAACTAAAAAGTAGATAAAAACCAAGGGTGATAAAAATTAGCCTTTTTTTCATGATAAATACCCCCCTTTTTTCTCTTAGTGAAAAGCTAAATTATTTTACTTCTTTTTTTTATGATGAGAAGGATTTTTAGGTGCCTCCTGTAGGACTTTTTTGGCTGCTTCTTCGTTTAAAGTATAGAGAACAATTTTTTCACCATTATGTTCAACTTTTACCTCAGCCCAAGGCAAAGAATAGATGTTTTTTAGCAGAGTATGCTTATTTTCATAAAGGACCCATACTTTAGAGGATTTTTGCGGAGGAAGAAATCCTCGGCGATATTTAGCATTGAGAAAGAAAAACAACTCAGCATCCATTCCCGAAGCTTGAGCTAAGCTCTTTAGCTCAAAACCACCCGGCACCTCGACTTCATCGAGGTCAAAGGGTTTGCTCTCAAGCGGAGGCAAATTATATTTTTCAGGATTTTTGGCAAGGATGGTAATGGCTAACCATTGAGGGACATAAGCAAAGGTCTCAAGAGGAAAGGCACCACTCATCATAGCCCTCCAATAATCAGCAAAGTTTTTAGCCTTAAGTCCCCTTAACACCCTTCCTTCTCCAGCATTGTAGCTTGCCACTGCAACCCGCCAGTCGTTGAATATTTGATATAGCCTCTTTAGGTATTTGGCTGCCGCTCTCGTTGAAGCAAGAAAGTCCCGCCTTTCATCTTCCCAAAAATCTATCGTCAACCCATAACTCCTTGCTGTCCCCTCCATAAACTGCCAAATCCCAACCGCGCCTGCTCTGGACACAGCAAAGGGGTTACATCCGCTCTCAATCATAGCAAGGTAGACTAAATCTTCTGGTAAGCCTTCTTCTTTAAAAATCATCTTAAAATAAGGTAAAACCGGTCCACATCTGCGAAACCAGCGCTCCGTAACTTCCCTTTTCTCAGTCGAAAAGTATTTAACAAAATAGGCGATCTGCTGGTTTATGTCAGACGGAAGATGCTTTATCAACTCTTCAGGCAAAGGCTCAAATACCTCTACCCTTTCTTGAAATAACGCTTCTTCCTGAGCTCTTGCATGAGAAAAAAGAAAGATGAAACAAATCCAAATAAGGAAAGTGAAAAAAGATTTTTTAGGTTCAATGAGCTTCATCGGTCATTCTCTGAGTTTAAACAACTCTGTATAAAAGATAAACTTTTTAGGAATGCTTCTTCCGACCTTGCCTCAACTATTAGAAAAACTTCTTTGTTTTGTTTTCGTATAGCCTTAAATATTTCTTGAAAATTTATCACGCCTTCCCCCAAGGGAAGATGGTCGTCAAACTTACCAAGGTTATCGTGGCAATGCATCTCTATCAAAAAGGGACTAAGTATATCAAACCAGGTAAGCTCATCAGCCTCAGAGAATACCTTTGCATGTCCTGGGTCAAAGCACCAATAGAGCCTATTTTTGTAAGCTTCAAAGATAGGTTTCATAAAATTAGGGGTTGGCTCAAAGGTGTTTTCAAGGGCAAGAGTTAGGTTCAGCTCATCTGCTAAGTTTAAAATTGCAGATAAAGAATCTTCAATAAAAATATCTCTCCACTTATCTTTTTGCTCCCGATGGTAATCCTGATGATAACCTGAATGAAAAACGCAAATCTTTGGTTCAAAAAGCGAGGCGATTTTCATTCCCTGAAATAGCCTAAGAAGGCTTACCTTTCTTATCCAAGGGTCAAAGGCTGCTAAAGAGAGGTCCATAAAAGGTAGATGAACTGTAAGTTCTATCTCTGAATCTTTAACTCTTTTGGCCAAGCCTCTAAAATCAGAAAAAGAAAGCTTATCTAAAACCTCACCCTTTATCACAAGCTCAATAGGCAAGCGACCATCAATTATCTTTGGCAAATAGGTCTCTAAAAGCTCAAAAGGTATGGAGGGTGCTATCCACATTCCCCTAGCCATTGGCGTAAAATTCTTCTATAGCTTTGCAGACCTTTAAAACTTCTTCTTCTTTGAGGTATGGGAAAAAGGGTAAAGACAAAACTTCTTGAGAAAGTCTTTCAGTATTTGGTAGTCTAAGGCTTAGGGGTAGTTCATCCTTAAAAATGGGTTGATGATGTAGAGGGATTCTGTAGTATACATTCGTGGCTATATGCATTTTTTCTAAATATTGTTGTAGTTCATTCCTTCGGGTTGCTCTTATGGTAAAAAGTGAAAGGGCTGGTTTTGAGTTAGGGAGATGTTTAAATAGTTTTACCTTGGGGTAAAGATGGGAAAGATTTTTTTCATAAAATTTAGCCCATCTTTCCCTTAAAATTAGCTCTTCGTTAAAGTATTTAAACTTAACCCTGAGGATTGCTGCTTGGACCTCATCCATTCTACCGTTTAGGCCATGATACTCATAAAAATAAGGTTTTGTCTGCCCATGCTCCTTTAGGGCTCTGATCTTCAAAGCCAAGTTTTCATCGTTTGTAAAAACCATCCCGGCATCACCTGCAGCAGAAAGATTTTTTGTAGGATAGAAGGATACCGCTCCAGCAACACCAAAGCTTCCAACCTTCTTATCTTCAAGCTCTGAGCCAAAGGCCTGACAGGCATCCTCGATGAGGATAAGATTTCTTTCTTGGCAAAAGGCTAAAAGCTCAGTTAGCCTTGCGGGATATCCATAGAGGCTAACCGCGATAACACAGACTGGGTGGTAACCTCGTTTGAGGCAGAGTTCATATGCTTCCTTAAGGGCTTCAACGGAAAGGTTTGGGTAATCCTCCTCTACATCTACGAAAAACGGAATAAGCCCAGCCCTAAGAACAACCTCAGCGGTAGAAACAAAGGTGAAAGAAGGGACAAAAGCAATGCTCTTTGGAGGAAGGTCTAGGGCCTTTAAGATTAAATAAAGAGCTTCTGTCCCAGAAGAAACTGCAATCCCATGATTTACGCCCATAAAAGTTGCAAGCTCTTTCTCAAGCTCCCTTGTTTCAGGACCGTTAATATATTTGGCGCTTCGCAAAACTCTGAGGACTGCCTCTTCTATTTCTTGACCATATCTTGCATAAGCCCGCTTTAAATCAATAAAAGGAACCTCCATATATCCTCCTAAAAATTCGCTTTATTTTATAATATGTTGCCAACTATGGCAAGAAAAGGAAAAGTTTTAGTCTACCGCCGAGGAGCCATAGGGGACACCCTCCTTACCTTTCCCTTGTTTGAAGCCTTAAAAAAAGAAGGCTACACAGTCTATGCCGTTGGGAATACCGATGTCTTACCCTTAGCCAAGCTTTCTGGTTTTGTAGATAAATTTTATACCGAGCTCTATCCGAGCCTTTTAAAAGAGACTTTTGAAAGAAAAATTTTTATTTCAAAAGAGGGAACGATTAAGCCTTTCCCTAAGGAAAGGCTTTGGCTTCCTTACTATTATCTTAAAGCTCTGAGTTTGCCTTTAGAATTTAGTAAAAGATTGAAGATTCCTGAACCCCTTCTTAAAGAAGATTTTAAAGACTATGTAGTCATTCATCCAGGCTCGGGTTCGCCTTTAAAAAATCCGCCTTTTTCGCTTTTCTCTCGTCTAAAGGGCTTTCTTGAAGGCAAAGGATATAAAGTCTTTTTTTTAGCCGGACCTAATGAAACATTTCTTTTAAAAAGTGGTATACTATGCTATTACACAGAGGATTTAATCGACCTTGCTCTGAAATTACCTAAAGCAAAAGCCTTTATTGGAAACGACAGCGGTATTACCCATCTTGCTTCCTACTTAGGTGTTGAAACGTTTGCCATATTTGGACCAAGCGATGAAGTAACTTTTCATCCCATAGGAGAAAAGGTTCACATTATTAGCCTTGACCTACCCTGCAGACCTTGTTTCCCAAAAGTGTGTAGTGAAAGAACCTGCCTTAAGGAAGATGAGCTTTTTGAGAAATTCATAAGCTTAGGCATACTCTAAAGCGGTGTTCTTGTTGAAGTATTTTAGTATCCCTTGGGTTTAGAATAAAAAGAGCTCGAACATCCTGTTAAGTAATTCCTAAATAGCCTCAATTTTCTCCTTGACTTTAATTAAACAGAAGAGATATAATAACCAAAAAAAGGAGGTTTACACATGGGATTGCCGTTAATTTTTTTGATCATCATAATTTTGCTTTTTCTACAAGCTTCAATAAAGGTAATCAACGAGTATGAAAGGGCAGTTGTTCTTCGTTTAGGAAAATTTCATAAAGTAAAAGGTCCGGGACTGATTTTGCTCCTTCCAGTTATCGACAGGATGAGAAAGATCGACCTTAGAACTGTCACCCTTGATGTGCCCCCGCAAGAGGTTATTACTCGAGATAATGTTTCCATTAGAGTGAGCGCCGTCGTTTATTTTAGGGTTATGGAACCAGAAAAGGCTTTCTTGCAGGTTGAGGACTACTATTATGCCACGAGCCAGCTTGCTCAGACCACGCTTAGGAGCGTTTGTGGTCAGGCTGAGCTTGATGAGATCTTAGCAGAAAGAGAAAAACTTAACGTTAAACTTCAAGAAATCCTTGATGCTGATACTGAACCCTGGGGTGTCAAGGTCTCAAAAGTTGAAATTAAAGAGATCGACCTTCCGGAAGAGATGAAAAGGGCTATGGCCAAGCAAGCAGAAGCTGAAAGAGAGAGAAGAGCTAAGATTATCAGTGCTGAAGGCGAGCTACAGGCAGCTCAAAAGCTTCTTGAGGCAGCAAAAATTATGGCCTCTAACCCAATAACTTTACAGCTTCGTTATCTCCAAACTCTTACCGAAATAGCAACCGAAAAGAATTCTACCATCCTCTTCCCCTTACCCATTGAAATTTTAAAAGCCTTTGCATCTAAAGAGTCTGTATAATATGAAAAATTTCACAAAGAATAGTTGATTACAAAAAAATGAGTAAAAAGAAGGAGGTATTGTTATGGACAAAGAATTAGTAAAACAATTTGCTGAGAAGTATCAAGATATTAAAGAGCTTTTTGAAAAACATCAAAGCTTAGAAAAGGAGCTCGAAAACTACGTGAAAAGACCTTATTTAACTCCAGAAGAGGAAATGAGAGAGAAACAAATTAAACTTGAGAAGCTTTACTTAAAGGAGAGAATATACGAGCTAATAAAAAAATACCAAAAGGAGGGGGAGAAGATTGGGTAAGGTAATGACTGGTGCTCGAATGATCGTTGAAGCCCTAAAACGTGAGGGGGTTGAGGTAATCTTTGGTTATCCTGGGGGTGCAGTAATTGACATCTATGATGAGCTTTACAAAACCGAAGGTATACATCATGTTTTAGTAAGGCATGAGCAGGGTGCTGCTCATGCTGCCGATGGTTATGCACGTTCAACCGGTCGGGTTGGTGTTGCCCTTGTTACCTCCGGTCCAGGTGCCACAAATACCGTAACTGGCATTGCCACCGCTTACATGGATTCTATACCTATTGTTGTTCTAACTGGACAGGTTCCTACCAAACTTATCGGGAATGATGCGTTTCAAGAAGTAGACACAACCGGCATTACAAGACCGATCACTAAGCACAATTTTTTGGTAAAAAAAATTGAAGACCTACCCCGTATTCTAAAAGCCGCCTTTTACATCGCTAGGACTGGAAGACCAGGTCCAGTTCTTGTTGACCTTCCCAAGGATGTTCTACAGGCAAAAGGGGAGTTTGATTATCCTGAAGAGATCCATCTTAGAAGCTATAACCCTGTTTATGAACCTCACATACGGCAAATCGAAAAAGCGTATCAACTTTTGGAGAAAGCAGAAAGGCCTGTTTTTCTTATTGGTGGTGGGGTTATTTCCTCGGGTGCGGCTCCTGAGGTGCTTGAGTTAGCTGAAAGGTTAAATCTTCCTGTCACGATGACCCTTATGGGTCTTGGTGGGTTCCCGGGAGATCACCATCAAAGTCTTGGAATGCTTGGAATGCATGGCACCTACTATGCTAACATGGCGGTTGCCAACTGCGATGTCTTACTTGCGGTAGGTGCAAGGTTTGACGATAGAGTTACAGGAAGGGTTGATGCCTTTGCTCCAATGGCGAAGATCATTCACATTGACATTGACCCAACTTCTATCCAAAAAAACGTTAAGGTAGATGTGCCCATAGTTGGTGATTGTAAAAGGTCTCTACAAAGGCTACTCGAGGTGGTTAAAGAGGTAGGACAGCCAAGAAAATACTGGCAAGAAAGGTTTAAAGATTGGTGGGAACAAATAGAAATCTGGCGCAAACGCTATCCCTTGAGTTATAAGTATGACCCCAATGTCATAAAGCCACAATTTGTGATCGAAAAACTCTATGAGATGACTAAAGGGGAGGCTATCATCGCCACCGAAGTTGGTCAAAACCAAATGTGGACAGCCCAGTTTTATAAGTTTAAAAAACCAAGGACTTTAATCACTTCTGGTGGACTTGGAACGATGGGGTACGGTTTCCCAGCAGCAATAGGAGCCCAAATAGGGAACCCAGGGAAGCTTGTAATCGACATAGCTGGAGATGGTTCGATACAGATGAACATTCAAGAAATGGCTACAGCTATGCAAGAGAGGCTCCCTATCAAGATTATCATTCTTAACAATGGCTACTTGGGAATGGTTCGCCAGTGGCAAGAACTTTTCTATGAAAAAAGATACTCTCAAGTTAGCTTGGCAGTCCAGCCAGATTTTGTTAAACTTGCAGAAGCATATGGTGCCTTTGGTATGAGGATAACTAAACCAGATGAGGTTGAACCAGCCCTTAAAAAGATTTTAGAGATGAATACCCTTTGCGTCCTTGATGTAAGAATTGCTCCAGAAGAGGGAGTTTTTCCAATGGTTCCCGCAGGTAAAGCAACTACTGAGATGATCCTAGTTTAAGGAGGAAGCTCATGGCTGAGAGAAAGTGCACCCTTTCAGTTTTAGTAGAAAATACACCAGGAGCTTTGGCGCGCATTGCTGGACTTTTTAGCGGAAGAGGCTTCAACATCGATAGTCTTTGTGTAGCAGAAACGCTTGACCCTACCCTTTCCCATCTAACCTTGGTTACACGAGGAGACGACCAGATCATTGAACAGATCATCAAACAGCTTAGGAGATTGATTGATGTGTATAAGGTAGTTGATGTTACTGAAGAGGGCGATTACGTTGAAAGAGAGATGGCTTTGATTAAGGTCAGAGCTGAGAAGGAGAATAGAGAAGAGATCATGAGAATCTGTGAGATTTTCCGCTGCAAGATCGTTGATGTGAGCCCTAAAACTTATACACTTGAGGTAACAGGCGACCAGAATAAACTTCAGGCAGTTATAGAACTTTTAAAACCAATGGGAATTAAAGAGATCGTCCGCACAGGAACCATTGCTATTAAAAGAGAGAAAAAAACAGCCTAAAAGCTCTGCGTCTGATCAATAATATACATCATCATTCTTTACAAAGGAGAAAACCATGATAAAAGTTGATATCAACAAAAAATGTTTAACTGATGAGGAAATTTCTGCCTTCCAAGAGGCTTTTAAACGTTGTGCAAGACGCATAATTCTTGCTACAACCTTAGCGGGAAGCGGTCATCCAGGTGGTTCACTTTCATCTTTAAGTCTACTTCTTATGGTTTACGCTGTTGCAAAAGTTGACCCAAAAAATCCTAGGAAAGAAGATAGAGATAGAGTTGTAATAAGCCATGGACACATAAGTCCTGGGGTTTATAGTGTTCTTTGCGAATATGGGTTCTTCCCTGAAGAGCCCTTCTTACTTGAATTTAGGAGGGCTGGTTCAGCTTTTGCCGGACATGTGGAACAGGCTGTTCCCGGAGTGGAATGGAATACAGGGAACCTTGGGCAGGGTTTATCAGCAGCATGTGGAATGGCTAAAGCAATAAAGCTGAAGGGGCTTTCAAGACATGTCTTTTGTCTAATGGGAGACGGAGAACAACAAAAGGGGCAGGTTATTGAGGCTAGACGCTGGGCTGTGAAGTTTGGTTTAAACAATCTCATAGTTCTTATTGACTACAACAAACTTCAAATTGGTGGAAAGATCTTTGAGGTAATGCCTCAAGACATAGCGAAAGAGGTCGAGGCCACCCATTGGAACCTCATCGAAATAGATGGACACGATTTTCAGCAAATTTTTCAAGCTTTACGCAGTGCAATTTTAGGCAAAGTAAAGGACCCAAGCAAACCTACTGCCATCCTTGCCCATACGGTTATGGGAAAAGGTATTTCCTTTATGGAAAATGACCCCAAATGGCATGGCATGGCTTTACCTTACGACCTTGCTAAATTAGCTCTGAAAGAATTAGGATTTCCACCAGACGAGCTCGATATCTTGATGCAAAAGAGAAAAGAAACTCCGGTAAGGTTTCCGCATCAACCCCATGACCCTCTTCCAGTATCAATTCAGATTCCTTCTGTGACTATCTATCCTCCAGATAAAAAAACGGATTGCCGAAGTGCCTACGGTGTTGCTTTAGCTGAGCTTACTAAGCTTAACAATCTTGGCGAGGTTCCCAAGGTCCTTGGGTTAACTTGCGACCTTGAACCCTCAGTAAAAATGACCGATTTTAAAAAGATTAGCCCACAAGCCTTTTTTGAATCCGGCATTCAAGAACATAGCACCGCTTCCATAGCTGGCGCTCTCTCAAAAGAAGGTTTTCTCACCTTCTTTTCTACTTTTGGTGTTTTTGGCATCGATGAGGTTTATAACCAACTAAGGATCAACACGTTAAATAAAACAGCCTTAAAGGTGGTTTGCACCCATTTAGGAGCTGATGTAGGAGAGGATGGTCCAACCCACCACTGCATCGACTATCTCGGATTACTTTTAAACCTACCTAATTGGGAAATTTACATACCCGCAGACCCAAATCAAACTTTGCATATCATCTATGCCATAGCTCAAAGAAAAGGAAACATTTTCGTTGGAATGGGACGCTCAAAAGTGCCTATTGTGACTAAAGATAATGGGAGCCCATACTTCGATGAAAGGTATGAATTCCAACCCGGTAAAGCTGACTGGTTAAAAGAAGGACCTCACGGCGTGATAGTGACTTACGGAAATATGGTATCAAGAGCCTTAAAAGCCTGGGAATTACTTAAAGAAAGAGGAATTTCTATTTCTGTGCTTAATGTAGCCTCTATCCGACCTTTTCCTGAGGAAGATCTTATAAAAGCATCAAGCCTAAAAAATATTCTTGTCGTAGAAGATCATCTAGTAGCAACGGGCTTAGGTGTTCATATAGCAAGCTTTTTTGCTCAAAAAGGTCTCACAGTAAATTTGAAACTCTTGGGTCATAAAGAACCAGCAAGCTCAGGGCATCCGGATGAACTTTTTAAGCGCGCAGGCTTAGACCCAGAATCGATCGCTAAATCCATGATAGACCTCATTCATGGAAGCTGAAGCTAAGGAAGCCCTTTTAGAGAAGAAACAACCCTTTTGGGAACATCTAATAGAACTTCGTTTTCGTTTAATTAGAGCTTTTATAGCCTGGGTTCTTGGCTCAATCTTAGCTTACATCTATTCTGACGACCTCATCTCTCTTTTGATAAATCCTCTTCAAGAAATACTTCCACCATCTCAACATCTCGTTTATTTCAAAACTTTACCTGAAGTCTTTAGTGTTCAAATAAAGCTCTCTCTTATTTGTGGTTTTTTTATCGGAAGCCCATACATTTTTTATCAAATTTGGCTATTCGTAGCACCAGGTCTTTATCCACATGAAAAAAGATTAGCCAAGCTTGTATTTTTCTTTTCTTCCTTTGCTTTTATAATTGGCATACTCTTAGCCTATTTCTTTTTCCTTCCTGCGCTAATCTACTATCTCTACTCCTTTGGAGAGCGGTTTTTACAGTTTAAACCTTATCTCAACGAATACATAAACTTTGTCTTAAAACTTTTTATCTTCATTGGAGTTTCTTTTCAACTTCCCACAGCCCTTGTGGTTTTAACAAAGCTTTCTATCGTTTCTAGAGAAACTCTAAAAAAAACAAGACCTTATGCCATTTTAGCAAGCTTTATTGCCTCTGCCTTCATAACCCCAAGCACCGACCCTGTAAACCAAATTCTTTTAGCCTTAACCTTGACTTTTTTGTTTGAATTAGGTATATTTTTGTCATGGATAATCAAATAGTCCGTAGGAGGATAACATGCCTTTAGGTTTAGGTGGACAAGAATTATTTGTTATTCTTTTTTTGGCTCTTCTTATTTTTGGAGCTAAAAGATTACCCGAAGTAGGGGCTGGATTGGGAAAGGGTATCCGGTCCTTTAAAGAGGCCCTAAAGGAAGCCGATGCTTCGGAAGAATTAAAAAAGCTTGATGAACCCAAAAAAGAAGGAAGTCCAGCTAACTCTCAGCAGACAACTTCTAATAAATCCTAAAGGATCATAGTGAAAGCTTTTCTATTAGCAGCTGGGAAGGGAGAAAGACTTCTCCCTTATACTCACTTTCTTCCAAAACCACTTTTTCCAATTCTTGGTGTTCCTATTCTGGAAATCCAACTGAAAAAATTACTTAAATTAGGCATACAGGATATTGGAATTAACCTTTTTCACTTGAAAGAAAAATTGTTAGATTTTTTAAAAAGTTTTTCTCAAAAAAATCCTGTAAATTTGTCAATATTTGAAGAAAAGGAACTTTTAGGAACAGGAGGCGGTATTTTTAACGCTAAGGATTTTTTCACTAATTCAACATTGATTATTAACTCAGACATTTTATTCGATTTTCCATTAGAAATTTTGATAGAATATCATCAAAAGAATAAAAATCTTATAACTTTAGTTTGCACCACTAATTCTAGTTCTAAAAATGTTAAAGTAGATTTCAGAAATAATAAAGTTTTATCCTTTCGTTCAAAGGATTCAAACGTTTTTTATACAGGAATTCAAATAGTTGAACCTGAAATTTTTGAACTTTTAAACCCTAAATTTGATTTGATCGATACATACATAGAAGGATTGTCTCAGGGTCTTAAAATTTCTGCTATAGTGGTTAATGATTACTCATTTATAGATATTGGAACTTTATCAAATTATTTTATCGCTCATGAAAGAATACTTTTAAATAAACTAATACTACCTGAAATAGGAGAAGTGGAATATCCTTTTATTATCAAAACAAAGGGGTTTGACTCAAAAAAAGTTTCGTTTGTGGACTGGGTTTTTATCGATGAAGGATGTAAATTAAGTGGAAATACTGTCTTAAAAAAGGTGATTGCCTGGAAGGGAGCAACCATACCCGAAGGAATTCATGAAGAAAAATTGTTCTTTTAATGCCTCTACATTGATGGATTTACCTTTAGAAAATATTCTAAAAAAGTTTAGAATTTCCCCAATAGACATCATCCCTCTTAGAGGAGATGGTTCTGAAAGAAAATTTTTTAGAATTATACTCCAAAAAGGATCCGTTATCCTTATACTTCCCCAGGCGGGGGAGCTTGGTAAAAAAGAAGCCTATTTTTACTATGAAATTGGAAAATTTTTAAAGGAAAATCAAATTCCTGTGCCAGAAATATTTGATTATGACGATGAGCTTGGCTTACTTTTGGTTGAAGACCTTGGTGACCTTCGGCTTTATGATATTCATGAAAGTGACATCAAAGAATACTACTATAGAAAGGCTATTGAAAACTTAGTTAAATTTCAAGCTCTTGTAAGACACTTTGATCCATTTTGGAGTTGTAACTCAATTACTTATGATTTACAGTTTTTATGGGAAAAAGAGGTATTGTACTTTAAAGAATGGTATGTAGAAAGATACAAAAATAAGTTCTTATCGTATGATTATTTAAATGAACTAAAATTTTGTTTACAGCATTCATTAAACTTTAAATACAAAGTTTTACTACATAGAGATTATCAAAGTAAAAATTTAATGATTAAGAAGGGAAAAATCTATATAATTGATTTCCAAGGCACAAGGATAGGCCCTCCATGGTATGACCTTGCAAGCCTACTTTATGACCCTTATTTAAAAGATTGGGATTTAGACATTGATAAATATTTAAACTATTACATTGAATTATCTGGCTATGATGAAATTATGGTTAGAAATCAAGTGTATTATTTTGCAGTGATAAGATTAATGCAAGCTTTAGCTGCCTATGTGAAACTTAGTTATATGGGTAAAGATTGGTTTAGAAATTATATAAAATTTGCCGAATCAAAATTAATTAAAATTTTAAATGGTTACAAACTTGAGGAGCCCCTAAGAGGACTCCTCAAGTTTGTCGGATAAATTCCCCTACTCTTCTGGTTTTTCTACACCTGCTTCTAATCCCATACCAACGCCGGGCAACCCGTACATCACAGTGCTACCCGTAGAAAAGTATTCCAATTTACCTTCTTTTACCAGTTCATTGGCTGCATTTTTAATATCCCTTGGGTTGGCATCGGGTATTTCTCTTTGTAAATCCTTTAGATAAACTTTGCTTTTACCCCCTGAAGCAACTTTTTTTTGCATTACTTCTAAAATCTTCTGTTTTAATGTCTCTTTATCCATACGGTTCACCTCTCTTTAGTAATTATATTCAGTCATAGGTTTTACATGCTTTGTAAATTTAAAGTGAATAGAAGTTCTGTAAGTGTCATAAGCTAAGCGATAATCATCGATCAAATGCCAGGTAAACGGAATGTCTGTAAGTTCAAAGAATTTTTCCCATCCAATCCTTTCGATCCAATCTCCAACTCTTTCATATTTTCTAGCATGTTGTGAATACACTTCGAGAATTTTCTTAATCCATTTTACAGCAGTAGGCCATCTTGGTGGCTCATTGGGAATGTAAGGAATAACAACTTTAGAAAATTTGGGTGGCGAAATTCTGTTTGAAACCTTACCACCAACCACCACGGCTAATCCGTCTCCCTGTCCATCAGCTATTGGCATGGCTGGGCACATAGTATAGCAATTTCCACAGAACATACACCTTTCGGCATTAACTCTAACGGTCTTTCTCTTTTGTCCTTCAATTTCAACAGTTGCAGGTTTTATTGCACCTACGGGGCAAGCCGCTATAACAAGCGGAATCTCACAAACCTTCTCCAGCCTATCATCTTCAACCATAGGTGGTTTCCTATGAATACCCACAACAGCAATGTCAGAACAATGCACAGCCCCACACATGTTCAAACAGCAAGCAAGAGCAATCCTTACCTGAGCGGGAAGTTTATGGGAACCAAAATATTCAAAAAGCTCATCCATGAGTGCTTTAACAACACCAGAGGCATCTGTTGCTGGAGTATGACAATGGATCCATCCCTGGGTATGAACAACATTAGTTACGCTTGCTCCAGTACCACCAATGGGAAATTTATAAGAACCACCCGGAAATTTACGAGATTTTAAATCTTCAATCAGGGCTCTAAGCTTTTCCTCATCTGTAACGTGAAATTCCACATTATTTCGTGTTGTCCAACGGACATAACCATCACAATACTTATCTGCTATCTCACAAATTTCACGAACATAATCAGTTGTCTCAAGCCTTGGAGTACCACAACGAACTACATAAACAACTTCCCCTGTCTCAGAAGTATACTTCAAAACACCAGGTTGAAGAATTTCGTGAGATTTCCATTTTCCATAGTTTCTCTGGATCACCGGAGGTAAAAACTGCCAGTAGTGGGGAGGTCCAATGTCGGTGATCCTGTTTTCCATAGGTTTTTGAGGATTGTATAACTTTTCAGCTAAAGTTGGATCGTATGGTTGAGTATAAATTGGGTCTGGTCTTTCTGGTCTCTCGCTCATTCCTTCCCCCTCCTTATTATTAATTTTTAATTATCCTTAATAATATTACACTGGGTGACGTTTTCTAAATTCAGCAAGGTCTCTTGTCCAACCACCCTCAACCTCTTCTTCTTTCCAGAAAATGTAGGGGTTAGACCTAGGTTCTCTTACATGTTGTGGTAATGGTTCTAAGCCCAACACATCAACGATAAATCTGTTTAATCCGACCCTCTGGATTAATTCCCCAAGTCTTTCCCGGTTTTTACCATTTTCCATCCAAAAATCCCAAACTTTATAAATAAGATTCTTCAAGTTGTCATAAGGTGGTTCTAACTTCATGAATGGAACAATTACCGTAGAAAGTTGAGCTCCCTCCAATATAGGAGCTTTTGCTCCCATAAGAATGGTTGCTCCCCTGTCATCACCAGGTCTTAAAGCTTCAGGCATTACATTTATACAGTGCATACAGCGGTTGCATTCTTTATTGTTAATGTAAAGCTTTTTCTCCCCCTCATCCCAGAACATGCATTTTGTAGGACAAAGGTCAATTACCTCTTTTTTTATATCAAATGGACCCCAATCTCTATCAGAATGAGCACCAGCATTGGGCTTCAATTCCCCACCTACATAAGCTCTTACTGCTTCTTGGTCAATTTTAATGTCATCAGCCCAGGTCCCGATGATAGAGAAATCAGCTCTGGCAATAGCAGCTACGCAGTCATTTGGGCAACCAGAAACTTTTATTTTAAACTTGTAGGGGAAAGCAGGACGATGAAGCTCGTCCTGGAATTGCATGGTCAATTCGTAGGTAATGTCCTGAGTATCAATGCAAGCCCATTCACAGCGAGACATTCCCACGCAGCACTCAGGTGTCCTTAGGTTTGAACCAGAGCCTCCCAAATCCATCTTTAATTGATGCGTAAGGTCATAGAATATATACTCAAGCTGTTCTGTAACTGTGCCAAGAAGAATTATATCTCCTGTTGACCCGTGTAGGTTTAAAATTCCACTACCTCTATGGTCCCAGAGGTCGCAAAGCTTCCTTAAGGCTGATGTATGATACCATTTAGCCGCGGGCTGGTTAACACGAATAGTATGAAAAGCCCAAATCGCAGGGAATTTATCCTGTTGGTCTGAATACCTACCAATAACACCACCGCCATAACCAAAAACCCCGACTATTCCACCGTGCTTCCAATGAGTTTCCTTGTTCTTGTAAGATAGCTCAAGTTGCCCAAGGATGTCAAAGGCTGCTTGTTTCTGATGTTTTTCGGCATAATTGTAAATGCCATCAACAAAGCTTGGCCAGGGACCACTTTTAAGCTCATTTAACATTGGAGTATCATGTTTCTTAACGTCCGCCATTGCCCCCTCCTATTTGCATGTTTTTTTTTAAATTACTTAAAAAATAATCCATGTCAAGACTAGAAATTTTCTGTTTTTTAACAATTTTTGACTATCATCTCAAAATTCAATAAAATTCTTTTTTTTTTATACTCAAACTTTATTTTACATCGCATTCTAATAATCAAATAAATTAGTCTCAAAGGCAGTTGAAATAAAATTCGTTTGGAATAATTCCTTTTTTAACCTTTAATGATATAATTACAAAACATGAACACCCGAGATCTTTTTGAGCTAATCGAAAAGTATCTTCAAAATCCTTCAGCCTTTGAAAATCAGCTTGAAGAAGAGATAAAAAAAAGGTTTTCACTAAAAGACATAAATCTTTTAATTTTAGGATTTTTAGAATTCTCACAAAAATCAGATTTACCAAGGGAAAAAAGGATTAAGCTTTTAGAATGGTTGGGAAAATTTTTGCTTGAAAATTTAGAATTAGAAAAGGCTATAAAAATTTACAAACTACTCTCTAAAGAAACTCCAAAAGATGAGTATACTCAAATATTAGAAAAATTAATCTTTTATAAGGATTTAGAAAAATTTAAAGGATTAAAAGAAACGTTCTCTCTTAACTTTAAAGTCGCTACCCAACTTGCCGAAGAAGCATTAGAACAGGGTAAAAGTATTGAAAGCTTTATCCTTGAAAAATACCGTATCCCAAAGAACGAGATCCTAAAAAGTATTGAAGAATTTTACAAAATCCCTGCCTTAGACCTAAAAAGACTATTAGCTCAGCGCCAAGTAAAAAAATTGCCCGAGGTAATAAACATAAAAAGCTCCTTTTTCAGGGACCTTTTGTCCATCCCATATGTCTATCAAGATAAAGTCTACATATTTACCTACCATCCTAAAGACCCTGAAAGAGTAGAAAGGATCAAAAGACTTCTTAATTTAGAGGAAGTTGAAATTGCTTTTGCTTTTAAGGAAGATATTTTAAGTGCCATAGAAGCTTACTACCAAGAAAGTATACTTGAACTTTTGGCTGAAGAAGAGGAGGTTCTTACTGAAAAAGAGGAGGTGGAGGCTTTAGAGTTAGATTCTACGGTTGTTCAACTTGTCAATCAGATTATTGAAGAAGCTTATAGAAGAAGAGCTTCTGATATTCATTGGGAGAGCTTAACCGGAAGAAGAGGATTGCTGGTTAGGTTTAGAGTTGATGGAGAATGTTTTCATTATATGACAATACCCGAATCGCAAAAGAGAAGTTGCATATCTCGAATTAAGATCATGGCAGGTCTTGACATTGCAGAAAAAAGACTCCCTCAGGATGGGAAGATTAAATTTAAGACCAAAGATGGGCAAAGTTTTGAAATAAGGGTTGCAACTATTCCTACCATAGAAAACAATGAAGATGTAGTGATGAGGATCCTTGGAGGAATAGAGTTTCGCTCCCTCGAAGAGATTGACCTTTTGCCCGACCATTATATTATATTAAAATCTATCCTTGACCTACCATACGGATTAATCCTTTGTGTAGGACCAACCGGTTCAGGTAAAACAACGACCCTTCATGCCTGCTTAAAATATTTAAACAAGCCCAATAAAAAGATCTGGACAGCAGAAGATCCTGTTGAAATAGTTCAGGATGGTCTAAGGCAGGTTCAGATTAACCCAAAGATCGGTTTAACTTTTTCGCGAGTACTTAGAGCTTTTTTGAGAGCCGACCCTGATGTTATCATGATAGGAGAAACAAGAGACCAAGAAACAGCACACACTTTGATTGAGGCTGCTTTGACTGGACATTTAGTCCTTAGCACTCTACACACCAACAGTGCTCCTGAGACAATAACAAGACTTCTTGGAATGGGCATTGACCCTTTCAACTTCGCTGATTCTCTTCTTGGAATAATTGCTCAGAGGCTTGCTAAAAGGCTTTGTAAATACTGTAAAAGGCCTTATACTCCAAAACCTGAAGAAATAGAAAGAATCAAGTTTGAATACGGAGAACATCCAGTTAAGCCATTAACTGATTCTCTCATAAAAGATGCGGTGTTTTATGAACCAGTGGGATGTGAAGAATGTAATTTTACTGGGTTTAAAGGTAGGATGGGAATTCATGAAATACTTGTGCCCGATGAGGAACTTAAAGATTTAATCATTAAAAATGCTCCGGCAAATGAGATCAGAAAAGTTGCCATGCAAAAAGGAATGATCACTCTAAAGCAAGATGGTATTTTGAAGGTTTTACGAGGAGAGACTACGCTAAAACAAGTTCTTGCCGTAACCTTAAGGTAAAAAGTATAAAAATGGACAAGACTTTGGCAAAAATTTCTTTTTTTGGAGCAGCAAAAGGGGTAACAGGTAGTTCCTATTTGTTAGAGGTAAGAGGCAATAAAATTCTTATTGACTGCGGACTTTTTCAGGGATTGGAGTATGAAAAAAATCGTCTTCCCTTTCCCTGCCAACTGAAGGATATTTCTTACTTGATTTTAACCCATGCCCATGTAGACCACTGCGGAAGGATCCCCTGTTTAGTTAGAGAAGGGTTTAAGGGGAAGGTTGTGGGGACAAAACCCACTTTGCAACTTGCCAAAATCATGCTTCTTGATGCAGCAAAGGTTATGCGAGAGCATTATAAAACACTATATAAAAAGTCTAAAAGAAAGGGGTTAGAACCCCCTTTACCACCTCTATACGATGAATTTGATGTAGTTGAGAGTTTTAAATACTTCCAGGTCGAAACTTCTTACGATAAACCTATCATACTTTCTCAAGAAAGATTAAAGATAACTTTTAAAGACGCTGGGCATATTTTGGGGTCCTCTTTTTTAGAGATTGAGGACCTTGAAACAAAGAAAAAGATTCTTTTCTCTGGCGACCTTGGAAATAAGAATAAGCCCATAGTTAATGACTATACTTATCCATCTCCTGATGCCGATTTTGTTTTGATAGAAACTACCTACGGTGATAGGGACCATAAACCCTTTGAAGAGACTAAACAGGAGTTTCTTCAAGTTATCCTTGAAACCTTCAAGAGAGGGGGTAATGTTCTAATACCAACCTTTGCCTTGGAACGAGCCCAAGAGCTCCTTTTTGTCCTTAGAGAATTCTACGATAACGGACTTCTCCCCCCCTGCTACATCTTTCTTGATAGCCCGTTGGCTATTAAGGCTACAAGAATATTTTTAGATAACCCAGAGTATTTTGACGAGGAAACACTAAAAGTTTTTCGCCAAAAAGACCCGTTTAACCTACCCAATCTTTACATGACAGAAGATATCGAAGAGTCAAAAGCCATCAACAACATTAAATCTATGGCTATAATCATCGCGGGTAACGGCACCTTAAGTGGTGGAAGGATCCTTCATCATCTAAAATACAACCTATGGAGAGAAGAATGCAGCATCGTATTTGTGGGCTTCCAACCAAAAGGGACCCTTGGAAGAAAGCTCGTAGACGGAGAGAAAACGGTCCATCTCTTTGGCGAAGAAATACCCGTTAGGGCAGAAATTCACACCATCAATGGTTTTTCCTCTCATGCTGGACAAAAGGAATTAAAGGAATGGCTCTTTACTTTGCAAAATCCTGAAAAAATCTTTTTGGTTCATGGAGAAGAAGAAAAGATGCTTATTTTTAAACAAGCTATAAAAGAAAAATTTCCAGAAGAAAAAATTTATATACCGACTTTGATGGAGGAAGTGCCCCTCTATTGATGAGGCTTGTCAAGTTTTTAGCCCTTGCTGGTCTTGTTTCAAGAAGAAAGGCTGCAGACTTCGTTAAACAAGGGAAGGTACAAATAAACGGAAGGCTTGTGCTTGACCACTTCTATCAAGTTCATCCTGAAAGAAATCAGGTACTCGTTGAGGATAAGGAAGCACTATAAAAACTTTATCAACATCCTTTTTCTTTCTCAAATCAGGTACTCGTTGAGGATAAGGAAGATAGTTTCCCCTAAGGTTTATTTATTTATTTAACAAATTAACAAACCAAAAAGTTACCTAACCCCTCCCTCTACGACACCATCATCGTAAAACCATAGCTGAGTTTTTACAAGAGCTTCTCTATAGGGTTTTCCCTGTTGGACGGTTTGAGAAAGACAGTGAAGAACTTTTACTTTTGACAAACGATGGAGACCTTGCCAATCTTCTTCTACACCAAAGGTTTGATATAGTAAGGACTTATCATGTTTGAGTAAACAAGTATCTTCAAGCTTGCAGATTAAAAACTAAAGGGGTAAAGGTTAAGGGGAAAATATTTAAGCCCTTAAATTTTTTGTTTATGAAGTAAAGCAAAAAGAGAGAAAATAGAAGGGTCCGCAGGATAATTAAATCTATGTCTGGAAATGTAAAAAAGTTCTTAGGGTTGGTTTCAAGTCTATATTTCTTGGTAATCTAAAACTGGGTGAAATCGTAGAACGAAAAGGCAGAGAACTTGAAAAACTCTTAGATTTTGGAAGTCAAATCAAAAATTCTAGAACCTTAGCTAAAACCTCTTCAGGAGTATCAACATAGATAACCCCAGGGATGTTTTCCCAGGTTTTAAGACCTATTACCGGCTTCCACATCTTTAGAGCTAAAGCGATTTCTGAAAGAGTCCCATAGCCTCCAGAAATGGCTACAACCACCTCGGCACAACGGACGAGTATGACATTCCTACCCTCACCCATGTTGGTAACAACAGGCACACGAACATAAGGGTTTGCTTCTTCAGCCTTATTTCCTGGTAAAATGCCAACAGTTAGAGCTCCAGCCTCATAGGCCCCTCGAGAAGCTCCCTCCATCACTCCCCCAAGACCGCCAGTATAGATAATCGCCCCTCTCTCCCCTAAAAGCTTCCCTATCCTGTAGGCTAAATTGTAAATCTCTTCGTCGGCTATACCAGCGCCGATAATCGCAATCCGTCTATTCTTTAAATCCATAAGCACCCACTAACTTAACGAAACGAACGGGTTCAAGGGCTTTGGTATGAAGTTTCCCCCCTTTCTTTACCCCCTTGATTAAAGTTTGAGAAAATTCATCGCCTATAGGGATTACCATCCTTCCCCCCTCAGCAAGCTGTTCAACAAGGGGAGGAGGAATATCGGGAGAAGCCGCCGTCACAATGATAGCATCAAAGGGAGCTGCCTCTTTCCAGCCAAGGGTCCCGTCATCAAGCTTAAAGCTTATGTTTTTATAACCAAGCTCCTTTAAGACCTTTTTTGCCCTCTCAAGAAGCGTAGGGAACCTCTCTATGGTATAGACCCAAAGGACAAGCTCTGCTAAGATGGCTGTTTGATAACCAGACCCAGTGCCAATTTCTAAAACCCTTTCGTTCCCTTTAAGTTCTAAAGCCTCAGTCATTAGGGCTACAATGTAAGGTTGAGAGATGGTTTGACCCTCACCTATTGGCAAAGGAAAGTCCCCATAGGCTTGGTCCCTCAAGGCTTCGTCAACAAAGAGATGTCTTGGGACTTTGAGCATAGCTTTTAGAACTCTTTCATCCTTTATGCCTCGAGCCTTAATCTGCGTCTCAACCATCCGCTCTCTAGCTAAACGATAAAGGTCAACCTTTTCCATGCACTCCATACCTACTTTTACTTTTTGTGGGGTGGTTTAACAGTATAATAATGAGCTTCTTCTACAACCTCGCCTTGGAAAACAATCTTTAAGACCTCAGTATAGTCTTCCCCTTTGTAGTGTCTTACTATGGGCAGATTTTCCCAAAAGTTTCTCACTCGATAGTAATAATACCACTCCTCTTTGCCATCCTGGGTTACAAAAACTTGAACTGGGGGACCAAAGTATTGTAGTATCTCGGATTTTGTGGTGCTTTTTGGATGGATCAACGAGGCTTTAGAGGCAAGATTTGGTCCCGGTTTTGTGGCGCAGCCAACTAAAAAAAACCCAGCAATGATTAAAAAAAGCCATCTTTTTCCCATCCTTTTTAAAGATACTTTACAAAAAAGATTTTGCCAACAACTAAGTTTTTTACCTTAAACTAAATTCAAATACAACATCTTGAAGTTCTTTAAAAATTAAGGTTAAATTTAATTTTACAGAACTATGGAGGGATGTAGATGGATAAACTCAATCGTATGCTCATTTTTGGTTTTATCATTATTCTTGTTTTGTTCGCCTTTTCCTCTGCCATCTCTCAAGAAAAAAAAGATGAAACTTATAAGGCTCTTAGACTTTTTTCTCAGATCTATCGTCTGGTTGAAGAAAATTATGTAAAAGAAGTTAATCCAAAGGATTTGGTTTTAGGGGCCATTCAAGGAATGCTTTCCTCCCTTGACCCTCATTCTTCTTTGATGAAGCCTGAAGAATTCAAAGAGCTTGAGGTTGAAACTAAGGGAAGCTTTACCGGGATCGGGATCGAGATAACCATCAAGGATGATGTAATAACTGTAGTTGCTCCCATTGAAGATACGCCCGCTTGGAAAGCTGGATTAAAACCAGGAGATAAAATTTTAAAGATTGATGAAAAAAGCACTAAGGGGATGAAGATAACAGATGCGGTAAAGCTTTTGCGTGGACCTAAAGGGACTCCAGTCAAGCTTACCATATTGAGAGGGGATCGGGACATCTTTGAGGTAACGATTATCAGAGATGTGATACCCATCGTTAGCGTTCGGAGCAAGATGTTAGAGCCAGGATATGCCTACGTTAGGATTTCCCAATTTCAAGAAAGGACTGCGGAAGAGTTGGTATCTGCTCTTCAAAAGCTTGAAAGCGAAGGGCCGATTAAAGGCTTGATCCTTGATTTAAGAAACAATCCAGGCGGTCTTCTTAACTCAGCCATAGAGGTTAGCGACGAGTTTCTTGAAGAGGGTCTCATCGTTTCAATAAAAGGTAGAACCAAGTCAAATCAAATGGAGTTTAGGGCAAAACCCAACCCCCCAAACAGAAAGCATAAATATCCAATAGCCATCCTAATCAACCATGGTACAGCCTCAGCTGCCGAGATTGTTACCGGTGCCTTAAAGGACAATAAACGCGCGGTAGTCATTGGCGAAAAAAGCTTTGGTAAGGGCTCGGTGCAAACAGTAATTCCTATAGAGGATAACTACGCTGTAAGACTAACGACTGCCCTTTACTATACACCATCCGGACAATCCATTCATAACATAGGAATAACCCCAGATTTTGTAATCCCAAGCTCTGAAATATCAAGGACAAAAGCTAAAAATTCAAACCAAACTGAAGAAACGTTCCATCAAAGATTCCCCTCTCCTGAAGAGGACTTGCAGGTAAAGGTTGCGCTTGAAATCTTGAAGAATATTCAAGTAATATCACAGCTAAAGTATTAGAGCTTGCTCTATCTATGCTAGACCCGTTTTTTTGGTTATTTTTTGTCCCTCTTTTGCTGCTCTCTTTAACTGTGCACGAATTTTCGCACGGCTTTGTAGCCTGGCTTTGTGGAGACCCAACCCCCAAGTATGCAGGTCGCTTGACTCTTAACCCTTTAAAGCATCTTGACCTTTTAGGGACGCTAACCCTTTTTATTACACAAGCCATTGGATGGGCAAAACCAGTCCCGATTAATCCCAACTATTTCCGAAATCCCTGGCGAGATATGGCTTTGGTTGCCATAGCTGGTCCGTTATCTAACCTATTTCTTGCCCTTCTCTTTGCCTTTATGCTTCAAGCATTGGAAGCCCTTAGGTCAAGCCCCTCCCTCAGCTCCTTTCAAAAGATGCTATACCTTGGAGCAAGGGTAAACCTTGCCTTAGCCATTTTTAACCTTCTTCCCATTCCACCCTTAGACGGAAGTAAGGTTATAGTAAAGTATCTCCCGCGAGAATATAGATACAACTACTTAAGGCTTGAAATGATAGGTTTTTTACTCATTCTTTTTCTTGCCTTAACGGGTTTTCTACATCTTATCATTAACCCTATTTTAAGCCTTTTGATGAACTTTATCCTATACTTAACTTCCCTGCCCTTCTCGTAATTCTTCTTCAAAGCCTGGCCTAACCCTCTGACTATCCGTTTAAACCCAAATGTTTAATCAAAGCAAGAGGGATGAGAGCTATAAAAAAGGTTAGCAAAAAAAATCCTGCGTAGCCAAGGGCTTCAGCTAAAAACCCGCTTAAGCCACGGCTTAGGGTCGTGGACAGGCTAAAGAGCATAGAGAGTATGGCGTACTGAGATGAAGCGACCTCCTTTCGGCAAAGGCTTGTAAGAAAGGTAATAAAGGCTGAGGTCCCAAGCCCTCCGGTAAAGCTTTCGATAACGCTAGCTAGATAAACTGTTTCTTTTGGTAGGTTGGGAAGGGCTGAGACAGTATACCCAAGGTTTGAAAAAGCTTGAAGAAGACCAAGGTAAAAAAGGGCTTTTTTAAGTCCCACTCTTGTGGTAATCATACCTCCTACTAAGGCACCAGCTATGGTTAGGATTGTGCCAAGGGTCCCGGCGAACAACCCAATTTCAGCTCTTTCAAAACCTCGGTCAACCCAAAAAGGATAAACCATACCACCAAGCAGGGCATCACCAATTTTATAAGAAAAGACAAATAGAAGAGTTAGGAGTCCAGACTTTCGAGATAAAAAGTCTTTAAAAGGGTCAACAAACATGCTTAGTCCAATCTTATCTTCCTCTTTGATTGCTAAAGTAGTTGAGGCAAACTTTAAGGGGATAGGAAAAAGTGCTAAAAACAGTATTCCAAGAAGGGCTGGAACATAGTTTGGGTAGATAAATTGAGAAAGGGCTGTAGCTAATCCACCGGAAACTATCAGAGCCACTCTATAAGAAGAAATCCTTAAGCCGTTTGCCTGACCTTGCAACCCCTTGGGGATTGCTTCAATAAACCATCCATCAAGAGCTGTATCAAAGGAAGAGGAAAAGAAGGTTAAAAATAGAATAAAGATTAGAAAAATAGAAAATTCTATGGTGCTTAAACTAAGGATTATAAAGTTAGCACCAAGAAGAAGGGCAAAGATAGCCATCCATAGGGTTCTTGAAAGAAGTCTATCCATGAAGGGAGCCCAGAGTGGTTTTAAGCTCCAGGACAACCCGGCTAACGAGATTAGCCCAATTGTAGATAGCTCAACACCTTGAGCCCGAAGTTGAACAGGAAGAAAAGTGTAGAAATAACCTAAGGGTAAACCAGAAAAGAAATAAAAGATTACAACAAGTAGAAAACTTTGAAATCGGCTTTTCATAGTCTTAATAAAATATATCATCTCATTAGGGCTAATTCAAAGTAAGGTAATTGATCAATAGGTTCACACCGTGGTAATAAAACAAAGAGGATATGTAGGAACGAGTAGCTAGCTCGTCCTGTAAAAATTTTGGCGACCGACTGTTGGCTCTACGATCATTTTTAAAGGGAAAAGGCGGTTTATCATTCTGTTTTATGCTTTTTATTACCTTTTATCACTTTAAGCCTTCTTGTCATCTCAAATGAAGTGAGGTGTTCTAATTACACACTGAAACGCATGGTAGAGGGTCTTTTGAAAAAGCCCAAAATTTGTCCTTGTTTTTTTAAAATTCAGATATATAGTTTTAGACAAAAGATATTCTAAGTAGAGGTGAAGTAAAAAAGGGTTGAGTAGAGAAATTTTTGGTAACATTGCTGGTTTAAAGCCAAGCATCATTAGAAGTTTAGAAAAGCTTTATCGGAGAAAGGTTCCACCACAAAGCATAATCACTTCTGAGCTTGCTCAAGAGCTTGCCTATCTTTCTTATCAGTTAAACAGACAGATTGGGGTCCTAATCAACCGTAAAGGGGATATCGATTTTGTAGTCGTTGGTTTCTACAATCGGATCGAGATACCAGAGCTACATGGATATAGAGACCATCAAGCAAGGCTAAAGGGCTTGAGGTTTATCCATACTCATCTTGTGAAGAAAAATCAATCCTCAGGGCTTGACCAGGATGACCTTATTGACCTTGCCTTTTTACGGCTTGACCTAATCGGAGCACAAGAGGTATATGAAGATGGAAGAGTAGGAAGGATTCATATAGCCCATATCTTGCCAAGCCCAGAATTTTATAGCACATCCATCCATGATGATGATAAGAGGCTTTTCTACTTCTTCAAACCCGTTTATCCTTGGGATTTAAGGGAAAATTTCCAGGAGCTTATCAGAAACCTTGAAGAGGAGTTTGAAAGGGTATCAGGGGCTCAGGCTCTTCATGAAAAGGAAGATAGAGCGATATTGATATTTGTTAGAGAGCCTGGGGACTTAGATTGGGAAAATAAGCTTGCCGAACTTAAAGAACTTGCAAGAACTGCTGGAGTAAAAGTCGTTGGCGAGGTTGTTCAAAGGAGGGCACAGATTGACCCTCGATATGTCATCGGAAAGGGTAAGCTCCTTGAAGTTTTAATTGAATGTTTGAGAAAAAGGGCTAATCTTCTTATATTCGACCGAGAGCTCACTCCTTCTCAGGTTAGAGCTTTAACCGAAGCTACAGATTTAAGAGTTATAGACCGCACTCAACTTATTCTTGATATCTTTGCCCAGAGAGCTAAGTCGAGAGAGGGAAAGATTCAGGTTGAGATTGCCCAGCTGAGGTATGCCCTACCAAGGCTTAGGGCAAAGGACGATGCCTTTTCTCGCTTAACGGGTGGGATCGGTGGAAGGGGTCCAGGAGAAACAAAGCTTGAAGTGGACAGGCATCGGATAAGAGATAGGATTGCAAGGCTTAAGCAAGAACTTGAAAGCATCTCTGAAGAAAGAGCCTTGAGAAGAAAAAGACGGAAAAAGCTTAATTTTAAAGTGGTTGCCCTAATAGGCTACACAAACGCTGGAAAAACCACTCTCTTAAACAGGCTTAGCCATTCTGACTATTTAGCTGAAGACAAGCTTTTTGCAACGCTTGACCCGGTTACCAAAGCGGTAAGAACCCCGAGCGGAAAAGTTTTTCTCCTAACTGATACTGTTGGCTTCATCAGGGAGTTACCGGAGGAGTTGAAAAAAGCCTTTAAAGCAACGCTTGAAGAGTTATACAGCGCAGACCTTCTACTTCATATAGTCGATGCCTCAAGCCCTGATTTAGAAAATCAAATAAAAACCGTAGAGTCTATACTTGATGAGATGGAGCTTAGACACATTCCAAGGATCGTTGCCTTTAATAAAATAGACCTGCTCGAAGACCTTGACCCTTTCCAACAAGCAACGGTTAAATCTTTATTGGAAGAATTAGACGGAGTTCCCATATCAGCCTTAACTGGGTTTAATTTAGAACTTCTCCTGAAGAGGATTGAAGAGAATCTCTTTGTTCCTGAGACAGTTTTTTCACTCTCCTTTGAGGTAGGTCAAGCCACAGCTCCTCAAGATTATAGAGCCTCCTAATAGGCTCATAAAAGATATGCACAACAATTGAGCCGTAATCTAAAACTATCCAATTGCCCTGTTCCATTCCTTCAACTGAAAGGGGCATAATGCCTATTTTTTCAAGCTCTAAAGTTACATAGTCTGCCAAACCTTGAGCATGTTTTGTAGAATGGGCGCTGCAAAGCAAAAAGTAATCGGCAAAATCAACCTTTTTTCTCAAGTCAATGGGTAGTATTTCTTCTCCTTTTTTATCTTCAAGAAGTTTAATTATCAAATCTTTAAGTCTTTCTACATCCATTAAACCTTCCCCTCCATCACAAGTTTAGCAAAGTGTTCGAAGCTTCTGTCATAGGTTGCTTCCGCCTCCTTGGGGAAGGCGCAAGCGGGAAGCTGCCTCATCTTTAGATGATAATGCAAACACTCGCAGCAAATACCTTTTTTGCTACAAGGGTCGTAGGTGCAATTACATCTCTTAAGGTTTCTTTCTCTCTTACACTCCATCTAAACACCTCCTCCTCTCTCAAATTATTCAACGGTTACGCTCTTTGCTAAGTTTCTTGGCTTATCAATGTCACAACCCTTTAAATAAGCTATTTCATAGGCCAAAAGTTGCAGGGGCACAACATAAAGTATTGGTAAGAAGGCATAACATGTCTCTGGTAAATAAAAAATATAATTCACCTTGTCTTCAAATTTGCTTTCCCCTTCTGTAGTAAAAAGGATAATGGGACCTCTTCTTGCCCTTATCTCTTCAGCGTTAGATAAGGTTTTTTCATGAACTATGCCAAGCTCTTTTGCGGAAAGGATGACTGTAGGGAAATTTTCATCTATCAGGGCAATGGGTCCATGCTTCATCTCTCCTGCGGCATAACCCTCAGCATGTATGTAAGAAATCTCCTTAAGCTTTAGAGCCCCTTCAAGGGCTATTGGATAAAGTATATTGCGTCCAAGATAAAGGAAGTTGCTTGCCCCATACCAATTTTTTGCACATTCTTTGATTTTTGGATGAAGATGTTCTATGACTTTGTTGAGAAGGCCGGGAAGCTTGGGAAGCATTTTTATAAATTCTTTAGGCTCTTCCCTTTGATAGATTTCTTGCAAATATAAAGATAGTAGAATAAACATCAAGACTTGGGTGGTAAAGGCTTTGGTTGAGGCTACGCTTATTTCTGGACCTGCTTGAGTGTATAGAACTATGTCGCTTTCTCTGGTAATCGTGCTTCCAAGCACATTGCAAATTGCAAGTGTCCTTGCTCCCTTCTCTTTGGCAAGCCTTAAACTCGCTAAAGTGTCTGCAGTCTCTCCAGACTGAGTGAGAGCAATAAAGAGAGAATCATTGTCTAAACGGGGATTTCTATAGCGAAACTCTGAAGCCAAATCAACCTCAATGGGAATGTCTATAACCCTCTCCAAAAGGTACTTCCCAACAAGGCAGGCATGATAAGAAGTCCCACAGGCAACAAGAAATATTCTTTTTATGCCTGAAAAAAATTCTTGGGTTAAGCCCTCACGAGAAAAGTCAATTTTTCCCTTTTCAAGGTCAAGCCTACCAAGAAGAGTTTGCTGAAGGGCTGATGGCTGCTCATAGATTTCCTTTAGCATAAAATGAGAATATCCGCCCTTTTCTGCGCTTGCTAAATCCCAGGTTATAATCTGAGAAGTTTTTTTCAGCTCTCTCCCATGAAAATCAAAATATTTAACCTCATTTTGACTAAGTATAGCTACTTCGCCATCCTCTAAGAAAACAACCTTTTTTGTGAAGGGAAGCAAAGCCGGAATGTCGGAGGCTAAAAAATTTTCCCCTTCACCAAGCCCAACAACTACCGGACTCTGAAACCGGGCAACATAAATTTTTTCAGGATCCTCAGTGCTTATCATAGCCACAGCAAAAGCTCCCTTAAGCTCCCTTAATGCGTTGAGAAACGCTTGAAATAAATTTAGACCTTCTTTAACATACTCTTCGATTAAATGAGCTATAACTTCAGTATCAGTATCCGAAATAAATCTATGTCCTTTGATAATAAGTTCTTTTTTCAGTTCGTAATAATTTTCGATTATTCCGTTATGCACAATGGCAAGTGTTGCTTTGCAGTCAAAGTGAGGATGAGCGTTTATCTCGTTAGGTTCTCCGTGAGTTGCCCATCTTGTATGACCAAGACCAGGGGCTTTTGGCTCAAGGGTAGAATTTCGATAGATGTCTTCTTCAAGGTCGTACACCCTGCCCTTTCTTTTTAGCACTCTCAAACGTCCTTTATCAAAAAAGACGACTCCAGCTGAGTCGTAGCCTCTGTATTCAAGCCTTCGTAAACCCTCAAGAAGAACAGGCAAAACCGGTCTTTTTCCAACATATCCCACTATTCCGCACATCCCTTTCTCCTTTAGATGCGTTAAACCTTTATCAAAACCAAATTTTAAGCTTTGTTTAGTTAATTTGTCAAGCGGGCTTTGCCGGGTGTGTTGTTATTATTTTGAAATATCTCATTGGTAGAACATTCTCACTATATTTTCAGGGAGAGGGAGAGACAACCGTCATTAAGCTGTTTCTCATTCAAAAAACTATCGTAGGGCACGGACTGGCTAGCTAACATTTTACCCGACAGGCATTCGCTCCTCTAAACGAATTTTCGGCGAAAACCCGCGGGCTTACTCCTCGGGGGAGAGTGAGACATAATTAAATTGGGCATCGCCAAAATCTAAAAAAAATTCTAAAAAAAATGAGGCATTCCAAACTGAAAATAATAATTGGTGATAACAATCCCTGCTCTTAGTTGACCGGTCACCTAACTTGATTTAAACACGTTTAAGCTCAGTAAATCCTCATAAGAGAATTCAGAAAGAGCGGGGCAACTTTCTTTTATGATGTTAAAGTTCTCTTCGTTTTCCCATATAGCCCTTGGGAAAGGCCAATCTCTACAAGGCTTTGGCTTAACCGGATGGATTAAGCAAAGATTTTCCTTTTCATCAAAAAAAATACAGTGCTTGTTAACAACCCGCATCTCTAACCTATTTTCTCCCTTCTTTATCGTGTATTTTTCTAAAAATTCCTCTACCGAAAGTCCTAAGTAATTGGCTATGTTTAGCACATCTTCCTCTGTTAAAGAAACGGTGCTTTCTCCTTGGCAGCAAGCTCCGCACCTTTTGCAGACAAATTTTTTCATAGCTCGTAGGGGATGGGATCTTGCACTCCTGCCTGAGCAAAGGCTTTAAGCCTCAATTTACAAGATGCACAGCGACCGCATGCTTTATCTCCACCACGATAACAAGACCAGGTAAGATGAAAAGGGGCACCTACCTCTAAACCAAGCTTTACAATCTCAGCTTTAGATAGATGAAGAAGAGGGGCTTCTATTTTTAGCTCTTCACCAATTTTTGTCCCAAGGGCTATCGCTTTTTGCATTGCTGTAATAAACTCTTCTTGACAATCTGGATAGCCTGAAAAATCTACCTGATTTACCCCTATGAAGATTCTTTTAGCTTCTAAGGCTTCAGCAATGGCAGTTGCTATGCTTAAAAAAACTCCGTTCCTAAAAGGAACATAAGTTGAAGGTATACCCGGGGTGACATCATCCTCGATTTCTATTCTTTCATCAATTAAGCTTGAACCACCAACTTGTTTGAAAAACGGAAGTTCAACAACAAAATACTTTTCTGGCTTAAAATACTCCACAAGTTTATGGAAACATTCAAGCTCTTTTTGAGCTGCTCTTTGCCCATATTGAAAATGAAGAAAAATGGCTTTGTATGACCTCACAGCAAGGCTTGCACATACAGCGCTATCCATTCCTGAGCTAAGTAGGACGAGTGCTATTTCTGAAGACATGGGCGAACTGATTAAGAGGTCAAAGGAGTTGCGCCCCCAAGGGGATTTGAACCCCTGTCGCCGGCGTGAAAGGCCGGTGTCCTGGACCTGGCTAGACGATGGGGGCTGCCCTCTTTCCCTCTGGGCCGGGCAGGACTCGAACCTGCGACTCCCAGCTTAAAAGGCTGGTACTCTGCCGACTGAGTTACCGGCCCTTCGTATGTTAATAATATAAACTAAAAAAAATATGCTGTCAAGAAGACTTGGGGTTTTTTCAAAAAGTCCCACTACTCTTTCCTGCTGAGCGACAGCGAGCTATCCTTCACTTCGTTTGGGACGGCGTCCCTAAGAAGCCCTCGGCTTCCACCTCTGTGCGACACATGGGGGCTTTTACAAATTTCTAAAACAGCCTCAGGAGAATTTCAGAAATTATAAAACATTGACAGGATTTACACTTCTTTGTATATTTTAACCCATGCATTATTTCACTTATCATCTTAACGAATTATACTGCGAGGAGGTCCCAGTTAGAGAGATCGTTAATCAATTTGGGACGCCCATCTACATCTACTCGGCAAGGACAATCAGAAGACATTTTTCGGTATTTTCAGCAAGCTTTAAAGGAGTAGACCATCTCGTTTGCTATTCCGTAAAGGCTAATTCTAACCTTGCGGTGCTTGCTCTTCTCAGTAAGGAGGGGGCTGGAGCCGATGTGGTTTCTGCAGGTGAATTAGTAAGGGCTTTAAAGGCTGGCATACCAGCAAGTAAAATCGTCTACTCAGGCGTTGGAAAAAGACCTGATGAGATCGAGCTTGCTTTAAAGGCTGGCATCTTGATGTTTAATGTTGAGAGCTTGGAGGAACTTGAATGTTTAGGAGAGATAGCAAAAGGCTTAGGAATTAAGGCCCCCTTTGCTGTACGGGTTAACCCAAACGTTGACCCCAAAACCCATCCTTACATATCTACGGGGCTTAAAAAGAATAAATTTGGCATTCCTGAAGAAGAAGTCATCGACGCCTACCTTAAGGCTAAAAAAAATCCTTATCTTTTACCTATAGGGCTTGACACTCACATCGGGTCTCAGATAACTGATGTATCCCCCTTTCTCTCTGCCTTAAGAAGACTAAAAGCTCTTTGGAATGAACTAACAAGGCTTGGTTTTGAGCTAAAGTATCTTGACCTTGGTGGTGGGCTTGGAATCCCCTATGCTAATGAAGAGCCGCCTCCGCCTGAAGAATATGCCCGAGCCATCATTGAAGAAGTAAAACCCTTAGACTGCACGCTTATTCTCGAGCCGGGAAGGGTTATCGTTGGTAACGCAGGCATCCTTGTCACAAGAGTTCTCTATCGCAAGACAAACGGAGATAAAAAATTCGTAATCGTTGATGCTGGAATGAACGACCTTATTAGACCTACTTTGTATCAGGCTTATCATAAAATACAGCCTGTTAAGCTAACAACCTCTGAGGAAGAGGTAGTAGATGTAGTTGGACCAGTCTGCGAAAGCGGAGATTTCTTTGCTCGGGATAGGAAGCTTCCCAGGCTTGAAAGAGGAGACCTTCTTGCCATCATGAGCGCAGGAGCTTACGGCTTTGTAATGAGTTCAAACTATAACTCCCGCTGCCGCGCGGCAGAAGTTTTGGTTGACGGAGAAACCTTCTACCTTGTCCGAAAAAGGGAATCTATCGAGGACCTTATCTCTTTAGAAATAATCCCTGATTATCTTAAGTAAAGCCTCACATGGCTTTTGTACCCCCTGAATTCAACCTTGATTCCTACGATTATCCTCTGCCTGAGGAGTTGATCGCCTACTATCCTCCTTCTAAAAGAGAAGAAAGTAAGCTCCTTGTCATTGACCGAAAAAATCAAGCTTTTTATTTTCACGAAAAATTTTCAGAAATTGAAAAATACTTTAGAGCAGGAGATGTCCTTGTGCTAAACAAGACCAAAGTCTTTCCCGCAAGGATTAAGGCTAAAAAGCCAACTGGTGGGACGGTTGAGGTCCTTCTTTTAAACAAACCTCGAGGTTTTATCTTTCAAACCGAAGCTTTAATAAAAGGCAAACGGATTAAACCTGGGACTTATTTTGTATCTGAAGGCGGGATGATAAATTTTAGAGTGTTAGAGCAGAGGAAAGATGGAAAGTATTATTTAGAGATGCGAAGCGAAGTAGGCTTAGACCTTGAAGAATTGATAAAAAAGGAAGGCAAAGCCCCTCTTCCTCCATACATTAAGCGCGAGCCAGAAGACTTTGACTTACTACGCTATCAGACGGTTTATGCAGAGGAGGAAGGCTCTGTTGCTGCCCCAACCGCAGGGTTCCACTTTACCGAGGAACTTTTAAATCGTCTTTCTCAATTAGGCGTAAAAATAAAATTCATTATCCTACATGTTGGGTATGGCACTTTTAAACCTATTAGAACTAAAGATATAAGAAAACATCGCCTTGACCCAGAATACATAAAAGTTCCCTCAGATGTGGTGGATGAGGTCCGTTTAGCTTTATCTGAAGGAAGGAGGATTATTGCCTGCGGGACAACCACAGTTAGAGCCCTTGAATTTGTAGCAGAAAAAGGACTTTCATCTTATGAAGGCTTGTGCGACCTATACATCTATCCTAGCTATAGGTTTAAAATAGTTTCAGCCATGATAACCAACTTTCACCTGCCTAAATCTTCTCTTCTCCTTTTAGTTTGTGCCTTTGCCGGAAGAAACCTGATTCTTAAAGCCTACGAGGAGGCAATAAAAAGAAGATACAGGTTTTATTCTTATGGAGATGCAACCTTTATTATATGAATATTCAGGACTTGACAGTGCTTTAGTTAAAGTATAAAAATAACAAACTTCAAAAAATCACTCGGGGGTTAAGCCTTGTTTAAAGTTATTAGAAACCTCTTGATAATACTAAGCCTCTTCCTTTTACTTCCTCTTTTTGGGGCCTGTAAAAAGGGAGAGAAAGCAGAAGGAACAAAAGCTTTAGGACAGACTGAGGTTTCCTGCCCCTCCGGGATGGAGGTTGTGGAGGTAAAAAGGGCTGTAGATGGGGATACTGTGGAGTTAAAAACAGGGGAAAAACTTCGGTATGCAGCTATAAATGCCCTTGAACTTCATACTGAAACAGGGGTTCCTGAGCCTTTTGCTAAAGAAGCCTATCTCAGAAATAAAGAGTTGGTTGAGGGGAAAAGACTTTGTCTTGCCAAAAACATAAGAGAAAAGGATAGGTTTGGCAGGCTTTTAGGGGAGCTTTACTTCCCAAACGGGACTTCGGTCTCGGAAATCTTGGTTAAGGAGGGTTTAGCCCTCTGTTGTTGGTTTGAAGGAAGCGGAAACCTTTTTGAAAAGTGCTTACCCACACAGAGGTCGGCTATCAAGGCAAGGGTTGGGCTTTTCTCTTTGCTTGACAATGCAGGACCAGGACCCTACTACGGCAACAAAAACAGCAAAAGGTTCCATCATCCAGCTTGTTCTAAAATTGTTAACATAAAAAGAATGGTCGTGTTTAAAACGGCTGAAGAAGCCTTACTTGAAGGCTATTGCCCGGTTCGCACTTGCACAGAGTATGTATTTGGTAAAGCCGAGAATTAGACCTTATTTTATGGGTTCTAATCTTTCTAGACCACCCATGTAGGGACGAAGGACTTCAGGGATAATAACCGAGCCATCCTCTTGTTGGAAGTTTTCGAGAATAGCCATCACTGTTCGTCCTACGGCTAATCCTGAGCCGTTGAGAGTATGAACGAACCTTGGTTTTCCTCCACCCTTTGGACGGTAGCGAATGTTAGCCCTGCGAGCCTGAAAATCCTCGAAGTTTGAGCAGGAAGATATTTCAATATATCTTCCTTGACCAGGAGCCCAAACCTCAATGTCATAGGTTTTAGCCGCTGCAAACCCTAAATCTCCAGTGCAAAGAACGACGACGCGATAATGCAAACCCAGGAGCTGTAAAACCTCTTCAGCATCAAGAAGAAGACTTTCAAGTTCTTCGTATGAAGTCTCCGGGACCACAAACTTCACAAGCTCTACCTTGTTAAACTGATGCTGTCTAATTATCCCTCTTGTATCTCTTCCATGAGCCCCTGCTTCAGCCCTAAAACAAGGAGTATAAGCTGTATAATAGAGAGGAAGAACCTCTTCAGGAAGGATTTCATCTCGATGAAGGTTTGTTACCGGAACCTCTGCGGTAGGTATAAGATAAAAATCCCAATCCTCTATCTTAAAAAGTTCCTCTCTAAATTTTGGAAGCTGGCCTGTGCCAAACATGGAAGCTGAATTGACAAGAAAAGGGGGAAGAACTTCTTTATAACCGTGCTTTTTGGTATGAAGGTCAAGCATAAAGTTGATGAGGGCGCGTTCAAGAAGGGCACCAGCACCATAGTATACAGCAAACCTGCTTCCTGCAATTTTAGCTGCGCGCTCAAAATCAAGGATGCCAAGATTTACTCCGATCTCCCAATGAGGCTTTGGCTCAAAGTCAAACTTCGGTGGCTCACCCCAGCGTTTCACTACCACATTATCTTTGTCTGACTCTCCTATAGGAACGCTAACATGGGGAAGGTTTGGCAAGGTTATCAAGAGTTCCTTAAGCTCTTTCTCTACCCTTGAGAGCTCATCTTCAAGCTCTTTGAGCCTCTCCCCTAAGGATTTTACTTCTTGGGCAAGAAGAGAAGCTGAAGCCTCATCCCCTACCCTTTTTAACCTTCCAATTTCTTCTGATTTTACCTTCCTTTCATGCCGAAGAGTTTCAACCTGAGTGATAAGCCTCCGCCTTTTCTCATCTAAAGAAAGAATCTTATCAATTGGATAGTCGCCACCTCTAAGCTTTAATCTTTCTTTAACAAAATCTGGTCTTTCCCTGATTAAATTGAGGTCAAGCATGCCTTAATCATATCCTAAAGAATAGGCTTTGTCAAACATTCGGTGAAGCTCTTTGGACATTGAATGTTCCGCTTGTTTTTTGGCAAAATTTAGGTAAGATAAGCTAAAATCCTTTAAGGAGGGGCAAATGTCTATAGAGGAGAAGGTCATCGAGATAATTTCTCAGAAGCTCAATCTATCCAAAGATCAAGTAAAACCTGAAGCTTCCTTTGTGGATGATTTAGGGGCAGATTCCCTTGATTTAGTGGAGTTAGTGATGGCTATGGAAGAAGCTTTTGGGATGGAGGTCCCTGATGAAGATGCCGAAAAGCTTCGCACAGTAAAAGATGTTATAGAATATGTTAAAGCTAAAGTAGGCGATAAGGCGTAAGGGGTTGATATGGAAAGAAGGGTTGTCGTCACTGGCATTGGTTGCGTTAGTCCTTTAGGTATTGGCGTTGATGAAACTTGGAAAGGGATCGTTGAAGGTAGGTCAGGGATTACTCGAATTACAAAGTTTGATGCGAGCAATTTACCGAGCCAGATAGCGGGTGAAGTTAAAAATTTTAAACCTCAAGATTTCATGCCCGAAAAGCTTGTTTCTCGCGTGGATACTTTTATACAATACGCTATAGCCAGCGCTCGGATGGCTTTGGAGGATGCAAAGCTTGCGAATGTAGAGCTTGGAGAGAGAGCTGGCGTAATCATTGGTGTAGGAATGGGAGGAGTTGGTCAGGTAGAACACTACACAAGGATTTTTGATGAAAGGGGCTACAAAAGGGTTACGCCTTTTTTCATCCCCATGATCATTCCTAACATGGCGGCTGGGCAAGTGGCCATCCTCTTTGGAGTTAAAGGACCAAATTTAGCAATTTGCACAGCTTGTGCCGCTGGCAACCATGCAATTGGTGAAGCATACCGAATGATAAAAAATGGTCTCATCGACATTGCCATCTGTGGGGGCACAGAAAGCTTAATTACCCCTCTGACGGTAGCAGGCTTCTCTGTTATGAAGGCTTTATCAACAAGGAACGACGAGCCAGAAAAAGCAAGCAGACCCTTTGATGCTAAGAGAGATGGCTTTGTCATAGCAGAAGGAGCAGGGATTCTTATTTTAGAAGAGCTCACTCATGCCCAAAAAAGAGGAGCAAAGGTCTACGCTGAGCTGATTGGATACGGGGCAACTTGCGATGCCTACCACATGACTGCTCCCTCCCCTGACGGAGAGGGTGCAGAAGCCTGTATGAAATTAGCCCTTGAAGACGCAAACATTGCCCCTAACGAAGTTGATTACATAAACGCTCACGGCACAAGCACCCCGCTAAACGATGTTGTCGAAACTAAAGCTATAAAAAAAGTGTTTGGCGAGCATGCTTATAAGCTTATGGTTTCCTCGACCAAATCCATGACTGGACATTTGCTTGGTGGGGCAGGAGGACTTGAGGCAGTTATCACCGTAAAAGCTTTAGAAACTGGTATCGTTCCACCTACTATCAATTTAGAAGAGCCAGACCCCGAATGTGACCTTGATTATGTGCCAAACCAAGCAAGAAGGGCAAACATCAAGGTTGCCATGTCAAACGCCTTTGGGTTTGGTGGAACAAACGCCTGCTTAGTTTTTAAAAAATGGGAGGGCTAAAATGAAGATCGTTCTTGCTTCAGACCATGCCGGATTTTTTTTAAAGGAAAAGATCAAAGACTTCTTAATAAGTGAAGGCTATGAGGTAATCGATGTGGGCACAAATTCGCATGTCTCCGTTGATTATCCCGAATACGGAGCTAAGGCAATTGAGTATATACTCCAGGGAAAGGCTGAAAGAGGGATTTTGATCTGCGGGACAGGGATTGGGATGAGCATTGTGGCTAATCGCTTCCCTGGTATAAGAGCAGCCCTTTGTCATGAGCCCTTTTCTGCTAAGATGGCAAGGAGGCACAATAACGCTAACGTCTTAGTTCTTGGAGGAAGACTTATCGGTGACGGCATGGCAATAGAAATCGTAAAAACCTTCCTTACAGAGCCCTTTGAAGGAGGAAGACACGAAAGGCGTCTTAACATGATCGAAGACCTAAAACCAAAATGATCGAAGTTCCCTTAGGTCTTGGCGTTGACCTTGTCTACATTCCCAGAGTTCAAAAACTCTGCGAAGTCTATGGAAATAGATTTTTAGCCAAAGTTTTTACAGAAGAAGAACTCATTTACGCTCAAAAAAAGCCCATCCCTTATCCCCATCTGGCAAGTTCCTTTGCCGTAAAGGAAGCTTTCTACAAAGCTCTGGGCGGTTATAGACCATTTCGCTTCAAAGAAATATCTTTAGTCCGGACAGAAAAAGGTCCTTCCGTAAAATTATCCGGTCGGGCAAAGGAGGTCTTTGAGGAAGTAGGGGGGCAAAAAATTCTCCTTTCCCTTTCTCATGATTTTAACTATACTATAGCTGTAGTATTGATTATAAAAGCTAAGGACTAAAGGGATGACCGGACAGTTTGTGGCCGAAAGCTTAGAGATGCAAAAACTTGACCGGGTGATGATGGATGATTTTGGCCTCCTCCCTGAAGTCCTTATGGAGCGAGCCGGCCTCGGTGTTGCTCAGGTTATAAGAGAAAATTTTCCTCCTAAGGATTACCAAAGAGTATTGATCCTTTGCGGTCCAGGTAATAACGGCGGAGATGGCTTCGTTTGTGCAAGATACCTTTCGGAAATGGGTTACCAAGTTTTTATAAGCATCTTTTCCGAAAAGAAAAAATACAAAGGAGAGGCTAAAAGAAACCTTACCCTTGCTCAAAAGCTTGGTTTACCTATAAAGAAAATAAATAATTTAAAAACTTTAAAAGAGATATTTGAGCCCTTTCGTCCAGAAATTGTGGTTGATGCCCTTTTTGGCACAGGGTTAAAAAGACCGATCTCTGGACTCTTTGCCGAGGCGGTAGAGTTCATAAACACCCTTAGCAGTAAAAACCAATTTAAAGTAGTTGCCATAGACCTCCCATCAGGTATTTCTGCTGACACAGGAGAGGTCTTAGGAGTTGCTGTAAAGGCTCACCTGACTGCAACTTTTGAATGCTTTAAGCATGGTCTCTTAAACTACCCTGGGAAAGCATACGCAGGTAAAGTTATCGTACTTCCCATAGGGTATGCCTGGACCTATTTAGAAAGAGCAAACCTTCTTCCTAAGTCAAGGTATTTGACCATTGAATACCTTGGACAAATCTACCGTCCAAGAAGGGGTTACTATCATAAAGGCAAGTCTGGTCAGCTATTAATTTTAGCAGGCTCAAAGGGAAAGAGCGGGGCTGGATATTTGACGGCTCTTGGGGCTTTGAGGGCTGGAGCCGGTCTTGTGACCCTTGCCTCTCCTGAAAGTTTACAGCCTATCTATGCAAGCATGCTACCCGAAGCCTTAACGCTTGCCCTTCCTGAGGTTAACGGTGAGCCAAGTCCTAAAGCCTTGGGGATAATCTTTGAGAGCCTTTCAAACAAAAAAGCTCTGGCAATAGGACCAGGTTTTGGTCTTTCAGACGAAGCTTTTGAGCTCCTAAAATCCTTGCTAAGAGAAATCAATCTACCGGTTGTCCTTGACGCAGATGCTTTAACCCTTGTAGCAAAAGACTTAACAATTTTGGAAGAATGCAAGGCTCCAAGGATCCTTACCCCTCATCCCGGAGAGGCAGCAAGGTTACTAAAAAAAGAAACTCAAGACATTTTAAAAGGTCGAAAGACTTCAGCCATGGAGTTGGCTAAGCTCACAGCCTCCATCGTAGTCCTAAAAGGACCTCATACTCTCATCGCAACCCCCGAAGGTGAGACCTTTTATTCTCCTTTTGATGTGCCGGGAATGGCTCAAGGGGGAATGGGCGATGTGCTAACAGGAATAATAGGTAGCCTATTAGCTCAAGGCTATAGTCCTCTGGAATCAGCCGTACTTGGAGTATTCCTTCATGGTTCTTCTGGAGAATGGTTAGCAAAAAACTTGGGTCCGCAAGGCTTTACCGCAAGCGATGTAGCTAATCTTTTACCAAATATTTATCAAAGCTTGGAGACTATATATGATAGACCACCGAAAATTTAAAAGAACTAACATTGAAGTATTGGCAAACCTTGCACCCAGAGTGCATTTTCTAGGCGACCCTTCACCCTATCAAGTGCTTAATTTAAGCTTTGCAGGGCTTTTCATTAAAGGTCCGACTAATTATAAAAGAGGGGAAGTTCTTGACATTGAGCTGGAAATCCCAGCCATAGGTAAAATACCCATGAGCATTGAAGTCGTTTGGATAGATGCCTCCGAACGAAAGGGGATTGGAGTTGAAATTCTTGAAATTCCAGAGGAATATAAAAAGATATGGGCTTATTTCGTCAAAGCTTGCCATGCTCTTTTAGAAGCTAAGGAAGAGTATCAAAGGATCCAAGCAAAGTCTGAATGAGCTATTATTTGTTTATATTTGTTTTCATCATTGGTCTCTGTCTTGGTAGCTTTCTCAATGTTTTAATACATCGCTTACCAAAAGGAGAAAAGGTCTTTCTTGACCGGTCAAAATGTCCGCACTGCGGAACCTATCTTAAATGGTATCACAACATCCCTTTGCTTAGCTTTATTTTACTGCGCGGAAGATGCGCCTTCTGTCACCAGAAAATCTCGCTAATCTATCCTACGGTTGAACTACTGACTGCAACCCTGATTTTACTTGTTTACCTCAAATTTTATTACCATTTAATAACCTTTATCTTTTTGGTTATCTATTTGTTATTCGGCCTAACAATCTCGTTCATAGATTTAAAAACTAAAGAAATCCCAGACATCTTAAGTCTGCCTTTATTTTTTTTAGGTATTCTTTTTTCAAGCCTTGGCCACAATCCAAAGGTTCCTGGCTTTGAGCTTTCTTTCATCTCAGGTTTGGCAGGTATTGGACTCCTCTTTTTGATCAACGAGGTCTACTATCTTTTAACCAAAAGAGATGGCCTTGGAATGGGCGATTTAAAGCTTATGGCTGGTATTGGAAGCTACTTTTCCTATTATTCCTTCTACTATGTGCTGCTCTACGGAAGTATTATAGGAATTGTCTCTTATTTCATATACAGAATCTTTCAAAAAATGATGAAAAAAGAAAAAATAGGAGAAGCAAAGGAGATTTTAAAGACTGAAATCCCCTTTGGACCTTTCCTCTTTATCGGAAGCCTTCTTTATCTGTTTTTTCATTAAAGGTCAAACATGGCAATGATTGGGGCGTGGTCTGAAGGCTTTGGCAATCCTCTTGTCTTAAGGTCTACCTCACATTCTTTGAGATGCTGAGCCAGAGGCTTGGTTGCCAAGATATAGTCAAGCCTCATGCCTAAATTCTTTTTAAAGGCTGAAAATTGATAGTCCCACCAGGTAAAAAGACCCTTTTTATCAGGATAAAGAAGTCTAAAAGTATCAATCAAACCCCAATCGAGTAAATAGGACATAGCCTTCCTTTCCCGTTCGGTAAAGCAGATTTGTCCCTCAAAAAGCAGTGGGTCGTAAACATCTTGAGGCTGAAGAGCTACATTAAAATCACCGCCTAAGATGATTTTGTCCTGCGGGGAAAAATTCTTCTCTAAATATTCTCTCAGATGATAGAAAAATTCAAGCTTATAATAGTAATAATCAGACTCAACAGGAGCACCGTTTGGCACATAAACAGAAAACACATACAAATCTTTGAACCTACATCCAATAAATCTTTCTTTAGCTTGAACATCCTGAAACAGGTCCCCAAAGCCTATCACAGCTTCATCTGCCTCTTCTTTTGAAAGAATGGCTACACCGTTTCTTCCTTTCCCGCCAGCATGATATACCTTATATCCCAATCTTTGAAAAGGCTCCTTAGGAAAATGTTCAACTTTAGTTTCTTGAAGCAACAAAAAGTCGGGTTGCTTCTCCTCAAGAAACCTTAAAACTTGCTCTTTCCTTACATTTATCGAATTAACATTCCAAGAAACTACCTTTAGCAATGTTCAATTCTCCTTATTAGGTCGATGACTCTCAAGATAGACCTTTCTAATCGGTTAGGGGATTTCAATGCCATGCTTCTTAAGATAATTATCAAGCTCCCTGATAAAATCGTGGATAAGCTTGAACCTATCGGTGGGTTCTTTTACCTGAATTAGAAGGTTTAAATTTATCCCTGAGTCCCCAAATCCACTGTATCTTACCGCTGGAGTAAAGTCTTTGTTTGCCAGAGGATGCTCTTTTATAAATCTATTCATAAACGCAAGGATCAATTCTTCCACCTCTTTTAGATTATGTTTATAACTGATGGTGAGAGGTATTATCAATGTTTGATTCTTTTCCGGTTGGTGATAGTTTACGATTATACTCTGAGCAAGCTTTGAGTTCGGTATAATGATAATATTGTTCTGAAGTTGTTTAATAACTGTCGTTCTCCAGGTTATATCCTCTACTACACCTTCAAGACCATTTTCTAATCTTATAAAATCACCTGGGCGAATCTGTTTTGCCAGCACAAGATAAATACCAGCAAAAAAGTTTTCTAAAGTATCCCTTAAGGCAAGACCTATAGCTAATCCTGCTATACCAAGAGTAGTAACAAATGGCAAAATGTTTATGTTAAGAATGTTTAAAATTAAGATGAACCCGATAAAAAAAACTATAACTTTTACAATGATTTCAAAGAGTGTGACTTTCGGAGCAAGGTCTGTCTTTTGATGAAGGTAAATCTCGATCAAATTTACAATAAATCTTGATAAAAAGAGACACAAAGATAATATAAAAAAAATGAGTAAAATTTTATTAATCAAGGCAAAGTATTTATCGGTTATTGGTAAGAAAACAAGGCTTATATGTGAGGCAAGTAAAAAGAGCCAAAAATAATAAATTTTACCTACAGAACCTAATAAAACCTCATCCCAAGCCCATTTTGTCTTTTGAGAAATAAAAACTAAATAACGATAAGCAATTTTTTTTAGTAAATAACCAAGGATAAAGATGCCAAAAAAGATTATCAAAGAGAAGAACAGAAAATCTATTTGACTATAACTCACAGGTTAACCCATTGAAATTATCAAAATAATAAAAAAAGGGGGCTTAAAGCCCCCTAAAAAAGATGCTAGATTTTAGAACTCACCGCTTGGCATAGGCGGGGTCTTTTCATCCTTCTTTGGCTTTTCAGCAACCATGGCCTCGGTGGTTAGGAGTAAACCAGCAATGGAGGCGGCATTCTGAAGGGCGCAACGGGACACCTTTTTCGGGTCGATAATACCAGCTGCTACGAGGTCCTTATATTCACCGGTTGCGGCATCAAAGCCAACGTTGCCTTTCTCAGCCTTAACCTTCTCAACTACGATTGAGCCCTCATACCCAGCGTTAGCAGCAATCTGTCTGAGTGGTGCTTCAAGAGCCTTCTTGATTATTTCAACACCATATTGTTCATCTCCCTCAAGCTTGAGGTTTTCCAAGGCCGGAAGACATCTAATGTAAGCGGTTCCACCACCAGGAACGATCCCCTCTTCCACGGCAGCTTTAGTAGCGTTAAGAGCATCCTCTACCCTTGCCTTTTTCTCCTTCATCTCCGTTTCAGTTGCCGCACCAACATAGATCACCGCAACTCCACCAACGAGCTTGGCAAGCCTTTCCTGGAGCTTTTCCCTATCATAGTCTGAAGTCGTTTCTTCAATCTGAGCTCTTATCTGTTTAATCCTTGCTTCAATGTCTTCTTTCTTACCGGCACCATCAACGATGGTAGTATGCTCTTTGGTTACGATAACCTTTCTAGCCCTCCCAAGGTCCTTAAGCTGGACATTCTCAAGCTTCATACCAAGTTCTTCAGAAACAAAGGTTCCACCAGTTACGATAGCTATGTCCTGGAGCATAGCTTTTCTTCTTTCACCAAAGCCAGGTGCCTTGACAGCGCAGCACTGGAGCACTCCCCTAAGCTTGTTAACTACAAGGGTAGCCAGGGCTTCACCCTCTACATCTTCAGCGATGATAAGGATAGGCTTCCCAGCCCTTGCTACCTGCTCAAGAACTGGTAGAAGGTCCTTCATGGAGCTGATCTTCTTGTCGTAAACAAGGATGTATGGGTCTTCAAGCACGCACTCCATTTTTTCAGGGTCAGTTATAAAGTAAGGAGATATGTAACCACGGTCAAACTGCATTCCTTCAACCACTTCAAGGTAGGTTTCAAGACCTTTAGACTCCTCAACGGTTATAACGCCTTCCTTACCTACTTTATCCATGGCGTCGGCAATAAGGTTTCCGATGGTAGCATCGTTGTTAGCAGAAATGGTTGCTACCTGAGCAATCTCCTGACGGGATTTGCAAGGCTGGGCAAGCTTTTCAAGCTCAGCCACCACAACCTCAACGGCTCTGTCAATACCTCTCTTGAGGGCCATGGGATTAATACCAGCAGCCACAAGCTTTACACCCTCCTGAAAGATTGCCTGTGCAAGAACGGTAGCGGTAGTTGTTCCGTCTCCGGCAACATCGCTTGTTTTAGAAGCAACTTCCTTTACCATCTGAGCGCCCATGTTTTCGAACTTATCCTCAAGCTCTATCTCCTTAGCAACGGTAACACCGTCCTTGGTGATAAGAGGAGAACCAAAGGACCTTTCAAGGATTACGTTTCTTCCTTTAGGACCTAAGGTTACTTTTACTGCGTTGGCAAGCTTGTTTACACCAGCAAGAATCTTATCTCTGGTGTTAGTTCCATAGATAATTTCCTTAGCAGCCATCCTTCCACCTCCCTTTAAAGAATTTTTTATTTAGAATTTTTTTATTTATAAATTATGAGTTCGTTTAATTAATCTTCAATGATGGCTAAAACATCGTCTTCTCTCATGATGAGAAACTCTTCTCCCTTGATTTTTATTTCTGTTCCAGCATACTTGCTAAAAAGGATTTTATCTCCCTCTTTGACCTTTAGAGGACGAGTCTGCCCATTTTCAAGGAGTCTACCCTCCCCAACGGCAATAACTTTTCCCATAATGGGTTTTTCCTTGGCTGTGTCGGGGATGATGATGCCTGATTCTGTCCTTTGTTCTTCCTCAATACGTTGAACAAGGATCCGATCATAAAGCGGTCTGATCTTCATACATCCACCTCCTCCTGAAGAATTTTTGTTTTGAATTTAAAAGTCAATCAAAAAATAATCATCACTTTTTCAAAGACAAGGGGGTAGGGGTTACAGTTTTACAAATTCTTCGATTAGTTTTAAAAGGTTGGAATTTCCGGATGAGGTGTCAATTTTGAGAAGGTTTGGTATTTCAACAGGAGATTCAAAGGTTTTCTTTTGGTGAAGATAGGTTTCAAACAGGGCATCTGAGGCTGTCTTTTCCGTAGCCCTTTTGGCAAACCTTTCCTTCACAACCTCATCGTCTGCTACACACCAGATAAAAAAAACTTCGCAAGGAATATCTTTTAAAGCTGAAAAAAGTATATCCCGCCATTTTTTCTTTCGAAAAGTAGCATCAATTATAACATCTCGCCCGTAAGAAACCTCAATCCTTGCCTTTTCTGCCAAGACTTCATAAGTCTTATCTGATACCTCAGGAGAATAGATACCCTGTTCAAACTCTGCGTAGTAATGCTTTTCTGGGTCTAAACCAAGAAGCCTTTTTCTCTCAACATCGGAAGAAAGATAAACAGCTGGATACTTTTGAACCATCCTTTCTGCTAAGTAGGTTTTACCTGTGCAAGAAAGTCCCATAAAGACTAAAACCTTAGGTATTCCTTTAGCATATCGAAAGGCAAGGTCAAAGTATCTTTGGGCAAGGCTTAAGGCTTCTTCCCTTACCTTAGGGCTTAAGCTTTGGTCTTGAGAGGTAAAGCATCCGACCTTTCCCCGCACGTAGGCTCGATAGCATTTGTAAAAATCTAAAAGTAGCAAAAGGTCTTTATCTCCGCTTCTCTTGACATACTCATCGATAAAGTATTTTGAAAACTCATCCAATCTATAAAAATCTAAATCCATGGCAAGAAAAGCAAGGTCCGAGCAGACATCACCACAACGAAACCTTTCGTTAAACTCAATGCAATCAAAGATGTAAACCTCTCTTAAGTCATCAAAACAGATGTTTGCCGAATAAAGGTCGCCATGTCCATCCCTGATAAACCCTTCTTTAATCCTCTTTTCAAAAAGAGAAGCATGTTCTTTCATAAACTTTCTTGAATAGCTAACAATGGTCTCAAATTTTCTTTGAGTTAAAGCCTTGCCCACAAAATCTTTAGTTTGAGAGAAATTTTCCTCTACGTTGTAAGATACAACCTCAAGGCTTCCGTATTTTGATATGTCTTCGTTAGTTTCCGCAGTTTGATAAAAAGGGACAAGCTTATTTACGATCAAGTCTATGTGCTTTGGGGTTAATGAACCTTTTGAGAGAAGATTTCTCATCATCCCCTCTTCTGGGAGCCTCTTCATCTTTACCGCATAATCAACGACTTCGCCTTTTGAGGAATTAATACACCTATCTACATCTTCTATATAAAATCGTTCCCCTCTTTTTATCACTGGAACTACGCCCAAATAGATATCTGGGCATAGCCTTCTGTTTAATTCGACCTCCCTCTCGCAGTAGAACTTTCTTTTCTCCAGTGTTGTAAAATCAAGAAAACCGAAGTTTACAGGCTTCTTTATTTTGTAGACTATTTCATCGGTTATGAAAACATAAGAAATATGAGTTTGTAAAACTTTAAAATCTTTTGTTGGAAAGGGAAGGGACTCTTTGCTGATAAGTTCGTGCCAAAGGTAGCTTTCCATTTCAACTCTATATTAACAAACAAAAAAGGTTGTTGCAACGACTGCGGTTTTATTTTAAAATTTCCTAAAGTTTAAACTGGAGTGAGATTAAATGAAAAAGGTTGCTGTAGTCTACGATGATATCTACCTAAAACACAACCCTGGGGACTATCATCCGGAGAGTCCTTATCGGCTTTTAGCAATCTGGGAAAGGTTGATGAAGGAGGATGTTAAGGATTATTTTGAGGTTTTTAAGCCCTATCGTGCGGAAAAAGAGGAAATACTCTGGGCTCATACTGAAGAGCTTTATTCACTTATAGAATCAACCGCTGGGAAACCATTTTACTACATAGATGGTGATACCGCGACGAACGAATACTCCTTCGAGGCTGCTCTTTATGCTGCTGGCGCTCAGAAAATGGCTTTAGAGCTTCTCTTTCAGGAAGGCTTTGACATGGTCTTTTCCTTAGTTAGACCACCTGGACATCATGCCGAAAGAGCTCGGGCTATGGGGTTTTGTCTCTTCAACAACGTTGCCCTTGCCGCCTACTATGCCAAAAATCTGTATAAATTAGACCGGATCCTGATCGTCGACTTTGACCTTCACCATGGCAATGGAACACAGAATATTTTTTGGGAAGATCCCCAAGTTCTCTTCTTCTCAACCCATCGTTATCCCTACTACCCAGGCACTGGAAACTATAATGAAATTGGAGGTGGCACGGCGAGAGGTTTTACGATAAATGTTCCATTAAAAGGTAGTTCTCATGATGGAGATTTTCTCTACTTTTACCAAAAGCTGCTAAAACCGATAGCTCTTCAGTATAAACCTCAGCTTATCCTTGTTTCTGCAGGGTATGATTGCTTGCGAGGGGATCCATTAGGGGGCACAAACTTAACTCTTGAAGGACTGGGTATGATGCTTGCTACCTTGAAAGAGATTGCAGAAAAAACATCAAAAGGAAAGATTGCCTTTACTCTTGAAGGAGGCTACAATCTATCAAACCTTTCTGAAGGCGTAGCTTTGACGATTAAGGTCTTTTCTGAAGCTGTTAAGGTCGATGTAGATGAAGATCCCATCCCCTCCTCGTATTCCGAAGAGCTTCTTGCCAAAATCAGAGACCTTCTTCGCTTTAAAAACTATTGGGAGGTTTAGAGTTATGTCCATATCTAAGCAGATGTTTTCCTATCAAGAAAAAAGCTCCTGGATTAGAAAGATGTTTGAGGAGGGGCTAAAGCTCAAACAAGAATTAGGAGAGGACAGAGTCTTTGACCTTACCCTTGGCAATCCAGACCTACCTCCGCCAGAGGAGGTTTATCTTGCTTTGAAAGAGATGGTTGAAAACTATAATCCAGAATACCACCGCTACATGCCAAACGCTGGGTTTGAGGATGTCCGGGCTAAAATGGCAGAAAAGGTGACCCTTGAGCAGGGGGTAAAAGTTTCTGCCAAAGAAGTTGTTATGACCTGTGGGGCAGCAGGGGCTCTAAACATCATCTTCAAAGCCCTCCTTAACCCAGGAGAAGAAGTCCTTTTCCCGTCCCCATTTTTTGTTGAATACTTTTTCTATACCGAAAATCATCAAGGCATACCTAAACCAGTTCCTACCAAAGATGATTTTAGCCTTGACCTATCTGCCTTTGAGGAAGCTATAACTGAAAGGACAAAAATTGTGCTTATCAACTCACCAAACAACCCAACTGGTCAGGTATATAGCGAAGAGGAAATAAAGGGATTGGCAGAGCTCCTCTCAGAAAAAAGCAAAAGGTTTGGAAAAACCATCTATCTTGTATCCGATGAACCATACCGGAACCTAACCTTTGATGGTGTAGTTGTGCCATCTATCTTAAAGCACTATTCAAACAGCATCATTGCCTATAGTTTCTCCAAAGAACTTGGCTTAGCTGGAGAGAGGATAGGCTTTGCTGTAGTTCATCCTGAAATTGAAGAAAAAGAGCTTTTGCTCTCTGCTATGATCATGGCAAACAGGATCCTTGGATTTGTGAACGCGCCAGCCCTTGCTCAACGGATTGTTATGAAGTGCGCTTTCTCAAAAGTTAAAGTAGAAATCTATCAAGAAAGGCGAGATATCTTGTGCTGTATTCTTGATGAGGCAAACATCTCTTATGTCCGACCAAAAGGCGGACTTTTCATCTTTCCGAAAGTGGACATGGACGATGTCGCCTTCTGCGAGCATTTAAAAAAATGGGGTATCCTTGCGGTCCCAGGTCGAGGTTTTGGAAAAGCAAATCACGTGCGGCTATCTCTCTGCGTTCCAGCTGAAAAGCTGAAAGCTCTAAGAGAGCCTCTTTTATCTGCCATCTCCGAACTTAAGTCTAAGTCTTAGTTCTTAATGTTTAGGTTTAAAATACTTAAAACCAGTCAAAAAACTAAAGCAAGGCTTGGGCTTCTTATTACCCCTCGAGCGGTCGTAGAAACCCCTGTCTTTATGCCCGTTGGAACTCAAGCAAGCATCAAAGCGCTCGACCCCCAAAAGGTGTCCTCCCTTGGCTATAGGATCATCCTTTGCAACACCTACCACCTTCTTTTAAGACCAGGGGTCGAAGTTATTAGAAAGGCTGGCGGTCTTCATAGGTTCATGAACTTTCCCGGGGCTATACTTACAGACAGCGGAGGTTTTCAGGTCTATAGTCTCTCCTCCTTTAGTAAAATCACGGAAGAAGGAATAATCTTTCGTTCTCATCTTGACGGAAGCGAGATGTTTTTAAGCCCTGAATCTGCGGTCTTAGCTCAGTGCGAACTTGGCTCAGACATTATGATGGTCCTTGACACCTGCATACCCTATCCTTGTGATTATGAAAAAACAAAGGAGCTAACCGACCTCACTCACCGCTGGGCTGAAAGATGCTTAGACTATTATCAAACTCTTCCTAAATCCAAGGGAGCGTTGTTTGGAATTGTCCAAGGGGGGATGTATGAAGACCTGCGAAGTCTTAGTGCACGCTACATTGCAAACCTTCCTTTTCCTGGATATGCCATCGGAGGTCTTTCAGTCGGCGAGCCTGCCAACCTAAGGAACAAAATGATTGAGGTAGCTATCGAGAACCTCCCTGAAGAAAAACCAAGGTATCTCATGGGAGTTGGGACCCCTCTTGACCTCATCGAGGCTGTAATGAGAGGGGTTGACATGTTTGATTGTGTTCTTCCCACAAGGAACGCAAGAAGGGGGACCCTTTTCACTTCCCAAGGGTATGTAAACATTAGAAATTCTAAATACAAAGAAGATTTTTCACCCCTTGACCCCTTTTGTTCCTGCTATACCTGTAGAAATTTTACGAGAGCTTACCTTCGGCATCTCTTTCAAGCAAAAGAACTTTTAGCCTACACTTTGCTTACCCTTCACAATCTTCATTACTATGCTAAATTGTTAGAAAGGATTCGCTTAGCCATCAAAGAGGATGAGCTTACCCCCCTTTACGAAGAGTTAAAAAAACTCTATCAAAAAAATCCAGAGGAGGTAGAAGAATGATGTTTTATCAGCTCTTTATCCTTTCCCAAGCCTTTGCCATGGCACCACCCCCGCAAGGACAGCAAGGTCAAGGCGGGTTAATTGGTTTGATCTTTACTCTACTTCCCTTAATCCTAATCTTCGTTATCTTTTACTTTTTGCTCATCCGTCCGCAGCAGAAAAGAATAAGGGAGCACCAAAAGTTTCTTTCAGAGCTTAAGGTTGGGCAAAAAGTTTATACCTCAGGAGGGATAGTGGGAAGGATCGTCAAGATCGAGGGGGACCTTGTTTGGCTCGAGGTAGAAAAGGATACCCTCATTCCTGTTATTAAAGGTTATATTGCAGGGAACTACCAAACTTAAAAATCATGAACCTTGAACAACTTTTTGAATTTCTTTCCTCACCTTTGTTCTTTGCTATTGCAATGCTAATCCTCGTCTACATTGGGTTAATTTACCCCTACAGGAAGAAGATGAAAGAACGTGAAAAGTTTCTTAAGGAACTAAAAGTTGGTGAGCTTGTGGTTACAAGCGGTGGAATCATCGGAGAAATAACTAAGATTGAAGAAGGTTTTGTTTGGCTCCAAATAGCCCCAAATGTTGAAGTGTTGGTGGTGATAGACCATATAATCGGAGTCTGCAAGCAGAATTAGCATCAATTTAATTCTCTTTGCCAATCCTCTAAAGCTTTAAGAGCCCTCTCAACGAGGGCTCTAACCTTTTCCTCCTTTTTAAGCTTCCTTTTTCCTGAGATTTCAGGGAATAAACCCCAGTTAATATTCATCGGTTGAAAATGTTTGGGATTTGAGGATTGTAGATAGTGAACCAAGCTTCCTATTGCGGTCTCCGGTGGGGGGATAACAAGGTCTTTTCCCTTTATCAACCTGTGGGCATTTATCCCTGCAACTAAGCCCATGGCGGTCGACTCAACATACCCTTCAACACCAGTAATCTGCCCTGCTAAGAAGACATTAGGATAGTTTTTAAGTTGTAGATAGGGGGTTAAAACCTTTGGAGCGTTAACGAAAGTGTTCCTATGGATGGACCCATATCTTGCAAACTCAGCTCTCTCCAATCCAGGGATCAAACGAAAGACCCTTTCCTGCTCATGGTATTTAAGCTTTGTCTGAAAACCAACCATGTTGTATAAAGTTCTTTCAGCGTTCTCCGGTCTCAGTTGAACTACGGCATAGGGTTCTTTTCCGGTTCTCGGGTCAATAAGACCTTTAGGCTTCATGGGTCCGTATCGTAGGGTGTCAATACCCCTCTCAGCCATCACCTCAATGGGTAAACAGCCTTCAAAGTATTTTGGCTCTTCAAATGGATGAAGTGGAACCTTCTCTGCTGACAAAAGCTCCTGCACAAACCTTTCATATTCCTCCTTAGTTAACGGACAGTTCACATAGGCTCCTTCTTCCTCTCCGTAACGGTCGGCAACAAATACTTTTTCCCAATCTATACTCTCAGCGTAAACAATGGGAGAGATGGCATCATAAAAATGTAGAAAAGGCTCGGAGATAAGCTTAGCAAGGGACAGAGCCAAAGGGTCAGAGGTCAAAGGACCTGTAGCAACTATCACAATTCTATCCGTAGGTATCTCGGTCATTTCTTCACAAACATACCTTATGTTAGGATGATTTTGCAACTTTTCCGTGATGTATTTAGCAAACCTTTCTCGGTCTACTACTAAAGCTTTTCCTCCTGGGATTTGGTTGAAGTCTGCGGACTCCATGATGATAGAACCGAGTCTTCTTAGCTCTTCTTTAAGGAGCCCTACAGCGTTGGTTAAGTCCTTAGACCTTAGAGAATTTGAGCAGACAAGCTCAGCAAAAAACCCTGTTTTGTGGGCTGGGGTAAGCTTTTTGGGGCGCATTTCATAGAGAATAACCCTTACGCCCCGCTTGGCTAATTGCCAGGCTGCCTCTGATCCGGCAAGCCCAGCCCCTATTACAATTACCTCTTCCATCAAGAGAAAAACTAATAATCAACGCCGGGAATTTCAACGGTAATTATCTTGGGAGTAATAAAGACGATCAGTTCAGTTTTGGCTAAGTTTCTCTCCTTCTTTTTAAAGGCTTCACCTAACCCAGGAATTTTCCCAAGTCCAGGGACCTGGTCAACGTTATCTCCAAGGTCGCTCGTCTTTATTCCGCCTATCACGATGGTTTCACCGTTGTTAACCAAGGTCTTAGTGGTAGCCGAACGGGTCATCAAGGCTGGGACTCCATTAACTACCCTACCCCAATCAGGTGTGCTCTTTTCAATCTCAATATCAAGATTAATGCGATTATCAGGAGTAACATGAGGAGTAACTTTTAGCCTTAAAACAGCCTCCATAAACTGGGTTGTTGCTACTCCATATTGGGTTAGCTGAAGATAAGGAATTTTATATCCCTGCTTTATCTCGGCAGGCTGATTGTCAAGGGTTAAAACCTTTGGTGTGGCAAATATCCTTGCTACCCCCTCGCTTTCAAGCGCCGAAAGCTCAGCATCGAGAAGTAAAACAGATTTTCCAACATGCCCAAAGGCAAAACCTATATTTGTACTACCTGCAACTCCCAAATCTACAATACCTGACGGTGAAAAGCTGATGCTTCCGGTTCCATTCCCAGGGGTAAAACCACCAGGATAGCTGTATGAATTATCAGGGGTTGACATGTTTGGTTGTCTTCCTACACCGATTATTGTATGCTGGGTGGTCTTCCAGGCAGAACCACCCCACCGAATTCCAAGCTTATGTGTATATGTATCCATTATTTCTACAACCCTTGCTTCGATCAACACCTGTTTAGTTGGCTTATCTACTTCCTTGATTATTGCTTCTATTTCTTTTAAATTTTTTTCAGTATCTTTTACTATCAACACATTTGAATTTGGTTCATAAGTTATTTTCCCATCACCTGTTACAATTTCTTTCAACTTTGATACTATTATATCTCCTTTGACGTATTTTAACTGAAAGGTTTTGGTTGTTAATGGACCTCTTTCCTGGATGTCTTTGATAGAGGTAAGATAGTCCTTATACCTATCGCTTTCTGCTTTGATCTCATCAAGAGTTGCAATCCTCATAACATTACCGATCATCACATAGCCCAATCCATAATTAGCAAGCACGATATCAAGAACCTGATCCCAAGGCACACGATGGAGCTTTAATGTTACCGTTCCTTTAACCTTGTCGCTAACAACTATGTTTAATCCGCTTACTTCAGCCAAAAAACGAAAGACGGCATGCAAATCAGCTTCCTGAAAATCTACACTAATCGGCTGTCCTTTATACTTTTTTGTTAGAGGTAGGTTTAAAGAAGATAGGTCGGTTGGGACGGAAACTTTATAGTCAGGAGTTAACTTATCTCGGTCTAACTTTGAAATTCTATCTCCAATTATCATAGCATCGTAAACTTTTCTTTCCTCTTCAAAGAAGATCCTAATTACAAGTCGATTTTCGAGCATTGACGCTTGAAAATTGAAATCTTTACTTAAAGTAAAAATTAAAGCAAGCCTATCTTTTTCAATTCCTGCTTCTACTTCTTTAAAAAGCTCCTTAGGTAAAGTTTTAATCCATTTTGACTCTTTTGGCAAAACATTTTCTAAATACACATAAAGTTTCTGTCCGCTCTTCTTAACCTCAAAATTGACCCGTTTGTCAAACTCAAAGATCAGTTGATGCTCAGGCTTGTCAAAAAAAAGAACGTTAAGAAGGGAAGGCTTTGCGTATAAAACCTGAGGTAATAGAAATAAACATATTAATATCTCAAGGAAAATTATAGATTTATTTTTCATAGCCTTACTCCTTCCTCAAATTTAGTTTTATCTCGCGCTTAGTCTTTCCACCAAATACATCAGTTTCTTCAGCTAATATAATAACATAATCATTTCCGATTCTCTTTACATAGTGACCTGCAAACTTTGTCCCCTCGGTAACAAAATACCCTCTTTTTAAAGGATCCTGTAGCAAAGCATACCGTTTACCATTCTTGATTAATATCCCCTTTAGCTCAAAATTAAAAAATTCTTCCTTTTTTTGCAATTGAGCAACCGTTTTAGGATTTAGAAAGGGATTTTTAAGGCTTTGAAAATCATACCTTTCCTTCGGAGTAAAGATTATCTTTTTCCATTCTTCTAATTCTACATCCTGAAATTTATACTGCTCTCGAGGTTTTACTACTACTTCCGATTTCTGTTGGGTTTGACATCCAACTATTGACAATAAGAAAAGAACTATTATTATATACATTCTCATTTTTTACCCTGCGGCTTTAATTCTACACCAGTGTACTTAAATGTATGAAATGTGCTTTTAGTTAAAAGAGTATCTTTGTCTTGTTGAGTAATCTCTACAGAAATCAAATTTACTAACCTTTCTAAGTTCTCTACATCATTCAAAAAGGCAAAAGTGTTGTTAAAACTTCCTGTAAAAGATAATTCTATTGGAATTTCATTATAATAGTTCTTCTGGATTTCAGGCTTGGGAATAAACTGCAAGACCTTTAATCCTCTTTTTTTGGCTAATTGAGCAATGTTGTTAAGTAGTATTGGTATTTCCTTCTCTGTCGGAAGAATCTTTTGACTTTCTTCTAAAAATTTTCTTCGTTCCTTCACAATAAATTCTACTTCCTTTTCTTTTTTGGCAATTTGTTCATATTTTAAAATTTCCTTATCTAAGGACTCTATGGTTTGAACAAGATTTTTTTCTTTTTCCTTCTTTGGTATATAATAAAAATTGTAAAATATGGCTAAAGGCAAAATTATAGTTATGACCAAATACAAAATCTTTGTGCTTCTTGGTTTATTATTAAGTTCTTCAGTAATTCTTTTATAAAACTCTGTAAATCCTTTCATATCTAAAATTGCACCTCTGATTCAAATTCTACTAAAGAATATTCAGCAAGCTGTTTGGTGACTGCTGACTTAAGCTCAACATTCTTAAACACCTGTTTGTTTGCTTCCAAATTTTTTAAATAATTTGCCACATCTTCAAGAGAAAGGGCATAACCTTTTATATACCCCTTCCCAGGTTCAGCTTTTAAGTTATTAATCAAAACCTTGTTTTCTTTTACTTCAGAAAGTGTATAATATAATACCCTCAATCTTTGCCCCTGGTCCTTTTTTAATTCTATTATCGCATTAATTCTTTTTTTAATGTCCTCTTTCTCTTCCTCTAATTTTTTTACCTTTAAAGCTATATTTTTATACTTGTTCAAAAGCTCCTCTTTCTCTTTTTTTTCTTTTTCTAATTTTCTTAGGTTTAACTCAAAGTTGATTACTGCCCCAATTATAAAGGTTAAAAGAATTATCAATACAAAGATGTAAAAATGAGCAAAGGATATAGATATAGCTTTTTTTGGTGCCTCAACTACCTTCTCTTCATGGGGTAAAAGATTAAATTTTATTATCATTCACAACAACTCCTTTACTGCTGTAGCTAAAGCTAAAACCCCTTGAGTATTGATAATCTCCAAATAATCAGGATGGATGTTATCATTAATCTTAATTTTTTGCTGAATTTCAATCTTTTGATAAGGTAGTTCTAATGCTTGGGCCAATATTTGGCTGATATTTGGAATCCTTGCCCCACCTCCTATAAGATAAAATACCTCAGGTATAATTCCATACTTATTCTTTACTGCATCCAACTTAACTAAAATTTCTTCAGATAACTTTTCTAAATATTTTACAAATAATGGTTTAGCAAGCTGTATTTCTGAGGGTCTAGGATTGTGTATGATTTTCAAAGCTTGATATTTATCAACTTTAAAGGCCTTAGAAATTTCCTGTTCTAATCTTCTTATCCCTAAATTTGAAAGATGATAAGTAGCGATTGGAACCTCTTTATTGGTAATAATTAACCTAACATCATAGTAACCTAAATCAGCAACGAGCTTTGCGTGTTCACCATACAGATGTTCCAAAAAATTGTGAACGACAACAAAGTCACTATCAACATTTACTAAATTTAAATTGAGAAAAGAAAAGAGCTCTACAAATTTATTTAAAATTTCTTTTTTTACGTATAAATAGAAAACAACAAATTTAGAATCAACAGGAAGTATATAGTAAGAATAAGAGATTTCATCAAAATTGTATGGACATTCATCAGCTATTTTTTGAATTAAAGTTTCGTGATCAGGAATTTCTGTTAAGGTAAAGTTATCGTAAAAGGTTAATAGGGAAGGTAAACTATAAATAGCATTTATTGTGCTAGGTTTGAGGTTATCGACCAAGTTCCTAATATTCGTTGCTAATAAATTTTTATCGACTATCTCATGCTTAATGAGAGTGTTTTCAAAGGTCCTAGTCTGCCCAAAGCTTTTTAGTTCGACCTTTCCTCGGTGTTCACCAACCTCTGCAATTTTTATAGAATATGAACCAAGGTCAACCCCCAAGAACCCTACTGATTTCCTAGGCAATAACTCTAAGAGTTTTTCTTTGATATTAAGCATTTTAAAAATTTTTTTACTTGAATTACTGAAAAAGTCAAGGGTGTTATTTTAAAGAATTTTAGTTTTTGATAACCCTATTTCAGGTTAAACTCCTTCATAGCATGAACTTTTTAACTTTTAAAAATTAGGTATAATTGTCCATAACTTCTTTTTTAAAAAGTAAGGGGGTGAGCTATGGATTTCCTTCTCGCTATACTTCCAATTTTTGTGGTTTTAATAGGCATGGTCGTCTTCTATCGTTCAGGAACCTTCGTTGCATTTGTAGGATGGGGGCTATGCGTCCTTTTTGCTACAACCTATTTTAAAACATCTTTAGAGGTTGTCCTTGGAGCAACTGCTATAGGTTTTATCAAAGCCTTCGGTATTACGCTTGCGGTCATCTGGACGATGTTCCTTATCTTCCTTATGAGGGAGACCTCAGCCTTGAGAACCTTGATCGAGTATGTTAGAGGTATTGCGAAAGATAAGATTGAACAAACCCTATTTTTGGGGATGGGGTTTGGGTCTCTTTCCACCTCTCTCGGCATGGTGACCCCAGCGATGTTTCCCCCCATCTTTAGGCTTCTTGGTTTTAGCGCCTTCTCAGCCATAGCTATAAGCATCCTTTGTTATGACCCCTTGACATCCTTTGCCCTCTTCTCTATCCCCATCACCCTGCCAGCAAAGGTTGCCTTCGTTGACCTTGGTATAAAACCCCCTAATATACTTGACCTTAACCATTTCATCTGGGATTACACTCTAAAGATTACCCTATTTTTACCCGTCATCTCAGTCCTCTTTGCCCTTCTTATGCTTTGGAGTGTAGGTGGTAAGGAGGCTCTTAAAAAGGAGTTCGTGCCTGGCGTGTTATCAGGTCTTGTTCTTTCATGCACGGCTTTAATTCTTGCCTATACTCAGGTCTTACCCGTTGAAGTTATCGGAATATCTGCCGGGTTTGCCACCATGCTTTTTGTTTATTTTTATTATCGAACTAAAAAGAGAGAAGATATTTCCGAAGAAAGAAACAGGTTTGACGCTAAAACCTTAAGAGCTCTCTCCCCTTTGATTATCCTCGTGGTTCTTTCTGCTATCGTTAACATTCCAAGCCTAAAAAAATTTTTATCTAATTGTTTAGGCGAGTGGGAGGTGATACCTGTTTTTGCTGATAAAAAGGAAGATTTAAACATCCTTGCCAATGTTTGGTTTTGGATCATGGTAGTAAGTCTTCTTTCTATACCTATTCTTAAACCAACCTCTGAACAGTTTAAGAATGCTTTAAAACTTTGGATTACGCGTATTTGGGGTCCTTTCTTTGCTTACTCCCTCTTTTTTGCGGTAGCTTTTATCATGGCTTGGTCTGGAATGGAGGTTGTGAACGGAAAGCTTGTGCCTTCACCGTATTTTAAGCAGGTTAACATGAACCTTATCATTGCTACTACTTTAGCTAAAGCTTTAGGTAGTGCCTTTCCTCTTGCCGTTCCTTTTATAGGTTTAATAGGAACCTTCGTTGGTGGTAGCACAACGGCTTCAAACGTTCTCTTTGCCAAGATTCAATGGGGGGTTACCAACGCAACTTTAGGACCTGAAGCCTTTATGTGGGTCTATGCAGCTCATGCTGTGGGAGGGGGAATAGCCTCAGCCATCACACCTTCTAAGATAACAAACGCTGCCGCAACGATTGGCGTAAGCGGAAGGGAAGAGGGACGTTTCATAAAAGCCATCATTGTCCCTGTGCTTTTCATGTGCTTGATAACAGGGATCATGCTATACATTTTTCTTAACCTTTAGAGATTAACCAAAAGGCGTGGGCTAAAATGAAAAAAACTAAGATAGTTGTAACGGGCGGAGCTGGGTTTATCGGAACAAACCTTGTTAGAACTTTAAACGAGCTTGGGGAGGAAAGGGTCGTTATAGTTGACCATTTGGGTGATAATCCGCAAAAATGGAAAAACCTCCTTGGTGTAAAGTTTTTAGACTATCTTGAGAGGGATGATTTTCTTTCTGCTATTCAAAAGGGACAATTTTCTGAGGTAAAAGCTATAATTCATCTTGGTGCTTGCTCTGACACCACGGTCAAAGATTTAAACTACCTCTATCGAGTAAACTTTCTCTACACTAAGGAGCTTGCCTTATTTTCCCTTGAGCATGGCATAAGGTTTATCTATGCCTCATCTGCGGCAACCTATGGAGACGGCTCGCTTGGTTTCTCGGATGACCATGAGCTCATCCCTCTGCTTAAGCCCTTAAACCCTTATGGTTTTTCCAAGCAACTCTTTGACCTTTGGGCTTATTCTAATGGATACCTCGACAAGATAGTAGGGCTTAAGTATTTTAATGTCTTTGGCGAATATGAATTTCACAAAGGCGAGATGAGAAGCGTAGCCTTAAAGGCTTATGAACAGATTAAACAAACTGGAAGGGTAAAACTCTTCAAATCCTATCATCCTGACTATCCAGACGGAGGACAGCTAAGAGACTTTATTTATGTGAAGGATGCAGTTTCAGCAACGCTGTTTTTCCTTGAACATCCGGAAATTAACGGACTTTTTAATGTAGGAACTGGCAAAGCAAGGTCTTTCAGAGATTTAGTGCTTGCCATCTTTTCAGCCTTAGGGCTACCTCCCCAGATCGAATACATAGACATGCCTGAAAAGCTTAAAAACCAATACCAATATTTTACGCAAGCAGACATTAGTAAACTTCGGAAGGCAGGCTATGATAAACCCATGACAGAGCTTGAAACAGCCATAAAAAAATATGTCGATTTTCTGGAAAAAAATTACTCCTTTTATGCTTAAAATTTCAAGAGACCTGTTATTTTCTTAACGGTGTTTTAGTAAAATGTTAACAATTAGCTAATACATTACCCCTCCATGAAAGAGATTTCAGAGATATTTCAGCATCTTAAAGCTTTACTTCGCAAGAAAAAAGACATTGAAGAGATAAAAGAGGATTTTCAAGAGTTTCTTGAAGATTTAAAAGAAGAAGAGGCTATAACCTCTGTAGAAGAAGAACTTCTGTTAAACATCATCAATCTTAAAGAATTGGAGCTTGGAGATTTTCTATTACCAAGACCTGATATCGTTTGGTTTGAGCGAAGTATGACTTGGCAAGAGGTAAAAAACATCCTTGCCATGAACCCTCATCATTACTTCCCCGTTTATTCAGGGACAGAGGAAAATTATTTAGGTTATGTATCTTTAAAAGATTTGGTTAGAGGTATTAATTTGGAAGAATTTAATTGGTTTAGGTATGTTAGACCAGCCTTAACCTTACCCAAAAGCCTTTCCATTATATCTAGCCTTGAAAAGATGAGGATGAATTCTGTAGAAATGGTCTTTGTTGTTGATGAAAACTCAGAGTTTATCGGGATTGTCCTCCTTAAAGACATTATCGATGAAGTCTTTTTAGTGAAAGAACAATGCGTGGCTCAGACGGAAGAAGGCGGCTTTATACTTCCCGGAAAGACAAAACTAAGGGTGGTTGAAAGATGCTTTAACCTTAAATTTCCTGAAGGAGATTATCATACCTTAGCAGGTCTTATCATGGAGCACTATAAAGGTATACCTCAAGCAGGCACAAAAATTTCTTTTGATACCTTTGATGTAGAAATCTTAGATGCCGATGAAAGAAGGATTAAGCTTGTCAAACTTAAGCCTAAAGCTTAACCATTTGCTCCCTATAATCTCAGGAACTTTACTTGCCTTAAGCCTCCCTAAATGGAACCTCTCTTTCCTTGCCCTTCTCTCCCTCATTCCCCTTTTTTTCTACCTTAGAAGTATAACTAACACCAGCTTTTCCTTCAGAAAAGTTGCGATTTCCTCCCTACTCTTTGGGCTTTCCTATTTTATGATAACTTTTTACTGGATAGTTTACACCTTGCATAAATTTTCTCCCCTTCCTCTTCTTGCTTCGACCTTTCTTTTGATTCTACTTTGTTTTTATTTAAGCTTCTACTTTCTTCTTCTCTTTTTGATATCTGTTAGGTTTAGGCTTTTTAGTGAAGCTAATTTTTTTAAAGGGATAGTCTTTGCCCTTCTTTGGGTTGGTTCTGAGTATGCAAGGAGCAAACTTTTGACAGGGCTTCCCTGGGGACTTCTTGGAGAAGCCCTTGCTAACTTTCCTTTAATTCTTCAGATAGCTGACCTTTTGGGGGTTTACGGGCTATCCTTTTTGGCAGCTCTTTCAAACTACACCATTTTTCTCCTCTTCGAACCATTTTTTGAAAAATTTTTGGGACTAAAAAGTAAAAGCCCGAGCCTTAAAAGGGCTATACCTCTGCTTATCTTTATCTTAAGCTTTTTTGCCTACGGGTTGTTTGCCGAGAAATACTGGCAAGAGAAAGTTCGTGAAGAAAAAAGAACCCTTCGAGTAGCCCTTCTTCAAGGCAACATTCCTCAAGAACTAAAGGAGAGAAAAGAGGTAGAGCTATCTCTTGAAGTCTACAAAAGACTTTTTTTGAGAGCGTTATCCTTAAAACCAGATATAGTTTTTACTCCTGAAACCGCTTTTCCTTTCTATTTTCCTTATGACAAGGATTGGTCAGCAAAGCTTCTTTCTTTTTTGATAAGAGCGTATGAAGAGGATAAAAGCTCTTTCCCTCGGTTTGTTTTTGGAGCCTTCCGAGCAAGCTTTGCTGAAGGAGCGCCAAGAGCTCACAACACCCTTTTTGTCTGGGATGGAGAAAACATATCCGACATTTACGACAAGGAAAGGCTTGTTCCCTTTGGGGAATACATACCCTTGGGAGAGTATTTTCCATTTTTAAGGAAGATTTCTGTCGTGTCCGATGTTTTAAAGCCTGGGGTGGGGAAAAACTTAAGGATTAAGCTTAAAGAGAGAGTGATAGAGATTACACCGCTAATATGTTTTGAAAGCGCCTTTAGTGAGATTGCTCGAAAACGCGTTGTGCAGGGTGGAGAGCTCATCTTTGTTGCCACAAACGACGCCTGGTTTGGTAAAACCTCTGCCCCATATCAGCATTTTCAGATGCTAAAACTACGAGCCGTTGAAAACAGACGCTTTGCCATTCAAGCGGCAAACACAGGGATCTCAGGTATTGTATCTCCTTTGGGAAAAGTCTTAGTCTACTCAGGTCTTGAAACGCAAGAAGTTATAAACGCTGAGGTTAAAGCTTTGCATTTTAAAACCTTTTATCAAAGGTATGGCTATTTTTTTCCTATAGCTTGCGGCTTAGTCTATTTTGTAAGCTCCCTACTCTTCCTCTTTGAGCAATCTTTCCCAAGAATAAGGATTTTCTTGAGCAAAAAGAAACTGAACTAAGCGTTCAACAAACTGGTCAATTAGCTCGTCAAGGGTTTTTGGTTTTGCGTAGAAAGAAGGCATGGCTGGATAGATTATTCCGCCAGCCCTTGCCACCTTTAGCATGTTTTCAAGATGAATAAGATTTAGAGGAGTTTCTCGAACAACAAGGATTAAAGGCTTTCTTTCTTTGAGCATGACATCTGCTGCACGATGGATAAGGTTTAATGAGCTTCCGTTTGCAATGGCTGAAAGCGTCCCCATACTGCAGGGAATGATAACCATCCCGAGATAAGGGCTTGAACCGCTTGCCGGCGGAGAAAAAAAATCCGATGGTTCATAAGTCTTTCTTGAAAGCTTTGAAACTTCCTCAACGCTCACGTTAGTCTCATATTCAAACACCCTTTTACCAACCTCAGAAAAAATTACCTCAACAGGTTGGTCCATTTCTACCAATCTTTGTAAAAACCTAAGGGCATAGATGCTTCCGCTTGCTCCTGTAATGCCAACTAAAAAAGCTTTTTTTGCCATTTCTTTGCCTGCTCCTTTGCCAGTCTGTCAGCCTTTTCATTCAACAAAACTCCAGAGTGAGCCTTCACCTTTTCAAAGGTGACCTTATGAATGGACATCAGCCTATCTATCTCTTCCCAAAGGTCTCGATTTTTCACAGGATTTCCTTCCGAGGTTTTAAAACCCTGAGCCTTCCACTTGGGTAACCACTCTAATGCACCCTTCAAGAGATATTCCGAATCGGTGTAAACTTTGATCCTTTTTGGTTCCTTAAAGTAAGAAAGGGCGCATATTAAGGCTTTTAGTTCCATGCGGTTGTTAGTTGTCTCTGGCTCGCTACCTACCAACACCGTCTCTTTATCCCCCTCTTTGATAATAACAGCAAAGCCGCCAGGTCCAGGATTTCCAAGACAGGCTCCATCAATATAAGCTTCAGCGTAATCCAATCCTTCGGAATTAGCCTCCATTCCTTTTAAAGCTTCTAAGGCAATTTCAAACCCGTAGGATGTGCCGATGAGGTCTGCCCCAGCTGAGATAAAATCTAAGACTTGCTCTAAGGTTCTTATTCCTCCCGAAGCTTTAATCCTAATACGACCTCTTGCGTATTCTTTTATCTTCTTCACCTCTTCCAAGGTTGTCCCCTTCCCTGAGAAGCCGGTTGAGGTTTTTACATAATCAAAGCCAGCCTCAGCGAGAAGCTTTACTGCTAACTCAATTTCCTCATCGGTCAAAACCGGACTCTCAATGATGCCTTTTAGGATACATTCTTCGGCAATCTTTCTAAAAAGAGAAAGCTCCCTTTTCAAGGGCTTGATTTCTTGGGATTTTAACCAAATGATGTTTAACGGTATGTCTACTTCTTCTACACCGAGGCTTAGCATCTCTTCAAGGGCTGCGATTTTGCTCAATGTGGTAGAGTAAGAAAAGGGGAAATCAAGAACACCCACAATCCTTTTATCGAGTTTTTCTTCAATTGCTTTCTTTATCAAACAAGGCGGGACACAGATGGCTCTAAAAGGGAAAGACCGTGCTTTTTCTAAAAATTCAAGAAACTCTTTAACATTGCCATAAGGTTTAAGATAAGCGTAGTCAATACGGCTTAAGACTTGGTCTAAGCTTAGATTATGGGCGGGCAATTTTGCTCTCTCTATTTTTGAACCTTTTGCTTTCTGCCGATTAAAAGATAAAGAATGGTTCCGAGAGCTGGTAGAAACAACACAAGCAAAATCCAGATAATTTTATTATAGCCAGTAAACTCATTTTTTAAAATATCAACTAAAGCCCAAATAAAAAGGACAAAAAATCCAAGAAAACATAAAAGCATAATCAAGGAGATAATCATCGAAATTGGGTCATACATCATCTTATATACCTCCGAATATTTTTTCTAATTTTATCAAGCCTCTACCAAGTTAACAAGGAAGTTCAATGTTGCGACAAAACTATTTTAAAAAACTCAGCATTTGCTTAATAGGTTCTATCGCTCGGCAAGGCACAGAGGGAACTATCTCCCCAAGCCTTAAGACGAGAGACCCTTTGCAACCCTTGGAAGGCATGATAGAAGTCTTTACAAAATTAAAAAAACTGTTAAACTATAAAAACAAAAAGTTTAACTTTGTAGGAGGTAGCTATGAAAATTAAAATTGACGGATCTATCGTCCATTTTATTCCTGAAACTCAAGAAGAGATTAAAGACCTCGACCATCTTTGGAAGGTTATCGGAATGTGTGAAACAGAAAACAGAAAGCTTCTACCTCTTGGTCATTTTGTTCCGGGTGTAAGCGAGTCTGCCCAGTTTTATGTTGAGGGGCTTAAGGCTAAATCAAATCCCTACACGGAAACACGTAAGGTTCGTTATGTATGCATGGTGTGTAACAGGATGGAGGAGTATCCAGAAAACTCCCCCAATCCTGTGTGTTGTGGAAAACCCATGTATCGAATGGATTAAGATGAACTTTCCTTCTCAACTTCATGCATAGGTCTGAAAGCTTTTTTACTGGCGCCGCAAACAGGGCATCTCCAATCCTCAGGTAATTCCTCAAAAGGAGTACCTGGGGGAATCTTACCTTTCCTGTCCCCTTTACTGGGAACATAGATATAACCACAGTTTGTAGTGGAACAAATCCAGGCTCCCTCAAAATCCTTAGCCATGCCTAACCCCCTTTAGGTAAATTTATTTATAAGTTAAATCAAAAAATAAGTTTTACAAGCGAAGGTATCTTAAAAATATTTAACATCTAAGCTTTCTTAAATCCCTCTGAGGCTGTTTTAAAAATTTATGCAAGCCCCTGTTGTCGCTTCGAGGGTACTTTTTTGTCGCCCCGAGCGCAAGCGAGGGGGCACCCGGTGGGATGCCGTCCCGAGCCCTTTTTGTCGCCCCGAGCGCAAGCGAGGGGTCCCTCGGCACTTGCATGCCTCGCGATGACACGGTGGGAAATGCCGCCCCGAGGCGTAAGCCGAGGGGTCTCCCTGGGGATGCCGTCCCGAACGAAGTGAGAGGGGACGCCGTCCCGACCGAAGTGAGGGATGCAACGGCTTGCGCTCGGCAGGACAAAAAAAGGCGCTCGGCAGGACAAAGTAGGGGAACTTTTTGAATAGCCCTAATTCCCTCTTGCCAGATTTTTACATTTCATAAAATATTAAAAATTATAAAGCGATAACTAAAAAGGAGGGTGCTATGAGACCGATTGTTATTGCTCTTCTTGGTCAAACCCAAGCCGGTAAAACACAGCTTGCTCAAAGTCTTTGCAAGCTCCTTGGAGAGCCGATAAAGAACACAAAGCTTGAGCCAACTACAGAGCTTAGGGTTTATCGTTTCAATTATCAAAACATGCCTTTCTATCTTCTTGATACCCCAGGTGATGAAAACTTTGTAGGAGAGGTCCTGTGGGCGCTTAAGGTAGCTGACCTTGCTATCCTTGTTTCCGATTCCACCCAGCCAATAAAATACCATGTAAAACGGCTTTTTGAGTATGCAAAAAAAGAAGGAGTTCCCATGATGGTCTTTGTAAACAAGGTAGACCACGAAAAATCTGTCTGGGCTCAAAACATCTGCGACCTGCAGGATGAGCTCGAGATAATCCAAACACCCGTGGTCTATGGTTTTGAAGGTGGAAGCTTCGTAGACTTGATCCAGAAAAAAGCCTTTAAAACAGAGGCTCAAAAGGTGATCTATCTTGACACTCTTCCCTCAGGCTCTGAACAGAGAATTTCCACCCTTCGGGAAAACCTCATGGAGGTTTCAGCAGAAGGAAAGGACGAATACATAGAAAAATACTTAGAAACAGGCGAGCTCTCTTCAGATGAAATTTTAGACGGGCTAAGAGAGGGCATGATAAGCCTAAAAGTAGCTCCGGTTTTCGTCGGCTCTTCCCAGACAGGGTTAAACCTTCCCCTCTTTCTCCATTATCTTTATCAGTTAGCACCGGGAAAAGATGCCGAACCAGAAAGAGATGCTACCCCCTTGGGCTTCGTTTTTAAAACCTTATACGACCCCTACGCTGGAAAGCTTTCCTTTATTCGGCTTTATAAAGGTGAGCTCACTACTGACCAGAGCATTTTCCTTCCCGAAGGAAAGCAGGAGAAGTATACTCAGGTCTTTACCATAAAAGGAGACAGCCTTGAACAAACTAAGGTCGGAAAGGCGGGTGAGATAATTGTCCTCCCTAAGGTTGAAGGCTTGCAAACAGGGGATACCTTTTCCACGAAGCCGCTTTCTCAGGTTCTTCCCAAGCCAGAAATGCCAGAGCCTATGCTTTACCTTGCCCTTATCCCAGAGACTAAGGCTGATGAGGATAAGATTAGCTCAGCCATAGCCAAGCTCAAGGAAGAAGACCCATCCCTTGTCTTCTATCGTCATCCGGAGACAAGGGAGCTTCTCATCGGTGGCATTGGGCAAATGCACTTAGAGCATGCCATAAAGGTTTTGAAGGATAAATACGGGGTTAAGGTCAAGACAAAGACCCCTACCGTGCCCTACCGAGAGACGATTAAAAAGCCGGTCCAGTCAGTCATCTACCGTCATAAGAAGCAGACCGGAGGAAGAGGACAGTTTGCCGAGGTTCATTTCCATGTCTTTCCGTTAGAGCGAGGAAAGGGCTTTGAGTTTGTGGAAACGCTGTCAGGTATGAATGTTCCCCGGAACTTTGTCCCTGCTGTAGAAAAGGGCGTAAGGGAGGCAATGGAAAAGGGGCTTCTTGCCGGCTATCCTGTGGTTGATGTAAAGGTTCAATTTTACGACGGAAAATCGCATGAAGTTGATTCCTCTGACCTTGCCTTTAAGATCGCCGCCTTCCATTGCTTTAAGAAGGCTTTGGAGCAGGCAAACCCAGTCCTCCTTGAGCCCTACTATGAATACGAAATCTATGTGCCCGATGAGACCGTGGGAGATGTGGTAGGTGATTTAAACTCAAGAAGAGGCAGAGTCCTTAGCATCGATAAGGAAGGAAAGGTAACGAAGATCCGTGCCCTTGCCCCATTTGCTGAAATGCTTGAGTATGTCCTCTCCTTAAACGGGATTACCGGCGGACGAGGCTACTTTAAGAGCAGGTTTTCCCATTACGAGGAAGCCCCACCATTCATCGCCGAAAAGATCATTGCCAAGGCAAAGGAAAGCAAAGCCGAAGCTTAGAGGAGTTGGAGCTCTCGGAGGTTCCCTCCCCTGTCGTCCCGGGCGAAGCGAGGGGTCACATCCCTCCCTCTCACCCGCAGTCTCCTATTTCTGTCGCCCCGACAGAAGGGAGGGGCTCCTTTTTGGTCGCTCCCTTGCCAAGGAGAGAGATTTCTCGCTACGCTCGAAATGACAAGGACAGAGGGGTCTCCCTGACAAGGAGGGAGGGGGCTCCCCGAGGCGCAAGCCAAGGGGGTCCTTTGCCATGTTCAGGGGTTCATGCTAAGTGTCTTTTTGACAGGTCCTCTAAATTACCCCTTGACTTTTTTTTGACTTATCCGATAATAATTATACAAAATCTAAAAGGAGATGAATTATGAGGAGGTTAGCAGGTAGGTCGTTAGGTTTTACTTTGGTTGAATTGATGATCGTTATCGCCATCATTGCCATCCTTGCCAGCATCGCCATCCCCCAGTATCTGAAGTATCAGAGGAAGGCAAAGGTGTCAAGCTATGCTTTACCTGTTGTTAGAGGTTGCGCTATGGATATAGCAAGTTATTGCGTTGAAAATCCTGGTAATGGTACCCTCCCTAACCCTATTGACAACCCAAGCTTTCCTAATTGTAACAGTTCAATATCAACACCAGGCGGAAAAGTAACTTTAGGAACTACAGGAAGTTTTAATTGCAACAACCAAGGAGTGGTCACCGCTGGAGGAGTAAACGGCACTTTAGATACAGTTAACGATTATCAAGCAAAATGCTTCTTTGATGCCAGTGGGAACATGAAATGCACAGTAGAAGGAAAATAGTAGAAATATAATCTAATGACCGAAGGGGGGTTCTCCCCCCTTATCTTTATGTTTCATTCTTCTAAGGGTTTTACCCTTCTTGAGCTGATGGTCGTTATCGGCATCATTGCCGTTCTTGCAAGCTTAGCCATAGCAAGCTATCAAAAGTTTCGTCAGAAAGCCGTAGTGGCAAGCTATGCCTTGCCAAGCGTGAGAGGATGCGCCCTTGGGCTTGCAAGCTTCTGCGCCGAATACCGGGGAGAATCTAACGAAATCATTGACCTCTCAACCTGTAGCACAGCAAAAGCCTTTTGCTATAACAACACGCAGACTCCACCTGGAAACTTCACCATTATCTTTAACGGCACTGTTACCTGTTCTCAATCGGGTCATGTAGCAAACGGAACCATTATCGGAAAGATAGAAAACATCGACCTCTATCAAGCAGTCTGCACCTTTGATAACCAAACTTTAAAATGCGATGTTAAAGCGCAGTAGAGTTCCGAGCGTAACAAAAAGTTCCTTAGAGACCATCAGCTGACCCCTCTGGACGACAAAAAAGAGGCTTGGAGCGACATCTCCCACCTTATCCTATCGAGCGAAGCGAGGCATCCCCTATTTCCAAGGCGATAAAAAAGAAGTTTCCAAATAATCTAAAGAAAGGTCTCTTGTGGCAAAAAAGAGGATAACGATTTTTGACAAGCCCTTAATTTTCGTTTAAAATTAAAAAAAATAAAATCTTACTATCGGGGGGATTAAATGGCAAAAAAAGGGGATAAGTGGCTTAAGCATACCTGGGAATTTGAGACTACGGAAGATCCTTACGCGATGAAGGAAGCGCCTGCAGGAGAGGCAGTTTGTCCACGCTGTAAATCAGTTTTTAAAGACAAAAGATGGTTCATAGATGAAGAGTTAGCAGAGGAGCTCTTAGAGGCAGAAAATGTACCTAAACTCCTTTGTCCAGGTTGTAGAAAGGCACTCGAAAGCTATGCCATGGGGTATCTTTACATCTCGGGTGAATTCTGGAAAACCCATCGTGATGATATCATGAGGCTTATAAACAACGAGGTGGAAAAGGCGCGGGGTCTTAATCCACTTCACCAGATAATCAACATCGTAGATGACGGCGAAACCACCATCATTGAAACCACGACCGACCACTTAGCACAAAGACTTGGCAGAGCCCTTTATAGAGCATATAAGGGTGACCTTGAATTTCGTTGGTCAAAGGGGGATAAACTCGTCAGGGTCTACTGGAAACGATAAGCCAGCTCTATGCCTAAACCCTTGGTTCTTTTCCTTGATTTTGATGAATTAGCTTATGCTGTGATCGAAACCTCTAAATTTTTACTAACCCATATCTATCAAGAAAACAAATTAATCCTTTTCCATATTATCGAGGAGGCTTTAACCGCACCAGCCTATGTTCTCCCATACTTAAAGTTTGAGTTCAAAAAGGTCGAAGAGGACCTCAATAGACTTATAGAAAGCGCTAATCTTAACAGAGAAAAGGTGGAAAAGACTTTAGCTTTTGGGGAGAGATGGGCAAACCTTGAACGGTTTTTGCACACTCTCTCCCCTGAACTTCTAATCATAGGATACAAACCTCACCTTTTTACAGTTCCCTTAGCAGAAAAGCTTTTAGAAAGACTTGAGCTTACCTTTTTAGCTGTAAAAGAAAAACCCCTCACAAACCTTAAAAGGATCCTTTGTTTTTTTGACCAATCACAGGATGCAACCTTAGCTTTAAAGTTAGCGTCTGATTGGGCAATCAAAACTGGTGCCAAGTTGACAGTGTTAAATTTTTATTTCACTAAACATCTAGCAAGCGTTGATGAAATTACCCTTCAGGAAACAATAAAGGCGTCGATTACAAAAGATATTGAAAGGGAGCTTACACAAAAAGACAAAATCCTTGAAGACATCGTTGTCCTTAAGATAGATAATCTGCAGGACCTTGATAGGATGGTAAACCAGGGTTTTGAAGCAATTTTCATGGGAAGAAAGGGAGTAACACTTATCCAAGGGCTTGGTTCCTTTTCTAAGCACATTCTTCGAACATCCAAGGTCCCTGTCTGCGTAGTGAAAGCCTAAAGATGGAATATGTAAGCTTAATTTTTAGTCTTTTTGTAATCTTAGTGTGCGCTGAAGTGTTTACTAACGGCATTGAGGTCTTTGGAGAGAGGTTATCTCTTTCGCAGGCCGTAGTTGGTAGCATCCTTGCTGCTATCGGGACAGCCCTTCCTGAAACCATAATCCCCCTTGTGGCCATTCTTCTCTACAAAGGTGAGGGAGGAGCCCAAATAGGAGTGGGAGCCATCCTTGGGGCTCCTTTTATGTTAGCTACCATTGGAATGTGCATGGTTGGGCTCGGAGCCTTGATAAGCTTTTTACAAAGAAAAAGAAATTTAGAAATCTATCTTGAAGAAAGCACCTTTAGAAGGGATTTTTCCTTCTTTCTTCTAAGCTACAGCTTAGCTATAGCAGCAGGAGTATTCTTCACCGATAATAAACTTGCGCATTATATCCTTGCTTTTCTATTAATTTTGCTTTATACAGGTTATATCTATCAGACCTTCAGGGCAGATAGTCTTGAATTAGAGGCCCATGAAGACCTTTATCTATCAAGAATCTTTAAGAAACTTTCCTTTAAGGTTGGAGAAAGTGCTGAAAAGTTCTTAAGCCTTCTTCAGGCTGTAATCGCGGTTCTTATCATGGTAAAGGGTGCCCATATGTTTGTTGAAGCTTTGGAAAAGATTTCTATTAAATTCGGTTTAGACCCCCTTCTTTTTTCTCTCCTCATCGCTCCTATTGCCACAGAGCTTCCGGAAAAGTTTAATAGCTTCCTCTGGTCCTTAAGGAAAAGGGATATCCTTGCCCTGGGAAACATCAGCGGAGCCATGGTCTTTCAGTCAACCTTCCCGGTTTCCGTAGGTCTTGTCTTTACTCCTTGGAAGATTGAGGGTTTAGGTTTGCTTTCTGCTATGATTGCTATAGGCTTAATCTTTGTATATTGGGGTTATGTCTCCCGTTATAAACGCCTTCCAATTCCTCTCCTTCTCCTTTCTGGATTAGCTTATGTTGGTTATGCAGTCCTTGTTGTTCTAAGCATAACCCATGGAAGAACTTAATTCTTATTTAAAATGGCTTTCAACCTTTGAATTTCACGGCATAAAACCGGGTCTATACCGAATCCAAAAGTTGCTTACTAAGCTTAACAACCCCCAGAATAAGTATCTGACAGTCCATATTGCTGGGACAAACGGCAAAGGGTCAACTTCAGCCATGCTTGAAAGCATTGCTCATGCCCTTAGTTTAAAGGTTGGTCTTTACACCTCTCCTCATCTTTTTAAAATAAACGAAAGGTTCCGAATTAACAAACAGCCTATATCTGACGAGAAACTTTTAGAATGTTTAAAGGTATTGAAGAAAACTTTAGGTAGTCTTCCAGCAACCTACTTTGAGTTGACAACAGCTCTTGCCTTTTTTATCTTTGCTGAGGAAAAAGTTGATATAGCTATCATAGAGTGCGGGATGGGTGGAAGGCTTGATGCGACAAATCTGATAAAACCAGAAGTCTCGATCATTACCTCCATCGGCTTTGACCACATGAGGTATTTAGGCGACACGATAGAGAAGATCGCCTTTGAGAAGGCTTGTATTATCAAAAGGGAAAGACCGGTTGTTGTGGGGAGAATGGAAGAGGGAGCAAAGCAGGTCATCCTCGATAGGGCAAAAAGGCTAAACTCACCGGCTTACCTTTGGGATAGGGATTTCAAAACTATACCCTGTGGAAGCTCCTGGACATATTTAGGGAAAAATAAAGTTGAAGGGGTTTTTCTTAATCTTAAGGGTTATTATCAAGGTTATAACCTTGGCTCAGCCTTAAAAGCTACAGAAATACTCTCTGATAGAGGTATTTTGCCCTGGAATGAAGAAAAGATTAAAGAAGCTTTACAAAAGGTTGTTTGGCCTTTAAGATACCAAAAACAGAAGTTTTTCGGGAAGGATTTTCTTTTTGACTGCGCACACAACGAAGAAGGAGCTTTAGCTTTAAGAGAAAACCTCTTAGCCGAAGGAGTTGGAAGTTACAGGCTTCTCCTTCTTGGAGCCACGAACGAAGACGGCACCAAACCCTTTCACAGACTCTTTGAAATCCTTGAGGACCTTTTTGATGAGGTTTTTATCTGCGAATTTCCATCTCCAAGAAGGGTCGTCACGATTTCAGAGTGGCAAGGGAGGCTTACAAATAAAGATAAGGTGAGCTTTTTTAAAAATCCAAAGCTTGCCTTAGAAAAAGCCCTTGGTAGTCCCTTCTTAGGCATAGTAATCTCTGGTTCAATCTATTTTGTGGCTGAATGTTTTAAAATCTTAGAGGGTATGCAGGATGTTTGATTCTTTATCCGAAGAACAGAAGCTTGTCCTATCTACTCCGGGAGACCTTTTGGTCATTGCGGGTCCTGGAAGCGGTAAAACAAGAACGCTTGTGTCTAAGGTGGTAAGGCTTCTTGAAGAGGGCGTTCCAGCCGAAAAAATCTATCTTTTAACCTTTTCTGTTAAGGTAAGCTTGGAACTAAGAAAGAGGCTTGAAGAACTCGGCTTAAAAGGGGTAAAGGTTGATACCTTCCATGGTTTAGCCTACGACCTGATAAGGGATAAGGATGGAAAGCCTCCCACAGTTATTTCAGAAAAGGAAAGGGACGAAGTATTAAAAAAACTCTTTCCAGGAGTAAAAGACCCCCTATCAAAGGATGAACTAAAAAGAATTTACTATGACTATCTTGAAAAGAATGAGCTTTATGACTTTGATTTTTTGGTTTATAAGGCAAGCACACTTGAAGGCTTTAACTTTAAAAATTCCTATGTTATCGTGGATGAATTTCAGGACCTCGCTCAAGACCTTTTTCCTCTTTTAGAGAGGCTTACGCCCGCAACCTGGGTTTTTTTTGGTGACCCAAACCAATCTATTTACGGCTTTAGAGGAGCAAATCTAGAAAAGCTAAAAAATTTCTTAGAAAAGGCTAAGCCTGCCCTTAAGATTTGCTATCTTACCCAAAGTTTTCGCTGTCGGGATGTTATTCTAAACTTTGCCGAAAATTTTAAAGCCTCCCCTTGGTCCTCGCCAAGGCTAAGAAGCACCTCCTCAGGAGGTGAGGTTTTGGGTTTTTTAAGCTATGATGAATTTCAGGAAAAGGAAAAGCTTTCAAGGATAATCAAAGAAAACCTTGGGGGGCTAACTCTTGAGTCTGCCCAAATAAATCAAGTCTCGCCTGATGATATCTTTATCCTTTCCCGCTTGAGGGTTCTTTTAGCTCCTGTGAAAGAATGGCTCCTTCAAGAGGGCTTTCCTGTAAGCCTTCCTGAGGAGGAAGCAAGAGAATTCTATCAGGAACTTTTACATTTTCTGCAGTCTCCAAGAGTTCAATATCTTCCCGTTTTGCAAGCCCTCTCTGAAGTTTCCCCTGAGTTGAAAAGCTATCTACTTAATCTGTATGAGCTATTTGAGAGGGATAAGGAGAAATTTTTAGCCTATCTTTCAAACCTTAAAGAACCTGATTTGGTTCTACCCACAAGGCAGGGAATTAAGCTTATGACTATTCATGCAAGCAAAGGGCTTGAAGCAAAGATTGTAATCTTAATTGGAGCAGAAGAAGGTCTCATACCTTTAACCATATTTAGAGATTTTGATTTAGACGAAGAAAAAAGAATTGTTTTTGTCGCACTAACTAGGGCTAAAGATAAGTTTTACTTCTTTGTTCAAAAGGGGAGAAGAGCCTACGGAAGAAGCTTTGAGCAAACGTCTCATTTCTTTTTAAACTTTCCGATTAAAATTTTAGAAAAACCTAAACTTAAAGCTAAACAGAAAACTTTATTTTAAAATGCCACATTGAAGGGGACTAATCCTGAAAAAGTCAATCGGAAAGTTAAAGGGGCGAGCACCAGCTCGCCCCTATGTTAACTTCCCTATGTTAACTTAATGAAGCCTCCTCGGCTTAGATCTTGTGGTGACCGGAGGGTAGAAAACTCTCTAACGCCTTATTCTTTTAACTCAAAGCCTTCTTTTTGAGCAAGCTGTCTCATCTTGGCTAAGGCTTTTTTCTCTATCTGTCTAATCCTTTCTCTGCTAACTTTAAAGATGCTGCCAATTTCTTCTAAAGTATAGACTTCATACTCACCGAGACCAAACCTCATACGAATTATTTTTTCCTCTCTTGGAGAAAGGGTTGAAAGAAATTTCTTTATCTTCTCCGACACATCTCTCTTTCGTGTGACTTCGTAAGAAGAAGGGCTCTTTTTGTTCTCTATAAAATTACCAAGGGTGCTTTCTTCGTCCCCAATGGGAGTTTCTAAAGAGATAGGGTCTTTTGCCGTTTCAAAGATAGAAAGGATCTTCTCGTAAGGAACACCGGTTCTTTCTGAAAGCTCCTCTGGAGTTGGCTCTCTTCCAAGTTCTTTCGTCATCTCATAGAAGATTTTAAAGACATAGTTTCTTAACTCTAGAAAGTGGACAGGTAATCTTATAGTGCGCGTCTTATCAAGAATAGCCCTTGTTATGCTTTGTCTAATCCACCAAGAGGCATAGGTGCTAAACTTATTTCCCTTTCGATAGTCAAACCTATAGACTGCCCTCATTAAACCAAGGTTCCCCTCCTGAATAAGGTCGGCAAGTGGCAAACCTTGTTTAGTGTATTTTTTAGCGATAGAGACGACGAGACGAAGGTTAGCCTTGACCATCTCATCCTTTGCCCTCTCAATCTGGTCTATGCACTTCTTTATCTTTTCACACAGCGCGCGAACCTGTTTGTTTTTCTCATACTTTGATGAACAGGTTTCTATAAGCCTTTCAAAGTAGTTTACATAACTCTTCTTTGGTTTAAGATTTGGGTCTCTTTTTTTCCATTCCTCGATCTGTCGTTTCGCTTCAACGACCTCTGGAAGGTTAACCTTGCTTTTAAGTATTAAGGTAACAATAGTTTCAAACCCGCCTCTTATCTGCCTTGAGAGCTCCTCTTCCCTTTCAGGCGTTAAAAGTTCATACTTCCCCATCTCCTTAAGATAAATGGAGAGAAGTTCCTCACTACCAGGCTCAGCATAACCCTCCTCTTCCTCCTCCAAAACACCCTCAGAATAGGTAGTAAGCTCCTTTATTTTGTCCTGGACGCGTTTTTCAATGTATTCTTCTCTTTCGTATGGGTCGAGCTCCTTTAGCTCAATACCATGGCTCTCAAGAAGGTCAAAAATCTCCTCCATCTTATCAGGGTCGTTATAATCCTCAGGCAACATCTGATTTAAAAGGTCATAGGTTAAGCGTCCGGATTTGCCGAGCTCAACGATCTTCTCTTGTAACTCCTTGTTTGCCATTACTTCATCTCACCCCTTTTTAAGGTTTAATATAAAAATAAGATTTCTCACATCTTTTCCAAGCTCGCCTTGTACCCTTGTATCTTTTCGACAAGGAAAGAATTCTTTTAAATAACAAAAATTTTTTCAAGGATTAAATCACGGAAATTTTCTTAGATTATAGCTAATTTTTATCTATTTTTAAAAATTTATTAACTCTTTCGTAGTTTTTCAAAATGATACATTTTTCTATAGCAAATATCCTCAATATTATAAATGCTTTTTTCAAAAAAGCAAGCTGTGAAGGTATAGTCTCTATTTCCCAACGGTGGCAAGATAAATAACTGTTTCTTCCTCTCCGTCTAAGTGAAGAAGGTCGTTTAAGTCTTCGTCAAAGAAAGCTCCAACTGGGCAAGCTTTTAACCCAAGGGCAGTGCAAGCAAGAAGTAAGTTTTGACAGATATGTCCGCAATCAAGGAATATATACCTTAAACCCCTTTCTCCGTATTTAGACATAGTTCTCCTTAAAACAGCTGACCAAATAAACACCACGCTTGCTGTAGCCAAAAAGGCTTGACCAAGAGCGATTTCTTTTAATATCTCTCCAAAGTAGCCCTCAGCTAACCTCTCAAGGGAAAATTCTCTAATGTTAAGGTGATATAATCCGGGAGCAATCTCAGAAGAAAAATTAACAGCAAGATAGGTTTCGATAGGATAGAGGGCTCCTGCTGAGGGGGCAGTCCTTAAAAGATAACTTCCTGCCATAGCAGTAACACCTTGGGTAGCATAACAAAGAAGAGAAATCTCCTCTTTGCTAATTTCAAGCCGGCGATAGTTTCTTTTACTTCTTCTTTCAGCAAGGATTTGAAATAAGCTTGCTGTTTCAGGAAAATCTTCTATCTCTAACTTAATTCGAGGCGCATTCGAATATTCTTTAAAAGGTGCGGAGGGAGCAATATCTTTTTCTCTTCTAAAAATGCTTCGAAGGGTTAGATTTGTGTTTTTTAAATAGGTATAAGCAAGGGTGTCTTTAAGGCTCATAGCTTATCCGGTAACCAATCTTTTTTAAATGAACCTGAAGTGCTGAGATAGCAGCGGGCGTTACCCCTGGAATCCTCATAGCTTGCCCCAAGGATTTTGGTCTAATCCTGCTAAACTTTTCCACCATCTCCCTTGATAAGCCCGCAACTTGAGAGTAATCGAGGTCTTCAGGTAAAGCAAGGTTTTCAAGCTTTTTAAACTTCTCAACCTCCTTAAGTTGGCGCTCAATATATCCGCTATACTTTATCTCAACTTCTACCTCCTCTAAGACATCATCAGGAATGTTTTTTAATTCCTCTATGAACTCTTTAAAAAAGTTAAACTCAACCTCAGGTCTGCGTAAAAGTTCAACTATCCTCTGGCTACCAGTGATTGGAGTTGAGCCTTTACTTTCAAGATAAGGGTTAATTCTATCTGCGCTAATTTTAGTTTCATTTATCACCTTCATTGCTAAGTCAAATTGCCTTTTCCTCTCAAGATAGACCTCCCAGCGCTCATCATCGACAAGTCCTATTTTCCTTCCTATGGGAGTTAATCTAAAGTCTGCGTTCCCCTCCCTTAAAAGCAAACGATACTCCGCTCTCGAGGTGAACATCCTGTATGGCTCATCCGTGCCTTTGGTAACAAGGTCGTCGATTAAGACTCCGATGTAAGCTTGGGAACGGTCGATGATCAAGGGCTCTTCTTCCTTAGCTAAAAGGGCAGCGTTTATTCCAGCAACTATACCCTGAGCTGCCGCTTCCTCATAGCCTGTCGTTCCGTTTATCTGTCCTGCTAAAAAAAGCCCATTGATGAGCTTTGTTTCTAAGGTATGTTTAAGTTGGTCTGGGAAAACAAAGTCGTACTCAATACCATAGCCTGGCCTAAGAATAACCGCCTTTTCTAAACCAGGGATGCTTCGAACAAGCTCAATCTGAACATCAACAGGCAAACTGTTGCTTATGCCGTTTGGATATACTTCAACAGTGTCTAATCCTTCTGGCTCAAGGAAAACCTGATGTCTCTCCTTATCGGGGAAACGAAAGACCTTGTCTTCAATTGAAGGGCAATATCTTACCCCTCTTGACTTTATTCTACCGGTAAAAAGGGGTGACCTATCTAAAGACTTTCGAATGATTTCATGAGTTTTCTCAGTGGTATAGGTAATAAAACAAGGGATTTGTGGAAGAGGTGGTCTTTTACCCCTATTTTTGAAAGAAAAGAGAGGTGTAGGATAATCACCCCATTGGATTTCAAGCCTTGAATAATCAATCGTCCTCCCATCAAGCCGAGGGCAAGTCCCGGTTTTGAACCTTCCCATCTCAAAACCAAGCTCTTTTAAGTTTTCGGCAAGCCTGTTTGAGGGAGGGTCGCCAAGCCTTCCTGCTGGGAAGCTTTCAAGCCCGATGTGGATAAGCCCGTTGAGAAAGGTTCCTGTAGCTATGACTACAGCCTTTGCCCCATACTCCTCACCCGTTCGCGTTCTAACACCATAAACCCTTCTGTCTTTAACAATAAGAGAAGAAACTGAAGCTTGCCTTATGTAAAGGTTTTCAACCCTTTCGAGGACGCGTTTCATCCTTTCCTGATACTTGAACCTGTCTGCCTGAGCTCTCGTTGCTCGAACCGCAGGACCTTTTTTAGTGTTTAGCTTTTTAAATTGAATGCCCGTCTCGTCAATGGCAAGCGCCATCTCACCACCAAGGGCATCTATCTCCTTAACTAAATGCCCTTTCCCAATCCCCCCTATAGAAGGATTGCAACTCATCGCCCCTATTCTCTCAAGGTTGATGGTTAAAAGAAGGGTCTTACATCCAAGACGAGCAGAGGCTAAACAAGCCTCAATCCCAGCGTGACCAGCCCCGATAACGATGACATCAAAGGTTTCAAGAAACTTCATCAAAATTAAATATAAATCAAGAAGAAAATTTTGGCTATGGGACAGCCCTTCAGGATGCATTATAATTAAAAGCATGGAAAGATACTATAGCCTAAACAAACACCTAAAAGACCGTTTTGGAGAAAAGGTAAAAAAGATACCCATAGACGCAGGGCTTACCTGCCCAAATCGAGATGGAACCCTCGGTTTTGGAGGATGCATCTACTGCGACGTCAAAGGTTCTGGGACCGGTTTAGCAAAGATTTTAACTCCTGAAGAACAGGCAAGAAAATTCATAGAAAAATTTAGAGCCAAGGGGTATAAAAAATTTATCCTCTATCTTCAGTCCTTTTCTAATACTTATGCTCCCCTTGAGGTCTTAGATGAGCTTTACAGCCTTGTCCACTTAGATAAGGATATCGTAGGCTTGGCTATCGGCACAAGACCAGATTGCGTTGACGAAGAACGGGCAAACCTTATCAAAAAGTATCAGGACGAGGGCTATTATGTTTGGGTTGAGCTTGGTCTTCAAAGCATCCACGATGAAACTTTAAGGTACATCAATCGAGGGCATACCTACGAAGATTTTCTAAAGGCTTACCACCTCCTAAAGTCCAAAGGATTACCGGTTGTGGTCCACATCATCTTCGGTCTCCCAAGGGAAACTAAGGAGATGATGCTTGCAACAGTTAAAGCCCTAAGCTCCTTAAGGATAGATGGCATAAAATTTCATGCCCTTTACATCGTTAAACAAACACCCATGGAGAGGCTCTATCTTAAAGGGGAATACCAACCGCTAACCCTTGAAGAATACGCAACTCTTGTAGCTGAGAGCCTTGCTCTTCTACCACCGGAGACAGTCGTCCATCGTTTAACCTCTGACCCCCCAAGAGATGAATTGGTAGCCCCGGATTGGCTATTAAAAAAGGCAGAAGTTCTAAAGTCCATTAATCAATGCTTAGAACAAAGGGAACTATACCAAGGGAAGTTTTATAAGTAAAAGTTTATCTTTTTTTAACTTGAAGGTTTACTACTACAGACTTAACACCGGGAACAGATTTTGCGTGGGAGACTGCACGCTCTTTTTGAGCTTCGCTCTCAACTACACCAGTAAGGGTCACAACCCCGTTCACCGTGTCCACATCTATGCTAAGAGCTTTGAGCTCAGGGTCCGCAATAAGCTTTGCTTTAATCCTTGCTGTAATCTCTTTATCTGATAAATACTGAGTAAAACTTCTCTGCCCTACCCTTAAATTGTTTACCACCTTCTTTACCCCGGTCACTGAGGAGGCAATCTGAATAGCCCGCTTAACCTCTTCCTCGGAATCAACTAAACCGGTGAGAGTGACAACTCCGTTTACCGTGTCAACATCGATTTTTCTTGCTTTGGTAATTGGGTCTTCTATAAGCTTTGCCTTAACCTTTGCCGTGATTACCGCATCATCAAGCTGTGTTCCAACTGACCTTGGGTCTGTCCCTACTTTATATCCTTCATAAACACCACCCCCAACAAGAACCCACCCACATCCATAGACTGAGGTGGCAATCAATAAAAGAAGAGCTAACCCCTTGAAAGTTTTAAATTTATCTTTACTTTTACCGATAAAAGTATTAAACAAGGATAAAGAGGTGAGCCTCATGAAGATTGACCCCAAAAATTTGATCGATTTTAATCGTATCATAACGGAAATTGTTGTCAAGAAAGATTCGAAGGTCTTCGAAGATTATCTTAAGGAAGCCATAAAAGAGCTTGAAAGCTTAGAAAACCTAAAACAAACAGAGGGGGAAAAGGTCAAGTATTTGGCAGAACGCCTTGAATTTTCTCTTGACCTTTTGGATAAAGTCGCCAAAACTCCGTTAAACTTTTCCTCCTCTCAAACTTTAGCCGATTTTCTTCTTTCTCAGGCTTTTGAGATGGAAAAAATAGCGGAGAGCTTACCGGAGGGAGCCCTAAAAAACCTATTTCTTGAGTCTGCTATCTATCTAGGAGTTGAAGGTCAAAAGATTAAACAGGGCTTCTATCAAGCTTAGCTCTTTTTAAGCGCTAATTCTAAGAGCTTTTGCACGAGGTCTTTAAAAGATAAGCCCGCAACCCTTGCTGCTAAAGGGAGAAGGCTTGTTTCAGTCATACCTGGGATGGTGTTTGTCTCAAGCACAAAGAATTCATCGTCTTTCAAGATCATGTCTGTTCGACTATAGTGTCTTAGCTTTAAAACCTTATGAGCTATAAGAGCGTAATTTTGACCCTTCTCAGTCAATTTTTCATCAAGAGGAGCTGGGCATACCTCTTCAGCCTTGCCAGGAGTATACTTTGTTTCATAATCAAAGTATTTACTTTCTTTCGGAATAATTTCGACTAGTGGCAGTGGCTTTTCCTCAAGTATTCCTCCGGTAATTTCTCTACCCTTAATGTATTCTTCTATCAAAACCTCATCATCGTAGCTAAAGGCAAGGTCAAGCGCCCTGAAAAGTTCTTTTTCGTTTTCAACGATGCTCATTCCCACGCTTGAGCCGTGGGTAGCTGGCTTAACAACCAAAGGAAAGCCAAGCCATTTAGCGTACTCGACCATTTCCCTTGACAAAGCACGACCTTTATGGAAAGTTTCACCTCGAGGGACAGGCAGACAAGCCAACTGATATAGCTTTTTGCTCAAACCTTTATGCATAGCAAGGGCACTACCTAAAACTCCAGCTCCTTGATAAGGAAGCCCTAAAAGCTCAAGGAAACCTTGTATAGTTCCATCCTCCCCTCCCTTGCCATGAAGAACCAAAAAGGCAGCATCAAACTCCCTTGCCCTTTGAGCAAGCTTAAGGAGGTCTGTTGCGGGGTCAAAAAATTCCACTTTATGACCAAGCTCCTTAAGAGCTCTCTCAACCGCCCTTGCTCCCTTTAGAGAAACTTCACGCTCTGAGGAAGTTCCACCAGCAATCAGGGCTACTCTCAAGACAGTTTTTGAGGACATCCCGGACCTCCTTGACATTGTTTAGTTGGTTTAAATCAGAAGGACTAAAAGGAAGCCCTTTGAAGAGCCTCTTTTCAAGAAGTATGGTCATCTCCTCAAGAAGCCTCATTCGAATTATGGCCTTTAATGTCCTTCCATACCTTTCCCGTAGGTCAGAAAAGCGTTCCTTTAAGCTTACGATGGTATCGTGCTTTACCCTTTTGTCGGCATAAAAAACAATTTCCTCTTCTTTGATTGGCTCTCCTGGTTTTGGTAGTTTGAGGAAGATGTGAGCATAGATTATTTCGCCAACCCTTGAATAACCAAGGCTTGCCATAAGTTTATAGCCCGCGGCAGCATGATTTTCTCCGCTTTTAAGGCTTGCCATCTTTTTTACATCATGAAGCAAAGCAGAAACAGTCAAGATTGTAAGGTCAAGCGAGGGGTTGTTCACATGCTTCAAAAAGGAACCAAGGCAAAGGGAGATAAGGGCAACTTTTTCAGAATGTCTTATGATGTGCTCCGGAACCTCCTCTTTTTTTAAAAGCTCGTAAGCAAAGTCTACGCTTAACATCTTTAGCTTAAGATTTTTAAAATTAGGTAGCCAATAGGACCAGCTAAAAGCAGTCCATCAATCCTATCAAGGATCCCACCATGTCCTGGGATCAACGCTCCAGAATCTTTTTTCCCAACTGAACGTTTTACAGCTGATTCTAAAAGGTCCCCCAATGTCCCTGAAAGAGCAACAAAAAAGGTCACAAGAAAATAAGTTCTAACATCAAATAGAGAAAACTTTAGATTAACAAGGTAGCCAACCAAAAAGGAAAGCCCTATTCCACCCCAAAAACCCTCCCAAGTTTTTCTTGGGGAGATGCTGGCAAAGAAAGGGGTTTTACCCCAGGTTTTTCCCACAAAATAGGCGCCCGTGTCGTTAGCAAAAACGACCATCAAAAGATAGAAAAGATGCTCCCGAGAAAAATCGGAGATAATTCCTGTAAGACAACTTAAAGAAAAATAAACATAACTTAACCCAAAAAAGAAGGGAAAAAATTGCCGAGCAAAAACCTCAGCTTGAAAACGAAATAGATGAAATGAAAAAGAGAAAATTAAAAAAATAAAGAACAAAAAAAAGTTTAAGGGGAAATTTTGCCAGAAGAGCCCAAAATAAAGCAAAATACTATACCAAAGATAAGCTTTTGGAAGGGAAAAAAGTTCATTCCATTCCCTCAAAGAAAGAATAGCAACTATAAGCGCAAGAAATTTGATCAAAGAAAAGGGTGCTTTAAAAATTATAAGGATTAGGAGTGGAAGAAGGACAACCGCTGAGGCTATTCTCTTTAAAAGATTAGAGTTCATAAACCTTGCCAAACCTTCTTTCACGCCTCTGGAAATCTAAGAGGGCTTTCAGGTACTCATCTTCTGTAAAATCTGGCCAAAGCACAGGAGTAAAGTAAAGCTCGGTGTAGGCAAGCTGAAAGAGGTAAAAGTTTGAAATCCTCATTTCGCCCCCGGTTCTGATTAAAAGGTCTGGGTCAGGGACATCAGGAAGATAAAGAAATTGCCGAAATAATTCTTCAGATATAACCTCTGAGGGAAAGTTTCCTTTTTTTATCCTTTCCGCTAACTTTCTTGTGGCTTGCAAGATCTCAGCCCTTCCTCCATAGCTTAAAGCTAAGATTAGATTAAGCTTTTCGTTTGCCCTCGTCTCCTTCTCAGCAAGGTCTATTACTTCTTGCAAATTTTCCGGTAGGTCTTCTTTATCACCCATCACCCTTAGCCTAATTCCTTTTTCCTTCATGGTTGGAAGTTCTTTAATTAGATACTCTTCAAGAAGTTGAAATAGGGCTTGTATTTCTGCCTCCGGTCTTTGCCAGTTTTCTTTAGAAAAGGTAAAAAGTGATAGATATTTGATGCCGATTTCTTGGGTTTTTAGGACAATTTTGCGAGCTGTTTCTACTCCTTTTTTATGACCATAAACTCTTGGAAGACCTCGAGCTTTTGCCCATCTTCCGTTGCCATCCATGATGATGGCCACATGCTGAGGGAGCTTCTCCAAGGACAAAGGTTCTGCCTTTTCATGGTTTGTCATACATTAAACGCTAAGGATCTCTTTTTCTTTCTCGGCTAAGGCTTGGTCTATCTTTTTTATAAACTCGTCTGTTATCTTTTGAACTTCCTTCTCAAGCCGAATGTAATCATCTTCGGATATCTCTTTATTTTTCTTTGCCGCCTTAAACTTTTCGAGAACATCCCTTCTTATGTTTCTAACTGCAACCCTTGCTTCTTCGGCAAGCTTCCCTGCAACTTTTAAAAGCTCTTTTCTTCTTTCCTCAGTAAGAGGTGGAAGAACAAGTTTTAGGCTTTTTCCATCGCTCGTAGGGGTTAAGCCAAGGTCTGACTTTTGGATCGCCTTTTCAATCTCTTTTAAAAGATTTGGGTCCCAAGGTTGGATAACAAGAACCCTCCCCTCTATAATATTAACTGTGGCTATCTGGGGAATGCTCATCTTGGTTCCATAACAATCAACTTTTATCCCCTCTAACAAGGCGATGGAGGCGCGAGAAGTCCGAATATGAGAAAGCTCTTCTCTAAAAGTTTTGAAAGCCTTATCCATTCTTTTTTTTAGATCCTCAAGCTGTTGATTCACAGCTTATCACCCCCCAAGTCTTCTCAATTTCCCACGTAGGTGCCAATAGGTTTACCCATAAGAGCTTTTTTTAAAGCTCCTTTTTCTGGAAATTTAAAAACAATAATAGGAAGGTTCTGCTCCTTAGCTAAAGAAAAGGCTGTGAGATCCATTACCTTTAAACCTTGTAGAAGCGTCTCTTCGTAGGTGAGGCGTTCGAATTTTTTTGCTGAGGGGTCTAACCTTGGGTCCTTATCATAGACGCCATCTACTTTCGTTGCTTTAAGTAAAACCTGAGCAGATAGCTCAAGCGCCCTTAGCACTCCTGCTGTGTCGGTTGAAAAAAAGGGATTGCCTGTTCCGCAGGCAAGGAAAAGGACCTCTCCCTGTTTTAGATAGCTCAAAGCCTTATCCTTAGAGAAGACTTCAACAACCCCTTTTATTTCATAGGCTGAGAGCACCCTTGAAGGAACTCCGTTTTTTTGGAAAAGGTCATGTAATAAAAGGCAGTTTATCATGGTGGCAAGCATACCTGCCTGGTCAGCCTTAACCCTGTCTATTCCTTCCTTCTCTACGCTAACCCCTCTTAAGATATTCCCCCCACCAACTACTATGGCTAACTCTGCCCCAAGGGCTAATACTTCCTTTACTTCTTCGCAAAGAAACTTTACAAGTTCTGGGTCAATGATAGATAAACCCTCGCCAGCCAAAGCTTCACCAGAGATCTTAAGCACTGCTCGTCGATACTTAAGCATGCTCTTTATTCGCCCACTTGAAATCTAACAAACCTTCGAATCACAATCTTCTCCCCTGTTTTAGACATAAGTTCATTCAAAAGGTCTTGGATTGTGAGCTCAGGGTTCTTAATAAAAGGCTGTTCAAGAAGGACATTTTCTTTATAGAACTTCTCAAGCTTACCCTCAACGATTTTAGGAATAATATTCTCAGGTTTTCCTGCCTCTCTCAGTTGTTCTTCATAGATCCTTTTTTCCCTCTCAAGGACCTCAGGCGGAACCCCCTCACGAGTAATGCTAATAGGATTTGTGGCCGCAATCTGCATGGCCACGTTGTGGGCAAATTCTTTAAACTCATCAGTCCTTGCTACAAAGTCTGTCTCGCAGTTTATCTCAACGAGGACTCCTATCTTTCTGTTGGCATGAATGTAAGCCTCTACTATCCCCTCTTTTGCCTCTTTACTAGCCCTTTTGGCAGCGATGACGAGACCTTTTTTTCTCAAAATATCTATTGCCTTTTCAATATCACCACCTGCCTCTTCAAGGGCTTTTTTGCAATCGGAAAAACCGGCAGCCGTTCTTTCTCTTAACTGCTTTATGAGTTCAAGCGAAATCTGGCTCATATCTCAAACCTCCTCTAAATTTTAAAAACTATTCAGCTAAAAACCTCTCTGCTGCTTCTTCGTAAGATATCTCTTTTTCTTCTTCCTCGATGATTTCTTTTAAGATCTCTTCTGCCTTTTCTTCGGTCTTAAGAAATTCTTCCTCAAGTGATACTTCCTTGTCAGTTTCTGCTGCAACCTTCTCCTTGTAGAGCTCAATTCCCTCAAGACAAGCATCGGCAATCTTGCTAGTGATAAGCTTTATCGCCCTTATGGCGTCATCATTCCCCGGAATGATGAAATCAATTAGGTCTGGGTCGCAGTTCGTGTCAACGATTGCCACAATAGGTATCTTAAGTTTGCGAGCCTCTAAGACGGCAATTTCCTCATGCACTGGGTCTACGATATACAGTGCATCGGGCAGGGTTTCCATATCCTTTATTCCTGCAAGGTTCCTCTCAAGCTTTGCCTTAAGACGTTCAAGCTTTAACCTTTCCTTTTTAGGAAATCTCTCTATCGTGCCGTCAGCAAACCATCCTTCAATCCTCTTTAACTTTTCAACGCTTTGCCTGATAGTTCTAAAATTGGTAAGCGTTCCACCAAGCCAGCGATAGTCAACATAAGGCATTCCACATCTTTGGGCTTCTTCTCTTATGGTATCCCTTGCTTGTTTCTTGGTGCCAACAAAAAGTATTTTTCCACCGTTTGAAGTAAGGTTCACCACAAACTCATAGGCAATCTCAAAGTACTTTAAAGTTTGTTGAAGGTCGATGATGTGGATGCCGTTCCTTTCACCGAAGATAAAAGGCTTCATTTTGGGGTTCCATCTACTAGTCTTGTGACCAAAATGGACCCCAGCTTCTAAGAGTTGTTTCATGGTGATGTGACTCACTGTTCAACCTCCTTATGGGGTTTTTTTCTTCCGCTCCGGGTGGAATAAAACCAAGCATCCCTTCCGGGACACCCCATCCTCGGAGCGTGCTTAGTTTGCTACATTAAATCACCAATTTTCTTTTTTTCAACTGTAGCTTATAATAATTTTCATGCCGCTTATTGCCCTGGAAAGGGTTACCAAGATCTATCCTCCCTATTTTCGTGCTTTAAACAACATTAGCCTAAGCATTGAACCAGGAGAATTCGTGCTTTTAACCGGACCAACAGGAGCTGGGAAAACTACCCTTTTAAAACTAATTTACCGTGAAGAAGAGCCCACGGACGGTGAAATATTCTGGGAAGGGCTGCCTTACTCATCCCTAAGCTATAATGACTTCTTAAAAATAAGACGGAAAATGGGAATAATCTTTCAAGATTTGAAGCTCTTCGAAGACCTTTCAGTTTATGAAAACATCAAACTTTCTCTTGATTTAGCCGAAATAAGCCTGCCGAAAAAACGAGCAAAGGTCATAATCTATGATTACCTCGAACGATTTGACCTATCCTTAAAAGCAAATAAAAAGGTAAAATTCTTATCAGGAGGAGAAAAACAGAAGGTTGGTTTCATAAGGGCGATCATCAAGGACCCGGATTACATCATAGCGGATGAACCAACGGGTAATATCGACCCGCTGAGCATTAAAGAAATCTTATCCATTCTAAAAGAACTAAACCAAAAAGGCAAAACCGTGTTGCTTGCAACTCATGACCCAATCATCATCCAACAAGTGGAAGCTAAAGAAATACACCTTCATAAAGGGGAGCTAATTCCAAAATGTTGAAAGCCCTCATTAAACTCGAATTTCATAAAAATTTTTTTTACTATCTGACTTTATCTCTTTTTATTTTCTTCTGGACCTTCAGTTGTTATTATGCCTTGTCTTTCTATTCTTTAGCGATGGAAAATTTTATCAAAAAAAGTCAAAACATAGAGATTTACCTATTTTTAAATGATAAGAACTTACTCGACAGAATAAAAAGGGATCTACAAGTTTTCGTTGAGTTTAAAAAAGAAATTGATTCAAACGCTTTGAAAAAACAAATTTTTGAAGAGGTTGAGAGCACTAATATTACTTTAGACGAAGAATTGTTCCCGAAGGTAGTTATCTATAAGATTAAAAATTATGAATACATACAAGATATCGATAGAATCTTGAAACAATTCAACAATGTATATTATATAATAGAAAAACCGCCTATCTCTCCTCATAAGTTACCATTTATTTCCATTGGCTTAGGAATAATTCTATTAATTTTTTTTCTTCTGTATTTGGCGCTTTCCTTTATCTTGATAAAACTTTTAATGCTTAGAACTGAAGAAGAAACTAAGACTTTTCAGTTGTTAGGAGGCTCTATTTTTAAAATTAGCTTAGCAAAAATTTTCGTACTCTGTTTATTTCTTCTAATTTCAACTTTTCTATCAATCTTTTTGATATATTTAATAAACGAAAAATTTAAACTTTTAGAAAGTTTGTTTAACATCGACATTAAAACTATTGACCTGAAAATTCTATCACTTGTTTTTTTACAAATCTTTATTATTCAACCTCTGTTTATCTTGGTATCAAGTAAAAAATGTTAAGAAATATAATTTTAGTTCTTATTATTTTTCTACTTTTTCTTGAACCAATATCTTCATTCTCAGAAGAAAAAGATAATACAATTGAAAAAGAAATAATGCTTATAGAGAAATATTTAAAAGAAATTAAAAAAGAGGAGGAGAAAAATGAATATTTTTATAACAAAACTAAAAATGAGCTTAGTAAGATCATAAATTTATATATTTTCTTTAAATCTAAAGAAAGAAAAAACTTGAAAAAAGAAAGAATATCAAGCAAATACTTAACACAAAAATTAATGGAATATAATTTTAACTTCTATCAGAACATAAAAACAAATCTCTCAAAAGCTAAAGAAAATAAACAATTATTGTATGCTAAGCTTACAAAATTAAAGGAAATATATGCTAAAAGAAAAGGAGAGTCTACTCCAGAAGGTAGACCAGAAATGGTAAAAATCATGGATAACAGAATAATTAATCCAATAACCCTTGAAAAGGCTAAAGAAGGACAACACAGAATAGTTCTTAAAGAAAAAAGAAAGGTTTATGCTCCTATCTCAGGCATAGTAGATAAAATAACCTTTACTCAAGGTGTATTGGGTTTAAAAATAAAAAACGAAAAATGTTCTTCTTATGTATGGGGACTAAGCATCTTATCTGTAAGCCCTGGGCAAAATGTTAAATTAGGAGAGATTATTGGAGAAACAGAAGAACCTTTAGAAAAGGATTTTCAATTTGTCTACGAGGTCTTTTGTCAAAGATAATTAACCAGATTTTAATATCTTTTCTTCTATGTAGGCAAAAAGTTTGTTTGAAATGTATAGACCACAACCTAAAATCCATCCTTCATGCTTTAGTATCACATAACCTGGCTCGATAGGAAGGACAATTTCTTCTATCTTTTTTCTTTCCTTTAGTAGATAAAATTGCTCTCTTGTTATTTCGACAATGTTTTTGGTTGCCCATCGTCCGAAGCGCTGAAGAAAGGCTGAAGTTGGTTTTAAATAATGAGAAACCTCTCTCAAAAACAACAAGCCAACCGTTTCTGGGTTTAAATCTTTTAACTTATCCCAAGGGGCATTCTTTGGATAGAGCCAAAAATTTGATGCTCCCTTTAACATCTCATATTCTTCAAATAATAAAGGAGAGAATCCAAATCTTTTTTCCAAAAATGAAAGAACAGCATCTTTTTCTTCTGGGCTTAAGAGCCTTGGGAATTTTTTAACTTCTTTAGCCATATGTCATCCTCCTTTTTGTCACCCTGAGCCTTTTTTGCCACCCTGAACCTTTTTTTCTCGCCCTGAGCCTACTATTTTTGTTCCCCCCGAGCTTCCTATTTTTGTCGCCCCGAGCGGAAGCGAGAGGTCCCTCGGCACTGGCCTGCCTCGGGAAGACCCTGTGGGAGGCTGTCACCCCGAGGCGTCAGCCGAGGGGTCTCCCCTTTTGTCCTTCCCCTCGAACTAAGGTATGTCTTGCTACCGCTTGGCAGGACAAGGTAGAGGTTTACTATTGCTATTTACTAAAAAGTCTTATATAATTTAGCCTTTTAGATAAGTCTTACAAGATACTTCCTAAGGAGAAAAGATGAAACCAAAAGCTGAAAGATACAAGTCTGCTGGGGTTGATTTAGAGGCAGCAAATCGGCTTGTGGAGATTGTTAAAGAAAAAGTTGCCAAGCTTCCCCAAAAAGGGGTTATAGGTGGGATTGGAGCCTTTGCAGGCTTGTATTCTCTTGACCTTTCTTGCTGTGCCAACCCTCTCCTTGTTGCCAGCACAGACGGTGTAGGAACAAAAATAAAAATCGCCATCATGGCGGATTATCATGTTCCCGTTGGGGTAGACCTTGTAGCCATGTGCGTAAATGACATCATCACCCTTGGCGCAAGACCTCTTTTCTTCCTTGACTACATTGCCATGGGTAAATTTAACGAAAAAACCTTTTCGGAAATCCTTGATGGTATAACTGAAGGATGCAAAATATCTCAATGTGCCCTACTTGGTGGAGAAACCGCAGAAATGCCCGGCATGTATGGAGAAAAGGATTATGACCTTGCTGGCTTTGTGGTAGGAATTGTTGACCGAGATAGGATGATAGATGGGTCTGAAATCTCAACCGGCGATGTGGTCATTGGGTTAGCATCAAACGGATTACATAGCAACGGGTTTTCTCTGGTCAGAAAGATCCTTTTTGAAGAACACAAACTTAGCTTAAGCCATGTGCCAGAAGCCCTTGGACTACCCCTTGGGGAAGAAATTCTAAAGCCAACTAAGATCTATGTTCCGACAATTCTTACTCTTTTAAACCGGGGCGAAAAAATAAAGGGGATTGCCCACATTACAGGGGGAGGACTGGTTGATAACATACCGAGGATCCTACCCAAAAACTGCAAAGTAGTGATAAACAAAAAGGCCTGGGAATGGCCGCCTATATTCAAATATCTTCAGGAATTGGGAAACATCTCCGAAGAGGAAATGTATCGCGTGTTTAACTGTGGAATTGGCATGGTTCTTATTGTAAAAAAGGATGACGAGCCTAAAATTAAAGAACTTCTTTCTGCCTGTGGGGAAAAATGCTACACCTTGGGCTGGGTTGATCGAACAAATGGTGAAGAGGAACGCGTTGTCTTTGTTGAGGGCTAAGGAATGTATTTTCAAGATGTAATCGCCGCACTTAATAAATTTTGGGCTGAGAAAGGATGCGTCATACTCCAGCCCTATGATGTGGAAGCCGGGGCTGGAACCTTTCATCCAGCAACCTTCTTAAGAGCTCTTGGGAAAAAGCCTTGGGCTTGCGCTTATGTAGCCCCATCAAGAAGACCAACCGATGGTAGATACGGGGAAAACCCAAACAGGCTTCAGCATTACTATCAATACCAAGTTTTGATAAAACCCTCTCCTGAGAACATTCAAGACCTATACCTTGAAAGTTTGCAAAGGTTGGGTATAGACCCACGAGACCATGATATTCGGTTTGTTGAGGATGACTGGGAATCGCCTACGCTTGGTGCTTGGGGGCTTGGGTGGGAAGTTTGGCTTGATGGAATGGAGATCACCCAGTTTACCTACTTTCAGCAAGTAGGTGGCTTTGAGTGCTTTCCTGTTTCCGTTGAGATTACCTATGGTCTTGAAAGGTTGACGATGTATCTTCAGGGTGTAGAAAGCGTGTTCGATATTAAATGGAATGAAAAGGTTTTCTATAGAGATGTGCATCTGCCTACCGAGGTCGAATACTCTATCTTTAATTTTGAGGTGGCTGATGTCTCTTTGTTAAGAGAGCTTTTTGATAAGTATGAAGCAGAAGGTAGAAGGATCCTTGAGTTAGGATTAGTTTTTCCGGGATACGATTTTGTCTTAAAATGCTCCCATCTTTTTAACCTCCTTGATGCTAGAGGTGCTATCTCGCCTATTGAAAGGGCAAACTACATAGCTAGGGTCCGAGCTTTAGCAAAGAGAGCTGCTGAAGCTTATTTAGAAAAATACGAAGGTCAAGGATAGGCATGAAAAACCTTCTTTTTGAAGTGATAACCGAGGAACTGCCAGCAAGGTTTATTAGAATTGGAATCACCTCCTTAGCCGAGCTAACGGAAAAATATTTAGTGGAGTATAGACTAAAGTTCAAAAAGATAAAGACAGCTGGAACCCCAAGAAGGCTTGTTCTCTTTGTTGAGGGGCTTAGCGAGAAGCAGGAGGACCTTGAAGAGGAGATTATTGGGCCGACTACTAAGGTAGCCCTTGATGAAAAAGGAAACTACACAAAAGCAGCGCTTGGCTTTGCGGCAAAGCACGGAGCAGAACCATCCGACCTTTACATTAAGGAAACCCCAAGGGGAGCCTATATCGCCTTAAAAGTCAAAAGGATAGGAGAAGAAACTACTAAAATTTTACAGGCCATTCTTCCCAAAATCCTTTTAGAAATCCCCTTCCCAAAGAAGATGGTCTGGGGTGAGGTTTGGTTTCCCTTTGCGAGACCGATTAGGTCTGTTCTTTGCCTTTTTGGAGAAGATATAGTGCCTCTTGAAATAGCAGGCTTAAAGAGCGTAGACTGGACCTATGGACATAGATACTTAGGGGCAAACAAAATTAAACTTAGGAGCGCTGACTTTGATGAATACGTCAAGCTCCTTAAGGAACATTGGGTAATCGTTGACCCTGATGAAAGAAAAAGACTAACCGAAGAGGAAATTAAGCGAATAACTCAAGGGAAAGGTTTCCCCGAGCTCGAACCCCATCTTCTTCATGAGAACGCAAACCTTGTGGAATATCCCTTCCCTACCCTTGGGTCCTTTGATGAAAAATTTTTGAGGATGCCTGAAGAGCTTACTAAAACCGCCCTTCAAGAACACCAGAGATACTTTTTACTGAGGGATGAAAGCGGAAAACTTCTTAACTATTTCGTGGCTGTAAACAATAACCGCGTTCGGGATGAAAAGGTGCTAATTGCCGGGCATGAAAGGGTAGCCAAGGCTCGTTTAGATGATGCCCTTTTTTATTACGAGCGGGACTTAAAGCAATCCTTAGACCAATGGGTGATAAACTTAAAGGGTATTGTTTACCATGTCCGGTGCGGGACCTTATATGAGAAGACAGAAAGGTTAAAAAAGCTTTCGGTCTTTCTGGCTGAGAGATTGGGCATCGCACCTGAGTTAGAAAAGCTAAAAAAGGCAAGCCATTACGCTAAGGCTGACCTTGCCTCGGAGGTAGTGAAAGAATTCCCAAGCCTTCAGGGCATTATGGGAAAGTATTACTATCTTCATCATTTTGAAGATGAGGTTGTAGCAAGGGCGATTGAGGAGCAGTATCTTCCTAATCCAAACGATGAAAGGCTACCAGAGACAACGATTGGGACCATTCTTTCTATTTGCGACAAAGTTGACCATATTACCGCTCTAATTGGGGTAAACGAGAAGCCTACTGGAGAAAGCGACCCTTATGGTTTAAGAAGGGCAGCTTATGGAGTGATAAAAATACTGCTTGGGAAAGAACTAGACCTTGAGCTTGAACCTTTGATTGAGAAGGCTTGTGACCTTCTTTTACAACAGGGCTATCTTAAAAATCAATCGGCAAAAGAGGAAACCGTTGAATTCTTGAGAAAGCGGCTTGAGAGCGAGTTTCTCTCTCTGGGTTATCCTAAAGGACAGGTCTTCTCTGTTATCAAGTTGAACCTTAATCCCTACGATCAATTTTTGCGCTTAAGGGCAATTTCAAAGCTTTCTCAAGGTAAAGAGTTCGAAGACCTTTTAGTTCCTTTCAAGAGGGTTTATGCTATTCTGAAGAATCAGGACATAGATAAGCTTTTATCACCCAATCCTGAGTTTTTTGAGCTACCTTCAGAAAAGAACCTGTTTGAGGCTTGTAAGGAGATTGAGGAGCCTTATTTGTTAAAGCTTAAAAGTAAAGCTTATGAGGATGCGCTTTATTTTTTACTCAAGCTAAAACCCTTTATCGAAGAATTCTTCGATAAAGTCTTTGTGATGGTTGACGATGAAAAGGTCCGCGCGAACAGACTTTCCCTTCTCAAACAGGTATTTTCTCTTTATCAGTTCTTTGCCCATTTTGAAAATCTTGTTTAATTTTTAAAAAGGCTATGAAGAGCTTACCTCCAAAGAGCGTCATCGTTGGCACAGCTGGTCATGTAGACCATGGGAAGTCAACTCTTATAAAAGTCTTAACTGGCATCGACCCTGATAGACTGAAGGAGGAAAAGGAAAGAGGCATAACCATAGACCTCGGGTTTGCCCATCTTATTCTCCCTTCGGGTATCCTTGCTGGCATCGTTGATGTGCCAGGGCATGAAAGGTTCATTCATAACATGGTTATTGGAGCTGGTGGAGTAGACCTTGTTATGCTTGTAATCGCCGCTGATGAGGGGGTTATGCCTCAAACGGTTGAACACTTAGAAATCTGCGAGCTCCTGGGAATTAAAGATGGTTTCGTTGTCTTAACGAAAGTAGACTTAGTGGATGAGGAAGTTTTAGAACTTGTTACCGAAGATGTCAGGGAATTCCTTAAGGGAACTTTCCTTGAGGAGGCCCCCATCATTCCCTTTTCGGCGGTTACCCACCAAGGCAAGGAAGACATTATCAAAGTCCTTGATGAAAAGGCAAAAAAAATCCGAGAGAAACCGATTCACAAACCCTTTAGGCTCCCCATCGACGGAGTGTTTACAGTAAAGGGGCATGGCACGGTAGTAAGAGGGACCGCAATTTCAGGAGAGGTCGCTCTCGGCGATGAAGTAATGGTCTATCCCCAAGGCATCTTAACCAAGGTGAGAGGTATACAAGTGCATGGAAAGCCGGTGGATAAGGCTTATGCTGGAATGCGCACCGCCTTAAATCTTCTTAATGTGTCTAAGGATGAGGTCGAGAGAGGAAATGTGGTCTCTTTACCTGGCGTATTAAAGCCTACCCAATGGCTTGATGTTGAGATAAAAACAGTTAGAAAATTAAGTAAACCTCTTAAAAATTTCGAAAACCTTTTGCTTTACATTGGCACTTCCGAGGTTTTAGCTAAACTTATCTTGGTTGTAAAAAATGAGTTGCCAGCAAACGAGAGGGATGTTGCCCAATTGTTTGTTAGTAAACCCATTGTTTGCTTTAGAGATGATCGGTTTATCCTTAGAAGACCTGGGACGAATGAGACGGTTGCTGGTGGAAGGGTGCTTCTACCCGTTACTGGAAGAAGAAAGCGCACCAAACCCTGGGAAAGGGAAGAGCTCTTGTTTTTAGCTCAAGGAGACCTTTCTGAAATCGCTTACTATCTAATTAAGAAAAGGGGAAGAAGGGGGTTAAAGGTAGAAGATTTAAGCTATTCCTTGTCCATCCATGGTCAAGAGCTTGAGGATATAATAAAAAGTTTAAATGAAGAGCTAATTATTATCCCCGAGGGAGAGACAAGATATCTCTTTGCGGAGTCAGCCTTAGCAGAGTTAAAAGAAGAGATCCTTGAGAGGTTAGAAAAGTATCATCAAGCTAACCCACTATCTCCGGGCTTAAGCAAAGAAGCTCTAAAGAGCAGGCTTTCGGATGAGCCAAATCACTTACTTTATGAAAGGGCGCTTTACCAACTCTTGCAAGAGCAGAAGCTCTATAAAGATAAGGACCTATATCTTTTGCCGCAGTATCGTAATATAAAATCTACTGAATTAGAGGAACTTAAGAAAAAGGTCGAACAAACCTTCTTAAAAGAGGGGCTTACTCCAAGGGATGCCGAGGAGATTTTACTTGATTTTGGTGATAAATATTATGTAGCTAAGGAGCTTTTTAAGCTATTACAGAGAGAAAGCATTCTCATCCCTGTTACTGAGAAGTTAGTCTATCATCGCGATATTTTAGAAGAGGTAAAAAGAAAGGTTTTTGACTACTTTGAAAGGAACAAAGAGCTAACCGTCTCTGCCTTTCGAGATTTACTAGGAGGTAACTTGAGCAGAAAATACCTTATACCACTTTTAGAATACCTTGATAAAGAAAAAATTACCCTTAGGGTGGGAGATAAAAGGGTTCTACGAAAGTCTCTGACCCAAGTTTCAACAACTAAGACTTAGGTCCTAAAATCCCATTTTACGTCCTTCTGGGGCGTCAGCCAAGGAGCCTCCTCTTTTGTCTTATCCTGGGATCCCTCGTGATTCACATGCCTCGGGATGACAAAAAGAGGGCGTCGCCGCAAGCCGCAAGGCGAGGTGTCTCCTCTGAGACGCCGTCCTGAGGGTACCCGAGGGTAGTGAGGGAATGCCTCGCTCTCGCTCGACATGACATAGTGAAAGAGCACCTGGCTGGGCGTTTAAATATTTTACAATGGGCGAGGAGCCGCTTGCCCTAAATGTCTTACTTTTTTTCGCTTTTTTTCTTTGTTTTCTTTGTCTTCTTAGACTTCTTTTTTTCTACCTCTTTAGTGATCTCATAGAAATTTTTCAGCTCTTCCTTAACCTTTTTATGGAATTTATCTGGTTTCATTCCTGTAAGAAGCTCTATAGCATCATCTATATGCTCAATTTGGTAAAGATGGAAAGTTCCTTCTTTAATGGCCGAGAGCACCTCTTCATCAAGCAGGACCTCGTCATAATTTTGAACCGGGATAATGACCCCTTGGGTGCCTGACATTTTAGTTAGTTTACAAACTTTAAAAAAACCCTCAACCTTTTCCTTTATTCCGCCAACGGGCTGAATGTTACCAAACTGGTCAATAGAACCGGTTATAGCTAAATCTTGCCTAAGTGGGACCTTGGCTATGGCGGAAAGCAACGCTAAGAGCTCTGCAGCTGAGGCGCTATCTCCCTCTACAAACTCATAGCCCTGCTCAAAGGTAAGAGTTGCCGATAGTTGTAAAGGAAAGTCTCCGCTATACTTATGGAAAAGATAGGCAGATAGAATGTAGACCCCTTTAGAATGAATGGGACCGCTAAGGTCTATTTCTCTTTCTATATGAACTACCCCTTTACTTCCTGGATAGACGGTTGCAGTTATTCTGCTTGGCTTACCAAAGGAATAATCACCAAGGGATAGGACACTAAGTCCATTGATTTGCCCTACTTTTTTTCCCTCAACAGAGATTATTATCTTTCCATTCTTTATAAGCTCTAAGATCTTTTCCTCGATAAGGTTTAGACGGTAGATTTTTTCTCTAATGGCTCTTTTTATATGGGATGCTTCGATAAAATCACCTTCAGCGTAAGCATTTGCCTCTTGGAGTAGCGTGGAAAGGTCCGCAAAGTTAAACCGAGCCTTTTTTAAATTTCCAGCTTCATAGATAGAAAATTTCAAAACCTCAGTTAGGGCTTCGGGTGTTAAATCCTTTAACTTTTTATCAACGATTATCTTTTTAACTATGCTGGGAAAGACTGAGAGAAATTCTTCGTCAACAGGCACGTTAGCATCAAATTCAGCTTTAATCTTGAAAAGTTCGGAAAACTCTTCATCATAGTTAGTCAATAGGTAGTATAGGTAGGGGTCGCCTATGAGAAAGACTTTGGCTGAGAAAGGAATTGGTTCAGGGGATAAGCCTACATGCGGAACGGGTATTTCTTCCATCATTCCGCCCATGATAAAAAGTTTTCCATGTTTTATGGTGCGTTTAAGCAGGAAATAGAGGGCGGGATTTTTTAAGACCTCCCAGAGGTCCAAGATCAAGTATCCACCATTAGCTTTATGAAGGCTTCCTGGAGTTAGGCTTAAATGGTCAGCATAGAGGATCCCCATCTCAGCGCGGTAGTTAATCTGACCAAAAAGCCCCTTAAGAGTAGGAACTTTCTCATAAACAACGGGTGCTCCCTTTAGTTCCGAGTTATCAACCAAGAGATTTGCTCGAAAGATGTTAAGAGCTCTGTTTATCCCAGACTGGGCCATCAGGTTCCCTTTGGCCTTTTCCCATTCAATAAAAAGATGAATGTTTTTCACAAGCTCCTTTTTTAAAGACCCCAAATAGTCAACAACCTCTTTATGGTCTTTGAACTCCTCAAAAAGGTCTTCTAAGGCCTTATTTATTAGTTCTTCTGCTATTTTATTTCTTAGGTTAATAAGAGCGTCTCCTAACTCGGCATCTAAATCCCTCAGCCTTCTCATGTATTCTCGCATGATTGGCTCAAACTCTTGAATATTTTTTTGATACTCTGCCCTTATCCTTGGGTCTTTAAGGAGCTCCTCTTCTGAAACAGGGGTTTCGATGCGAAAAAGAGGTAGCAAACGCACCCCTTGCGGACTAAAAAGCACCATTAGATTATGTTCTTTAGCCTTTTCAGTCAACTCCTGAATAACCTCTTCCTTTTTTTTATCAATGCTTTTGGTAATATTAGCGATCTCTTCTTCATACTCTTTACCTTCAAAGGCTCTAAAGGTTTCTCTTTTTAAAAACTCAAGGGCATTCTCTATCAACTCCACGAACCTTTTACCCTTACCAGGAGGGAAGATCAAAGCTTTAGGTCTTACCGGGTCATCAAAGTTATTGACATAGCATACATCTTGAGGGGTGGGTTTACTGCTAGCAACTTCTTTCACTTTGCGAAGAGTATAGGTTGTTCGCCCAACTCCTGGGATTCCGCACACATAAACATTATAACCTTCGTCATCAAGCCCTAAGGCAAGGTTAAAAGCCTTTTCAACACGACCTTGATGAGGAAAAACCTCTTGAGGTGCTACATCCTTTGTCCCGATTTGGAAGTTATAAGGAAAAGCTAGATCTTCGATTCCGACCTGCTTCCAGGGCATAAAACCTCCCTTTTAAGAATTATGCTTATGAATTTTACTAAAAGGGTAAATTAAAACAAGGCGTTTTAAATATTTAAAAAGAAAATTGCAGGTATCCCAGATAAGGGTCATCACGCTAATAAAACAAGGAGAATAAGCTCAGGCAAGTAACTGCTTGCCACTCAAAAGTTCGGGAGCTTAGCCGGTTACCTCCACGATTGACTTTTTAAATTGGCAAACGTTGTTTGCCCCTACATTTTATAGAAAACATAGGCAACGCTACACCACAGCAGGAATAATTCTTTGATTAATTTTTTGACAAACTAAAAATTAAGTTAAGTGAAGTGGTAATAAATTAACAATTAAAAAGTTAACAATTAAAAAGATTAAAAAGGGGGACTGCCCCCTTCCGGAATAAATTACCACCAAGAGATTGTTTTATCGGCTTCCCAGATAAGGTCAATCAACCGGTCAAAATCTTCATCGGATTTCGCAGCAAAGAGGTCAAACTCAATGACCTCATGACCTTTAGCTTTTATCTTTTCTACAATTTTCTTTATATCTTCGTTCTCCTTGCTTGCCTTATGACGATAAACGCAGAGGATCTTCATACTCATCTACCTCCTATAAAGTATTTATGCGCATTGAGGTGGAGCCTGAACCTTTTGAGCTGGAAGACCATAACCCACCACAAAGTCACATTCAAGGATCCTTTCAACTACATCATCCAATGTTGCTTCCGCAAGTCCCCACTCTTCAAGATTGAACTTTTTTGTCTCCTCATCCATGGTATCTATAACAGCGTAAACCTCACCTTCCATGTCTCGGATCCAAGCAAGGTTTTCTTCCATGTATTCTGACTTAGCGGGCATCTTTTGATAAAAGATGTAAGAGTAGGAATACATGTTTTCAACCGCTAAACCAAGGGCAGACCTTAACCCATCAGAAATGTAAATTCTATTGGCGATCAAAAAACAAACTTTATAACTCATGCGGTTACCTCCTCGTTTGTGATTTTTTTAAAGGACTAAATACTTTCCCACCTCTTCTATTAATTCTCCATGATAAGCCTGGGTTCTCATCTGTTTTTCCGTGAGACCTTGGTTATGATATTCAGGTTCATATCCTTCGCATGCGTAAGCGGCAACACAAATGGCAAGGTCTTCCTCAGGGACCATTTTTCTAATTGTTTCGAAAATTGGATGATAAGTCAGATGCGTTGCCTTGTAAGTGTAGAAAATCTTAACTTTTTTTCCTTTGCGGTAGGCAGCTTCTACTATCTTTAGAAGTTCGTTGATATGCACCGGTGAGGTAACGAATATACCAAGCTTATCTGGATCCTTTGACATAAGTTAACCTCCTTCCAATAAAGTTTAAAGGGAGTAATAATTATATCAATTTTGTTAGACTTATTTTTTCTTAATAAAGTATCTTGTATAGCCAGCTTCATCAATGAATCCCAAGAATTCATGCCCCTCTTTTTTACACATACCAGGGATATCGTTTTTACTACCAGGGTCTGTGCTCCAAACTTCAAGGATTTGCCCTGACTGAAGCTTCTGCAAAGCTTTCTTTGTTTTAAGCATAGGCATTGGACAAGAAAGCCCTTTGCAATCAAGAACTTCATCTGCTTTGATGCTTGAAAGGTCTACCATACCTCCACCTCCCTCATGGATTATGTTTTAAAATCCTATTACAAACTTTTCAGTCTTTTCATTCCAATCAACAAAAACATACCACAAGAAGATGACAAAGGAAAGGATTAAAAAGGTTCCAGCATATCCAAACACATCGGGTAGGTAAACCTGGGTGCCAAGCCAACCTTTATCCCAAACTTCCCAGACATTATCCATATAGTACCTAAGAATGGTGTTGGTCAAGGCAAAGAAAATTACGACTATCCACAACTTAACCTGCCCTTCTGCTACCCTCCACAAAGACCCTGACCCACAACCACCAGCAACTACCATTGCTGCGCCGAAAATAATTCCTCCTATTAAACTTCCTAAAAAGAATGAAGGTTCAACATAGGTCATAGCATCTCTTATTCCGGCAATTTTAATTAGCATGACACCAAACATGGCAAGAAATAAACTTAAAGCTGCCCCCTTAGCCATGGTTGCCTCACCTGAAAGGAAGGGCTCTCTAAACGCATTAACAAGACAGAACCTTGTCCTATGCATTACAAAGCCAATCCCTGCTGTTAAAAGCAAAGCTCCACCAAGCAAAACTCCTTCATCTTTTTCACTATTAAAATAACCATAGGCTCCCCAAAGAAGGGCGATTAATGCAATTATCCCTAATATGGGAGAAATCTTTTTTACACTAATTTCTTTTCCACCTTGAGAGGTGAAATGCTCAATCTCCCATAGGAGATATTTGACACCGATGAAAACACCTACCATCAACCCAAGCATCATGGCTATTCCACCAGCAGAAAGGTTGGCTATGGCCATATAAAAACCACCAATGTTACATCCCCTTGCTAAGGCTGAACCAACTCCCATCAAGATTCCCGCAACTATGGCTTTAATTACTTCGAGCTTAGGTGGAATTCTTATTCCAAACTCTTGGGCTAAACAGGCTGAAATAAAGGCTCCGAAAAGGAACCCAATATCAAGCACTGAGGAAGAAAACCAAAGTGGATGAGGCGGTGCTTCTTCTAAAAATCCAATTCCATAAAGAACCCATTCCCCCCAATTACGAAGCCCGCCAACAATACCCCAGGGACGATACCACATCTCTAAAAGAATAACTAACAAAGCAAGTAAGATACCGCCAACTACTGGACTATAATTCTCCTTAAAAATAACCCGATACCATTCCTTTAAGGTTTCCCCTAAGGACATCTCCCCCTCCCTCTTAGCATGAATGGAATGAGTTGAATTTATATATAATTGACCTTTAATGACTGTCAAGTTTATGTTTCAGTAAAATCTCTCCAAATTATCCAAAAATCCCCATTTAGCTTGTGTAAACAAGCTAATTCTTTTTCTTTTAAACTTCAAAATCAATTTTTAAAGTAAAGATTATATAAATTCAAAATTTTTTCTTTAGTAGACCCTCTCTGAGGTTTAGGATTGATGACTTTTTGGCAAAAAATCTGAGCAACTGGACTCGAATCATAGATGATGATTGTAAGCTTTTTACTCGTTGCTAAATAATGCAAAAAATCATAATAACCTTCTACATCCTTCAAATGAAGACCCTGAAAAGGATAAAAAAGGACTAAAAAATCCCCCTTTCCCACTTCTACCAACATCCGAACAAAGTTTACCCGGACCCTTTCTCCTCCTGAGAGGTCTTTCAAGCTTTGGGAAACCCGAAGATAAGCAACTCCTGCTTTCTCCGCATAAAGGGAGATTTCTTGCACTTTGGGTAATCTCGTAAAGACTTCTTTAAATTCCTTAATGGTAAAGTCTAAAATGTCCTGCAGCTTATATCCTTTATAAACTAAGTTTAAAACCTCCCGATTTAACCTTTTCCCAAGACATTCCTCACATATTGTCTTCTCCCTCCTCCCTTCAAATTCTTGAAAAACATATCCTTTTCCCTGGCAGTTTGGGCAAACACCCTCCTTAGTATGAAAGCTAAAATGTCTCTTGCTTAATCCTTTTGCTCGGCTTTCTGGCAAAAGAAGAAGGACCTCCCTTAGACTATCCCAAAGCTTCAAATAACTTATCAAAACCTCATCTTTAACCTTTGAAGAAACCTCATCTACAAACATTATCTTAAAACCTTCTTCTCTCAATTTTTCTATCAGTCTTATAAAAATTCTCTCGTTTTGATTAGAAAGATTAGGAATAAATAAGTTTATATTCTGAAGAGAAAGTGATAGCTCTTCCCCATCGATGCTTATGATTTTTCTCTCACCTTCTTCAGTATAAGGAATTTCAATCTTTTCTTCCCCTCTTAAAAGCTTAGCGGTTAAAGTTGTCGCTTTAGAAACAAACTCTGAAGTTTCTCCTTGATAAAGAAGATAGCCCCCTTCCTTCCCTTTAAACCCTAGCTCTATTATATAATCTGCCGACCTGATAAAAATGGGGTCATGCTCAACCACAACCAAAGTATTGCCCATCTCAACCAATTCTCGAAGATAGCTTAGAAGAATAAGCCTTCTTTCTAAATCAAGACCAAGCGTTGGTTCATCGAGAACTATAAGGAGGTCGGTAAGGTCTAAAGAAAAGAGTAAAAGGAGCTCAAGGACCTTTCTCTCGCCAAGGGAAAGCTTAAAGACTGGGGTAGAAAGGCTTAGATACTCTACTTTAAACCTCTGCACCTTTTCTAAAAGACTTTTTTGAAAAATTTGAAGGCTTTCTTCAAGGGTAAGAGTTAAAATTTCCCTGATTTTTCTACCAAAAAGTTTGCTTTCAAGAACCTGAGGACTTAACTTTAGCCCACTGCAGGTTGGACATTCCTTCCCTTCTTTATAGCCTATTCCTCCACAGGCTTCACATTTCTTAAAAAAGGTTATAAGCGGACTTCCGCAGAAGGCACAGTTTGCTCGAAGATTAAAAATCCGCTCTTCTCCATCGAGAAATTTTAGAATAAACAAGCCTCCGTTTATCTCTCGCGAAAGGCGGATGTTTTCAAAAAGCCGACTTAAAGCCTCGCTTTTCTTTATCATTCGATCAAGTAAAAGATGAATTTCTTTGCCCTCCGGCGGAAACCCCATTTCCGATACATCCCACTCCATCTCCTCCACTAAAAATCTTGTAAAGCCCTGCTCGTAAAGATACCTAAGCCCCTCTTTAGAGGTCATTCGCAGGGGGAGCAGAAAATAAAATTTCGTCCCTTCTGGTAGGGCTTCAAAAAAGGATATAACTTCAGTAAAAGGAGTATAGCGAGTATATCCTTTACAAGCTGAACAAAAGTATTCTCCTTCTCGCATAAAGCGGTTATTAAGAAAGGGGTATAAACCAAGAAGCTCGCCAACAAGCTTATAGGGATACCAATCCCTAACCCCTTGAGCTAAAGCAATGACGGGTGGAAGCGCCCCAGAAACTTCGGCCTTTATGCCCTCCTCAGCTAAGACTGGAGAACTGTAGTTTAGAAGATGTTTAAGCCTCTGAAGTCCGATTTTGGCAAGAGTATCGAAGGCAAGAGAGCTCTTCCCCGACCCTGATTGTCCAACAATAACGGTTAATGCTTTAAGAGGGATCTTTATTGAAAAGCCTTTTAAGTTGTTTGTGTAGATGTTCTTTAGTTCAATGAAAGCCTTAGAACTAATCACTTACCGTGCAATTCTTTCCTAAGGACTTTGCTTTATAAAGCCTTTCATCGGCAACTTTGAGAAGCCAATCTAAGGTTACTCCATCATCAGGAAAAGTTGCCACCCCAAAAGAGGCGGTAACTTTTATCTTTCGTGATTCATCGATGTATAAGTAAGATTCAGACAGTTTTTTCCGGATCCTTTCCGCTACAATTTTAGCCTGTTCCTTGGTTGTTTTTGGAAGAAAAAAAAGAAACTCCTCACCACCCCACCTGGCAAGGACATCCATTTCTCTTATTTGAGAGCTAACAACCTTGGTAAAGAGTTTTAGGACCTCATCACCGATGCTATGCCCATAAGTATCGTTGACCCTTTTAAAGTCGTCAAGGTCAGAAAGGATTATGCTAAAATAACCTCCGTGCCTTTCTATTCTTTTGATTTCTTTATCTAATAGAGTTTGAATAAATCTGCGATTAAAAATCTTTAAAAGTGGGTCTTTGACGGAAAGCTCTTCAAGCTCAGTTTTTAGCTTTACTAAATGATATCTTGAACTAAAAACTTGAATAAGGTCTTGAAACCATCTTACCTCTTCTTCCTGAAAGGGTGTTTTTCTAACCAAACTAATTACACCCTGAACTTTACCTTCAAAAAGAATGGGTAAACATACCATATAATACTTTGAAGGCAATTTAGGACAGACTCCTTGAGTTGTTATAATTAGCGGACTCCCGCCTTTATACACTGGACATTTTTCAATTTCACTCTGCATACAATCTTCCCAGCAACTCTTATCTCCAGCCAAATAAGTGCTTAATACCCTCTTTTCTTCATCATCAAACTCAAAAAGATGAAAAACCTCGGCATACTTTAGAAAGGTATCTTCCAAGGTTTTCAAAAGGTCTTCTTTTTCTGAAAGATATCCGATTTTATTAATAAAGCCTAAATATTCTTTATATCTTTTTATCTGCTTTTCGTATTCTTCTTTAATAGCTACTACTTTACTTATTTCTCTTGCATTAATAATTATTAATTTACGACCATTAATAACAACTCCCTTGGCTTTAATTTCCACAGTATAGATATTACCATATTTATCTTTATATTTTCTTTCTCCTTCTATAGTTAATCCTTTACTAAATATCAAATCAATATTCTTATTTAATTCTTCAGGTGATAAAAGCACAATATCGTAGATCTTTAAATTTTGTAAATCGTCATCTGTATAACCAAGAAATTTTTTAAAAGATTCATTAGCAAAAACTATGTTCCCGTTTTCATCGATGACAAAAATCAGGTCTAAAGAATTATCTAAAAAAGTCTTTAAAAAACGAAGTTCCCGTTGAAATTCTTCTTCTTTTTGTAGGTAAGATGTTAAATCTTTAAGAAAAATTTTTATTTTTGCCTCTCTTTTCCCTATATCAATGTAAGTTGCAGAGATTTCATAAATTCTTCCTTTATTATCTTTGATTATTTCTTTGTATAAAAATCTGTTCTTAAGCAATGCTCCGTAGACCCTATCCCAAACCTTGTTATCAAATAAATAATAGATTTCTTTATCCAAATAATCCTCACCAAGATTATTCTTAGCAAACTCGTTCATCCAGGTTATTTTGCATTCCTTGCTACAGTCAGTAAGCTCTAAGACTATTTCAGGAATTAAATCTATAAATTTTTTAAAACTTCTTAAAGATTCTTCCAAAAATTGTGCATATGTTTGACTAAGATTGTCGATCATATCTCGTTGAGATAGAATTTGAATAGCCTTTCCTTCGTCATCAACTACTAATAAATGTCTGATACCATGTTCCTTAAACAAGTTTACTGCTTTAAGAATAGGCTCGTTCATCTTGATAGTTATTACCTTCTTTTTACCGATTTCTACAACCTTTTTATCAAGGTCCTTGGGGTCTAAATTAAGAATATCTCTTTCGGTTATGATCCCTACAGGATGTTTATTTTCGTCAAGAATGGGTATAGCTCCAACATTGTACATGGACATTTTACTTAAAACTGACTTAACAATTTCGTCGGATGTAGCATAGATTAAATCCATACTTTTACTTTCTACAATATCCCTAACCTTTCCCTCACCACGGAATATCTCAGCTTCAGAAAGCTTTATAAAATCTTCTTGAGTAAACACACCCTTGAAATACCCTTCAGCATCAACAACGACCAATCTCCTAATGAAATTTTCTGTCATTAGTTGAAGAGCTTTAAGAACAGTGTTGTTTTCTTCAATCTTAATAAGGTCCCGCTTGATTAAAGGAGTGATAGGCGCATTCAGAGGATAGTTACTAAATAGAGCTTTAAGAATGTCCCTTTCCGTTATTATTCCTACTGGGCGTTTTTCTCTTAAGATTATGGCAAAGTGATTATTAGACCTACGAAATGTCTCTATAAGCTCTTTAAGGGTTGCCTTTTCTTCTACGGTTAAAACTTGCTTTTTAACGAATTTTTTAACTGGAAACTGAAGTTGATACATTGTTAGGCCTTCCTTACCTTTTTAAGCCAAGCCATAAACTCCTCATAACTCAAAGTATTGAGAAGGTCTTCCTTCTCGCACCAGCCTCTTCTTGCTACTGCGGTTCCTAAGCTGAGATAGTTCATCTGGTCTACAATGTGGGCATCTGTCCCGATGATGAGCTTAATCCCCATATCCCGCGCAGTGCGAACATAGATATCAGGAAGGTCAAGCCTTTTATAGTAGGCGTTAATCTCCAAAGCTTTTCCGTAGTTTTTAACAGCCTCAAAAACCTCTCTTAAATTTACAGCATAGGGCTCACGCTCACCGATAAGCCTTCCCGTTGGATGAGCAATGGCGTGAACCAAAGGGTGTTTTAGAGCCGAAATTATCCTTTCAGTGATCTGTTTTTCATCCTGCTGAAATCCGGTGTGAATGGCTGCGATAACAAAATCAATTTCCTTCAAGACCTCATCCGGATAATCTAAGGTGCCGTCAGAATTGATATCAACTTCTGCCCCAAAAATGAGCTTTACCTTTTTGCTTTTTTGGTTTAACTCTTCAATATGCCTTTTCTTTTTAAACAGGTCTTCAACTGGAACTCCGCCTGCAACTTTTAGACCCTGCGAATGGTCGCATATGGCAACCCAAGAAAGCCCAAGTTTTTCCGCATAGTTCATTATTTCTTCGAGGCTTGAAGCCCCATCGCTATACTTAGAGTGGACATGGGCATCCCCTATGACTTCGTGATACTCTACAAGCCTTGGAAGCCTCCCTTCCAAAGCAGCTTCTATTTCTCCTTGGTCTTCTCTTAGCTCAGGGGGGATCCAGGGAAGCCCCAAAGCTCCATAAACTTCCTCTTCTGTTCTTCCGGCGATCCATTCTTCTCCACGATAAACTCCGTATTCGTTGATCTTAAGCCCCTTCTCTAAAGCTAATTCTCGGACCCTGATGTTATGAGCCTTTGAACCAGTAAAATAGGCTAAAGCAGCTCCCCAAGAGTTTTGAGGGACAACTCGAACATCCATCTGAATTCCAATTTTCAGCCTAACGCTTGTCTTTGTTTCCCCAAAGGCGATGACCTCTTCCACCTGAGGAAGATTAGCCACAAAAGACATCACCTTTTCTGGTTGGTTAGATGTTATTAGGACATCGATGTCTTTTACAGTTTCTTTTCTTCTTCTTATGCTTCCTGCTATGGCGATGTTTTCAAGAGGTGCCTTGCTTTTGATTAGCTCAACGATTTCTTCTGCATAGGGCAAGATCTCACCGAGGGGACGCCTTCCTCGCTTTTCCTTTAAAAGCTTAATGCCCTTCAAGATGTTTTCTTCTGTCTTAAATCCAAACCCTGGAAGCCTTGCAATCTTATGCTCAAGACAAAGTTTTTCCAATTCCTCAAGGGTTGTTATACCAAACTTGTCGTATATGGCTTTAACTTTTTTTGGTCCAAGACTTGGAATTTGCAAAAATGTCAAAAGCGCCGGAGGAATTTCCTTTTTTAGCCCTTCAAGAAGGGAAAGCGTTCCGGTTCGAAGAATTTCTTGAATTTTACTGGCTAAATCGGCTCCGATTCCAGGAATGGAAGTGAGCTTCCCCTTTTTGGCAAGTTCCTCAACATCAACGCCTAAAGCCTCGATGGTTTGAGCTGCCTTCTCATAAGCCCGAATGCGATAGGGATTATCCCCTTTTATTTCAAGAAATTGGGCAACCTGTCTAAAGATTTCCGCAATTTCCTTATTTTTCATCTTCTAATTTTAGTATATTTTTAAATTAATCTTAGTCAAGATACCTCAAGGGCTGTAGTAAAAATGTTTTTGTGCAAGCTCTTCTGCTGTCGCCTCGAGCCTACTTTTTTGTCACCCCGAGCGAAGCGAGGGGTCCCTCTGCACTTGCGTGCCTCGGGATGACACCCCGAAGCGCCGTCCCGAAAGAAGTGAGGGATGCCTCGCTATCGCTCGGCAGGACAAAGCGAGGGGGTGCCTCGCTAACGCTCGGCACGACGGAGTAGAGGGGACTTTTTGAATAGCCCCAGATGCCATAAGAGAGAACCTAACCTGCCGTGTCCTCTCGTTGTTTCCTTTTAGACATAAACAGAACGGATAGCTTTTTACCTTTTATAAAACCAAAAGCTCTACTATAATTAAGCCATGGTTGTTTGGGGAATAAATCCGGTCTTAGAAGCCTTGGAAGAAAATCCTGAAGGCATAGAAAGGATAATCATCTTTAAAAAAGCCCTTTCAGGTAAGGTCTACCGGATATTAGAACTTGCCAAAAAACATGAAATTCAGGTTAAGATAGTTAATGACCCTAACTTTCATCCCCCAAAAGTCCCGCCTCAAGCAAACACTCAAGGCGTAGTAGCCTATATCTCTGAATTTCAGTATGCCTCTCTTGAAGATATAGAAAAGTCTTGGAGTTTATCTCACGAGACACCACTTGTTCTTGCTCTTGATGGTATTGCCGACCCACAGAACCTTGGCTCAATTATTAGGTCAGCTGTTGCCCTGTTTGCCCATGGGATTGTCATACCAAAGCATAGGGCTTGCGAAGTAACAGGAACGGTTATCAAAGCCTCATCCGGAGCAGCTTTCAAAATACCTATAGCTAAGGTCACAAACCTCAAGCATGCTCTTTCTTATTTTAAAAAGCTTGGAGTTTATGTGCTTGGGCTAACCCATAAGACAGAAAGGAATATTTTTGACCTTGACCTTTGCCTTCCTTTAATCATCATTGCAGGAAGCGAAGGCTCTGGCATTAGACCTTCTCTTCTCGAGAAATGTGATTTTTTAGCTAAAATCCCCATAAGCC
>Ga0080004_1152160_pt1 | contig 124474 bp, 125 predicted proteins | sample WasSprMetagenome_FD_69207 | JGI IMG/M metagenome (GOLD analysis project Ga0080004, IMG submission 69207) | Sulfidic aquatic microbial communities from Washburn Spring, Yellowstone National Park, USA - WS (SPADES assembly) (version 2) | ecosystem: Environmental > Aquatic > Thermal springs > Hot...
GAGAAGGAGATAAGGAAGCAATTAATTTCTTTGGAGATAGGCCTCCCTAAGTCTACGCCTCCGGACGACTACGTGATGAAGGTGGCTAAGGTCACGTACGAGATAAACGACGCGGTACTCTCAAGAATTTTCGAGGTATCGAGACCTCAAAACAATAAGACTAGCGACTCCGAGAGTTGAGGTTCTTGATCATCTGTAGACTTCGGAAATAGCTTTCCTAATCTCCGGTGGTAAGGTCTCGTAATCCACTTCAGTATCTTTAACTTCCTTGAAGTCACTTAATTCTAGTAAGTCCCATTCTTTCTCTTCATCCCCGATAGCGTAGGAACCCTTAAGCGTTTTATGAACTACTACGAAGCTCTTCCCGTCAGGCGTCCTGTAATGCTCTACCACGACCCTCTCCCCACCCTTCCTCACGTGATATATTGACTGCCTCTGAGCCTTCAGCACCTGCCAACACCAACAATAGAGTTCGTGTTAGGTATTTAAGCGTTAGAATTAACTAATAAGGTACGTAAAGATATTTTCTGTGGGGACGCATCCTATACCAGGTTGGTCTTGTCTAGGTCTGTCTTGGTGGGTTGTGTGATGGGTAAGTGTTTAGTGTGTGGTAGGGAGTCTAACACTATTAGTTCGTCTCTATCTATTTGCGGTGATTGTTTGAGGAGCTTGGGTGAGGTTCCTGAGTTTAGTAGAGCTAAGCGTGTGAGGTTTAGGGATAGCTTAGGACTCCCGATAAAGCCTCCCAGAGTTGGTGAGGGCGTTTTCAGGCAGTGTAATATATGCGTTAATGAGTGTCAGCTGAGAGAGGGTGAGGTAGGCTTCTGCGGTTTGTGGAGTAACGTAGGGGGCTCGATGAGGTTTAGGTTAGGGCTGGATAAAGCGCTGGGTTTATGGTATCTTGACCCGCACCCAACGAACTGTGTTGCAGGGCCTGTATGCCCCGCTAACACGGGTAGGGGGTACCCAAAGTACACTAAAACGCCGGGTGTTGAGGTAGGCTACTACAACCTAGCAGTCTTCTTCGGCGGTTGCTCGCTAGACTGCTTGTTCTGCCAAAACTATGAGCATAAGGAGCTTGCGTCAGAGAGTGTTAAGGGGAGGGGTAGGAGGATATTCAGTCTTAAAGAACTCGTGGAGACTGCTTTAAGTCCTGAAGTGACTTGCGTTTGTTATTTTGGCGGCGATCCAGGACCTCACTCCCCTCACGCTATAGCGGCGTCCAGGGAAATACTGAAGAATTCCGGAGGTCAAGTAAAGAGGGTGTGTTGGGAGACTAACGGTCTTCAGAACCCGGCAATCATGCGTGAGATGGCTAGGTTAAGTCTCGAGTCTGGCGGGATAGTTAAGATAGACTGGAAAGCTTGGAGTCCCGCGATCTACGAAGCACTCACAGGAGTTAACGGGGTTAAAGCTGTTGAGAGATTGAAGCATAACGTGCGGTTAGTCAGCGAGTTAAGGAGTTTGAGAGAGGAGCCCCCTCTCCTAGTCGTGAGTACTCTGCTGGTTCCAGGATACGTTGATTTACGCGAGGTAGAGAGCATAGCGACTTACCTCGCTAGCGTGGACCCCGGCATACCCTACATATTATTAGCGTTCCACCCGACACACTTAATGAGAGACCTACCCACCACTAGCTACGACCACGCTATCAAGGCCTTGAAAATAGCTCGTGACTCAGGGTTGAGGGAGGTCTACATAGGTAATGAGTGGCTACTCTCGAAGTCTTACACAGTGTAATGAGTTAGTCCCGGTCGATCCACTACTCACGGTTTTTAATGCTATAGTACCTTTATGAGGGGGTGTCGAGTTGGGTGAGAGAAGACTTGCTTCAGCTATTTCCTACCTCACGCTCCTGAGCGTTGTCATTACTCAATGCGTGATCGCGTTCCCTACACTACACGCCCAGACCCAAACTTTCGAGAGATTGATGTCTATGACGAATAACGACATCATATTAACGTATAACATAACCAGGAATGTCAAGATAACTAACGTCAACGGTCTCCCAATGAGTTACAGTGTGGGTCAGGAATACCTCGTCAGAATTAAGGCAATCAACGGCACGCACGTGGTTGTTCAGGGGTTTAGGTTTCCTGGATCAACAATACACCTAACCTTAAGTAGTTCTGAGTGGGTAGGTATAGGAGGGCTTATTTACTGGATCCTCAGCAATTACACGGACTTTATTACGAAGAACGCTTTACTGGAGTATAACGTTACTCTAGTTAGGAGTTCCGCGGTAAACTTCGTGAACACAGTGTTTCTGCTCCCCCTACTACATGAGGTAACCGCGGGTGCTTGTAGCAGGGTCCCTATAGCGAACACCTACATAGACGGTTTCACTGTGGTGGTTTCCACCAGCTTAGGCAACGGTAACGCCTACTATGACTGCAAGTACGGAATTCTCTTTAAAGCATACATAGCTAAAACAACCTACCAGCGTTTAGGTAACGCAACATACTTAATTGAGGACTCAATAAACTTAGAGCTCCATAAAGCTAATACAGAGATACTGAACGAGATAGTGGTTAGGGAGCAAGCATGGGGTTTCTACGAGGCCTTGATTTACGTGATCCCCGCGATCTCTATAGCGGCAGTCACTACATCTATTCTTCTCTTCCTAAGGTTTAGGAGAAAAACTCGGGGAAGCCCTCAACGAGTGATGGGTGAGGGGGTTGAGGGGGGATCTGAAGCTAATAATGGATAGGTTGATCGCTAGGCACTCGAGAGCGTTAGAGGATGACTCGTTTATCCCCACGAGAGCTAGGAGAGCTTCCTTAACCCCTCTAGAATCATTGATTGGGATAATACTCTCGCAAAACTCTACTGACAAGAACGCTTGGAGAGCTCTAGAGAATTTGCTCGCGTATTATGGTGGTAGAGTAACGGCTGAGAAAATAAGCGGTACTGATTTAAGGGTTTTAGAGTCTTTGATAAAGCCTGCAGGTATCTACAGATCTAAAGCTAGGGCTATTAAGAACCTGGTGTCCGTCTTGAGTGAGGAGGAGCTGGCGAGCCTGGACGTGAATGAGTTAAGGAAGAGATTATCTTCCGTACGCGGCATAGGGCCGAAAACTGTTGATGTTTTCTTAGCTAGCGTGCGCGGGGTGCCTACCTTCCCTATAGACACGCACATCAGGAGAATTCTTTACAGGCTTGGAGCGATAAGCAAGAGAACAGAGAGTTACGATAAGATAAGGTCTTTAGTCATGAGTCAGATACCGCCTGATAAGCTCTTAATAACACATTACGTGTTAATACTTCACGGAAGAACCATATGTAAGGCTAGGAACCCTAGATGCTCTGAATGCCCCGTGGAAGACTTATGCGAGAAGAGAGGTTTAACACCTGGCTGAAGACCGTGTTACGGTCCTACACGAATAATTTACTTATTCTCTCTCTAAAATACTGTAACTGTTTTCGCTAAGTTTCTGGGTTTGTCGGGATCTAAGCCTTTCTTGACGGCCGTATAGTAAGCTAGTAGCTGTAGGGGCACGACGTATGAGGTCGCTGAAGCTACTTCATGTAGGGCGGGCATTACGAAGCTGAAGTCCGCTAGTGATAAGGCTTCCTCAGCGTTGTTCGGCGAGACCAGTATCGCGTAAGCCCCTCTAGCTTTCATTTCCTCGATATTACTCTTTATTAACTCTTCTTCCTCCTTGCTTAAGATAACAAACACTACCGGGAAGCCTTCCTCCACTAAGGCTATAGGGCCGTGCTTTGATTCCCCGGCAGGGTATGCTTCAGCGTGCACATACGCGATCTCCTTCATTTTAAGCGCTCCCTCCATAGCGACAGGTAATCCGAGACCTCTCCCGAGGTAGTACGCGTTATTCTTAAAGCTCATCTTATCAGCTAGTAATGAAGCTAGCCTCTCACTCTCTTTCAAAGTCCTCGCTACTATCTCGGGAGTCTCACGTAAGGCGTTGTAGATGTTGGCGGCTACGGAAGGCTTTAAAACACCTCTTAACTCCCCTGTCTTGATCGCTAGGTATGAGAGGAGCGCTACCTGCGACGTGAAGGTTTTAGTAGCTGCTACCCCTATTTCCGGCCCCGCTCTTATGTAGATAGCCATGTCAGCTTCTCTGGCTATGGCAGACTCCACCACGTTGGTTACTGCAATTGTTAAAGCTCCTCTCTCCTTGGCTTCCCTAATCCCTCTCAAGGTGTCTATGGTCTCTCCCGACTGGCTAACCCCGATGACTACGTCGCCTTGGCTCAACGCGTTGAGCCACCAACGACTCTCCGAGGATATGAGGGCCTCAGCCCATAAGTTAGCGTATTTCCTGAATAAGAGTGCGGTTATTAGCGTGGCGTGGTAGGAAGTCCCGGCACCAAGCAACAACACTCTCTCGGATTTAGCGAGTACTCTAGCCACGTCACTCACGGACTCATTAGCTGCGCTTAACGTGGAGGCTAGAGCGTACGGCTGCTCGTGGATTTCCTTGAGCATGAAGAAGTCATACCCTTCCTTCAAAGCCATTTCAGGGCTCCACTCAACAACCCTAACCCTACGCTCCACGTCGACGGGGAGCCACCTGACGGAACCCCCCTCCCGAACCATCCTCTCCACCACAACCTCTCTCGGCGTGATGTAGCCTGCCTCGCCATCAACTAACACGATGACCCTCCTAGTGTGGTTTAAGAAAGCCACCACATCGCTCGCGACGAAATTACCCTTATTTCCTAAGCCTATTATTAGGGGCGACATCTTCTTAGCGAAAAATATCTTTCCGGGATCCTCTAAATCTATCATTGCTAGCGCGTAAGCTCCCTCAAGCAACTCAATAGTCTTCTTGAAGGCCTCGTAAGTGCTGAGCCCCCTCTTCTTAAAGGATTCTACTAGGTGCGGGATTACCTCAGTATCCGTGTCTGAGGCGAATCTATGTCCCTCACCAATTAAGAACTCCTTAAGCTTCTTGTAGTTCTCTATGATCCCGTTATGCACCACGGCTACGCGGCCTAAGCAATCGGTGTGTGGGTGAGCGTTCTCGTCACTCGGTTTCCCGTGTGTTGCCCACCTAGTATGCCCGATACCGTTAAACCCTGAAATAGAGTCAAAACCTAGTCTCTGGGATACTGCGTCTATCATGCCCTTAGACTTCCTAATCTTGAGTAACCCCTCCTCAGTTATCACCGCCACGCCTACTGAGTCATACCCCCTATACTCAAGCCTCTTCAAAGCATCCTTAATCAGCTTGCCGAGAGGTTCTTGAGTGAACCCCTCCTCGGTAGTTATACCTATTATGCCGCAAACCACGCGCTCGCAGCCTCGCACTTATTTTACTCGTTTAAAGAAATAAATAGTTTGAGTGAGGTAGTCCGTCTTGAAGTTCTTGTTAGTTAATGATGACGGATTCGTGACTAAAGCACTACCCCTAACCTACCACACACTATCTTCTTTCGGTGAGATACTGGCTATAGTTCCTGAAATACCTAGGTCGGGAGGGGTTCAGCTCTCTGTGGTCATTGCCTCATTTTTGTTCCCCTGCATCCCGCTCGGGTTTTCATCGGGCTTGGGGGGCTTTCGGGGCCACCCCAAAGACCCCACATCTTGAGTGTTTAGACACCCTCGGGGAGAGCCCTAACCTTAAGAGCTTCATTAACAACGAGCTCTTCACCCCTCATAGAGTAGCTCACCAGTATTGTATCTTTGTTTTCAAAGCTTATAAGCTTTTCTAACACTATTAATTGTCGGTGATAGCGTGGCTAAGTTCATATACGCCAAGTGCTCTGTGATAAAGTTTAGAGGCGGGACAGTAGTCCTATACCCACTAGCGAAGCACCAACCCGAAGTAAAGCCACTATACGGCAAGAGAGTACACATAGTAATAATAGCAGAAGAATAACATCAAAACACATAAACCAATATGAAACTTGAAACAGCTACGAAAGGCACCCATAACGGCGTGAATATAGGGGAGAACATGTCGTCGCAAAACATCCTCTACTCAGGTACTGTGGGGGCCGCGCTGGAAGCGGGTTTGCTGGGGATCCCGTCCGTAGCTTTCTCAGCTGACGTGGAGAGCGATGAGGAATTAATAGAGCCTCGATACTCCTCCAAGGTTAGGAAAATAATAGAGGCGGTAGTAAGCTTCATCACGAGTAAGGGGTGGTTCAGCGGGGTGGACACGATATCGATAAACATCCCTAGGTCTGGTTTTAAGGGAGTGGTCATGCCTAGGACTCAGAGACTAAGATTTCATCAAAGGTTTGAGAGCAGGGTGGACCCTAGGGGGAGGAGGTATTATTGGCTAGTTGGGGATAAGATCGTTGAGGAAGGCACGGACTCGCACTACTTAAGTGAGGGCTACGTAGTTGTCACACCGTTAAGAGTGGACTTAACGCATCCCGCGTTAAGCGGTTGCGGCGAGCTAGACCCGCTCCTCACCGAGCTGATAAACCGCCTCAACAAAACATTAAGCTACTCACCTAGATAGCTACGGGGGTTGAGGTTGATGAGCAGGAAGAGACTAGAAGGTTTCACACGCTTCGAGAAGTATGAGGACGCTCTCTCAAGGCTATTGACTCAAGTCGGCGTAGCCCTCGAGTCGGAGATGGTGCCGGTTACGGACGCTGCCGGCAGGGTAGCTGCTGAAGACACGTATAGTTTGAGAGACTACCCGCCCGTTGATAGGGCCGCGTTAGACGGCTACGCGGTGAAATCGCTGGACGTGCTGAGCGCCTCGCCTAGCAACCCGGTAATACTGAGACTCGTGGGGAGTGTTGAGGCAGGGGAGATCCCTAAATTCATCGTTAACGCTGGGGAAGCAGCCATAGTTTTCACGGGTGCTACGATGCCGGAAGGCTCGGACGCGGTAATCCCTTTCGAGGAAGCGGTCAGGAAAGAGAGTTATGTCTACGTATTAAGACCTGCTCAAAAATACAAGAACGTTAGTAGGGCTGGCGAGGATATCAAGAAAGGTGACTTAATAATTAAGAGGGGTCTTACCGTAAGACCTTGGCACGTGGCCGCGTTAATTGAGGCAGGAATCACGGAAATAAAGGTTTTTAAGAAGCCTAGGGTAGGGATCGTAAACGTCGGGAATGAATTACTGGCCGGGGGAGGCGGTAAGATACCTAATTCAACGGGACCTCTAATACACGCGTACCTGAAAGAACTTGGTTGCGAGCCCGTCTTAATAGGTGTGGTGCCTGACGACGTGGAAGAAATATCTAGCACGGTCTTAAGGGTTTTAAGAGACTTCGACATCCTCGTAATGACCGGGGGGACTTCTATTGGAGGTAAGGATTTAGTTCCTGAAGCTCTCTCTAGGGTTAAGGGCGCGAGCTTAATTTTCCACGGCGTCAACCTGAGGCCTGGTAGAACTGCTGGGGCATACTTAATTGAGGGTAAGCCGGTGCTAATGTTTTCAGGCCTGCCCGTAGCAGCTTTAGTAGGTCTTGAAGCGTTCGTTAAACCCTTAATAAGGAAGCTCATGGGAGCCGCCCCGTTACCGGAACCAACCGTGAGGGTTAGGGTGCGTAGGAGGGTGGCCAACGTCGTGGGTTTCAAGTCTTTCTTTAGAGTAGTTGTTTACCGCGAAAACAACGAACTCTTCATGGAACCCCTTAGATTATCAGGGTCCGGAATCATATCAACCCTCTTAAAAGGTAACGCTATATTGGTCGTTGACGAGAATATAGAGGGATATGATGAGGACGACTACGCGAACGTTATTTTAATAGGACCTATATACGAGAAGAGACCTGAGTTCTTAGATCAAGAAGCCCCGACATCTTCTTAAAGCTTGAACATATCTCACGAACCGAAGAATGCGTTCATGACACGTTGTTAGTGGGGCCGCGGGGATTTGAACCCCGGACCACGGGGACCCAAGCCCCGCATTCTACCAAGCTAAACTACGGCCCCTAACCTACAAAACAATAAGGAACCAGACATATATATTTCTTATGAGGTTCGGGGGCTTTTTCGATTTTCATAATCGTTTGTAATGTTCGTATTCATCATTGTTTAAGGTTTCTTAATGTTGTGGGGTGTGTTGATGTAATATGTCTGTCTAGTCCTCATCTCTTCATGACTTCATCAGCTACTGCGGTGAGGGGGCTCGGGGAGACCGTTGAGAAGCAGATGGTGGGGAGTCTTGAATCATTGAACATGAAAGACGATGAACCACTATCTGGTGAGAAACGGCGAACTTACTCAGTAACCAACACTTCAATCTTGTTCGTTATCTCTTCCTTTATTTTCTTAGTGAATTCCTTAAGTGAGCCGCCGTCTTTCAAGAGTTTCTCGAATTCTTTGAATAGGTTGGTTTGCGGCATGCTTACCTCCTTGATTACTTTGTTGAGTTTCTCGCTTATTACTAAGTAAAGTTCTAGAGATCTTCTTAAGGCCCTCTTCTCTATGTCTAGCCCGTTCATTCTCGTGAAGGCTGCGTGTTCTTTAATCGTTTTTGCCAGCGGCTCCACGCTAGCTATGCTCAGAGCGTTCGTTAAGATGACTTTCGGAGTCCAACCCCTCTTCACAACGGAGTCTAACGCGAAGAGTACTTGGTTGTAGGTTAGGTTAGCTCCCGGTAGGTCGGCTTTATTCACTACGTACACGTCCCCGATCTCCATTATGCCGGCTTTAATAGCTTGTATCTCATCGCCTGACTCAGGCATTAAGACGACGACTATAGTGTCAGCTACGCTCATTATCCTCGTGCTGAACTGTCCTGCCCCAGGAGTTTCTAGGATTATGTAATCAAATCCTAGACGCTCAAGCAACTCGATGGTGAGTAAAGTCTTCAGAGGTAATGATTCCTCCTCACGCGTCGTCATAGACCTGATGTACACTTCCTTAGGAACGTCCTTCATCCTGACCCTATCACCCATTACGGCTCCTCCAGTAATAGGGGATCTAGGATCAACCGCTATGACGGCGATCGAGTTGCCCTCACGAGCTAAGAGGGTGGCTACAGCGTTTATTAATGTAGACTTGCCCACGCCGGCCGACCCAGTGAACCCTACCACGTGAGCGGTTTTAGGCTGGTACGGGATTTGAGTAATCACTGAAATCGAGCTTAGCGGGTTTTCCTCAATCAAGGTTATTAGCTTACTTATTGATGCCTTATCTCTCTTAAGAGCTCCGTTAATGAGTCTCGCGACGTCGATACTCATATAGTCATTCCTCCGGAAACGTGTTTGATGCCGTTACCCGTTAATATGACCACGACCTTCCCGGAAATACTCTTCTCCTTCATTAACTCTCTCGCTACCGCATAGCCGTAAGCGCTCGTGGGCTCGGCTACAACCCCCTCCCTCCACAACTCCCTCAGGTACGGCACCGCTAACTCGTCATCTATTATCGCGTATAAGCCCTCTAATTCTTTAAGGATTTTAGCAACGTGCTGTAGCCTCGGGGCGTCAGTTAACCTTATCCCGTCAGGGAGCTGAGCTCTAGACCTGCAAACACTCACGCAAGGTTTGTAATACTTGGTGAGTGACTCATAACCGCATGCTTGAACAGCCACCAGCTTCGGAACACGCTTAACTACCCCGGCCTCAACTAACTCCATATAACCCTTCCACAAACCTATGAGGAGGGTGCCGCTAGCTAGCGGACTAACGACGTAGTCTACCTCGCCCAACCCCCTAACTAGTTCTAGCGCTAGATCTTTCATACCTTCTAGGAAGTAGGGGTTGATTCTATGCCCTACGTAACACCCCTCCGGATCACTTACGGCAAGCCTAGCAGCCTCGTCCCTCGTAGGAGCCTCCACCACCTCAGCACCCAGAGCTTTAAGCATGTTTTTCTTGCCTGCCGGCGCGTCGTAGGGTACGTAAATCCTGGCTTTTATGCCGGCACGCCCGGCGTAAGCAGAGTATGAAATCCCCGCATTACCTGATGAATCCTCGATAACCAGCTTACAACCCCTGCTCAAAGCTTCTGAAACCGCCGTGACAGCGCCTCTGTCTTTGAACGAACCTGATGGGTTAAGGTAATCTAACTTCAAGTAAATATCTTCCCTAGACTTTATCACGGGCGTCCTACCCTCGCCGAGGGTTACGAGCCTTAACTCCCTAGGAATTAACGTGCCGTCCTCCCTCAAAGACGTACGAAAATCACTATCTACTAAGAGCGGCTCACCGCAGTGCTCGCACACATATAACCCGGGTCTGTACCCAGTCTGAAAACCACACCTCCAACACACTAACCTCACGTCATCACACCGACAAAATATTTTCTCAAATTATTATAAGAACACATTAAAGACCTGAAATTCGATTAAGTGCTGGAACGCATCATCATGGGGAAGGGGATTACTTCCTTTATTGATGTCTGCCCGGTGAATATCATCACTAACCTATCTATCCCTAACCCTAAGCCGCCTGCCGGCGGCATCCCGTACTCGAGAGCTTCCACGAAGTCCCAATCATAAGGGTGTGCTTCAGCATCACCTAACTTCCTCCTCTCCTCCTCCTGCTTAAAGTACGTTTCCTGAAGTACCGGGTCGTTTAACTCTGTGAAGGCGTTAGCTAACTCCATGCCGGCGATGTATAACTCAAACCTCTCAGCATACTCGGGGTTCAGCCTATGAGGCTTGGCTAGAGGAGATGATGACGCTGGGAAATCAATCACGAAAGTAGGCTGTATTAAGTGTTGAGCCCCCACCAACCTATCGAAAAGCTTTACTATAGCCCTACCCCTATCGTAACCACCCGGTAGTGTGAGGCTGTATGTCCTCAGAAGATCTCTTAAGTCGTCATCACTCAATACATCGACGTTGACCCCCGCAAACTCCCTCAACCCATCAACCATCCTAACCCTCCTGTAAGGAGGTCTCAAATCTATCTCAACGTTTGATTCCCCGACAGGATAGCTCACCTTAGTAGTTCCTAGAACCTTCTCAGCCACAGTGCTTATTAGTTCTTCCGTAAGCCTCATCACGTCATTGTAATCCGCGTAAGCTTGGTAAGCCTCCATCATAGTGAATTCCGGGTTGTGTTGCACGTCTATGTCCTCGTTCCTGAAGTTCTTACCTATCTCGAAAACCTTGTTGAAGCCCCCTACCAAAAACCTCTTCAAGTACAGCTCGAGAGATATCCTCAAATACCAGTCCTCACCGAGTGCTTGAATCCTGGTTATGAAGGGTTTCGCGGCGGCGCCGCCGTAAACCGGCTGAAGTATGGGGGTCTCAACCTCTATGAATCCCTTACCCCACATGAACTTCCTTATCTCAGCTATGGTATTGAATCGCGTTTCGAAAATCTTCCTTACTTGCGGGGTCATCATTAAGTCTAGGTAGCGCTTCCTGTACCTGACTTCAGGATCCAGTATTTTATGACCCCACTTAACGGGAGGGGATCTCAGAGCCTTCACTATGAGCTGGTATTCCCTGACGTTAATGGTTAGCTCCCCTTTCTGAGTGTAGAAGAGCTCCCCCCTCACGTTTATGAAATCACCTAAGTTAACGTACCTCAAGAATTGCTCGAAACCTTCATTACCTACGTTACCAGCGTTTACTGAGAGCTGTATTCTGTAGCCGTCGTCTATTAAGTCAACGAACACTAGCTTACCATGCCTTCTGAGACTAGCCACCCTGCCGGCGGTAGCGACTACCTCACCAACCTTGGGGTTGCTGACTATGTTCTTGACTGGTACGTAACCTAGGCTAAGCACGTGTGGGTAGGGGTTAATCCCTTTCCTCATCAACTCCTCTCTTAAACTCTTCCTGAAATCCCTCTCAACACTCATCAAGCCCTACCTAACCTAACAATACGTGATGGGTTAAAATATGTGAGTCACGAGAGACACTTAAAAATCTCCCTTAATGTAGTATTCGGTGAGTAGTGTGCCCGTCGAAGTATACGACAAGAACAAATTTATAGAGTTGTCAGCTAGGGCGGAGGTATGTAGGGTCGTGAGGAAAGAGAAGGAAGGGATAGCTAAGGTCAAGGCTAGAACGAAAAGATATCTCTACACGATAAAAATACCTTTAAACGAATTAGAGGAATTCGTTAAGCAACTGAAGTGTAAGGAAGTTGTTGAAGTAGGTAAGAAGACCTCATAAACTTTTTTATGTTGAAGAACCGGGAAGCACGCAACTAGTGAGCTCTTTAGGGTCAGGTTTTCAGAGCGGATTACTCACATCATTACTTCAGAGATCGAGGACTTCATCACGGCGTTTTAAGCCGCTTCACTCCATATTAATTCTTGGACTGAAGTTAATATGTTCGGGGTGAGGGTTTGGAGGAAGCTCATGTAGCTCGCTTAGCCGCGGTTACTGAAGCACTTAAGTTCTTGGAGGGGAGGGAATTAATAGGTTTGGGGACTGGCAACACCACGGAACTCTTCATTAAAAAAGCTCATGAGAGGGGGTTGCTGAGGGGTAAGTCTTTAGTAACCACGTCGGCGAGGACCGCGACTGTCTTAGCGGAGTTAGGTTATATGGACGTTAACGTCTTATCCGTTGAGGAACTCGACCTTTACGTGGACTCAGCTGACGAGGTAGATTTAGAGGGTAGGATGCTTAAGGGTGGTGGGGCGGCTCTGACCATGGAGAAGCTACTGGCTAAGCACTCACGATTAAGAGTCTTCGTCGTTGATGAATCTAAGCTAGTAAGTAAGCTCTGCGTGAAGCACCCTATACCGGTCGAGGTCTTACCTAACGCGTTGAGAATGATCTTAAATGACTTGAGGAAGCTCGGCGCGCGAGCCTCACCCAGAGAATGCAACGGAAAGAAAGGACCTGTGGTGAGCGATGTAGGGGGCTTCATAATCGACGTAATACCGCCGGATAACATGGAGTTAAGCGAGTTCACTAAAAAATTGAAGAGCCTTACCGGAGTCATAGAAGTAGGTCTCTTCCTAGATGAGGCGGACATAGTCATCGTAGGTTTAAAGGACGGGAGTGTGAGGTATATAAGAAGAACTCGCGAGTAGCTAACTCAGTACCCTACCTCCCCCTTCTCAACCCCTCTTTTAACTAAGTACTCGTAGGCCGATAAAGCTGCGAGAGCGCCTTCAGCAGCCGCAGTAACCACTTGATCAAACTTCTTTTTATGGGGTCCGCCCGTGCAGTCGCCTGCAGCGAATAAGCCTTCCACGTTCGTTTTCTGCCCGGGCTCCACCACCACGTAGCCATACTCATCCAGCTTAAGCCCTATCCTAGCGAAGAATTCCTTAGGCGGTTCTGACCCTATCTCTATCAACACCCCTTCTACCTCGATCTTCCTGGCCTCGTGCGTGACTAGATTCTCTACCTCAACCCACTCAACGGACTTACTGCCTCCGATACTCTTGATCACTGAATTCAATACTAGCTCTATTTTCGGGTGGTTAGTTACGGACTTAACGTACACGTCGTATGCTCTGAAAGAATCTCTCCTATGTATTAAGTAGACTTTAGTAGCGTATGAGGTCATCAGCAGAGCTGATTGAAGAGCTGAGTTGCCGCCACCTACTACAGCAACTACCTTGTCTTTGAATAAGGGGGCGTCGCACGCGGCACAATACGTAACACCCCTACCAGCGAATTCCGCCTCGCCCGGAACGCCTAGTCTTCGCCTCCTACTACCTACAGCTAAGATCACCGCCCTGGCCTTGAAGACAGCCCCCGACTTAGTCGAGACTCTGAATAGGTCGTTCTCTTTCGCGACCTCCGTCACGGAATCCATATAGATCGGTACATCATACTTCTTAACATGCTCTATGAACTTCTTAGCTAACTCCGGGCCGAAAATCTCTTGTATCCCTATGTAGTCATCGACTATGCCCGCCTCGTTCAGGGTCCCCCCTAGGTTCTCGCCAACGCAGGCAGTCTTAAGCCCTAACCTCTTAGAGTATAGAGCTGCTGAAAGCCCTGCCGGGCCAGCCCCAATAATCAAGACGTCCAGGACTTCCGCTTCACGAGGTTTTCTCGGAATCCCGAGCCTGAAACCCATCTCAAACCCTCAATAACTAGTTATTTGAGGAGGAGTAAATAAAGATGTGTAAGAATGGTGTGGGTTCATGAAGTATCGTGAGCTACTCTACGACCTATTGTTTAACTACGTGGAAGCTCTTGAGTGCAGGGATCTCAGCGTGACGGTTAATAGACCGGATATTAGGCAAGAGCTAATTAACGTGGTTAAATCGCTGAATGCTTCGGAAGGGTTGAGGAAGAACCTGAATTACTACACTCAAGTCTACAAAGACTTCTTAAAGAACTACCTTAAGGCACCGTACAGCAAGACAGGGTATTCACCTGAGAATCTAGCCAGGACGTTCCTGAGAAACCCACTCGCTAGAGTCAAGAACGATCTCGAAGGGATTAGATACGTGACAGAGTTGAAGACCTTCATACCCACGCTAATGGTGGATAGCGATAAGGTAAGCCTACCCCTAATACTCCGTAAAGCACTTAAACGTGAGACTATCCCCAGCCTTAAGTCAGTCTTAGAACTCTCGGGGTATGAGTTAGTCTTAGCAGACAGCGCGAACAGACCTATCTACGTACTCTTCTCGAAAAGGAACAAGCTCTACGCAGTAAGCAGGAATACCGCGAGAGTGATAGTGTTATCGTTCGGAGTGCACGGACTCCCCAGATACTTCGTTAACCAATCAGTCAATACTTTCAAGAAATTAATAGCTATGTACTATCCTCAAAGCGTTTGCGAGCACTTGAACGTGAGGGCAATAGTGAAAACACCCTGAAAACTAAAGACTAAGACTTAAAGACTTATTTGATATTTTCAGACTTTATGAGGGGGTCTTAAACGACGATTAAAGTGAACTCTCCGTACATAACGGAGGATGAGGTGCGGGAAGTAGTTAAGGTTCTGAGAAGTGGTAATCTGGCTGCGGGGGAGTACACTCGTTTATTCGAGGAGTCGTTCGCTAGGTACTTAGGGGTGAGACACGTCCTCACGGTAAGTAACGGTACGGTGGCTCTCTACCTAGCTCTCAAAGCCTTAGGTATCGGTCCTGGGGACGAGGTGGCTGTGCCGGATTTCACTTTCTTCGCAACCGCCTCGTCAGTAGTTCTAGCCGGGGGTAGGGTGATTCCAGTAGATATAGATTTGGAGACCTACAACATAGACCCTAACGACTTAAGAGAAAGACTTACTGGGAAAACCAAGGCCGTCATACTCGTTCATTTATACGGTCAGCCAGCGGACGTGGATGGTGTGAGGGAGGTACTGGATGGTAAGACTGTCTTCCTGATTGAGGATTGCGCGCAGTCGCACGGGGCTGAGTATAAGGGGGTTAAGACAGGGTCTCTAGGCGTGGTAGCTGCTTTCAGCTTCTACGCTACGAAGAACTTGACTATGGGTGAGGGGGGTGCTGTAGCGACTAACCGAGACGATATAGCTGAGTATGTGAAGCTTCAGAGGAATCACGGGCAGGTTGAGAAGTATTTCCATTCGGTGATTGGCTGGAACTTCAGGATAACCGATCTGCAAGCAGCGTTAGGCTACGTTCAGCTAGCTAAGCTGGATAAGATGAATGAGAGGAGGCGTGCTATAGCTAAGATATATAACGAGGAACTCACGGGAATTAAGTTTCTGAAGCTTCCTGTTGAGAAGTCGTACGCTAAGCACGTCTACCATCAATACACTGTGTGGGTTCACGGTGACGGCGTTAGGGATAGGTTGAGTGAGTTCCTCAGGGCTAGGGGGGTGCAGACAGCAGTTCACTACCCCAATCCCGTACACATGCAGCCTGCTCTCAGGGATTACTTGGTCATGAGTAGGAAGCTAGTTAATTCTGTGGAAGCGTCTAAGCACGTCCTCTCACTCCCTATGCACCCAGGCTTAAGCGACGAAGACGTTTTGACCGTCGTTGAATATATTAAGGAGTTTTTCAGGGATCTTAAAGTTTAGAGAAGTCTAAATTTTATTTATCTCTAAGCAAGTTATACTCGGTGATGGGATGGGGAGACGCATGAGTGAGTCCATAGAGGATTATATTCTCACGGTGTACCGCTTAGAGAAGCTTTGCGGGGTGGCTAAGACGTCTCAGATTTCCAGGGAACTGAACTTGAGGGAGGGTACCGTGAGTAAGGTGTTGAGGAAGTTACGTGATGAGGGATTCGTTGTCTTGAGTAGGTATAGGGGGGTTAAGCTAAGTGATTTAGGTAGGGAGGTAGCTGAGAGGATATTGAGGAAGCACGCGATAATAGAGGTCTTCCTCACGGATTTCCTAGGCTTTGATAAGCTTAAAGCACACTACCTAGCGCATAAAATGGAGCACCTGCCTGATGAGGTGGTTGAGGCCATATACCACAAGTTAGGTAAGCCGAGCTTACGTCACCACATATCGTTCGTGAGGGAGTTAAGCGAGGAAGATTATAAGCGGGTGATTCCTCTCACGAAGGTCGCCCCTAACAAGTGTTATGTGGTCACCCACCTCTACGTCGAGTTAAGCACCGTTCTCGAAAAGCTATCTAAGTCTAATTGCGGGTACCCGTGCGTGATACGTGTTGAGGGCCTAGGCTCTAAAGGGGTTTCAGTGAGTGTTTCCGGCGTTGAAGTAGTTTTTACCTACCAGGAAGGAGAGTCTATATTCGTTAAGGAGGTGCAGTGCGGTGAGTAAGCAGGTTTCCCCTCTTTCCAGCGTGCCCGAAGGTTGTAGGGTGCGCGTGTACAGGGTGTGTGCCGGTAGAGGCCTCTCAACAAGGCTTTACCAGATGGGGGTAGTGCCTGGCGAGGAGGTTTTGGTGAAGCACAATAATAAAGGCTTCATCATACTAGAGGTTAGGGGGGTGGAGATAAGTCTTAGTAAGGGCATTGCTTCGAAGATAGAGGTTGAGTACTTGACTAACTGTCTTTAAACGTTATACTTATTCACCGACGCGTGAGACCATCCGTTTTAGCCTGTTTAGTAGAAACAATAATTATTAACTCTATCTGCGAAACCTAATTGGTGAATGCTTTGAGTCAGGAAAAATTAAACAGTAAGGTAATTGATGAAGTCCGGAAGATTGTCTGGCCCAGGAACCTCAAGCTTTTCACGGCAGGCCCTGTCGCATGCTTCCCCGAAGTTCTTGAGGTCATGAAGTTTCAGATGTTTAGCCACAGGTCTAAGGAGTATAGGGAGCTACATAAGGATACTGTTGAGAGGCTTGCCAGGTTTGTTGAGGCTAGCGAGGGCACAGTCCTCTTATTCCCGAGTAGCGGTACCGGCGTCATGGAGGCTAGCGTGAGGAATTTCGTCTCGTTAGGCGGTGCCGTCCTCACCACGATAATAGGCGAGTTTGGCTCCAGGTATAGGGAGGTGGTTGAGAGTAATGGTAGGAGAGCGGTTGTTTTAGAGAAGAACGCTGGCGAGCCTGTTTTCCCCGACGAGTTAGATGAGGCTCTGAGGAAGCACCCTGAAGTGGAGGCTGTGACAATAACGTATAATGAGACCAGCACGGGCGTCTTAAACCCGCTTAAGGAGTTAGCTGAGGTTGCTAAGAAACACGGTAAGCTAGTCTTCGTGGACGCGGTCTCCGCGATGGGGGCTGCTGAGATAAAGTTTGACGCGTGGGGTCTTGACGTCGTGTTCACGAGTAGTCAGAAAGCTTTCGGGGTGCCTCCGGGCTTGGCTGTCGGGGTCTTCAGTAAGGAGGCTCTGAAGAAAGCTGAGGCAATACCTAGCAGGGGCTGGTATTTCGACGTGCTGAAGTACCTACACTACCAAGAGAAAGAGTGGTCGACCCCCTCAACACCCCCGATACCTCAGATAATAGGCCTGAACGTCATGTTGAGGGTAGTTGATGAGATGGGCGGTAAGAGTGCTTGGCTTTCCATGTATTCCGAGAGAGCTAAGATGGTTAGGGACGGGGTTACGAGACTCGGGCTAGAACTCTTCGCTAGGAGAGGCTACGAGTCACCCACAATCACTTCCGTTAAGTCTCCTGAAGGTATTGACGGGTACGAGGTCTACAGCAGGGTTCGTGAGAGGGGTTACGAGATAGCGGCTGGTTACGGGAAGTTTAAGAAGACTTCGTTCAGGATAGGGCACATGGGTTACATGCCTAAAGAGTACATAGAGGAGGTGCTGGGAGTGATTAAGGAGGTGTTAGCTGAGCTCGGGTGGGTGGGAAAGAAATGAAGGCGTTAATAACTGCCCCAATCCACAGAGACGCCATAAAGATGCTTGAGGACGCAGGTATTCAGGTAGTTTATAAGGAGTACCCATCAGAAAAAGAGTTAAGTGAGTTGATAGTGGACGCAGACATCTTATTCGTCAGGAGTAAGCCGTTAGTCACGGCCGAAGTAATAAGCAAAGCCGGGAAACTGAAGATAATTGCTAGAGCTGGTGTAGGGCTTGACAACATAGACGTTAAAGCGGCTGAGGCTAGGGGAATCAAGGTAATTAACACCCCTGAAGCAACGAGCAGGAGCGTGGCCGAGCTAACCATAGGTTTAATGCTCTCCGTAGCTAGGAAGATAGCTTACTCTGACAGGAAGATGCGTGAGGGTAAGTGGGTAAAGAAAGAAGCTGAGGGAATAGAGCTTAAGGGCAAGACGTTAGGGATAATAGGGTTTGGCAGGATAGGTAGGGAGGTTGCCGCGATAGCTTCTAAAGGCTTGGGCATGAGAGTACTGTATTACGACGTCTACAGAGCGAGCCCAGAGATAGAGAGGGAATTAGGCGCTACTTTCGTGGACTTAGAGACTTTAGCGAAGGAGTCTGATGTTGTTAGTGTTCATGTTCCTCTTACTCCTGAGACTAGGTGGTTGGTTGGTGAGGGTTTGTTGAGGTTGATGAAGAAGAACGCAATACTAATAAACACTTCAAGAGGAGGAGTAGTAGATACTAAAGCATTAATAAAAGCACTACAAGAAGGCTGGATAGCAGGCGCAGGACTAGACGTATACGAAGAAGAACCACTACCACCAAACCACCCACTAACGAAACTTGATAACGTCGTTCTAACGCCGCACATAGGTGCATCAACAGAGGAAGCGCAGGAGAGGGCTGGCGTAGACGCGGTAAGGAAAGTCTTAGAATTGATTAAGGAGCTTAAGTGAGTCGGTGGCTCACCGTAAGGTGGTCACTTATTGTCATCGAAAGAGAAGGTTCGTGTGAAAATACCGAAGTACGATATCCCGGCCGTCAAGTTAGGGTACGTGTTGCTTGACGCGGATGACCTACTACCTCATGAGGAAATAATTACGGAGAGATTAAACGATATAGTGAGGAATATAAGGGAGCATAACGCTCTCGACATGCCCTTGATAGTAGCGCCCATACCAGGTAGTGGCAAGTACCTCATAGTTGACGGGCATCATAGGTGGGCTGCCCTAATCAAGTTGGGGTGTAGGAAGATACCTTCGGTGATAGTGGATTACTTCGATCCTAGAATCAAGGTCTTCACATGGTATCCTGCTTTCTCGGGGGAGCCCGACCTACTTCTCAGTAGGTTGAGCGGGGTGAGCGTCCGGACGTGTGGGTTAAGCATAGACTCAGTCAATGATGAGGACTTAAGGAATAAGGCTTTCTTAATGTTTGATAGGAGTAGTGGGTGCGTGTCTATAGAAGGCGATGTCGAGGTTCAGAGGAGGGTGCTGAGGATTCTCGACGAACTCGCTGTGAGGGATTTGATAAGCCTTGCTTGGTATGGGCTGCTCTCAGACGCCTCGGAAGATCTCCGCAAGAACGAGATAGATTGTGTGCTGGTGCGGAGAGCTTTCAGTAAATCGGAGATAATGGAGTATGTTAGAGGAGGGGGTGTTTACCCACCAAAAACTACCAGGCATTTACTCCCCTTCACACCTATCAAGGAATATATTAAACTCGAAATATTGTGTACCTAGTCTTAGTAGTTTCTTGCTCTAGTCTATCAATGAATCTCAACCTCTTCGCCGGGTCGGGATGGGTTGAGAATATCTCTAGTGGCGATATTCTCTTCTGAGATTTAATCCATTCAACGACTTCGTCGATATCGTAGGTTCTTATAGAAGATCTTACGCCTAGCTCAGGATCTGATATGAGTAAAGCTTTGAGCTTGGTAGCGCTACTAATCTCCCCGGATCTAGGCTTACTTATAGTTCCTGAAGCGACTAGAATCCTTGCGAGAGCTCTCTGGAGGTTCCTACCCCCTTCAGGCAGCGTTAACACGGAATTGGAGTCAGCGTAGTATTCTCTGAGCCTACTTATGTAGAGAACCACCAAGTTACTCAAGAAAGACACTATTATGAGGACCATCCCAACTAAGAAAGCGAGTGCAGGCGTTGACTTACTCTCCCTACTACGTCCTGAGCTGAAGAAGCCTGAGTAAATGAGTATTCTGCCAAGCCAGTAGATCAGGGCTGGCAGTATGCTTATGACCATCATTACCTCAACATCTCTATGCTTTATGTGCCCTACTTCGTGAGCTACCACCGCCTCAACCTCCTCGCGAGGTAAGCTGTCTATAAGTCCTTGAGTGACAGCCACCTTATACCCGCTCAGGAAGTTACCGTACGCGAAAGCATTAGGTATTCCTAGCTGTGATATCATGGCTTTAGGAACTCTCTTAAGTCCGGAAGCTCTAGCAACTTTCTCAACCACCTCAGCAACCCAGAGATCTCCAGTGCTGGTAACCGGCCTGACCTTGTAGAGCGCTTCTATGATCCACGGGCTAATTAACCATTGAAGGAAGTGAACGCCTACAACGAATACGAGGGAAAACGTCAGTATGGTCATGACGTCCGCACCGTACGAGAACAAGCTCAATATTGCGGATAATATTAGAGTCGTTATGCCTATCACCAAAGCTATGGATCCGAGCATCGAAAGCCTCAACTTAATCAGGGACGCCACCTAACCTCACCTCAGATTAATAATACATTAAACAGCTTTTAAAGCGATTTAATTATGAGTGATTCTTTAATTACGTGAGCCCCTTATCTTATGGGTGATGCAGTGTGGTCGTGGTAGGGCCTACGCTAGTGGTTAAGCATGTGGAGAATTCTGATTTGTTGAAGAAAGCTTATGATTTTCTAGAGCAAGATGAGGAGATCCAGACACTCATAAAGATGTCTAACGTGATGGCCGTAAGTAGGTTGAGGTATAACGATCATGGAGTGGTTCATTCGAGGATAGTCTCAGGTTCTGCTCTAGAACTCTTCGATATGTTGGTTGAGGCAGGTCTTAAACCGTCCACGATCGCTTACGGGACCGCTAGGAGTGTTGAGGAGGCTAAGTTAGTTGTTCTAGTCGCTGCGTACCTCCACGACATAGGCAATTCCGTACACAGGGTTGAGCACGAGTACGTGGGCGCGTTATTAGCTAAAGACATCGTCGACAGGATGTTTCGTGAGATACTCCCTAACCTGAGCTCGGCTAGTAAGTACATGCTTAGACACGAGATAATGCACGCTATCTACGCTACGGAGATCAACACGAGAGCGTTAACTCTGGAGGCCGGGGTCGTTAAAGTAGCTGACGGTACAGACATGGCTGAGGGGAGGGCCAGGATACCGTATAAGATGGGTAAGCTAGACATGCACTCGGTTTCAGCGATCAGTATTAAGAAAGTGGAGATAGTTAAGGGTTCTGAAGCACCTGCTAGGATAAGGATACACATGGACGACTCGGCAGGTCTCTTCCAAATAGAAGCGGTTCTCAAACCGAAAATACTTACTAGCGGATTCGAGAAATACTTCGAGGTCTACATGAATGTTAACGGGAAAGAACTCAGAATATACCCGGATTAGCGGGGAGGACCTCACTAATACCTAATCATGCGTGAACCAGTTTCTCAGCCTTCAAAAACGTGTAGAAGATTCCTGCGAGGAATACCCCAACCCACATTGAGGTAAAGTAATTTCCTATGATTAAGTTACCTAGGAGAGTTGCTGTTAAGTATGTAGCAAATAACACGAGGTTCGTATCTCTACCGCTCTCAAGTTCTTTCTCACCCTTAGGTGTTACTATGTAGGAAATCCTATTATCGAGTAAGGCCTTTATAGTGTGAGTTAAGATGTGAGGTGATATAGAGACTGTGAAAGCCGCTATAGAACCCATACTCTTCAGTATCCTGAGCTTAGGTAATTTAAGCTTTTCAAGAGATTCGTAAATACTTAACCCGTAAGCCACGGTCATTACAGAGAACGCAGTCAGGAAATACACGTTCATTCTCATTAAGTCGTCGCGGAGTAATATCGATAACGCAGGTATTAGGATTAGGGAGAGGGAGAGACTCGCTAGAGGTATGTACTGTAGTAGGAAGAGAGCGCCTTCAACGAGTCTCAGCAAACCTAGATCCCTACTCCTCTTAACCACGTACTTCAAGTAACCCTTCTTCAGAGTCTCTATCGCGCCGAAAGCCCACCTCGTTTGCTGTACTGTGAAAGCCTTGAAACTTGAAGGTACTGAAACCTCTACCAACGCTTCATCGGAGTAGCCGACGAGGTAGCCCGCCCCATGTAGTTTAGTCCCCATATACATGTCGTCTTGTATCACGTTATGCTCCCATAAACCAACCTTAAGTAGAACGTCCTTCCTATACATAGTCCCAGTACCTAACGGGAAGATCATGAAGCCAAGGTTGTGCCTGCCTCTATAGAGTGTGTCTACCACGTACTTCATGCTGTACGTCAGGGAGACGCCAAGCTTCGTTTTCCTATAACTATAACCTACCCATCTAGCCACGCACGCGTCATGACCTGACTCAACACATGAGATTAGTCTAGGTATGGTGTCCTCACGTATTCTTGAGTCGACGTCTAAGAATAGGATTAAGTCATACTTAGAGTTAAGGACACCGTAATTTAGTGCGGCCGCCCTACCTTTAGGTCCTTCAGTTCTTATGATAAACCTGAAATTCCTGAGCCCTAGTCTTGAAGCATGTTCCTCAGAAGCTTTCTTAAGCCCTAACGCCGTTTCAGGAGGGTCATCACACACGATTAAAACCTCGTAGTCATTCCTTAACTCACTCAAACCCTTACTTAAGTTCTCAATTAACTCGATTACTATGTGTTCAGGCTCGTTCTTCACAGGCACTACCACGCTAACCCCTGAGTTGAGGAGGCCTGTGCCTGCACGCGCACCCCTCTTAACACTCTTCCCCCCGCCGAGAAAGTATATGACGCTATGCACGAACATTATCACAACACTCGGCATTATAAGAAAAACGTAAATCAGCGATCTAATTACCTCATCCACCATCTCCCACACTAAAGATAATACTAAAGAACGCGTTTTTAATAAAATACTTGATCCCACAACCATGACTAGATAAGGAAGGAGCTCCCGGAAGTGAAGCATAAAAACTTTTATATTAGTCTTTTGTTTAAATATAACTTAGACAAGAGTGTGATACTCTTGACTAACTTAGATGATGTAATTGAGTGGTTGAGGACTTACAGCTCTTCTTTCATAAACGCGAGGAAGATATCGAGGAAATTTAACGTGAATAGTAAGGTGGCGGCACACATACTGAAACAGCTGAAGATTAAGGGTTATATAGTTCTTTACAGGAGGAGGAGAGGTAGGTTCAACATATATAAAGTAAACAAGAATAGGTTAAACGGCAAGTCAGGGAACTCCAGAGGGTTTGTTACTGTAGCAAGATCTAAGTAGCTTAAATAACTTAACCGAGAAAAAACTTTCTTAAGGCTCCCCGCCCCGGAAAACTGGTAACTAGACTTTCTTGACGTTAGTTACGACTGTGGTAGTATTGGCTAGGTTATCTTCTACCGGACAACGCTCCTCAACCAACTTAATCCATTTCTTCAGAGTCTCTAAGTCAGCGTCACTCCTCACTAGAACCTCCGTCCTTATCTCTTTATAACCCGCTCTCTCACCCACGCCGGTCATGTACTTGCTCGGGTTGATCACCCCCTCCACATTCACTTCCAAACTTTCTATGCTTATCCCCAGATCCTTAGCTACTAAAGTCCCAACTATGTTTATGCACCCAGCTAAAGCTGCTAAGACGTACTCAACAGGGCTCGGCGCTTCACCACCTATCTTATCAGTTATTATCTCGTATTCACCGCTCTTCACAACCATCATCGTTGGTGAAACTCTTTTACCGCTCACCTTAACTACTACATCCTTCATTTCCGTTTTCACGCTTAATCACCTCGTTATTTATGATAAAAACACCTTAATAAGCGTAGTAGTTTACGACTGAAGACCTTGATTCCTTAACGTGAGGACAAACCTACCTTAATATTCCTGATTTCCTCGTAAAACTCTCTCAAGACATTCTCGGCTTTCTCCTTACCCGCTTCTATTAAATCTATCTTTTCCTGAAGTTTCCTCGTTCTCTCCTCGTTGATTAAGTCATTAAATTTCTCGTTCAAGAACTTGAATACTTCCTTCCCTCTACGAGTAGCTACTAGCTTTCCCTTACCTACCTCCACGACGTAACCTCTTCTCTTGAGAGTGTCTAAGATCTTAGCGTATGTTGAGGGTCTTCCTATACCCCTACTCTTCATCAACTCTACCAGGTCGCTGTACGTGTATAGCGGGTGTTCAGGAACAGCTCTGGAAGTGACTTCAGTTACGAGATACTCCCCGTTCCTCAACTCACCCAAATTAACGACGTTGAAATACTTGCTCAGCTTGCTAAACCCCTCCTCCACCACCCGGGTAACGAAAGTAAATTCCTTGCTGAAGTCGTTGAACACTAACTTAAACGACGTCTTCTCTATCCTTGACGGAATCATTTGACTAGCTATAAACCTCCTGAAGATGAGGTCGTAGAGCCTGTAATCGTCAGGTCTTAAAGGCACTGCGAAAGATATTACGCCGGCAGCTCTCAAAGTCTTGATTTGCTTAGAGTCGAGAGGTCTCGTAGGCCTTATACACTCGTGAGCACCCTCCTTCTCCCACCTCCTCCCATGGAAGAACTCGTGCCCGAAAACTCTCTCAATGTAGTCTCTAGCTATGGAGATACCTAGAGAACTAACAGTAGTGCTATCAGTTCTGTGGTAGGTTATGAGACCTGCTTCAAAAAGTCTTTGAGCAGACTCCATGACCTTAACCGCGGAAACTCTCAACACTCTAGCGGCTTCTGAAAGCATTGCGTCCGTGGTGTAGGGGGGCGGCGGGTAAACCTCCTGAAGACTCCTCCTAACATCCGTTAAGAAAACCTTACCCGCACTCCTGACAGCGTCGGCGAAGCCCTTAGGAGCTTTAAAGATTAGGGGGATCTCCACTCCCTCAAGCTTTAGAGTCACTAACTCAGCTTTAGTTCTGTGAATGTTCGTGCGGTCGACAACCCAGCCAAGGACCGGGGTCTGCACCCTACCGGCTGAGAGGAAGTTGAGTTTAAAGACCTTCCAGAGTATGGGGCTTAAGCTAAAACCGATCCACCTATCCTCAATCCTCCTAACTATCTGAGCGTGGACTAAGTGCTCGTCAACCGATGTTAGGTTTTTGAGGGCCTCAGTCAAGCCCCTGCGCGTGACCTCGTGAAATCTAACCCTGTAGATATTCTTGTTTAAGGGTTTGAGTAGTAGGGTTACGTCCCAAGCTATCTTCTCGCCCTCGGAGTCGGGGTCTGTACCTACTAAAACTTCATCAACTTGTGACGCCAGCTTCCTGAGAGCTTCTATGACGGGCTTACTCTCCACGAATACCTTACCACCGCATGACGGGCACACAACCTCCTCCTCAGGCACCTCCCTACCACACTTAACGCACCTTCTTATAGGCTTGTAGTAGGGCTTAAACGAAGAATCTCTCACGACAACCCCAAACCACTTCCTTATGTCGGTAACTAAGTCTAGGATATGGCCTCCGGTAGCTGTGATGACCATTAACCTATTCTCGGTGAGTACTTCGTATGTCTGCAAGCCGTTGATTACTCTCCTAGTAGGTCTACCGAATAGTTTAGCGATGGTTTTGGCTTTATTAGGTGACTCGACAACGAATAAGGTTGTCTTCATGAGCTCCCTCTTCTTAACCTTCAGCTTACCTTCAAGAGCCTCCCTTACCTTAGCCCTATCCCTATCCACTTCTTTCAATACCTTGGCGACAATGCCCTCGTCATACTCGGAGAACTCGAGAGTTTCTAGTAACCACTTAAGATCTCTTAATAGCGCGTTGTAAGCTTTCTCTTCATCAATTACTAGAATACTTAAACCCTTCGTGAGACCGCCTACGTAGAGCCTCGACGTCCTCCCGCTTGCTTGGATGTAAGCGGTCGCGTCAGGTATTATGAAGAAATACTCACCCTCCCTACCACCAAAAGTTATGGTCTTGCTCTTCCTGAGTCTATCAACTACTTCAGGGTCCCTCAACACCTTGTTCATGAAGCGTAACGACTCCTCAGCAACCCTCCTCACGAACTCTTGGTAACCGCTGAGTTCCTTACCGTTTCTCAAAGCTTCGCGCACGGCTTCTAAAGTCTCCCTACTCGCGGTCCTGATCTTAATCAGCCCTCCCAGAACCCTGTCAAACTCTTCCGAGTACCTCTCGTACACAGCGTCCTTAACCTCGTTAAGCAGTATTAACCACCTGCCTGGCTGGAAATCCTCTACACTTATTCTCAGCCTGAACTTAGGGACCCCTGCGAACACAGCATACCTTACTCTTTCAGGGAGGTCTATGCCTCTGGTCAGCGGGCTTCTGTAGGAAGCGATACCTATTAAAGCGTCTAACCTCCCCTCAACAAACTCGTTAAACACCTTCTTCCTGGAACCTAGGTAAGCCTCAACCTTAAGACCCCTCCCCTTAAGGAAGTCCGCTAACCTCTTCACGTAGTCAGCCCCCTTATCCATGGGGACGTAGATAAGGCCCCCGCCACCAGCTTTCTCAACGATCTTAGCCACCACTTCCTCGACGGCTTCCCCGTTAGGTCTGACGTAGAAGTCTTCGATATTCCTCCCCATCTCCGTCTTACCGCCCACCGAGAACCCGTAAAGCGTGTTAAGCATTCTCACACTCTTCGTTCTTCGAGCTGTTTGCGTAGCACCACTAACCACCACAAGCCCCTTAACTTTTTCTTGGAGGGAAACCCTCAGCTTATGCGCTTCATCAAGTAATCGTCTAGCTTCATCAGGGTTTTCCGGAGCTAGCTTCCTAGCCTCACTCTCAAGCTCCTGTATTGTGTTGACCTGTTCCTCATCCTCCTCCGTCACCCCAAGCATCCTCAAAACTATTTCAACGCTCTTACTCCTTCTGAGGAAGCTGTCCACGTCGTCTACGAAAGCTATGCTTATCGGCTGCCTTAACTCGGGTTTCTTCATCAGTGAGGCCGGGGTAGTTATTATTATAGAAGCCTCACCCACATTCTCGATAGCTTCCCTCCTGCCCTTCTCGGTCATCAAGCTATGGTAAGCTACTACTTTCACGTTACTTAACCCCAGCTTATCACGGATGGAGACGGTCTTGCCGTATACTTGATTGGCTAGCAAGCTGGTTGGGACAAGTATTAGCGATCTCCTCCCCTCATGAGCCGCCGCGTATAGAGCTAGTATGATCTGCATCGTCGTCTTACCGCTCCCTGTAGGGGCTATCATAGCGAAACTCTCGTTATTGAAGAACCTGCGTGCCCAGAGTCTCTGAAGACCCCACATCCTAGAATTAATCACTTTAAGAAACATACGGTCAATTTCCTCAACCTTCTCCTCAATAATCTTAAGTCTACGTAGATACCCATCCCTAATAACCCCAGTCTTCAAGTCCTTACGAGGTAAACACTTCCTGCAAGGCAACCCACTAGCTAACCTACTCGACTCTATATCTCCCCCGCAATTAGGGCACAAACCCCTGAAGACAGCTTCTATAGCCATGACTTTATACCTGTATTACCCACCCTAAAATACTACTAGAGTATATTGAAGCTTAAAAATCTAAGCACTGATAGCCAACACAACAAAGCACTCCCTACTAACCAGCAACCCCCACCCCAATCCAAGGTGGGAGGTAATCAAAAACTCACGAAACCTATGTGGGAATTCGGTGCGTCAAGATCTACGACGATCAACCTATCGTCAAGTCTTAGATGAATCAATCCCTCACCCGATACCATAGCTCCATAAGGTAATTCGGTGAGCCTCGCCCTATAAGAAACTAAGTAAGCTCTCGCGCCGTGAATGATTTGCGGTCTTAAAATACTCACCCTATATATAGCGGGCGTTTTATGTGTGGTATCGATTAACTTGACTAGCACTCGCTCCTCACGGGTCACGTCGTAAGGACCTAAGATCTCCTTCTCCTCATCGCAATCAAGTATTCTGAGGGTATACTTAATTCCTCTAAACTTTCCTTGAGTAAGCTTTCTTCGCAGGAGTCTTACGTGATGATTAATCGGAAGTAACTCACCCACCGATGAGATCTCCTCAAGAGCATCACTTAACGAGAGATCCTCCGTGATCCCCGAGCTCCTCAAAGTTCTTAAGACTTCGTAACTATTAACTGATCGCTCCCAGCAGATTAAGTCTATGTCTGATTCACTAGTATAGTAGCCGCCAAGTAAACTCCCACTCAAGCCACACTCAAGACCGTGACTAGATAATAACTCAATTAAATCGAGCGCTGCACGGTGTAGGTGGTTTGAGCTCTCACGCAGCGCCGCAACCACTTCTAAAGACCTCAAACACTCAGATACTGCCTCCCAAGGAATTATAGGGACTACCTTCCCGATCTCGGGAAGAAACCTCATATAATGCCTATAATACCTCGCCACAACGTCGTAAGCCTCACCCAACCTCTTCAGTTTCCTGCCCTCGAAAATTCTGGGAACCGCGACAACCCCGTCAAGAGGGTGGTAACATCCCTTAACCACCCATAAGCTACCATCACGCAATCTAACCATATCGCCTTCAACAAGCTTCGAACACGGACTCATCAACAGAAGCCTCACCAATGTTGCGGGATCACTGCCATTTATGGTGGGGGATAAGCTCTTATAAATTCTTTAATCACGAACCCGCCCCAACGTGGGTGAGCTCGGCGGGAGTGTTTAACGATAATTTCTTTGATCGAGTGATTGAACACTCTATTTCAGTTAATGAACTTATATGCAATGTGAGCGGGATGTGGTTGAGAGTGTCTTTAATGAGGAGTAAGTACTTGATCGTGTCGGTTGTTTCTGTCTTGGTCGTGTTGGTAGCGGCTTACGCGTACTTTACGTGGAGGCAAGCGAGGGAGCCTGCGGGCTGGTTATTCACAGTAGATGTTAATGGTGAGAGATTTAAGGTTTTGGTGACGAACCCCTCCGTAGCTGATGAATTGAGGAAGATGCTGAGAGGTGAGAGGAGAGGAATCGTTATCGGGGAACTCAGGAGTGGTGACGGGGGCTTCAACAAGCCTTGGAGCTGGCATCTAGACCCTGACACGATATCGGTCGCTGACGTCGCGATAGAGTTGTGTGATGGGACTCCTTCATTCGTGGAGAGCGAGCTAGATTATTGGCTTAACGTAGTTAAGCGGTACTGCCCTTGGAATACCAAGATAGTTGCTGAAGAACCTTGGTTCAAACCTTCCTAAATCTAAGGAAATAGTTTTTGCTTTAATCGGGTCCTAGCTTCAGTAAGGAGCTTGTGAGACAACGCGCGGGTTTTAACCGAATACAGCGCTTTCCTTAAGTAGCTTGCCTTCCTCAAACCTCTCCAGTCTTAATTCCCTGGTCTCGGGTAGCTTAGGCTTCCCCTCCAGGATTATGTTCTTGAGCTCCTCACCTATTATCGGGGCCATCATATATCCATGACCGCTAAACCCCGTTGCGACAACTAGGTTCTCCAGATGCGGGATAACCCCCACTATGGGGTGATGGTCTGGCGTGACCTCGTAATACCCTATCCACACCCTGAGTAGGTTAGTGCTCAGTATTTGAGGGAAGTACCTAGACATTATAGTCGCTGCTTTCCTCAGATACCCGTACCTGAGGGTAGTGTCTCCCTCCGGTACGGGGAATTCCGTACCTATCAAGAGACTTCCCGTCTCGTGCTGAACTATGTAAGAACCTGTCTCCTTATGTATGACTAAGGGCTTAATGAACTGCACGTATTTTTCGGTGACTAGCAAGTGGTGTGGGTCTTTCTTAAGCGGTATCTTAACACCTATCCTTTCCAGAATATCCTTACACCACACGCCGGCCGCCACTATTACGTGCCTACCTACCTCAACATCTTTCGATTCGTTAATGGTTATGGATCGCGCCCTGCCACCAGATACTCTCACGTTAGTGACCGGGGTGTACTCATGTATGGCGACCCCCAACTCCCTCAACTTCCTCCTCACGGACCACAAAAACTTTAGCGGGGACGCTTTCCCCGCCATAGGGTCGTAGAGCGCTGCCAAGACATCGTTTAATTCTATGGGTACCACATCCCTGATCTCGTCTCTCTCGAGAATACGGGTTGGTACGCCCAGACTATTCTGATAAGCTGATAGCTTTTTATGAACCTCTACTAATTCCTCCGTAGTTAGTAGCCATAAATACCCGTCTTGAACGAATTCCAGCCCGCTGATCTCCCCCCTTAGAGATAACCACCTACTTATGGATTCCTTCATTAACTTCACGTGAACGTCTGACGCGAACGAAGCTCTAACACCGCCTGCACACCTACCCGTACTTCCGAAACCTAGGTACCTCCTCTCAAATATGTGTATGTCTTTAACGCCTTCCCTAGCCAAGTAGTAAGCAGTCATAAGACCTGTTGAGCCACCGCCTATTATGGCTACCTCAACTGATTGCTTAACAACCAATCCTTAACTCACCTCTCCTTAAACGTGTATAGGGGTATCGGCTTCAGAGGAGGTCTTGATGGAGGAACGTTTAATTCTGTGTCACTCTTGCCTCTAGCGGTGTCTCCGAAGAGTTGCGGGTACATACGTAGTATTGTGTTTATGCAGTAACGACCGCCGCAAGGACCCATACCTATCCTAAGCCTCCTCTTAAGGGTTTCTATGTCCTTAATCCCTTCCTCCTTAATTACTTTCTGGACTTCTTCTAAGGTTATTTCCTCGCAAATACAGAGGAGTTTAACCATCACTTAATCACCCTAATAGCTCTCACGACCATGACTAAATCCTTAGGGACTGAGAGCGTGACTACCCAGGACCTAGTTATCTTGTCTCTGTAGACCTTCGTTACAGTGCCCCTACCCACCTCCCTCCCCTCACGATCTAAGAGTAAAACCTCACCACCCTTCGAAGGAGCGGGAAGTAACTCGTGAGGTAGCGTGACATAACCCACGTCCCCCTCTCTTGAGACGTCTACGACGAATATGGCTAGCCCGGGACACCGCCCAACGCATACCCCGCAGCCAGTGCATTTACTGAAGTCTATCTTAGGTAGGTCAGTTATTTTGTTTTTGGTGACGGCGTTGAAGGGGCAGGAGAACACACACACGTTGCACGGGATTTCCTCAACGCACTCGTAGATAGCTACAGGTCCTCTACGTAATCGTTCCTCGCTCGGTACGTACCCCATCCTAGCTAGCGTGTCTAGATCAACCACTCCTGACTCCTTAAAGTGTTTCAAGCATTCACACCCTCGCAGGGCAGGAGAGATAGTTGCCAGCTCCTTCTAATCTTCTCACTGACCGGAGCTGACCTATACTCATGAAGCATTCTCAGGAGGTTTTCCCTCTTAGTCAGGTACTCCTCCCTCTCGCCGCGAGCTTTAATCAGTATGGAGTAACCGGCGATCCATCCCTCGATGAAGGCCGTGGTAGCTTCCTCGATCGCGGCTAGGTCTCCGGCAACGAAGACGTTCTCAACAGAGGTCTCCATATACGGGGTTTTCAAGGGGACTAAGCCCCCGAGGTCCGGTATGTACCTCGTAGCCGCCCCGAACTGCCTCACCAATTCCGTGTTAGGGGTTAACCCAACAGCTAACAACACCGTGTCTACCTTGACGGATCTCTCCGTACCTCCCACGACGTTCCAGTTCTCGTCGACGCGTGCTATGACAGCTTCCTCAACTCTCCGAGTACCGTTAACGCCTAGTATGGTGTGGCTCGTCAGTATCGGTACTCCGTACCTCCTTATCTTAGCCGCGTGAACGAACCAGCCCCCAATCCTCGGCAGAGCCTCAACGACTGCCTTGACCTCAGCCCCTGCTTGAAGTAGTTGGTACGATATTATCAACCCGACGTTGCCTGAACCCACTACTAAGACTTCGTTGCCTGGCTTAACGCCCCAGACATTCATTAACGTCTGCGCGCCTCCAGCCCCCATAACCCCCGGTAAGTCGTTGTTCTCGAACACTAAGTGGTTTTCGTACGCGCCGGTCGCGATCACCACATACTTAGGTCTTATTAAGTACTTTGCTTCGTCGCTGACGGCTAGAACGCCTTCCTTAAAAACCCCTACCACGGTAGCCCCGCTTATTATTCTCGTGTTAGAGCACTTACTCAGCTTACTGGAGTATTCCTCAGCTATTTCAAAACCCCTCCTGCCAGCGAATAACTCCTTAGAGCCGAAGAAGATATGTGTTTGCTTTATTAGCTGACCGCCAAGTCTTATCTGATCATCCACGAGCACCACGTTAAGGTCCGTATTACACAATACCTCGGCTGAAGCCATCCCGGCAGGCCCTCCACCAACGATTAACACGTCAGTAGTTATCTCCTCACTAACTAATCTCTTCTCGTACTTACTGGCTTCAGGGAGGTCGTTAATCCTCTCAACCCTCATACCATCCTCAGCCGGCGTAATACATGAGCGTGTCGGGACACCATTAACTCTAACCATGCATGAACCGCACTTACCGACCATGCAGAAAACAGCTCTAGGTCTTTTTAAGGTCGGCGATAACCTGAACACGTCTATCCCTGTAGCGTAGATCGCGGCGGCTAAAGACTCCCCCTCGAAAGCTCTCAGAGGCTCTCCCTCAAAAAATATGGTTATCTCCCTGCCGCGCTTAAACTCAAGTATTGGGTGTGAGCGTATCCTCCTATCCCCCAAAACACATCAACCAATAAGGTAAATTTTCCGAGGAAATAAAAAATATTTTAATTATCCCTCAAAGAAGATGTGGTGAGGTACTACGCGGTTAGGGGATGCGGGAATATCTGACCTAACATATTTTTTCAAGCCCAGGTCCGTGGCCGTGGTAGGCGCGTCCACTGCTGAGGGCACCGTAGGTAAGGCGATAATGGTTAACCTAGTAAGCGAGTTTAAGGGCGTGATATACCCGGTCAACCCTAAATACGAGGAAGTCTTCGGTCTGAAAGCCTACAAATCTTGTAAGGACCTCCCGGAAGCGCCGGACCTAGCGGTGATTGCCGTGCCAGCTAAGATAGTGCCTCAAGTACTTGACGAGTGCGGGGGTAAGGGGACTAAAGCAGCCATAGTTATAAGCGCTGGTTTTAAGGAGGTAGGTCCTGAGGGTGAGAAACTAGAGAAGATGTTGGTTGAGGTAGCTAGGAAGCGGGGGGTTAGGGTAATAGGACCTAACTGTCTAGGAGTCTACGACGCTCACTCAAGACTCAACACGATATTCAACCCGCCGGACAGGCAGAAGACGCCGCCGCCAGGCAACGTAGCGTTCTTATCTCAGTCAGGAGCGTTGGGCGCCGCTATCCTGGACTGGCTAGCAGAGTATAACATCGGTATGAGTAAGTTCGTGAGTTACGGGAACGCGGCCGACATAAAGGAATGGGAACTCATAGAATACTTGATTGAGGATCCTGAAACCAAGGTCATAATGATGTATATAGAGGGCGTTGAAGACGGGAGGAGCTTGCTCAGAGCTGTGAGGAGAGCCACGTTGGCTGGGAAGCCTGTCATAGTGTTGAAGGCCGGTAAGTCTGAGAGAGGTATTAGAGCGGTGTCGTCACACACAGGATCTCTCGCAGGCTCCTACAAAGTTTATGAAGCCGGGCTAACGCAGAACGGCGCCTTAGTAGTTAACGAGTTAGACGAGTTCATACTAGCTACTAAAGCGCTAAGCTGGTTACCGGCCCCGCAAGGCGATAGGGTAGCTATAGTGACGAACGGCGGCGGCGCCGGGGTTTTAACAACCGATGCGGTGGAGCTCCTCGGTCTGCGACTCGCTGAATTATCTGAGGAAACAAGAAATTATTTGAGGAGTAGGCTACCTCCAGCAGCCTCACTAAACAACCCTGTGGACATACTTGGTGACGCGCCGCCGGAAAGATATGAGATAGCTATGGAGGCGGTGATGAGAGACGAGAACGTTGACTTAATAATAGTTATAGGGATAATGCAATCACCGGCGTTCAAGCCCGTGGACGTGCTCGCGAGCATGAAGAGGTTGTTGAGGGAGTATGGGAAGCCGATAATCTTCGTAGCTCCCGGTGGCGAGTACACCGTGAGCAACTTAAAGAAGATAGAGTCTGAGGCTAGGATACCCACGTTTAAGTCCCCTGAAGAAGCTGCTAAGGCTTACTACTTCCTCACAAGCTGGTATAAGAGTTATAGAACCCTGAAAACGCTGTCCGAGGGTAGCTCAGGATAACTTGGTGTAGGTATTCATCAAATGATGATTCAAGGAGATCTACACATCCACTCCTACGTGAGCGACGGGGAAGCAACCCCGGAAGAAATCGTTAAGTATTCTATCAAGAAAGGCCTCAACACCATTTCGATAACGGATCACAACACTTTCTCAGGGTCTTTACTAGCTATGCATAAAGCCAAGGACATCAAGAAGTTGCTCGTCATACCTGGAGCTGAGGTCAGGACTTTCTGGGGTGATGTGCTAGTTCTGTGTCAAGCACCTATTAGGATCTCGGTAAATCCGGTGAGGCTTTGGGAGGATGCTAGGAAGAACCACTGCTTGCTAATACCTGCACACCCCTTCGATATCTTGAGGTTGGGCATAGGTGCTAGGTCTAGGTATGTCTCGTTATGGGATGCTTACGAGGTATTCAATTCCTCATCAGACCCGCTAACGAACCTGATCTCATTTCTCTACTTGAGGGATTTAGGTAAGCCAATGCTTTCTAACTCAGACGCTCACACGCTGGAAGGGATCGGGTCGTCGAGGAATATCTTCGAGGTAGGTGAGCTTAGCGTGGAGAGCGTGCTTGAAGCAATCCTCAAGAATTCCGTGAGGTTAGTGCCTACCTACTCCATCCCCTCAACTATAGCTAAACTGAGATGGGGTGCGAGAATCAGGCGTTTCTCGAAGAACCTGAGAGAACGCTACGAGCTCTATCTGAGGTTAGGAGGATTACCCCCTCACCCCTAAGCCTCAGCAATTCCCTCACAGCTCTCTCCTGACTTAACCAGTTCCCGCGCGCTTTACCGCTACCGATTAACTTCATCAACTCAATCCTTAACCATTGCGGGACTTCCGAGGGGTTCCTCAGCGCGTACGGCGTCCCCGGCAAAGGTATGAAGTAGTGGATGCGGATCTTCCCACCCATGCTGATCACTTTCCTCATATGCTCGATCGTTAACTGCTTATCCTCTAAGGTCTCGTCCGGCAACCCGATTATGTAATCGACTTCAGCTGTTAACCCAGCGCCCCTAAGTGCTTCTAAGGCGTTCAAGACGTCTTCTGATGAGTGACCTCTCTTAATTTTCTTCAGTAACTCGTCAGAACCTGATTGAGCCCCTATATTAACTCTCTCGTTGTCGACGTGTGTCTTCAAGAACCTAGCTACCTCGCGATCAATTCTCTCAGGCCTTATCTCTGACGGGAAGGTGCCGAAGTATACCCTCCCACCCAAGCGTCTTAAATTATTTAACTCGGTCAAGAGCTCGACGAAGCTTTGGCTCGTTCCAGGATCTCTGTAGGAAAGAGCGTCAGGGGTTATGAATCTCAAGTCCTTAATCTTCCTGTTTAGTAGGTACCTACACCAGAACGTTATGTTCTCCACACTCCTATGCCTGGTTCTCACGGTATGTATGTAGCCGACTTGGCAAAAACTGCATGAGTGGAGGCAACCCCTAGTTATTTCTATAGGGTTGAATAAGCCGAGTCTTGGTGAGAAGGGCGGGTACTTATCTAGATCGCTAGTAAATCCTCTACCCCTAAACACGAATTTACCGGAGTCGAGGTAGAAAACTCCGGTGACGCTTGAAGGATCTCTCTCATTAAACCCTAACTCAATTATGTGCGGGAGCACGTCCTCCGCCTCACCTAAGAAGGCATACTTAAAACCTAGCGAGATCACCGTGCCGAACGGGTCTCCCGTCGCGTGAGGACCTCCCGCAATACTCACGACGCCTAAGTCACGCAGTCTTTTATTGATTTCAGCGATTTTCCTGTGCTTCGTTAAGAGATCCGTAGTCAATAGTGTCTGTATGTAAGCGATCCTCGAGTACTTGACTTTAAGCTCGTTAACAGTGTTCAGTAAGTTGTCTAGCGGGACCAGATAGAAATCCGCTTCTTTGAGTAGTTCGTGCTTTTCTGCAGCACCCAATAATACGTGCACGCTATACTTAACGTCTCTCCAATACCCCACTACTACGGCTTTCCCTCTCATTTCCAAGAACCTGTCACACCGCGCGTGATCCCTGCGGATCTCTGGCGTCTAGCACCATTATTTAGTTATTTAGATCTTTTAAGTATTAGAGTAAGGATGAGTTAATTGCGTGTCGAGGAATTGAGGCTCCCTGATGACGTCATAGAAGCTTTGAAGAAGAGAGGAATAACCACGCTCACACCCCCTCAAGCAGAGGCTGTTAAGAAGGGCTTGCTTGAGGGGCGTTCAATAGTGGTGGTAGCTCCTACAGCTAGCGGTAAAACACTTGTCGGGGAGTTAGCGTTGATTAATACGTGGCTTAACGAGGGTAAGGGGGTTTACGTATCGCCTTTGAAAGCGCTAGCGGAGGAGAAATACGAGGAGTTCAGGTTTTGGAGTAGCTTAGGGGTTAAGGTAGGTATAACTACGGGTGATTACGACAACCCGGGCGAGGAGCTCAGGCGGTATGACTGGATAGTAGCTACTTACGAGAGGATGGACTCTATCTTCAGGCTTAAGCCTTCCTGGCTTAGCGAGGTGAGGACTATCGTGATAGACGAGTTACACATGGTGGGTGACGAGGACAGAGGACCTATAGTTGAGTTGCTGGCTGTCAGATCACTCCTCGATAACTTACAGATCGTGGGGCTCTCTGCGACGGTGGGGGAACCTCAAATACTTAGTGAGTGGTTGGGGTCTGAGCTGGTCGTCAGTGATTGGCGCCCAGTAAAGCTCGTTGAGGGTTTCTACTTATCCAGGAAAAACCTCATAGTTTTTTCTGACGGACGCTTAGAGGAGGTGCCGAAGAAGCAGACCCTACCGCAACACTGCTACATGAAAGCTATAAACGAGAATTACCAGCTATTAATCTTCGTGCAGGCTAGGAAGAAAGCCGAGGAGCTTTCATCAAAGCTTGCCTCACTAAACTTAGAGGAAATACCTGAGGCTAAAGACTTGGTGAGGGAGCTGGAGTCTTCCGAGGCCCCCCGAACAGAGGTTGAGTCCTTATCTAAGGTGGTTTCGAGGGGGCTCGCATACCATCACGCAGGACTCTCCCTAGCTTCCAGGAAAATAATAGAGAGGGGGTTTAGGAACAGGGTTCTCAGAGCAGTCGTAGCCACACCGACTTTAGCGGCCGGCATAAACCTCCCTGCTAGGAGGGTAGTGGTTTATACTAGGAGGTTTGAGGGGTTCCTCAAGCCTATCACTGTAGCGGAATTCAAGCAGATGGCTGGGAGAGCCGGGAGACCCCAGTACGATCCTTACGGGGAAGCTATAGTGGCTGACGTGTCCTCGGAGGAGGAGGGGTGGGGTTACGTGTTAGGTAGGCCGGAACCCGTCGAGTCCGCACTACTGCAGGATAGGGCTGTGAGAATCAGTACCCTAGCTTTGATAGCTTCAGGGGATGCGAGAACCCCTGAAGACCTCGTCAACATCTTTGAGAGGACTCTGGCGTGCTTTATGAAGGGTAGGAAACTCAGCGTTAACATGGTTCGCTACGGGTTGAGGTTGCTGAGTGATGAAGGGATGATTGAGGAGAGCGGTTCCCTACTAAGAGCTACTAAGTTGGGAGCCACCGTCTCGAGGATGTACATAGACCCGCTCTCAGCGATCATAATACTCAACGACTTAAGGAAAATCATAACCGCTAAACCCCTTTACTACCTAACGTTAATAGCCTTAACCCCGGACTTCGGCAGGGCTAGGATAACGAATTACCGGGTGTATTCCGCTGAAGCACGTTCCTCACTCACTATGGGTTTAATTCCTGAACCTCCTGAGGACGTGGAGGAGATAGGGTATTATGATTGGCTACGTGCTTACAAGATAGGCAAGATACTCAACGAGTGGATTGAGGAAGTTCCTGAGGACGAGATCCTGCATAAGTACGGTATCGGGTCCGGAGACTTGAGGGTGTTGGTGGAGACTGCTGAGTGGCTGACCTACGCCGCATCAAAGGTGTGCGACGTGGTCGGTTTAAGAGAGCATTCCAAGAAGCTTGAGGTATTGAGTGCTAGGGTGAGTCACGGGATCAAAGAAGAATTACTTGATTTAGTTCGTGTTAGGGGTGTTGGGAGGGTGAGAGCACGGATTCTCTACGATCACGGAATTAAGACTGTTGAGGAACTTGCCTCCACAGACCCCTCTAAGATAGCTAATCTTAAGAGCTTCGGACCTAAGGTAGCAAGCAACGTAGTCGAGGAAGCTAGGAAATTGGTGGGTTCACGTAGAGAGCTTAGAGAATAACTTCACTATGTCTACCTCGGCTACCGTGGTGGGGATGTATATGCTTAAGTTAATCAATACCTCAGGACTCACCTCCCCCACAACCCCTACCGACTCACCGTTGACTAATATCTCGGCAGCCCTACCCTCTATTAGTAGTTTCCTCGAAGTCTTCCTTAGCTCGTAGCTAGCCCCGATAGTCTTCATCAGCGACTTAAGCACTACTAACCCGTCAGTTAAGGTGTAGCCATCGCCGGCCAGCCCGTAAGCGAGTTTCTTCGCATACTTCGGCAACGTGTTTTCCTCAAGCCTTACCACGTCACCTATCTCAAATATCTCCAACCTCCTTCTCTTAGAGCTGTTCGTCTTCACGGAGGTGAGTATGGTGGGTAGTAGGGAGTTCCTCACCGCCGAATAAGTCTTCATCTTAGGATTCCTCACCCTCACGAACCCCTCCTCGCTAGTTAAGGCTAGTATCTCAGGATCCGTCAACATGAAGTTCAGCACTTCCTGCAAGCCCAGACCTAACATGATCTCCCTCAAGTACTCTGAAAACCTCTCTAACGGGTTTATCCTGCCGAAATGCGGTGGGTTAGAGATCTCGCCGCCAAGCTCGTTATACCCGTAAGATATAGCTAGATCTTCTATGACGTCAACGTATGAGAGCACGTCCACCCTGTAGGGAGGGACCTTAACTACCACGCGATCCTCACTCAAGCTCTGAATCCAGTAACCCATGGATTCAAGTAGTCGCGGGCCCTTAACCTGGATAGGATCTATACCCAGTAGTGAGGTTACGTGGCTCCTCCTAACCTCCACAACGGTCTCCTCCAACATCGGGCTGTGAGGGAAGGGTGAGGAACCCTTAATGCTAACCTTCCTAATCACCGGGTTCCTCGACCTCTCACTAACGGATGTGGTTATGACGTTCAACATCTTCATCATCAGGTAGGGCTCGGTCCCCGTCACGTCTATGACCACCCTGCGCGTCTCCTCAGTGACTTTATTGTCTTCCGCGTTAAGTATTGGAGGGAATGAAAGCACCTGACCCTCAGAATCTATTAAGAGTGGGTAGCGGCGATGGCGTACTAGGTGAGCGTATTTAAGCCCTTTCTCAGTCGTACGTAGTATCTCGTCTAAGCTCATGACGTTCTCGTAGCCTAACGGTCTGTAACTAGCATTCTCTACCTCAACGTACTTTATAGGCGGCTTCACCTTATCTAGGTCGTAAAGACCTATCGAAACAAGCTCTCTGTCGCCGCAGTACGTGGCGTGGAGCTTCTCCTGTAGCTGAAATATTTGCCTAACCGCTTCCTCATCTAGTTCTAGGTTCTCCACTATAGCTAAGAATGCGTACGGCCTGTACTCAGGGGCCTCACTAACGTCTAAGTATGTTGAGGAGTCCTCAACCACGTACTTGATCGGTTTCCTAGAACCTTTGTAGACACCTACCGATCTGCCGAGACCTTCAGCGGAGAACATGTCCGGCCTGTCGTGGCTAGCTTCATAAACTATGGTATCACCCCTCACCTCCTCTAAATCACACTTCAACGTTTCCAGTATCCTCGCTAACTCCTCTAGGGATAGCGGTGTCTCCGCTACCCTCTCAACGTCCCACAACTTTACCTCAACTTTAGGCATTCTTTAAAATCACCCCAGGTATTTTCGTCGATTCTATGACGTCTAAATCACACGAATAAAGGTTTCTTATGTCGTCAAACCCTAGAACTATCATAGCGAGCCTGTCTATCCCTATCCCCCAAGCAGCTACCTTGTAGTCTGTGGGTAGGGCCACACTAGCTAGTACTTCAGGCCTGAACATTCCTCCCGGGAAGACCTCGATCCACCCTAGCTTAGGATGCTTCACGAATCCCTCGACGCTTGGTTCCGTGAAGGGGAAGTAAGCTGGCTTGAACCTAACTTCCTCCATGCCTAAGCGCTTAGCGAGTTCCTTGAAGAAACCTAGTAGTTCCCTGAAGGTCACTCTCCTACCTACTATGATGCCCTCCAGCTGATGGAACTCCATCAGGTGTGTAGGGTCCGGCGTGTCAGGCCTGAAGACCCTGTCGAAGGAGAACACCCTGTACTCCCCGGCACCACGCTCGTATATGGTCCTCAAAGACACGGGGGTCGTGTGAGTTCTGAGGACGGTCATTCGAGCGATGTCCTCTCTCCAACAATACTTCCAGACCTCAGTATGGACTTTCCTAGTCCTCTCAAGCACGTCAACTTCCTTAACTTCTGCTCGAGCGTTATCAACGTAGTAAACATCCGTTTCTTTTCTTGAGGGATGGTATTGGGGAACGAATAAAGCGTCGAAATTCCAGAGGCAGCTCTCCACGTAAGGACCCCTAACCTCCTCAAACCCCATCTCAACCAGTATTTCCTTAACGTACTTCATGAACAGCGTGTAAGGATGTCTCAACCTAGGCGTGCGCGCGGGTACCTCGACCCCCACATCGAATTCCTTGAATATGGCTTTCTTCCACGTCCCGGTAACGAGGGCTTCGGAAGTTAAGTTAGTTATCAGCACTCCCTCAACCACCCTCCCCTCACTCAATAACTTGAGTAAGTCTTGCGTTGGGTAGACCTTAATGATCTTGACATCGTCTACGTCCACGAACCCTCTGCGTTTGAGGTCCGCGACCCAATCCGGTAGGTTATCGTAAGACACGGGTTTCACGTGATTCCTCAATATTTCCTTAACCCTACCTATCTCACCTAGGAAATCGCTTAACGCCCCCTCAGCCAGAAACACTAAACCACTCTCAAGCTTGATTAGTCCATACCTCCTTAAACGACCCAGAGAAGCTCTTAATTCATCCTCGTTTAAGCCTGCGGAAGCTAACTCTTCTAAGCGTACTCTCCCGTTATTAGCTATCAAGTACCTCAACACCCTCTCTTCAGGGAGTCCTAACTCAAGATACTTAAGCCCTAACTCACTCGTCTTAACCAAGTACCTCAAAGTCTTCTCCAGTCTTATCAACCGCTTACTCTCTAACTCCGCGAGATCCCTCATCAAATCAGATTCTTTAAACCCTAGAGAATTACTGACTTCGCTGACGTCAGCGCCCTCACGCACCTCACCCAAATACTTAACGATCCTGGACTGCCTCGGAGGCAACACCAAGCTTTCGAGCACTCTCAACACCGCTACATGAGTATTTAAGGAAAACTAATAAAATTATTAAGTTAGGTGCTCATACGTTTTAGGAGGGGATGGAGTGTCCTTCATCGAAGCATACCCTAAAAAAGATGAGGGAATGCTTGTCTGGTTTCCTGTCGCTATAGCGGAATTCCGGGAGTGTAATCCCCGTGGTGATAGACTGGTCTTCGAGTGTTACTTAAGCAGTGTTCTCGAAAACCCGTTAATCAGGTTCCTCACGATAAGGAAGTTGAATAAGAACACGAAAGTCTTAACCTATCCGAGCGTCAACGCGGTGAAGCTAGCTCACACCACGTGCAGCGAGTACGAGTTATTCAAAGACGTTGAAGCAACTGAGGAAATCTTAAGGGACGAGGAGAAAGCCAGGAAATTCTTTAGCGACTTAATATCCGGTGAAGCACCTCAACAGAGGGCTAGGAGGTGGTGGAACCTGGAGTTATTTAGGCCTCCCAAGATAGATATGCGTGGGATACTCCTCAAGAGTAATATAGCCATAGTTAAGGAAATCCTTAAGAATCTATGCTTAGATAAGCGGGTGAAGCCTTCTTACTGGGCCCCCGGATATCTCTTAATGAGGGTGAGTCGGAGGTCCGGTCAGGTCTCGATAATAGAGAGGGACAGGGAAGAAATCTCCAAGATATACTCGAGACTCCTCATGCACGAGAAGCTCGCGAAAATCTTTGAAGGTTTGTGAGAAGAGTCGTTAAGTCTTCTTAAGCTCGTAAAGTAGGTGGCGTGCTTCAGGCATTATTAGTTTTCTCAAAGCTAACTCGACAGCGTCCGGCGATCCGGGCAGCACGAATAGTAGGGTATTCCCTGAGACACACGCGAAGCTCCTCGAAGCTATCGCCGCGGACCCGTGCTTCGTGAACGTTAGGTACCTGAAGAGCTCGCCGAAGCCTGGCATGTCCTTACCGCAGTAACTCTTGAGAGTATCTACCGTGATGTCCCTAGGACCTACTCCGGTACCCCCGGTGACTACGATGACGTTGCATGAACCCAGCAAATCCTCGAAAGCCTTCCTGATTTCCTCTTCTTTGTTAGGGACGAGACGCCTGCCCCTCAACGTCGCTCGGTAATCCTCACACACCCTCTCCACTATGGGAGTGATCTCGTCTTTCTTAACCCCTCTCAAAATAGAGTCGCTAGTTATGATTAACCCGAGGTTGATTTCCAAGCCCTCAGCTTCTCTCCTATGCTCCTCGACCGGCATGACACTAACCCCTAATCTTACCGCTCTTCACAGCTTCCAAATACCTCTCAACTATGTCATACCCGTACTTCGACTCAAACCTTCTCCTACCTTCCTGAGTCATTCTTAAGGGGGTCCACCTAGGGTCGAGAACCACGTCAACGCGTACGTCCCTTACACCCTCAATAACCGTCAGTTTCTTATATATCTCGAAGAGTATGTAGGTGCTGGCCGGACATCCAGGAGCCGTGAAAGTCATCTTTATTAAGACGTCACCAACCTCGTTAACGGTGACCTCGTATATCAGTCCAAGGTTCCACACGTCAATACCTAGTTCAGGATCCTCCACGGTCTTCAGAGCTTCTATGACTTTACTCTTAAGCGTCTCCGACATTTCCTAAGCCCTCTACGTTAATACCGCACCGTCTTTATTAAGGATTTGAGGAACCCTTACTCCAGTCTTTAACTAGCTTAGATAGGTTCTTAACGCTCAACCCGAAACTTACGGCCGCCGCAAGGAATAGCGGGTACTCACCTAACATTATGAACACCCTAGTTAACACGCTTAGTAAGGCCGCCATACCCTTACTAACCCCGACCAGGCTCAGAATACCGGTCTGCGTTAGCTCATAGATCCCTACATTACCTGGCGTGACTATGGGGAGGAGCCAGATTATCACGTAGATGGTGTCGAATCCTATGATGAGTTGCCATAGACTTAGCTTAAGCCCTACTAGGAGAGCTAGCGCGTAACCGTGAGCGACGTTAGACAACCTCTCCAACACTGAGAATAGAGTGGCTAACAACACGTAATTATAGCGCTTAGTTAAGCTAGTGAAATCCACTACGTACTCTTCACGAAGTCTTATGCTGGTGTCCTTACCGAGCTTACGGTAGAGTTTATTTACTAGAGACTCAAGAGCCTTACTCCTAGGCATTAAGAAAAGGAGTGAGTTAATCAGGATTAAGGCAGCGGCAGGCACTATCAAGACTAGAGCGCGTGAAACAGACATGTGCAGCCCTACCACAGATAATAGTAGGAAAGCCAGCATAGTTAAGGTGGTTATAAGTCTATGGGAAGTTATCCCTAATAAAGTCTTGCTAGCGCTCATGGAGGGATTCCTAGTTAATAACGCGAATTTAACGACTTCCGTAACCCCTCCTAACGGAACAATCAACTCAGCGAACACAGACACGTAAGTCACTTTAACAACTTCAGATAACCTAACCCTCTCCACAGCCCTCAACAATACGAAGAACGTTAGCGCGTGGAAAGTGACTGAAGAGATTCTCGTGAGTAGAGCTAAAGAAACGTAGCCAAAACTCTCACTCCTTGTGAGGAGAGCGAGGACGTCGCCGATGTTGTTGGTGTATATGAACGCGAACAATAAAGTATAGGAGGCGATAGCGAGCGACAACGTTATCGCCAGCGTCTTATTCAGCCTCATCTTCACAACCCTTACTACGAAGTCTTTAAATACATGGAAATATAAGTCTGAGGTCTTCGCTGTTTAGACAATTGATTGATGCAGACTTAAACAATAAAAGAAGAACCCGGTAATTATTCTTTCAGGTGAGTGGGTGGTGCCGGCCTTAAGAGAGTGGAGGAGTTACACGCCGTCCACGATAGACGAGGAAACTAAGTTACCTATCCCTAGCCGAGACGAGGACGAGATAACTATGTCTTACGAAACCTTAAGTAAGTTAAGTTTGGTGGGTGATGGCACGTACGTCTTCGTTTGCGATTCCTGCGAGGATATAGACTTCCACGTAGTTCTTGATTTGCTGGACGTTCGGGGTGCGTCTGTAGTAGTATTCAAGTCCGTTAGTGAGGGGCTTTACTACAGCTTGAAGAACGCGCCCTCAGTCCTCACGGTAGTGAGTAGTAAGCCTCCTGCAGGTGCGGTGAGCATGGTTCTCAATAGTAAGGGTAGGGTGCAGATAACTAAGTATGAGTTAAGGAAAGAATTTCTCGGTTTCCTGAAGTCAAGCATAGTTGATGAGAGAGCGTTGAACGAGCTTATAGCGGAAGCCTCAGCAACTACTACTGTTAAGGTACTTTCTAGGCTGGCTAAGCGTAGGGATGTGAGGAACGGGCATGTGAGCGTGGTGAACGGCTTTATCCGAAATCCGAGATTGTTGGAGAGGGTTTTTTCTTCTCTTAAGCTTAAGAGAGCTGACTCCTCAATAGCTGACGAGCTTAGGAAGCAAGGCTACGACATAAACTTAGGCACCGCGATAGCTTTGACTAAGATCGCCGAGAAGTGCTCTGCTAACGAGAAGGTTGTTTTCGTGGGTGGCACGGTCTCTGAGGGCGTGATAATACTTCACATGAAGTGTGGTGGCTTGAGTTGAGGAGAGTCTACGTAGCCGGGGTAGGAATGGTTAACGTGGGTAAGCACGTTGATAAATCGCTGAGGGATTTAGCCGGTCAAGCAGCTCTTAAGGCTATGGAGGAGGCCGGGAACGAAGTGCCTGAAGCACTCGTGGTAGGTAACATGCTGAGTTCTTTGGTGGAGCAGGAGAACCTCGCGTCACTCATAGGGGATCACATAGGTCTCAGAGGCGCTTGCGGGCTTAAGGTCGAGGGTGCTTGCGGGTCAGGAGGCCTAGCCTTGATGACCGGGTACTCGTTAGTTGCTTCAGGACTCTTCAATAAGGTGCTCGTTGTAGGTGTGGAGAAGCTTTTCGAGAGGCCGTCCGCTGACGTGATTAGGGGGCTGGCTTACGCGGCCGACGCAGACTACGAGTTAATTTACGGTGTTACCTTCTCCGGGTTAAACGCTCTCTTAATGCGCTACTACATGAGTAAGTACGGGGTTAGGTATGAGGAGCTAGCTTACTGGTCGGTCTTAATGCATAAGAATGGCTCCAGAAACCCCTACGCTCAGTTAAGGAATGAAATAACGTTAGATGACGTCATGAAGTCCCCGGTAATAGCTGACCCGATAAGACTCTACGACTCATGCCCGCTAAGCGATGGCGCGGCGGCCGTATTCTTAGTCGGTGAGGACATTAAGAAACTCACGGACACCCCCGTCACCGTGGCCGGCGTGAGTAACTCTATAGATAGCACGGACCTCTCCTCAAGACTGGAGCTCGACTACTTACTAGCTTCTAGCACTTCCGCGAGGAACTCTTTAAAAATGGCTAAGGTAGACTTAAGAGAGGTAGGTGTTGCAGAGATACATGACGCTTACACAATCACGGCGGCCTTAAGTATAGAGTCGATAGGGTTTGCCGAGAGGGGTAAAGCACCTAAAGCTTGGAGTGAGGGGCGTTTTAGTCCAGGCGATAAGCCCTCCATAAACCTCTCCGGGGGTCTGAAGTCGAGAGGGCATCCGGTAGGCGCTACCGGGGTTTACCAAGTAGCTGAGGTAGTGATGCAGTTGAGGGGGGATTTCCCTGGGATTTCGGTGCCGGCTGAGGTAGGCTTAACCCAGAATATAGGGGGTGCGGGATCTAACGTCACCACAGTAGTGTTGAGGAGGTGACGTGCTTTGACGACTATTCAGAGGGTGTGGAGATTAAAGAACACGCTACTCAACCTTCTCGCGAGCAGGTGTTCTGTGTGCGGCCACGTCACGTACCCCCCGAAGATGAGGTGCCCTGTCTGCGGTTCCAGGGAGTTGAGGGAGGAGAGCCTGCCTCGTGAGGGTGAGGTACTGAGTTACACAATCATTCGAGTACCTGCGAAGGGATTCGAAGACTTCACACCACTAATAATAGCCCTCATCAAGCTCGGCGACGCCAAAGTCTTGGCCGAGGTCGTTGACGTGAAGCCTGAGGAAATGAGCGTCGGTATGCGGGTCGCCGCCACGGTCAGGAGAACGGCACAAACAATCGACGGTGGAGTACCTTACGTGATTAAGTTCAAGCCGCTTAGGTCGTGAACCGTACCGAACAACACGGTTTTCAGTTATAAACCCGTGGCGCTAGTTTTTATGTTGGTGGTTAAAAACGAGTTCGTCCGAGTACGTGGATTTCTCGGATTTCCAGAAACTTGATTTAAGGGTTGGCTTGGTTGAGAGTGCTGAGAGAATTCCGGGCTCTAAGAAGTTAATCAGGTTGATAGTTAACCTGGGTGAGAAGGGGAGGAGGCAGTTAATAGCAGGTCTTGCCGAATGGTACAAACCCGAAGATCTGGTAGGGAAGTATATCGTGGTAGTCTCTAACCTAAAACCTAAGAAGATGATGGGGTTTGAATCGCAAGGTATGTTATTAGCTGCAGGGTGTGGTGAGGGGGAAGTACCGGTAATCTTAACGGTTGAGAAACCGGTGAGTCCAGGCACCAGGATTTGCTGAAGATTAAAATTTCCTGTGTTTTAGTCTGAAGTACCGACCTTACCTAACTTCTCCGCAACAGTTGCTTGAGCTGCCGCTAGCCTGGCCACGACTATTCTGAAAGGTGACGCGCTCACGTAATCTAAGCCGGCCTTATGCAGGAACATTATGGATTCTGGGTCGCCGCCGTGCTCCCCGCATATACCTACCTCAAGGCTTGGATTAGCTTTTTTACCCTCCCTAGTACCAAGCTCTACTAAAGCCCCAACACCCACAACGTCTATCGTCTGGAACGGGTTCTCAGGCAGTATCTCGTATTCTAGGTACTGAGGCATGAACTTATTCTCGACATCGTCTCTGCTGAAGCTGAACGTGGCTTGAGTTAAGTCGTTCGTGCCGAAGCTGAAGAAGTCTACTTCCTTAGCTATCTCGCCGGCGGTCAAGCAAGCCCTGACCGTCTCGATCATAGTACCTATCTTCACGTCACTTAAGTCAATACCGTACTCCCTCTCCACGTCTTTTATCGCCGGTATTATTGCTCTCTGCTTCACGAACTTGACCTCGTTGACGTGCGCTACCTGAGGTATCATTATCTCTAAGACCGGCTTATAACCCTCTTTCTTAAGTTCGGCGGCTGCCTCAAGCATGGCTCTCGATAGGTAGTAGTAGAATTCAGGGTATGTCACGCCAACCCTAACGCCTCTGTGACCCATCATCGGGTTATGCTCCTTAAGTACGGACACCCTCTTATATAGCGCCTCAAGCTTCTTCACCCTGTCCTCAAGCTCCTTAAGAACGTTCGGGGTTAAGTCCTTAGCTACCTGAGAGTTAGCTAGCTCCAGATACGCTGTCTTAACCTCGTAGAGCTCCTTCAACACCTCCTCCGGCGCGGGCAGGAACTCATGTAGTGGCGGGTCGATCAGCCTTATCACTACGGGGAGTCCGTCCATTATCTTAAGCATTTCCTTGAAGTCCGGCTTAATCATCTCAACCAGTTTCTTCAGGTGTTCTTCTCTAGCCTCCCTAGACTCAGAGAGTATCACGTTCCTGAGAGCTTCAAGCCTTTCCGGCTTCCTAAACATCCTCTCAATCCTCAGCAACCCTATGCCCTCAGCGCCGAATTTCCTAGCTATTAACGCGTCCTCCGGCACGTCCGCGTTAGCTCTAACACCTAACTTCCTGACGCTGTCAGCCCACTTAAGAAGCTTGTCTAGCTCAGGTATTATCTCGGGTTCCACGGTCGGTACCCTGCCAACGTAGACGTTACCTGTATTCCCGTCAATCGTTATCCAATCACCCTCCCTCACTACCCTGCCGTTAACCTCAAACACTTTCTTCTCGTAGTCTATCTTAATCGCCTCAGCACCGACTACGGCTGGCTTACCGATCCCTCTAGCAACTACCGCCGCGTGTGAGGTCATGCCTCCCTTAGAGGTCAGTATCCCTACTGCGGCGTAGAACCCGTGCACGTCGTCAGGCTTTGTCTCAACCCTGACTAAAATGACTTTCTTACCTTCCCTCGCTTTAAGAACTGCCGTGTCAGGATCGAAAACAACCTCACCGCTAACTGCTCCCGGCGATGCCGGCAACCCCTTAGCCACGGGCTCCGCCTTAGCTTTAGGATCTACTCTCGGGTAGAGCAGTTTCAGCACTATGTCTGGCGAAACCCTCATTATAGCTTCTTCCTTACTTATTATGCCTTCCTCAGCTAACTCAACAGCTGTCTTAACCCTGGCTACGGGAGTCATCTTAGCTACCCTATTCTGGAGGAAGTATAGCTTGCCCCTCTCTATAGTAAACTCTATATCCATCACGTCCTTATTCAGTTTCTCGAGTAGTTTGCCGGCTCTTATCAATTCCTCATATATTTCCGGCATCCTCTCCTTAAGCTCCTCCAAGCTTAGGGGTGTCCTAATACCTGCTACCACGTCCTCTCCTTGAGCGTTAGGCAGGAACTCGCCGTAAGGCTTGTTCTCGCCGGTAGCGACGTCTCTGGTGAAGTACACGCCAGTGCCTGAGTCCCAACCCATATTACCGAAGACCATGGTCACGATATTAACGGCTGTGCAGTCAGCTATGTCCGGGGTTATGTTGTTAGCCATCCTATAGAATATCGCTCGCGGGTTCATCCAAGACCTGAAGACAGCCTTTATCGATAGCTCCAGCTGCTTCCACGGGTCTTGCGGGAACTCACCCCAATTCTTCCTGATGACCTCCTTATATTCCTCGACAACCCTCTTCAAGTACTCAACCGAGAGCTTCCACAGACCCGGCGCCACGTCCGCCGGCGGCTGCGCGTCAAGCCTTAAAGTATATTTAGGATACCTAGACTTAACGGCTTCTAACTCGCTCGCGTAGAGCTTCTCAGCCTGCTCCTTAAACTCCTCCTCATACCTATCGAAGACCTCATTAAATAGCTCCTCGTTAATCTCGAGAACTATCCTACCAAACATCGCTAGGAATCTCCTATAAGCGTCGTAAGCAAACCACTCGTTCCCGGTTAGTCTTGCAAGACCCTTAACTACCTCATCATTTATTCCTAGGTTGAGGACTGTGTCCATCATGCCTGGCATTGAGACCGCGGCACCGGACCTAACGGATACCAGCAACGGGTTCTCAGGAGAGCCGAAGACCTTGCCGGTCTTCTCCTCCAGCTTCCTCATGTAGTCACGAACCTGCGTCATCAACCCGTCAGGCAGTTCCATACCTCTTATTATGTCCCATATCTTCTTGATTAGCTGGTCCCTGACCTGCGGCGGCGGGTTTCTCTCAAGTTCCTTAACGATAGCGTCAATCTCCTCACGTCTGCAGACGTAGAATTCCCTGCACGCTTGAGTAGTTATTATGAAGCCCGGAGGTACTGGAAGACCTAGCTGAGTCATCTGAGCTAAGGAAGCGCCCTTACCCCCCAACAACTTCTTATCTTTCCAATTAGCTTCCTCAAAACTGTAGACGTACTTCACACCCATACCGCACCACTCTCGTGTAATAAGATTGAATAAGGCTTTTAAATTAAATTCCCTGCGTTACCGGAACCTCCATAACCTGAAGGGTGGGTCTCTTAACCTCATAGATAGCTTAGAAGTGGTGGGGGGCGGGTCTACTGAGGGCGATATGAGCCCCGCGGGCTAACCTGGCTACCCCACCCCGCTACTCCGTCCCCCCATTCATTATTCAACATTACGAGGTTTTTAAGCATTAGATGATTTCTTAACGAGGGACCTGATCAGTCCCCACTCAGGACTTGTTTCAGGGCCTACACCGTAGATTTTCGAAGCCATTATCTCCAGGTCTAGCTCTGTCGGTATGCCTAACTCCCTAGAAATGCTCCACGCCTCAGCCAGTGAGTTAGTGTTGCGTATCATTTGAGCCAGCTTATTTACCTTCATGACGTCCTCACTCTTAAGAAGGAATGTGACGAGGGTTAACGCGTTTATCTCTATGGTTCTGCTACCCCCTCTTATAGCTTTACTCCCTACGTAACCCTTAAGCGCTAGGTAGGGTGCTCTACTAGCTTCCGTCTTAACACGATCTATTAAGCCCTCGTAGAGGTCTACGTGGTGTTCCCAGAAACCTACGACACCTATGTAACCCCCCATACTAATCAACTCACTCACCTTCCTCAAGACTAAGTCTTGAGGGAGTTCCCCGTCAGCGCCTAACGCGGCCACGCCGACAAGCCCTTCAACCCTCGCCGTAGCCGCCAGAGTTATTGAGTCTGTTAGGGGAGACCATAGATTATCTTCCCAGCCCTCAGCGAGAATATCGCCGCCCACATCTAGATCGATTAAGACGTTCCTCCCACCCACAACCAACTCATTAAAACACTCGTAAACCCCGCTAACACCCTTCTCAAGAGTTACTGCAGGAACCTCTTTCTTGAGCTTCCCTGCCACGTAAGCTGTGTGCGGCTTGAAAGAATACCTACCGCGTACGACGTAAGTATCTTCATTAACCCACACGCACTTACTGAACCTCGCGTTCCTGATACTAGCTACGGGCACAGGGCCTGGGTATGGGTCAACAACCCATCTCTCCCATAAGACTCCCAGAGGACGGCACTCACGAACACCTACGAGTTCTTCAAGAACCTTACAGAAAACGAAAGCTGATATCACGTCCCCTCCGCCGCCGGCACCCACAACCACTACTTCCTCAGCTTCACGCAACCTAGCGAGGTAATTACTCAACTATCATCCCTAAACCTGCTACACGTCAAAATTAAAAACCGGTTACCCCTTGCTCAGGGTGCCGGCCCCGTCCCCCGGCTAAAGTATTACCTTGCCTTCCTCTATTATGTCGTCGCTCAACTCCTTATGCGGGAGTATCGTCACGTCCTCCGTTATGAAGACTTCGTCGTAGACCCTTACTTCATCGCCTAGCACCACGCCCGGGGATATGCGGACCCACCTACCTATGTGTGAGCCCGCGCCGACTATAGCTCCTTTCAGGTAGCAAGCAGATTCAGTGACTACGTTATCTAGGAGTAGTGAGTTGACTATTCTGGCGTTGCTCCCCACTATCGTCGCCTTCCCTATCAACGCGTAGGGACCTATCACGGAGTTATCCCCTATCTTAGCGTTCTCGTCTATGAAAACAGGCTTGATTATCTCGACGTTATCACCTATTTCTGAGGTGGGCGATATGAAGCCTTCAGGCATCAAGTATTTCAGAGCGCTTAAATTAGCTTTTAAGTAGTCTTTAGGAACCCCTATGTCGAGCCAGAGCCCCTCATGGATATATGCGCTTAAAAGACCGTCCTCCACCAGCTTAGGCAAGACGTCGACAGCTAGCTTGGAGGGCTTCTTCGCCGGGAAATACTTCATTAACTCGGGGCTGAATATGTAGAATCCGGCGTTTACTAGGTTGGAGGGTGGCTGTCCTTGAGGCTTCTCAACGAATTTTACGACCCTCCCGTCAGCACCTACTTGAGCGACGCCGTATCTAGAGGGGTTATCAACGCGTGTTAAGACTATTGAGGCGGTAGCACCCCTCTCCACGTGGAATTTTATGAAGGATTCTAAAGAAACGTCGCTGAACACGTCCCCGTAAACAACTAGGAAGGGCTCGTTAATGCTGAACTTCTCCACTATGAGTGGTATAGGACCTCCATCACCTAAGGGGCTTATCTCCTCCACGTACTCTATCTTGAGTCCGTAGTCCGACCCATCATTATACCTCTCCTTAATCATGTTGCTCATGTATCTCACGGAAACATACACTCTCTTAATGCCCGCGCTCCTCAAATTACTTAATATCCAGTCTAGTAAAGGCTTCCCTAGAATAGGGAGCAAAGCCTTAGGTCTCGTAAGCGTTAAAGGCCTCAACCTAGTAGCGTAACCACCGGCCAATATGATGGCCGTGTCTATACCCACTAACAGCACCGATAAATTCTCGATAATCATAATAAAAGCTTAAACTCTTGAACCGACGTGCTTACCTCAGCCGACCCTGAATCTCGACTAATTCCTGAGGAGGTTTTAAAGCTATGAATGCTGCCCCGTAAACCACTACGTCATCCCCGAACCTCGTTATGGTGAATTCAGGCACTCGGTTGATTACGTAATCTTTGACGAACTCCTGGATTACCTTAAGGAATTCAGGGTTGTTGAGGATTATTGAGCCGCCGAAGCTGATTACCTCAGGATCGTAGACGTTGATCACTGACGCCACCCCGGCAGCGTTTATCCTAGCTAGTTCTTTGATTACGTAAGACGCGAATTCATCCCCTCTCTTCCAGTACTCGAAGAGCTTCGCGGCTGGTACAGGCCCCTCCGCGCTGATCTCATAGAGTTCTGAGGTGCCTCCCCACCTAACCCTAAGTTTTTCGATAAGCTTCCATAAGTTATTCCCTGAAGCCATGCCCTCCCAATGGCCTAAACCCCCGCAACCACACCTAATGTCTGAGTCGTAGGAGACCACTATATGCCCTACCTCATGCGCGTTCCCGTCCTTACCTAGGAGTAGGTGGCCGTCCACGATAACTCCAGCACCAATCCCTGAACTCAGCGTCAAGTAAACCACGTTCTTCTTGCCGAGTCCGGCTCCAGACAAGTACTCAGCGTACACAGCAGCTACACAATCATTAACAACGTATGTCGGGGCTCTGAAGTATTCCTGCAGAGGTTTCCTCAAGTCGAAACTCCCCAACTTGATGTTGGGGGAGTTGATGACTCGGCCCTCCCTAATATCTAGAGGCCCTATAGTCCCCACACCGACCGCCACCACCTCGTGTTCAGGGAGTCCCTCAACAAGGCTTCTGAAAGCCTTGATTATGGCGTTAGCTACGGCGTCCTCCCCTCCTTCCTGAGGCGTGCTGAAAACAGCTTTACTCACTAAGCCCACGTCAGCGGAATTGAATAAAGCTACTCGAGTCTTGGTAGCCCCGACGTCAGCCGCTACCACGATCCTCAATCCCGCCACCAATCATAAGTTCGTGGAAATTATTTTAGGGTTTCCACCGATTCACCCCGATTGGGAGCCTCGCCTTTTAGGGTGGGGTGTGTGGAAGGCTTATATGTTTGGTGTTGGGTGTGGGTGAGTTTAGTTAGCGATGAGCCCGCGCCTCCCCGGAGTTGGCGGCGGGGCCTGAGCAAGTGATGCAGCGCCCGTGAGGGGCACCCGATAGATGAGGGAAAGCCCTAGAGGGTGCAGAACCCCCACCATTCATGGCGGGGAGCCGTCAGCCCGAGACTAGACGTGGTAGTCGTGTATGTGCACGTGTTTCTCGTGGATTGTGATGGCTTCGCCGTACACCTCCCTAAGTATCTCCTCCCTCAGCACGTTCTCCGGCTTGCCGAAGAACCACCTACCCCCACCGAGTAGTAGAAGGTTATCCGTGTTCTGCAGTAGTAGTGTTGGGTCGTGAGAACTCATTATGACGGTGACTAACCTACCCTTAAGCAACTTAAGTATTGTTGACGCGAGCGAGACCCTGCCAGCAGGATCTATCGACGAGAAAGGCTCGTCTAAGATAAGTATTTTAGGGTCGTGAATTAAGGCTCTCGCTATCAAGACTCTCTGCCTCTCACCGCCCGAGAGTTTCCAGAAGCTCTTGGTCTTAATACTCTTATCGAGCTCCACCAACTCCAAGACCTCCTCAACCCTCTTCTTAACCTCACTACTAGAGAGCGTTCTAGGCCATCTCTTCCTGTAGAGGAGGTAGGAGGTCTCAATAAACTCTTCCACGCTGACGGGGTACGGGAAGTAGGAGGGCGTGAAGATCTGGGGTACGTACCCCACGTACCTACCGACGCGTTCAGGAGATCCCGTGACCTCCTCATCATACAGGAAAACACTGCCTTTCAGAGGCTTGAGAAGACCTATGAGGGTCTTAATCAGTGTAGTCTTCCCCGAGCCGTTCGCTCCTATGATTTGAGTTAGCGTGTTCTCAGGGAATAACGCATTTATCCCCTCAACGACTGGTCTCACGTAACCTACTGTTAAGTCAACTACTTTGAGCATTCCCTCCCCCTATGCACACATTAATTTAAAATTTATAAATGAGTGTGCACACTGAAGATTGGTGTGGGGGATTGACTCCCGCTAAGGTGTGGTATGTCGGCATACTCTTGATGTTAGTTAATCTCCTAACCCCCCTAATCAGTTATTCAAGTAATTCCACGGGGTTAACGATTATAGCTACTTTCCCTAACCTAGTTGACGACATTAACTTGATTAAGTGTGACCTAGATAAGGCTTACTCCCTACTACCGCCTTCGGTAGATCCTCATGACTACTCCCTAACACCTGCGGACATTGAGTTACTTAAGCAGGCAGACTTAATAGTCTCCACATCACACACGCATTTCGAATCACGTATTAGCGAGTTGAGGAATCAGGGGGACATCAAAGCAGTGATTGTAGAGATACCTAAAATACCTGGAATCAGACTGTTGCAGAACCCGAGTACTGGGTTGCCTAACCTACACATGCCTATATACGACCCGAGCAACTACCTAATATTCTTGAGGAACCTCACGGACACGCTCAAGCGTCTCAACCCTGCTTGCTCGGACGTTTACGAAGCTAAGTACGAGCTGGTGAGGGAGAACATCACTAAATTACTGAATAGCGTTGAGCGGCTGAGTCTTAGAGGCGTTGGCGTGAAACCCGTTGTTCAATACGCTGTTACGTGGGTCGGCATAAACATAACTAATCTCCTGGTACCTGAGGAGGGCGTCAGCCCAACACCTAAGGACGTGAGCGAGATAGACGAGTTAGTTAGGGGAGGACGTGTTGACGTGATAGTCGTTACTGCTGAGGAAGACACGTACGTTAGCTACTTAAGAAGTCTCGGGACTCAGTACGGTGTGCCGGTATTGGTGGTCCCCCTACCTTTTACCGAGGGCTCCGTAATCAGTAAGTTAGAGGAGGTGGTTGAGCAACTCGCTAATATCGAGGTCTCGTCAACCACTACTCAAAAACCCGGGACGTACTACCCTAACAACACACTCCTGCTAGTCTTGCTAGGTTCCGCGTCCTCCCTACTCCTCGCTCTGCTAATCTATCGTGTCGTGCGCGTTAGGGGGATTAGCTCCCGTTCAGGAAGTGGGGGTGTGTAGACGTGCGCGATTTGATAATACTCTATTCTTCCTTGATACTCGCGTTAATCACGGCAGGGATTCTCCTCGGGTTGGAGCCGAGATGGCTCTTGACCTTCGCTTCCCTAGGACTCATCTTCGGTTTCTTAAGCCCCGTCATAGCTGCTAGGAGGCTCTACTACCTATCGGCCGCCGCACCACACTCAACCCTCTTCTCAGTGGCTCTCTCCATAATGGTAACCGGTGCTTCATGGACTAGCAGCTACTATCTGGTAGCGGTGATTGTTTCGGTCTTGCTAATGCTCGGTGTTGGTTATATGGTGAGGTCAGGTCTAGATCCTGACGTAGCTACCTCCGTGTTCGTCGCCGGCACCACGGCTTCCAGCGTCTTAATCCTCTACTACGTGTCCGTGAACTACAGGATGACATACTCTGTTAACGCGTTGATTCTAGGTGACCCGCTACTCATATCATATAATGAGTTAGTGGTGCTTTCCCTCACGCTAATCATGACGGCCGCCCTAGTCATTACTACTTTTAGGGAGAACGTGTGTGCCGGGGTGGATATAGACCTACTTAAGTTGAGTGGGGTTAAGCTGACTCTCTACGATTTAATGCCTTACTTCCTGCTAGGTTTTGCTTCAGTGGTTTTGTTAAGGCTTGTCGGATACGTTATGTCGCACGTGATGATATTACTGCCTTCACTCATATCGATGAATCTCGGTAAGAGAGCTTGCGTGACTCTAGCGCATAGTGTGGGGTTAAGCGCTTCCTCAGCTTTAAGCGGGCTCATACTATCTACATACCTAAACATATCGCCTTCGGGTAGTGTCGGCTTATTCCTAACCTTAATTTATTTAGGGACGTTTATTATGAGGAGGTACGGTCTTGAGTAGGAAGGAGAGATTCGGGATATCGATACCTGCGGAACTCTCAAGTAAGGTTAAGGACGTAGCTAGTAGGAGGGGCGTAACGAAGTCTAAGATTATTGAGGAGGTTTTGAGGAACTATATCACGGAGTCGACCCATGGGGAGAGCCCGCACCATTGCTCAGGCGTTATAGTGGTGGTTAAGGGGGAGGCAAGCCCGAGTCTAGAGACCTTATACGAGAATTATAAGGAGGTCATCGTTGGGTATACGCATCAACACTTAGAGGGTGTATGTGTTAACGTGTTATTCGTTTCAGGAGCTTCTCAAGAGATTGAGAATCTTACGAGGAGTTTGAGTTCGTGCGGGTGTTTCACTAGGTTCATGCCCCTACACGTAAGGGAGTTTAAGAAGGGTACGTGAATCCTCGACTTTCACGCTTTAATAACCCATTTCTTCCTACTCCTGTCGAAGTACGCTATCGCTGACTCAGCCATCTTCTTGAGTAGTGATGCTTCCTGCTTATCTAATACCTTAGCTATCTCCGAGTCCCTGTCCGTGGTCAGAGACTCAACCTTGCTGACGAACTGGGTCCAGAACTCCTCGTCTACAGCTACCCTCTGATCTCTGAGGTTTAGGACTACCGCGCCCTCCCTCTCCAGCCTATCAAAGAAAGCGTCTCTATTCCTTATCTTCTTAGCTATGTCTGCCTCATATATTATCTTCTGCTTCTTAAGTATCTCTATGGCGGTGACCCTCTCTCTAGCCCTCTCCTGAACGGCCTCGGCAGGGGCTTGCTGTACCGTGATCTTGGAAGGGAGTTCATCGAGTTTAGAACTTAACTCGTCGAGAACCTCACGTACCTCAACCAACCTATCCCTAAGCTCCGTGAGGAGTGAGGAGTACGTGTTTATGGTGTCCGTCGCGGACCTAAGCAACCTCTGAATACCGCTGAGCGCCTCATCCTGAACCACCTGTTTTTGTGAGACCTTGCTTAAGTAATCCTCAAGCACTTTCTTGACTAAAGCTTCTGTCGCGAGTCCCGGATACATCTTCTTAAGAGAATTGACGAGTTCCTCAGGCAGTTCGAGAACCACCTGAATCAACACATCACCCTCACTACAGATTAAGTTATGGAAGTTAATAACTAGAGCTATTGCGACTGAAAGTCCTTTAGGGCGGGGAGGAGGTCAGTAAGCGCTTCCCTCCTCTAAAGCTGAGATTATCTCGTCCCCTCTAATCACTACGGTAGAGAATTTCTCGGCAAGTCTCCTGACCTCGCTGTAGGTGGCTGCGTCACCGTCGTTTAAGACCTCGGTGATTATTAGTGAGGGTCTTAAACCGCTTAACTCAGCTAACGCTAGACTAAGTTCCGTATGCCCTCTCCTAACCCTAACACCCCTACCCAGGAGTATCGGGAGGTGTCCCGGCGTCACGAACTCGGAGTAGAATTTCCTCACAGCTAGTGTGGTCTTCCCTTCCTCAGTAATTAAACGAGTCACCTCATCTAATTCCCTGACCGTCCTAGCCTTATCCGAGTCCCTGATCCCTGTCTTAACACTCACGTGATTCACCCATAAGCTGAAGTTTGGCGGGTCCCCGTAACCCAGCCTCTTACGCGTCAGCTCCCCGTAACCCAGCAACCGGAACACCTCCTCCAAGTACTGGAGGCCTAGGACAGACCCTACCTCCCTGCTGGTGACGTAGCAGGTTAAGCCGCCGGCGAATTTCCTGGAGATAGTTATTGCGTGGGTGTCGACGGCGCCGGCAAAGAACACCATATCCGCCTCACTCTCCCTACTCTCGGAGTCGTATATGAAAACAGGCTTCCCAGCCCTCAACAGCTCTAGAGCCTTCCTCAGCATCCCGCATCACTAAAACAATGTGGTTGAGTGGTTTTAAAGGTTGTGTCCAGGTCCTGCGCCGAAGTCTACTCAATCCTTGATTCTTAGCAGGTAGGTCATCAATATGAGAGAACATGCTTCAGCTGCTAAGGTGTAGGGTATTAAGTAGGTTGGGTTCAGCGTATATATGGTTCCGGCTATCACGCCCCCGAACATCCAGGCAGCGCCGTAGACGAGTCCGTAAGTGCCGTAAGCGAGCGCTCTCCTATCAGGCTCTACCAGGTCTGGTATGGCGGCACGCATGTTCGTCTCATATATTGACATGATAGCCCCCCAGATAGCGGCAACCAAGTACGCCGTGGTCTTAGTGTTGGTTAGGAGTAGTGAGGGTATCAGGGAAGCTAGCAACGGCGTCAGTATGAGTGATTTCAGCCCTACCTTATCGTATAGGTAGCCTACCGGGAAAGCTATCAGAGCGTCAACACCCATCGCTAAAGCGTACATCAAGGAAATTTCAGGGTCGCTGAGTAAGCCGTACTCCTTCACGTGGTAGGATATTAGCGACCAAGCCAGGTAGCCGACAGTCATTAGTGAGAGGGAAGCCGAGAAGATATTGAATTTCTTGCCTAGACCGCGGCCCGCCGCAGTCTTCCTCAAGCTAACGCTCCTTACCTTAGGGTACGTTGTGTAGGCCGTGAGCAAGCACACGAGAGATATCGCGGCTGGGACGGCTAGAATAGAGAAAGCTAGTCTGTAGTCCTCCCCCGACGTGCTCAAAACGAGAGTTACTAGGAGGGGCCCTGAAACAGCCCCGACCTGATCCATAACCTCGTGTAGTCCGAAACCCTTACCCCTACCTATCCCCTCAATAACCTCCGATAATATCACGTCTCTCGTAGGAGCTCTCAATCCCTTACCCAACCTCTCGACGATGAAGAGCGCTAGAGCAACTTCCCACCTACCAGCTAAGGCAAGCGCTGGGACAGCCAGCAAGTTAATCAAGTATCCAGCCACTGTCAAACCCCATAAAACCCTACTACTCCTCAACCTATCAGCTACGTACCCACTGAAAAACCTCATCAAATACCCTAAGAACTCCCCGATAGTCACGGCGCCGGCCACCAACGCCGTCCCCTCAAGAATCTTCAAGTAAGCTCCTGAAACACCCCTAGCACCCTCGTAAGTCATGTCAGCAAACAGCGAGACAAGACCTAATAAAACGAAGGTCAGAAGCAACTTCTTGTTCGTCCCCCACCACCTCAAATACAGACCTAAGGACACACTAATAAATTTTCCGATTATCAATAATATCGGTGTTGGGGTGTGGGTGAGGAACCTCTGCTAGACTTAGTCAACCTGTTATACGCTGTTAGCAAGGAAGAGAAAGAGAAGCATCCTAGGAAAGCGGACACATACTGGGTCACGGATCTCGTGAGGTGCGCGCTTAAGAGAGAGTATGAGCTTAAGTATCCCGAGCTAGTTGAGAAAGAAATCTTCACCCCGGTCTTCATACTAGGCACCTTAGTTCACAGGGGGTTGCAGGAACTACTTAAGAGTATCATGGGTGAGGGGGTGTCCACGGAGGTTGAGGGGAGTCGCGAGGTTGTCTTACCTGACGGGAGGAAAGTGATTGTCGAGGGTAGGGCGGACATAGTGGTTAAGATAAGTGACGAGATGATCGGGGTGGAGATAAAGACGGCTAGAAGCGACTACGAACTACCTAAACCTCAGCACGTGGATCAAGCCAGAATATATAACTGGCTCTTCAACCTCAACCAAACAATACTGGTGTACATAACCCCGGAGAGAGTAACCCAATACCTCGTAAGCGATAAGGCCACCGAAGACGAGGTCGTGAGCAGGATAACGTCTAGGAAGATCCCCAGATACGACTGGGAGTGCAAGTACTGCAGCTACTCAGTCATGTGCCCCTACAAGGTGCCGAGCAAGTGAGCCACCGTTTTCCGGTAGGCAATTACTCATCATATTTTAAACACACCCCTCAACGACCACGCCCTTATTCGAGGATTTGAGTAGTGCTTGAGAAGGTAAGCTAAGGGAGCTGACCCTCCCTCAGTAAGTACTCTAGCGGTACGTACACGTACCCGGTCCCGTAGTTTAGCTCGTAGAAAAGCTCGTATAAGGCTCTCTCCAGGGCCCAAGCCTTAAGAGAGTTGATGAATACTCCCTCATCATTAAGTCCTTGAATTTCCTGCAAGCTCGTGTTCCTTAAGTACTCTCTTAGTAGGGCGTTGAAGACCGTGTCCTGCCATTCGAGAGCCTCACTACCTAGCTCGCGTTCCTTGACGAATTCGTGGAAGACTTCCGCTAAGCTCTTCTTCCTCGCTTCCGCGTAAGCGAACATCGCCACGTAGTGGAGGGATCTTAACAAGCATGCGAGATCTCTCGACGCTGTCTCCAAGACAGACCTCCTCCGCCCTGTCCTGCCTGGTTCCCCCTCAAAATCTATTAATGTGAAGTTCTCGCCATCGTAGAGTGTTTGAGCTAGGTGTAGGTCTCCGTGAGTTCTAATAAGCCTTAGACCACGCAACTCATTAAGACTCCTCTCCAGCCTGTCCAGCGAGTACTCTATAACGTGCGTCACGTCAACCCCTAACTCAATCCCCAGCTTCCTCAAGGATTCTCGAGCCTTAACTTCCTGGGATCTCAAGTCGCTTAACCAAGCATCAACTACCTCGTCCGTCGCTTCCCTAGGCGAGCACCACTCCTCATCACATAAACTCATGGCTTCGTGGAATAACGCGACCACCTTACCTAGCTCGCGCGCCTTAACCTCTATATCGTCTCTCACGCCCTCCCTGAAGTACCTGAGAGCGCTGAGGTAGAAGGGCATGCCGCCATCCCCCACAGACTCCACGTACCTAGTCATTACCGCGACCACCACACCCCCTAGCAAAACCTCTAAAGCTAGTTTAGGCGAGTAGGGGAACCCCCTCCTAGACAAATACCTGAGGAATCTGGGCTCACTTAACTCCGGGGAGAACGTCCTGTAGCCTTTCAAGACATACTTCCTACCACCTACCTCAACAACCGATATCACGTTAGTCCAGGCGGTGGGCAAGGCCTTAACCACTACCTGACCCTCCGGGAACTCATCGTATTTCCTGACCTCGAGCAACCCCCCACCACTAATCAAGCTCTTAACGTACTCGACCGTATACTCGCCCTCAACGTACTCGCCGCCCTTAATCGTCACAGGCGCGAAGACCTGCAACGACCTAACCTTTATTAGAAACCCTTTAAGACCCTCCCCTAGGTTGAGGGTGATTATCTCGTCCGGCGGCACCCCCTTGAGGGGGTACCACCTCCTACTCAAAACCCACTCAACGACCTCGTCCCCGCAGCAAGCCATCCACACACCACCTAATAAATTACGTCGTGAAATATAATCTGGTGTGTTGATGTTGGGTGTGGACGGGCGTGAAGGGGTTGAGGACGCGTGCGTGTTGGGGAGGAAGCCTGTCTTCATATTCGTTATCCACTTCCACCAACCGGTAGGTCAGTTAGGTGAGGTTCTTGAGAGACTATTCGAGAACAGTTATAAGCCTTTAATGAAGACGCTCATGAAGTACCGCGCGCCCGTAGCCCTACACTTCTCAGGCCCCCTACTCTTATACGCTAAAGAACACTACCCAGACTTCCTAGAACTCGTTAGGAAGTCCGGTGACTTAGGGTTCCCGGAATTCGTCGGAGGCGCTTACTCTGAAGCAATACTCCCGCTAATACCTATCGAGGACCGTGTCGAGCAAGTCAGGAAATACAAGGATCTTTTCAGGAAGTTAATCGGTGATTACCCGCTCAAAGGTTTCTGGCTGCCTGAGAGGTTCTGGGATCAAACAATACCTTCAGTGATAAGTAGGTTCGGGTACGAGTACGTCTTCGTCGACGACCAACTACTCTACTCGAAGGGCATGAAGTGGGGTGATAGCAAGTATTTATGGGTAACTGAGGACTCGGGAAAGCCTATCAAGCTATTCTTCATAGATACTGAGATCAGGTATAAGCTGCCTTGGTCCCCGATACCTGAGGTAGTGGAGTACATAACCAGGATCTCAGGGCTTGAGGGACGTCCTTACGTTTTGTGGGGTAGTGACGCGGAGAAGTTCGGTGAGTGGAGGCCGTGGGACGTTACCGGCAGGTGGCTTGAGGAATTCCTTCAAGTCTCGGCGAGGAACGACAAATACTGTATTCTAAGACCTAAGGATTACTTAGGTCTGGGGGTCCCTAGAGGGCTTACTTACCTGCCTCACGGAAGTTACGATAAGATGATGGAGTGGAGCGGTGGCTTGGTGTGGAACTTCCTAACAAAGTATAGTGAGTCTAACAACATGCATAAGAAACTCATACACGTCAGGAATAAGGTGCTTGAAGCAGAAACACGCAGTAACTCCAGGCTTGAGGATGCGTGGGACTACATACACCTAGCCGAATGCAATGACGTTTACTGGCACGGACTCTTCGGCGGGACTTACATACACCACTTAAGAGCTGAGGTCTACAGAAACCTGATAAAAGCCGAGAATATCGCGGACGAGATCCTAGGTAGTTACGGTTCTAAGAAAATAGACTTTGATTTTGACGGGAAGGATGAGGTGTTGATTGAGGGGGAGTCACTCAACGCTTACGTGAAGCCTTCCGACGGCGGCACGTTATTCGAGCTAGATTATAGGGAGCGGGGGAGGGAGTGTAATCTAGCTAACATTATGTCAAGATATCCTGAGACGTACTTGAGTGATGTCCCATACTACACGCACGACACCTACAGGAGAGCTTTATTCAGAGACTTCATAGCTGAGGACGTAGCCAGCTTGAGGGAGTGGGTGAGTAGGGGAGGTGGCTACACCGCGGGAAGCCTGGTGAGCGTCTCATACTACGCCTTAAGCGAGTTAAGGAATTCCGGCGTTGTTTTGAGGTCGAGGTTTAAAGACTTAGAGATCGTTAAGGAGTATTACTTAAGTGACTCAACACTGACTGCCACGTACCACCTAGGGAGCACGTCAAGAAGTGGTGAGGTCCTACTTATCGAGATCCCGTTCTCCCCGTACTCACTAAACGAGTTAAGACTTGAGGTTAGCGGGGAGGTTGTTGAGGTCGGTCAGTACGTGGAGACTAACGAGTTCACTCTAGCTTCCGAAAGTAACGTGGTCAAGGTGAGGTTGAGTGAGGTCGTTAATTTGTGGAGCTGGAAACACGTAACTCTATCGAGGACTGAGAAAGGGGTGAAGGAATCGCTTCAGGGATTGATAATCGCTTTAGGGTTGAGGTTAGGCGATCTAGCTGGGGGGAGCTTTGAAATCACTCTACACACTACCTGACCTCCCTAAGGGGGCGTGACGGTTTTTTCAGCACGATATGAGGAACCCGTACTCGCCGAAAGAAAGTTCGTCGTTGCTTATGTTAACTCTCCTATACACGGCAGGTCTTAGGTTACTCACTGCCTTGCCTGCCTCGACAGTCTTCCCAGACATGTTGACGATTATTGACGCTTGACTCGAGCTCAAGTACCTGCTTATTATGAGTAAATCCCCAGCCCTACTCATGCTCATTAAGCCTTTCCTTATCGGTGGGCACGACCTCCTTACTTGAATTAATTCCTTAACTAGCTTCAGGAGTTCCTTATCCCACCTACCCTCATCCCATACCATGCCCCTCCTATTGTCCGGGTCGCCTCCGCCGACCATCCCCACCTCATCCCCGTAATATAGGGAGGGGGAGCCCGCCAAGCAGAATAGGAGGACGTAAGCTACCTCAAGCTTGTGGGGGTCGCTTATCAAGGTCTTTATGCGCGGCGTGTCATGAGAGCCTAGCAGATTGTATAATGAGAGACTTTTCAGCGGCGCGAGAACGGAGTACCTACTCATAGAGGAGGTTATGAAGTGGTCTAGGTCTATCACGTTATCGAGAACCGCTAAAACATCCCTCATGAACCCGTAATTCATTAAGGAATCGTATCGTTCGTTAGCTAATAGTTCCTCTAGGTAGGTGGGGTCGCTCGTAGCCTCACCGAGTAATAAAGCCTCCTCCTTCCTAGACCTCAATACCTTCTTAAGCATCTCGACGAACTCCGGCGGTAGCGCTTGACCTACATCCATCCTAAACCCGTCAACCCCTACACCCACCCAGAAATCGACTACTCTAGCCACGTAATCCCTCACGCGGTCGTTTAAGACGTTTAGTTTAGGCATGACCTTAACGTCTAGGAAGGTCTCGTATGGAACCTCGCTCAGCCTGGATATCGAGTCACGTAATTCAACGCAGCTAATCCCGCCACCTAGGAAATTCTTAACCAGCTTTACGAGGTCCTCACCTGGTTCTTGATGGAAGTAGTAGAGATCGCGGTACTCCCCACTTAAGACAGCCTTAAGGAATAACTCGTTACATACTGACGTGTGGTGTACTGGGAGATCTATGACCACCTTAATGCCTGCCTCCCTAGCCCTGCCGAGGAGTTCTTGAAAAGTTTTTAAGTCACCTAGCCTAGGGTCCACGCTGAAGTAGTCTTCCACGTCATACCTATGGTATGATGGGGACTTAAATATGGGTGTTAGGTAGAGCGTCTCAACACCTAACCCCTTAACGTAGTCTAGCGAGTTAATAATCCCTCTCAAATCCCCTCCCAGGAAGCCGTGAGGTCTTGGGGTGACGTCCCACCTTAAGTTACCGCCGCCCCCACCCTCACCCGACCTCCTGAAGCTGTCTGGGAATATCAGGTAGTACGTGGTGCCTAAATACCATGGAGGAGCCTCCGCGAGCTCTCCAGAGAATTTGATGAAGCTCTCATCACCTAAGCCCCCGTCACCGTACGGCAGTACCTCCCCATCCCTAGTCTTAAGGAAGAACCTGTAAAGGATTTTCCTAGAAGCGACTTCAGGCGTGACGACCTCGTAGACGGCGTAATAACCTACACGACCCACCCTACCAGCCTTAACGAACTTCCTCACGCCATCAACCAATAACTCCGCGTAACACTCCTCAAAGATCCTTGAATGCGTCCTAACCCTCAACACCAGGCTACCCTCATATATTGTGGCGTAGGAAGGGTCTACAGGTATGTGGGTCGCGTGCCACGGCTTAATAGAGTTAGGGCTTACCTCACCTAACTTAGCGAGAGACATGGTTAACTCGATGTTCTTATTCTCTGGGAAGGGTCTTAAGCAAGTCTTCTCAGGGTTCTCAGGATCTAAGACGGTCTTAGAGTCGTTTACTACGAAGACGTAGGGGTACTCACCATCCCATACCCTGACCTCAATACCCCACCGACCACCCCTCCTAGATAGTCTGAAGTAGCTTGGCGCGAAGGAAGTGAATATAGAGGATAGGTAGACGTTCCTGTAACTCGCGTCAGGTATGGAGAAGGCCGCGATTAACCTGCCGTAATGCGGCCCTAACCTCTCCCGCCCCACTACCTCGTACATCACTCATCGTTAGCTAATTAACGCTTGGTGTTAAAAGCGTTGGAGGTTGCTAACTAAATGAGTTCCCCTGTGTTGGGGTCGAAAAACTTTATTCTCTCCTTGACGAACCTGACCCTAACCCTACCCCCTATGCTGTATAGCTTGCTGCCGTGTGTCCTGCTCTTGATGACGTTGTCAGATAGCTTCAGCGTTACTATAGTTTCGGAGCCTAGGGGTTCTGAGACCACTACCTCGGCGTCCGCGTCGTAGGACCCGTCGTCAACGAGTAGCACGTCCTCAGGCCTAACACCGAAGACCACCTCCCTACCTACGTAGTCTCTCAGACCGCCTACCTCAGGGAGTCCTGATAGGTTCAGCACGTAATCCCCTACCCTCACCTTAGGGTCGCTGCTCTCCACCCTAGCTCTCATGAAGTTCATTCCGGGGGATCCTATGAAGCTAGCTACGAACATGTTTCTCGGGTTGTTGTATAGTTCGAGGGGCTTGCCTACCTGGAATACCTTACCGTAGTTCATCACGGCTATCCTGTCAGCTAAGGTCATCGCCTCGACCTGGTCGTGAGTCACGTATATCGTGGTGACTTTAAGTCTTAGCTGCAACCTCTTAATCTCAGCCCTCATCTCAGTCCTTAACTTAGCGTCTATGTTGCTCAGAGGCTCGTCGAGAAGCCACACGTTAGGCTCCCTAACGAGAGCTCTGGCTAGAGCAACCCTCTGTTGCTGACCGCCGGATAGCTGAGCCGGCTTCCTATCCAGTAGCTCGGAAATCTTAAGTAGCTCAGCAACCTCCCTAACCTTACGGTCTATATCCTCCTTACTCAGCCTCAACTCCTTCCTCCTAACCGTTAAGGGGAAAGCGATGTTGTCGTAAACGCTCATGTGCGGGTATAGCGCGTAGTTCTGGAAAACCATCGCGACATTCCTTTCCTTAGGTGTTTTATGATTCACCACCACGTCGTCAATCCTTATCTCACCCTCCTCAGGAACCTCTAAACCAGCTATTAGCCTGAGGGTCGTCGTCTTCCCGGAACCTGAAGGACCTAGCAAAACGAAGAACTCGCCGTCCTCTACGTCGAGACTCACCTTACTCACGGCCTCAACCTTACCGTACCTCTTACTCACTTCAATTAAAGAAACCCTGGACACACACCCACCCATAAAAGAATACGATAGAAAAAAATAATAAAGTTGGTTACTTGCGTGGGAAAAACTAATCTTACTTCTTCCTGAAGAACGCGTACCCTAGGAGAACGCCTATGATTAACAATATGATGCCGACAGCGGTGGTCGTTGTCCAGTCCGTAACGTATACTGGAACTGTTGTTGGGATGGCTGTAGTAGTTACTGAGGTCTTGGTCTCCGTTGTTGTGGCCGTCTTAGTTATCGTCTCTGTGACGGTCTTGGTTGCTGGCTGAGGCGGCGCCGGAACGCCCTTCACCACCGCCGGAGTCCCCTTCAGTGTTTGAGGATCTACTTTATAGGAGGTTAGCATAGCGTATTGATCGTTAGCTGTGGGGGCTAGGAGATCTATCACTAGCGGTGCTACGTTAGCTGCTAGAGCGTATGTGTCGGCGCCTCCGAACTTCCATTCCTCGGCCGTCAGCCCTACAGCCCTCAGCTTGCTTGCTTCGAAGCCGTCGTACCCGGATACCGTGACCACGTACTTCCAGCTAGCTACGTTATCAACGTCTCTCAGTATCGAGGCACTCACCACAGCTACTATAGCGTTCAGTGTTGTGTCTACGTAGACCGTGAAGTTCGCACCCCCCGCCTTAGCTACTAGAGCGCCTGACGCGTCGTAAATAGCTGATACCTGCCCTTGAGGAGCCGGGTCCTCACCCCACCCAGGGGTTAGGAGTATCGCGTAATGCCATGCGTAGTCATCGGCTACAACCACCTTCAGACCGTAGGTAGAGGTGTTGGTGGTTCCTGAGGCAGTGGTCCTCACGTAGATCTGCACGTGCTGCAAGCAGAAGCCTGCAGGACCGCCCCAAGGATTACCGCCTAAATCTCTTAAGAAGACTACGAAAGCTACGTGGGTGGAATTCCTCATAACCGCAAACCCGGTCAAGTCGAAAACCCCTGGCTTGAACACGGCGTTAGTAGGGTACGTGTAGTTACCGGTACCCCTATCATCACCTACGGGATCCGAAGCACTGAACACAACAACCATAGACTCCTGAGAATAAGCAACAACAGCAGCCATCACCGAAGCCAACACCAAGATCAAGAGACCTAACACACCGACAAACCTACCCACTACAAAACACCTCAATAAGTATATTGATGCAAAGGTTAATAAATAGAAAAACAAAGCTAGCGAAAACCAAGAGGTCAAGCTACCGCGCTGGCGGCTTCCCGCCTTGAGGAGCGGGTGTTCTGCACCCTCTGGGGCTTTCCCTCATCTTTCAGAGCTCCTCACGAGTGCTGCATCGTTTTTCAGTCCCCGCCGCCAGCTCCGGGGAGGCGCGGGCTCATCGCTAACTAAACTCACCCACACCCAACACCAAACACATTAATGAAGCAAAAACATATAAGCCTTCCACACACCCCCCGCCTTAAAAGGAGAGGCTCCCAATCGGGGTGAAGGAGGCTCGGGGAGACCGTTGGGAAGTAGGTGGCGGGGAGTCTTAAAACAAATGAACCACCACCCACAGAGAAACTGTTAAAAACATTGAACATCAATGCTAGCTCGTAAAACCGTGTGGAGCTCGGAAACAATAACAAAAAGCGAAAAGTTTTTAACCCCCCCCCTCTCATAAAGATCTTGATAAGAGGTGAGAAAATAAATGAAAGCGGAAAGAAAACTGATAGCACTGCTAGCCGTAGCAGCACTAGTAAGCATAGTGAACGCCAGCGTCTTCGTATACTACCCAATAACCGTTAGTCTCCAGCCAACGCAACCACCAATAATATTTAGTAAAGGGAAGAACGCTGGCGGACAAGATCTATATGGAAACACGATAGGTGTGTCAATGGGGAATGCAAACACGTCACTCACCATAACGGTTCACCCAACATATCAAACCAACTACTATAGAAACATCACCGTAATTAAGAACCAGGATTCTAAAGCATATTACTTCAAGATCAGAGTGACAGATGCTTTCACCGACACCAAGATTACGAATGCAAAACTACGTATCTACAATTCGGGCAGAAGTATTGATATATGGGTCTACTTGACATCGACGGGGGACACGCCGTCGGATTCATGGCTTGGTCCATTAAATGCTAACGAGAAATGGTTCGTTGACATAAATATTACTATAAGCGAGGCAGGAGGATCACCGAACTCAAAGCCGTCCCTTGATGATAATTCAGCGTCGCTACAACTCATATACAGTCCTCAAGACGCAGAATCAGCACCGTAGTGAGGTAAGGTAATGAGGTATTTTTTCTTCTCAATAATTTTTCTTCTCAATGCTTTCGTTTTAATGCTTTCACTCCACGCGGGGATTTTCACTTACTACCCTGTGAGTGTTTTTTTAAGTCCTGTCGCGCCTCCAGTGACTTTCGCGGGTTCAGGTACCTACCCAACCTTCATAGGTTCTGCTAATACGTCAGCTGTTGTGGAGGTCGTGGCTAATAAGGCGTTGCACGTGTATGATTATGATGTGGGTGGTCGTGTAGTTGTTTTACGGACTGTTACTCAGTCACTCACTAGTGGTGGGATTTTCAGTATTCAGTGGGTTGCTTTCGTAACGAACTATACAGACCCTAGCGGTGTCGGTGTTATTCTTCAGGAGATTCAAGTAAATATTGGTGGTTCCCCATATTACGTGAGTATATACTACTACGGCGGTAATCAAGTTTATTTTCAGGGCCCCGGACCCACCACATATGTTTACCCTGTTGACATGAGTGTCGCACACGTTCTCAACATCACCGTCAGTAGACCGGCGGCTAACAGACTTAGAATATCTTATTACGTCGATAATAGCTTAGCGTATACGTATGATTACAGCATACCTAGAAGAGCTGCTGTGACGGTATACTCTGTTGAGGGCGGTAGGTATGATACGAGAAACGCTTACGATCTCTACGTAGATGATGTTCGCATGAGAAGCGTTACGGGAGTCATCACTAGCGAGGATTTCGAGGACGGTGTTGACGATTTCTTCGTAAATAGTTATTCTTCTGGGAACGCCGGTAAGGTAGTTGTTTATTATACGTTCCCAAAGATCTTCCTACTCGCACGCAATAACGATACAAAGACTTACGCGTGCAAACTAATCATCTCACCGCTCACAGCGCCTGTTATCGCTAGCTTTTACGTGAGGAACTCAACATATACCTCCACTAGCATAAAAATCAAGAACTCCGTTATAGTGGGTGAGACTAGCGAGGTGCTGCTGGGCGGCGGCTCCTACACCTACATGTACCTGAACATCACCGCACCCCTCACGGCATCACTACCTATAACGTTCAATCTCCAATTCGTGTACCGCGTATACGACTCAGACGGAGTGACCGTACACTACCCGATCACGGTAAAGTTTGGATGACAGCGTGAGGACTTCAGGGCATCATAAATCAACGAGCGTGAAAATTCTCGAAAACACGTATTAACCGTCTGCACCCGATGGTTTGCAATCTTTGGTTAGGGGGTTTGACGAAGATTTAAATACTTGCGAGTACTTGAATATTCTTGGATAGCTCGCTCTGCGGTGACGTGGGAGAGGCTTAGACGAGTGCCCTGCGGCGTCGGGGCTCGACGGGAGGCTCATTGGGTACGGGGTGGAGCTAGTGATCCTGCGCCGGGACCCAACCCTTCACTAAGGTATCCGTTAGCAGGGAATGCTCTGTTTGAGGGTTAGGTTCATGAAGTTGTGCGGTCTTAGGTCGGCGAAGAGATTAGGGAGCTTCAGTTTTTTAGGCTTGAGGAGGGGTTGGGGTTTTACGCGCTTAGCGTCATTAATCTTCTTGCTTCTCGTCGTGCTGATGATGCTTGGTAGATTCGTTGACTTTCCGTTAAGTGTCTCGTTAGTCAACGGGTATTCTATGTATCCGTCGCTGAAGCCCGGTGACTTACTTATTGGTTTGCACAAGAATATAGTAGGTTACGGTATAAGGGATGTGGTTGTTTGGTGCAGTAGCCCTACGTACTGCACGGTTCACAGAGTTGTTGAGGTGAGGGGTTCTTACGTAATTACTAAAGGCGATAATAACCCGTTTGAGGACCCGCCGATACCGGAATCTCTCGTTAAGTATAAGGTTGTCTTAGCAATACCTTCGATGATTTGGTTAACCGCTTGCTTCACGTGCTTGTGTTTATACTTGGTCAGGGAGAGGGGGAGGGTAGTGAGGTTTATGAGGAGCTTCAGAGACGTGGAGGAGATTGTTTTAGTATTCTTCATAGTAATCGGTCTTGCTACCGTAGCTATAGTCCCTGTCCACTACTTCACCATAGAATCCGTGATCGCCAAGCCTTCGATGAACTTAAGGAGTGTTAAGATACTTGATCCAGGCTCCCTAATACTGGTAAATTACGTACTGAAAGACCTGAACTTATCTAGCGTTACCGGTTGTTTAATTAAGGTTAGTGATCAGTTAATTAGGTGTAGCGCTTACACACCTACCTCAGATAGGGTTGCGGTGATGGTGCCTCCGGAAACCTACGCGATAGCTTACGAGAAGGGATTAAGTAGCTTCGATGTCTTACTTAATTTGACTCTGGATAAGGGTTTCCTCATAGGTAGTTACCCGGTCTACATCTCCTGGAGTAAACTTTCTGTATCAGTTAATGGGAGTTCCTTAATATTAAGTAATCCTAATTACGTACCGATAAACATCACGTACGTTAGAGTCACCTACATAAGCTATGACGAGAAGTTAGGGATTTACGAAGTAAGCCGAGTAGAGGAGTTGCAAGGCTTCACAGTAGGTCCTAAGAGTACTTACGTGTTATCCGTGGAGAGCGGGGGGCATCATGCTTACGTGATGATTAAGTATTCGTTCATGGGCGGTGAAGTTATTGAGCAAAAAAGAATTGATTTTGGTTAGGAGGTTACGTAAGCTCACTATCCTGGCATCCGCTTACTCAGTCTTCCTAGGTGTTTTCATGATTTACTTGGTAGCAACTCCTGTTTACTTAGTGGAGGGGGTGGTTAGAGGGTATGTTGCGTTAACGCGTTACGAGCTACTCTTCTACGATACTCCACTAAGGTGCGACACCTTCACCAGCGTGAGTCTATTAACTATACCCGTACTCATACTAAGCGTGTTCTTAATATTTACTGGGGCGTTAACGCTTTATTTGTTCTTCAATAACAGGGACTTTCATACGGGTATCAGGCTAATATTTGGGGGAGCGCTCTCCTCGCAAGCTTTCCTAGGGTATATCTTCGCTCTCGTAAAAGTGGTGTCGACTGCTATAGCCTCACTCAACATAAACTTAAACCAGGTGACCTCGGCGGGAATCCTCTACCTAGGCATATCCAGGGTTTCCCTGACGTATCCTGCAGGCTACTTATTATCCCCTCTAACACTACTTCCAGCGATTCTGACGTACGTGTTCCTAGCGTCAGCCACCTACCTACACGAGACGTTAATAGAGGAGCTTAAAACTAGCTAGTTATCCATCCCCCACACACCGCTAAGCTTTTTAGTTTAACTACTAGACTTAATTGGTGGTGTTAACTGGCTTCCCTGGAGGAAGGGGTGTTCCCGTCGCTTATCGGTTTACTAAACGCTTTCTTAGTCCTTGGCATAGTGGTCGTCATAATCTATCTTTATAAGTGGTTAGTGGTGGAGAAGAGGCTTAAGACCTCCGCACCCGCCCAAACCCCTGAGGCTGGGGGAGAGCTAGCCACCGCGGAGAAACAGGGGAGGGAAGTATTAACTACTCAGGAAGTTGCGGCCGCGGTTGCCGCGGTAAAACACCACGTTAAGTCCGCGCTAGGACGTATTACGGGGTCTTACGAACCTTCAAGACCTGCATCATACTGGGTCTTGAGCTGGTTGAGCGAGGTAACGCAAACACTTGATTACAACCCCTACCTACGCGTGAGGACCGGCGAATAAGGATCTCCAGTAATCACCCTAAGATCTTCAAGAGTTTCTCCACCACCTCGGCGGCGTTCCTGCCTAGTATTCTTATCATGGCTTCCTTACCCACGTCCCCCGTGTCGTATATGATGTCCGGGATTCTCCCGCCGCAATCCTTAAGCGCTTCCCCCACGATCCACTTAAGAGAACTTCCCTCAACCTTCTTAGATTCCTCAGGTTCTTTAGTTCTATCAACACCTACAACTAAGTAACCTAGCTCAACCGCTTTCCTCAAGTATTTCTCGTCATACCTGATATTGATCGCTGACCTAACCTCGGGGTCCCTCCTCAAGAACTCGAGGACTAGTCTGGCGAGATGGGATGACGCGCCGAACCTGACCGGGCCTACCGCCTTAACGCCGTCCCCGTACCTCACAATCCTGCCCATGATCCCTGCGACATCTTCAACGCTCCTCACGTAGTGTGCCGGTATACTCTCCACCAGGTTCATCCCTACCTCAGGGATTGCCTCACGAACCTTCCCGGAATTCCTGAGTAATTCCTCCAGAGCTTTCTCAACGCTTACTAGGGTTAGGTATTTGTGCGCGGGTATCTCAACCCAAGCTACGGGGTTGACGGGGCAGTGACCCCTACCCACCCCCACCCCGAACTCTATAGCTTTAGTCACGAATTCCTTGGCTTTAGCCACTGCCTCAAGCACGTTCAAGCCCTTAGCTAGGTACGCGGCTATAGCCGCTGAGAAGACGCAGCCCGTTCCGTGAGTGCACGCGTCGCTAATCCTCGGACTGCTTAGTACGTGGTACCCACCCCTCCAGTAGAGAACGTCGGTTGCCTCACCACCCCCCAAGTGCCCTCCCTTAACCACCACCGCCTCACAAGAATACTCCTCAGCTATCTTCCTCGCCGCTAGCTTAGAGTCTTCTAAAGACCCTATCTTAATCCCTGAGAGGACCTCTGCCTCAGCCTTATTCGGCGTTACTACCTTGGCCTGAGGTAGTAACTCCTTCTTCAACGTCTCGACAGCCTCTTCCCTAAGTAGCCTAGCACCGCTCTTAGCTATCATTACTGGATCAACGACTAGCGGGAAGGAAAACTCCTTGACAGCCCTCGCAACGGAACGTATTATGTCGCTATTGCTTAGCATGCCGGTCTTCCCCGCGTCAATACCTATGTCCTCAGCCACTACCCTGACCTGCTCGTAGACCACGTCCGGCGGTATGTCGTGTATTGCGGTAACTTCACGTGTGTTCTGAGCCGTCACGCTCGTGATAGCTACGGTCCCGTGAACCCCTAGAGCTGCGAAAGTCTTCAAATCTGCTTGAATCCCTGCACCACCACCTGAGTCACTGCCGGCTATCGTGATAGCCACCCTCCACAAGCGAGCGCTCATACTCTCACCACACTCAATTATCACTAAAGAATAAAAACCTTGATAATTAGGTTTTATTGGTGGGGTTAGATGGAGCCCCTCGAATCAAGGATTTCTAAAGCTATATGGAGGTCCACGGCCGAGGACTGGCTAAAACTAATTAACGCAGATGTCGTGGTGGTTGGTGCGGGTCCCTCAGGTCTTACGGCAGCTAAGTACTTAGCGAGCTCAGGTCTTAAGACGGTGGTTTTGGAGAGGAGGCTGAGCTTCGGGGGCGGTATAGGGGGTGGTGGCATGCTACTACACAAGATAGTGGTTGACGCGAGAGCTCTCCCAATACTCAACGAATTCAGGGTTAAGTACGAGTACGTGAGTGAGTACGACCTATACGTGCTGGACTCCTCCGAGCTCATGGCTAAGCTAGCGGCCGGGGCGATAGACTCCGGTGCTAAGATAATTCACGGCATCACTGTCGAGGACTTGATAGTGCGTGAAGACCCTTTCAGAGTTGTCGGCGTTGTCGTGCAGTGGAGTGCAGTGCCCTTAGCAGGACTCCACGTCGACCCCTTATTCATCTACTCTAGAGCGGTGGTGGACGCTACAGGACATGACGCGGAAGTCTTGAAGATACTTGAGAGGAAGAACCCGTCCGCAGGCGTTAGATTACTGGGTGAGAGATCAGCTTACTCGGAATTGGGTGAGGCAAGAGTTGTTGAGATGACCGGTAAGGTAGTTGAGGGGCTTTACGTTGCTGGGATGGCTGTAGCCGCGTTAAAGCATATTCATAGGATGGGGCCCATATTCAGTAGCATGCTGCTTTCAGGTAAGAAGGTAGCTGAGGAAATAGTGAGGGAGGTTAGGTGAGGTCTCAGCCATGGACAAACCTTCAAAAACCTTGTGGGAGGAAGTGAGCAAGGTTTTCAACGCGATAATCAAGCACCCTTTCATAGAGGAGTTGAGTAAGGGCACGCTAGATGAGGGAGTGTTCAAGTATTACGTGATTCAAGACGCGCTATACTTAGACGAGTACTCACGCGTGCTAGCAACACTTGCTGGGAAAGCGCCTAGGGAGGAGTGGGTTAAGGTATTCGCTGAGGACTCGATAGCGATACTGGAGTTTGAGAAAGCGTTGCACAACGAATACTTCCGCGCCTGGAACCTCACGCCCGAAGACCTTAAGAAAACACTCCCAACACCTACCAACATGGGGTACGTAAACCATCTATGGAGGACGGTGCTACTGAGCGAGTTCCTCGTCGGCGTAGCAGCGGTAACCCCCTGCTACTGGATATATCTTGAGGTCGGGCGCTACCTAGAGGGCGTGGGGTCGCCGCACCCACTCTACAGTAAGTGGATCTCGCTCTATTCCTCTAAAGAGTATGCTAAGTACGTTGAGAGGGTTTTAGAAATACTGGACGAGGTCTTAAGTCACGCGAGCGCGGATCTCTGGTCTAGAGCTTCAAGAGCTTTCAAAATAAGCTCAATCTACGAATACATGTTTTGGGACTCAGCATATAGGAGGGAGCACTTCATTTTCAGGTATGACTAAACACCGAGTTCTCCCCGCGTTCCAGGGCGTTGCCGACGATATCCTTAAGTGTGTTAGGGGTCGATACTTAATAAAGAAGCCTGCCGAGAATATATTCGGTGTAATAGAATTGAGGGGTTTCTCCCTCGCATGCTTAGTTGCAGCGTGTCTCGTGTTAATGGTTGTCTTGCCCGGTATTGGCGTAGCTAGTGATGCGAGCGGGGATCAAAACACTTTCTCTGACTTGATCTCAGAACTCATGTCGAACCCGAAGTTCTACGCCTCAACACTCATCCAGTTCTTGATGGGGTTCTTGCTCGGTTACTTCTCCTTCAAGATAATAAAGTACGTGATAGCGTTACTCATCACGTTGGTTGTAGGGTCCTTCCTCTCGGTATGGAGTCTTGGAGACTCACTCAACACGTTGCTAAGCAAGCTTTTCCCCCCGAGATAATTAACGCAATGCCGTCGTGAAACTGTTTTGGTTTTCATGTAGGTTTGTTAGGGTTGGTGTTATTCTTTTGCTATGATTATTACGTGTACTTTCTCTGCTAGCGGGTAGAGTACTACAGCGTTCTTCCTAAACTTTATCACGGAACACTCAGCATATATTTGTCACCAACACTGAATACCGACAAAACACTTATAAGCATTAAAGCAAGTGTATATGTTGGTGAGCTACTCTATGAGGGGTGAAGAGCTCGTTGTTAATGAGGCTTTGAAGGTTAGGGCTCTCCCTGAGGGTAGCTATGACGAGCTCCTAGAATTTCTGAGGCTATACCGTGATGCTGTGCAGTTGGTGGTTGACAAGATTTGGGGTATCGATGAAAAACTCTCTTGGAAGAAGTTACACAGACTATTCTACAACGACTTAGTCTCAATGAGTTTTAGAGCACACCACGCTAAAGAGATATACATAAACGCCAAGAGTTTAATGAATTCAGCTAAGAGTAACGGCGGTAGGAAGCCAGTACTCAGAAAACTAAGTGCTAGGATAGACAAGTACGACTATAAACTAGACTTAAACAACATGACACTAACACTAAAACTACACAACGGCTATGAAGCTAGGTTAAAACTGGTAGCGCCTAGAGAGAGGGTCGAGAAGTTTAGGAGTTGGAGTAATTACGAGTTAGTTGTGAAGTATGATGGTAAGAGCTTCTGGGTATCAATATATTTCAAGAGAGCCGTTAGACCGCTGGAGCCTAGAACGGTAATGGCTATAGACTTAAACTTCGATAACGTGACGCTAACAGTATTCACTCTCGATGGCAAGTTAATCAGGTTGAAGAAGCTTAAAACACCTCACAAAAAGATACTAACCCACAAAATATGGATCGAGAGAATTCAGAGAAAGTATCCGAAGTCATGGAGATTCATTAAAGGTGTTAGGAAAGCTATTGAGAAGCATGGAGAGAGAATAAAGAATATCTCATGGGATTACGCACACAAAACAGGAAACACGATAGCTAAACTAGCGTTCAAACATCGCTCAATAATAATCCTCGAAAACCTAGAAAAACTAAGGGAGAACAATAAAAAGAGCAGAGAGTTCAATAAGAGGCTGGGGCTGTGGTTCTACCGTAGGATACAGTTCTGCATTGAGTACGAGGCTGGGGAGAGAAACCTACGAGTTGCTAAAATAGATCCTAGGGGAACATCATCGAAATGCCCTAGGTGCGGTGGAAAACTAGTTGAGGATGGGTATAGGGTGCTGGGTTGTAAGAGGTGCGGTTTCATAGGAGATAGAGACGTTACCGCAACAATAAACATATACAAGAAATACATATCTAAGCACTCAAGATGTGGGGTCTCCGGGATGGCCCCGAACGCCCCCAAGCCCTATGAAGCCCCGAGCGGAATGCAGGGGAACAAAAATGAGGCAATGACCACAGAGAGCTGAACCCCCTACATAACCACAGCTCTTCAAGTACTGGGAGTAGTGATGGTGGGCCCTATCGCCACGGGCTTCATAATAGGGGCGATCATAGGGTTTTTGAGAAGGTAACTCAATCCGTGAGTTAAGCACGTCTTTTTCCTCGTCAAATGCTGTTGTTCAAGCACTCACTCTTCTGTCTCCAAGACCTCATTCAATACGGTGTCAGCACTCGGTATCTCTATGGGTATCTTGCCAGCGTATTTTCGGAGTTCTACCTTATTCAGGACCGGGTTTACCTTATACTCTCTCACACCATCTAATACCACGTCTCTCGGTATGCCTACCTGCAGAGAGTACCAATCAACCCATCTCTCAGGCGCTTTCCTGTACTCCTCTAAAGACTCTCTGTAAACCTTGCTCAGCACGCGACGCGTTTCTTCAGGCACTGCTGTGGAGGCGGCTAATGTACAGCAATACATTACCTCAAGATCCTCGCTCCTCAAGACCTCCCTGTACCCAGCCCTCTCCAACCTCCTATATATCGGGTGCCAGACAACAGCGTACTTAACGGCTTCAGCGGAGATCGCTTTAAGAATTTCTTCAGGGCTCCTGAAATACCTTGTTAAGGTATCCGCGGGTATTATCCCCTCCCTCATAGATAGGGACCTCACCAAGTCCATCGTGGATAACTCGCTTGAGTATGTTGTGTGAGCACTAGCCGAATCCTTCACTAACACCTTAGAGCCACCGTAGGCACCCCCTCCAATAATCCTGAAATTCTTGAACGCTGAGTAGAAATGTAGTTGCGTTATCGTGGGCGTCAGAGCTAGCTCAAGATCCCCTAACACCAACGCCTTAGTAGCTTGTATGGAGCTAGTGAAAACCACTGTCTTAATAATCGCGTTGAGTTCTTCCTTAACCTTCTTAGCGAAGATCGTTAGGAACGGGTACTCACTAGACCACACAAGACCTACGCGAAAAACCCTCAACCTACTGGGGGGCTCCCCCCTAAAATCAAGTAACTTGATCAGGTATTGATTACCTACCTTAACCCTAGATATCAAGCCCTCACGCTCAAACTCGCCGAGGATCTCCGATACCCTGCTTCTAGAAATCTTTAAAGACTTGTGTATGTAGCTTTGAGGCACTAACTCACCAGCACCCATCCTCAGAGCTTCTAACACCTTTTCCCGAACTATGGATTTAGGAGGCATCTTCCCCAATAAGCACTGGGAGTTAAAGCTTATATTTTGTTATCGAACAATTGTTCGGGGAAACAGATGAGACCTCGTAGGTTGAGAACCCCCTACACGATATTAAGTATCGTTGTGATAGCGCTCTTCTACGTAGTGCCGTACGTCACGCTCAAAGAATCTCGAGGGCTTGAATTAACCCTCTTTTGGTCCCTCACCACCTTGATCTGGTTAACGATAACTAACCTGCTTTTAGTGAGGGACCTCATATGAGTGACTTACTACTCGCATTCTCCTTGATGTTGGTAGCGTACGTCTCGCTAGGTTCCTTAATAGCTTACTTATCGAGACGTTACGGTGTTAAGTCTAGTAAGGACTACTTCGTCTCCGGTTATAGGCTGGGTTGGTTCCTGGCTTCCATGACTTACGCAGCGACGACATACAGCGCGTTCATGATGGTAGGCCTCGTCGGACTCACGTACTTTAGCGGGGTCGGTGCTCTAGGCTTTGAACTAGCTTACCTGTTGGTGACCGTGGTAATACTGGCTGTTCTAGGACCTACTGTGTGGGCCATGGCTAGGGAGAGGGGATGGGTCAGCCCGTCCGAGATGCTCTCAGACCTCTACGGGTCTAGAGCGATAGGGTATGTCGTGGTAGGTATATACCTAGTCGCTATGATACCCTACGTCACGGCGCAGATGGTCGGTGTTGCCGCGATTTTCGAGAGTCTCGGGGCAGGGTATGAGGCAGGCATCGTAGTAATGAGCGCTCTCACGTTGGTGTGGACTGTTTTAGCTGGTATGTGGAGCGTCGCTACCACGGACGCTTACCAAGGTATTTGGATGCTGTCCGCCGCGGCAGCCCTGATATTCTCGCTACTATACAACGTGGTGCCGTCATCAGGTACTACGGTGAATCAAGTCATGAGCGTGTTAAGCGAGAAAGGCTTCCTAAGCATAACTAGTTTCTGGGCCCTACCAACCTTCCTAGCTTACACGATACCGTGGGTATTCTTCGCGGCCACGAACCCTCAAGTGGTTGTGAGGTTGTACGTCCATAAAGACATGGGGTCTTATAAGAAGTCCGTCGCGCTATTCTCTGCATACGGCTTCATATACACGATCGCAGTCGTCTGCGTTGGACTCTTAGCAAGGGGTCTCACAGAGTTAGGTCTTTTCGGGTTAGTCAGTAAGCAAGACTCGGTGACTCCAACACTAATATGTAGGCTTCACCCAGTGCTGGCTTCCTTCATATACGTGTCGATACTGGCCGCGGCCGTCAGCACGGCCGACTCAATAATACTCACGGTGGCTTCCTCCTTCGTCAGAGACCTAATAGAGAAGCGCGGCGTGAGCGGCGTAAGCGTCTTCAAGCTATCTAACACCGTAGTAGCGTTGCTAACGATCGCCTCAGCCTACCTAGCCTATCTGAGGCTAGGGTTCGTCGTAGACCTCTCAGTACTCACCTCCGTCCTGCTACTCCCGCTAGCTCCAGTAACCATAGCTGCTTGGTTAGCGCCTCATGAAAGTAGGGGGAGAGTTCAGAGGGGGGCTGCGTTACTCTCACTACTGGTAGGGGCTTCCACAGCTTTCGGCTTCGCACTAACTTTAGGACCTAGGAGAACCTTCCTAACCTCGTATTACGGGTTACCGGTCTCCGCACTAATACTCATAATAACTTCGATCACCACGTTAGCGGGTTACGTGATCCCTAAGCTGGTGAGACCTAAGACCTAAACGAATTGATTCTCATGAAGTCACGCGCTTCACGACATACAATACGAGAGCGGCAATACCGACTATCACTAAGCCTAACCCGATTAAGCTAAGTGAGGCATTATTGTTTGGTTGAGGGGTCTGGGAGGTCTGTGTTTGAACGGCTTTCTCCAGGTCTGAGAGGAGTTTCGCGAGCGACTCATTAGGTAACACGACATTATGCTTGTTGCTCCCGAGATAGATCGGGATCTCGCCCGTAACGTCACTCGATACTAGCTGGTTCCAGAACCCAACATCCGTTACCTCCCCTATAACCACCGCGATAGGGGCCCCGTCCCTGAGTACTAGTGTTTGCGGGACCGCGTATGCGTAACCTTGACTTAAGCCGTGATTGATCTCCACAGTATATAACTCGTAAAAAAGTCTTGAGCCGTCAGAGTCCTCAACCCAGAAAAAGCAATACCTACCTTGGTAGTTTTTGCTGAAGAAGTCGTGCAGGTTCTTGCAGTGGGGGCATGTCTTAGAACCGAACGTGATGAAATTATAGTTCGTTAAGCTGCTTCCCGCAACTATTAACGCGTTAACCGCAATGCCGCATATTAGGATGGTCGCCAACAGTAGTGTGAGATTCCTTCCCGGGGTCGTCTTGTCGTGCAGTGATCACTCACCGAAGTTATTGGGTTTTCGAGGTATTTATTCTTGGATTACGTCCCGTACTCCCACGACGTTAAGTACCTTATCTGCTCCTCCGTTAGCTTATCTATTTCTATATTCATTGACTCTAGCTTAATCTCAGCTATCCTCTCGTCTATGCTTCTCGGCAACACGTGAACGCGTTTCTCAAGCTTCTCCTTGTTTAGGACTATGTACTTGGTTGCTAGTGCTTGATTAGCGAAGCTCATGTCCATTACCTCGCTGGGGTGTCCCTCAGCAGCTACTAGGTTGACTAGCCTGCCCTCACCTATTAGGTAGAGCTTCCTGCCGTCGGGGAGTGAGTACTCTTCTAGATTGGGTCTCACAACCCTCTTACCTACCGAAATCCTCTCCAGGTCTTCAACGCTTACCTCCACGTTGAAGTGTCCTGCGTTACACAGTATTGCCCCGTCCTTCATCACCTTGAAGTGCTCCTCCCTAATCACCCCCTTATTCCCGGTAGCGGTGACGAAGATATCCCCTATCAAGCTAGCCTTACTCATAGGCATTACCTCGAAACCGTCCATAACGGCTTCTAAAGCTCTCACAGGATCTACCTCAGTCACAACCACCCTAGCGCCCATGCCACGCGCTCTCATAGCTATTCCCTTACCTACCCACCCGTACCCGGCCACCACGAAGATCTTGCCTGCTAGGAGAACGTTCGTAGCCCTAAGTATCCCGTCAATCGCTGACTGCCCCGTACCGTACCTATTATCAAACATGAACTTAGTTAACGAGTCGTTAACAGCTATCACAGGGTATAGGAGTCTCCCACTCCTCTCAAGAGATCTCAACCTATTAACTCCTGTGGTAGTCTCTTCAGTCCCTCCCCAAACCCTGGAGCCTACGTCTCTGCGCTCGCTGTGTAAGTACGCGTGCAGGTCCGCACCGTCATCTATGACTACGTTAGGTTCCGAGGAAGCCACCCTAGATATACACTCGTAGTACTCCGCTGGCGTCTGCCCCCTCCAAGCGAACACGTGCACACCCTCAGACGCTAGGGCGGCGGCCACGGCGTCCTGAGTGGAGAGGGGGTTACTCCCCGCTAACCAAACCTCAGCACCGCCGCTAATCAGAACCCTCACTAAGACTGCGGTAGCTTTAGTCACGTGGAGAACGGCGGCAACCCTAATACCGCTTAAGGGTTTCTCCCTCATAAACTCGTTCTTAAGCCTCATTAAGACGGGCATGTGCCTCTCAGCCCACTCAATAATCTTAAACCCGGCCTCACTTAACCCTAAATCAGCAACCTTAAATGCCACCATAACTCGAGAGCCTCGTCATTTATGGTGTGAAACAAGCTTATAAGTTTTGCTTGAGGAAGAGGAAAGCATCGATTCGTGATTCCCTAGCACTGATTAATAACTAAGCTAGAAATAGTTTTAACCAGTGTTAAGAGTGATTAAGTGGTGATGAGAACCTCCGACACGGACGTCTGTGAGGAAGCCCTGCGAAGCTGAGTCTCTTCAGACTTTATTTAAACGTTCTCCACATCTTTATAGTGGTTGGGGTGGCGCGTCTAGGTTTGAGGAAGCGTTGGATCTACTTACTGGCTTTGGTGCTGGTTGCCGCGTTACCGGCAACCTATGCTTACTTGACGTATAGTTACGTTGCCGGGATAGATGATTACATATCTGATGAGTGTTGGTACGTGAGTTCCGCTAGGAATACCCTCATAAAATACTTAGGCTTAAGACCTGCCTCGACATCTGCTGACAAGATCGTTGTGACCGTGGAGTTGGCTAGGTCTTCCATAGAGAGTGAGTATTTGAAGACTGTTGCAAGCGTTAAAGAATACGTGGTGTTAAATCTTAGCGGGAGCTTGGTGAAGGACGAGTCATACTATAAGTTTAGGTCTGACGGGAAGTTTCTCCCGGCGATCTGCGCGGAGATTAACCCGGCAACCCTCAGCAACCTAAGCTCATACCCTGGTGTTAGGAGGGTTGTCGTAGGTTATTGCTACCCGAACGCTGAGGGTATTCTAGACTACATGAACTTCGAACACCCACCACTAGTCAAGTACCTTATAGCCTTCACGATGTTCTTCGTCGGGGACTCCCCCTCACTATGGAGGATACCGTCAGTGATTGCGGGCTCTTTGGTTTTGCTGGTTATATTCCTCGTATTCAGGGAGGTGATTAAGGAAGATGTCTGGCCTTTCCTGGGCTTCACAGCAGCCTTAATAACAGCTCTCGACAAGACTTTCAGGTCTTTAAGTATGGTGGCTATGCTGGATATCTTCGTGTCTCTATTCACTGTCTTAACCCTATACTTCACGCTGAGGGGTAGTCTAGGACTCACTGCTACCTCAATAGGGTTGGGCTTCGCGAGCAAGTTTAGCGGCGCTTTCCCCGCGATACCCGCGCTCCTGCATTGGGTTAGGAGAGACAAGCCAGCTAAAGTTCTCCTATTATTCATTTACTTGCCTATAGCTGTGCTGATCGTTTTAGGCATCCCGTACATCCTTAAAGACGGCTTCCTCCAGTGGTGGTCTTCCTCCGTTGAGGGAGCGTTCAGGTGGCACTTAAGCGTTAAGACTACTGAGGGACCCCCGCAAGCGATGCCGTGGGACTGGCTGATAGGTAGGAACCCCTTCCCACTACACTACGTGTGGGATCAGAGTAGGGGGGAGTTCGTGGCCGACTTAATAGCTTCAGGCAACCCCATCCTATACCTCCTCACAGCAACCCTCTCAATCTTGGTCATCCCGGTGATAAGGGAGTTGCCGGACAGAGGCGTTAGCTACTCCTTCACCTGGCTCACCTACCTAGCGTACGTGGCTTTATGGTTCCTGGGCGGTAAGACGCAGTACAGCTTCTACGCAGTGCAGGTAGTCCCCCTATTCTACATAACCCTAGTAATGCTGGTCTACTACCTAGTAACACCGCACACGAAAATACTTGAGGTTCTGAGGAAGTGGAAGGAAATAATAAACACTATCAGCATGTGGTTAGCCGGTGAAGTCTCCGTAAGCCTAAAGCTAGTCGTGAGCAGAAAGAGCTGACGTCCCTCCACAGCGGATAGCGAGGTTCTGCGTCCTCTAGGACTTTCCCTCATTGTTCAGAGCCCCTCACGAGTGCTGCATCACTTGCTCAGCCCCCGCCGCCAGCTCCGGGGAGGCGCGTTCATCACCCGCTAAACTTACCTCATACCCAAAACCGCTGAAACGCCATGAAAATAATCATAAGCTTTGAAGCACTTCCAATAAATAGGTGGGTGTTATCGTTGCTGGAGTGAGTCACGGATTTAATTTTTCCTTTCAGTAAGCTTTATCTGAGAGGTCGTGGTCACTTGCTTGATGAGGAGGAGTTGGGGGAGTGCGGTAAGATCGTTGAGGTTTTGGTTGTTAAAGCTTCGGATGTTGCTAAGTTGCTGAGTAAGCCTCCTGAGGGGGATGAGGTGTCGTTAAGGTTTGGCAAGATCTTTGAGGAGGAGTACGCTCTCGCTAACCACGTATATCGGTGGGCTTGGTACGCGCAAATATCTAAATGGTTTATTAGGAAGGTCGCGGCTAGGTTGAGGGCTGAGGGTATCTACAAGCGGGACTTAATCCTTAAAGCTTACAGAGCTTACGCCGCACTCCTTAAAGCCGGTGTGGTCGGTGAGAAGCCGAGGACTAGGTTTAAGGAACTCACTAACTCTTTATTCGTAGCTGCTCAGCCAGACCTCTACGACGAGACTACAGACACTTACTACGAGTTCAAGCTTTACCCAATAAACGAGTACGCTAGGAAGCAAGCCGAGGTATTCGCTTGGGTTTTGGGGAAGCCCGTAGTGCTCGTAGGACTTAGGGAAGACCCAAGAGGTTACGTGAGTGCTGAGAAGGAGGTCATCAACCCCCCTAAAGACCTGGAGGTAGACGTTAATGAGTTGCGGAAGGTTGCGGTAGCAGAAGATTTTTGCTCAGACCTCATGATACCCGTACATCAATACGATAAATACTTCGCGGAAGAATACTACGACATATACGAGGAGTGAGCGCCTTAAACGATGTCTTAGCGAGTTCTTGAGTGATCGCTAGGTATTACGTTACCCGCTAATAATACGTTGATTGAAAGAATAGAGATCCTCAAGTGTTTTATTGGTGTATGTAATTAAATCGCTTGCAGGGGTGGGGAGATTAATTTATGGGGGCTTACTTGACGGAATCTACGCTAAAGGATCTTGAGTCTTTCGAGGGTCTTGAGAGTAGCTTGGAGGATTCTGCGGTGGAGTACTTCACGCTCACGTTATCGACTTACTTGGTCGTGAAGCGTCTAGGTTACGAGGACTTAGCTCAGGAGATAATGCCTCTGGTTAAGTTGAGTGTCGGCGAGCTCGTAACTAAGTTAAGCACTAACAACTACGTTAACGGCTTAGCTAGTGAGTTGGGGGTGTGTGCGAGGAAGTTGTGGGAGGTAGAGTATAGTGATTCGGAGCTTGCCAATATACTTAGTGAGGCGGTTAGTCTGAGGAGGAAGGTTGATTTAGGTGTTGCTAGCGTGGGGGAGGCCCGCGAGCTGCTTCACAGATTCCTCAACTTGATAGGTGTGGACCCGCGGGAGACGAAGGTGGTTAGGTCCATACTCGAGGATCCTGAACCGTCGAAAGTTCTTCAATTAATAGCGACGGCGCTAGCCGTTTGTGTAGGTGGTTTAAGTGGGTCTTAACGCTTCCAAGCTAGACCCTCTATCGGAACGCCTCATAGACTTCCTGGCTAGGAAAGCGTCAAACAAGAGCATAAACGTCGATAAGTTAAGGGTGGTGACGGGCTCCTCAATAGCTAAGATATCTCTCGAAGTCATAGAATCCGTGGCTAAGGAGGTTTCCAGACTTGAGGGCGCGTCACTATACTGCAACATCTGCGGTAAAGGACCCTTCACTAAGAAAGGCATGTACCTACACCTAACGAGACTACACAAATACGAACTCAAAAGCATGCTGATTTACGAGCTCAGGGAGAAGATACTTAAGAGTAGTTACTGAATCACGCGAGCCAAATCCATAAAACAATTAAACGAACACCAGCTAAGACAGTAAACCACGAGCACCCACTTAAAACCTGGTTAAATCATAAACTGAGACAGTCTAAACGTACTCGTGGGAAACTCTTATTATACTTACTTGTAGTGCACGCGCCTCCTCTCCCAAGGTTCCACGTCTCCAGGAACTAGCTTGAAGAGGGGATGTGGTTCTATGTCTCTAAGCTCCTTTATCACACCATAGTGGGTTGGGGAACGCGTTCTTAACTTATTTAGTAAGTGTTGGTGCTCGTACCTCAGTTGACCCACCGTAACAGGGATTCTCTCTAGAGTTAGGTCGTACGCTCTTATCTTGCTTGAATTAAACGTGTACCCTCTTCTAATACCTTCTAGGTATACGTAGTATAGGTACGTCCCAATATATAGTGGAGGGTTCGTAGTCCGCTTAAATCTGATTAGCTGTGGGTGATTCACGTAACCCTTGGTAAGTCCTAACAAGACTTTCTGAGCTAGTAGGCCCTCCCTCCATAATGCGAGAAGTCCTTGAGTATCTAGGTATTTTGGGTGTATGGACCATAACCTCAACTTCCCGCACCTAGGTGGCCTCAGCTAGTAGTTTCTTCAACGCGTGCATGTCTATCAGCAACTCTATTATGTCTCTTAAGTGGGCTGAGATTCTTATAAGGTCCTCAGCGCTTATACCCAGCGTTGCTGAATCCCTACCTACCTCTGCTTCAAACCCCCTTAACTCGCTAATCAAGACACCGAACTTGCTTAAATCCTCAGTTTTTTGTTTGAGTAGCAGGTTCTTGGTTACTTCGTCATACTTACTACGTAATGACTTAATATACTTAAGTAGCGTTGCTGGGTCTGCGTGCCTTAACTCCTTGATATTCTTAGCTATCGTTGCTAAGTGGTCAGCTATTCTCTCAAGGAATCTGAATATCATGGCCCAGTAAGTCACCTCAGCAACGCTGCCTAGACCTACTGACGCGTAGTTAGTCATACCGAGTAAGACCTCGTTTAATTGTCTTAGCCCGTAGAGGTATAGCTTGTCGATGAGGCTATCTCTCTCGAGAACCTCGTCAACCCGGTTAAGATCCCCCGCGGATATCACGTGTTCTACGTCATCGAAAGACCTGATGGTGAGTCTAGTCAAGGTATTCAAGGCCTCCGCGAGGGATAGTGTTGACACGTCAGCTAAACACCTGAGAACCGCGTATCTCTCACTCTTCTCAATAACTTCTAAACCTATGGTTATCTCAGTAACTCTCTTGACGAGTGCTTCCAACTTGTCGGGTGAGCACCCACCGCACGCTATAGTGAGCTTCCTATACCCGACCACGTACGAAGCAATCAGCATAGCGACGCTTAACTCAAAATCATCGCTAACCTCTAACTCAGTCTCTAACTCAAATCTCTCACTACCCTTATCGCCTGAGTAGATCCTTAAGGTCAGGTCAGGCATTACCTCAATAACTACCTCCGAGCCGTGCTTCAACCCAGTATCCCTAACCCACTCCTTAGGTAGAGAGACGACGTAGGTAGACCCGCCGACTATCTGAACCCTCCTCCTATACCTCATTTAAACACCCCGACACATATCCCTATGTAAAATATATAAATGAAATATTGGTTTAAGCACTCAATATATTACGTGTTTTCCGTATCTATAGAATATAAAGAAAGCCGAAAAACAAGTCTCGGTGAGTAAAACGAGTAGGTTGGCTAAAGCCTTAAGCAAGACCTCAATAATAGTGATTGCGTCCCTGGTAGTGGTTGCAGTCGTCGCGGCAGTGGTCTACAACTTTATGAGCGCGCCTCAAACAACCCCTACAACCACACCAACTACGACGCCCACGACCACGCCAACACAGTCTCAAGTACTCATATCAGGAGCTGGTGCTACATTCCTAGCACCTCAGATGCTCGAGTGGGCTAGGACATTCACTGAGATCAAGGGTATTAGAGTGGAGTACCAGAGCGTGGGTAGTGGTGCGGGTAGAGACATGTTCTTCAACAAGGTAGTTCACTTCGCCGGCAGTGACCCGCCACTATCTAAGGAACTCTATAGTAGGTATAGAGGCGAGGTAATGCAGATCCCGGTCGTCGTAGGATCCGTAGCGATCATATATAACTTACCGAACCTACCGGAAGGAACTACGTTGTGCTTGAGTGGTGAGGTGATAGCCTTGATTTACAAGGGGGAGATCAGGTATTGGAATGATGAGAGGATCTTGGCCATAAACCCAGGACTTAAAGACGTCTTACCGAGCGAGGAGATCGTGGCGGTTCATAGGTCGGACTCCAGCGGGACCACCTCAGTATTCACGACATACCTTAATAAAGCCGCGCCGGACACGTGGACCAGCGACCTAGTAGGTCTGACAGTGAATTGGCCTGTTGATAGGGTTGGTAGGGGTGTCGGCGGTAAAGGGAATGAGGGAGTGACTCAGGTCGTGAAGACCACGCCGTATTCCATAGGTTATGTTGAGTTAAGCTACGCCATAACTCAAAGACTACCTACAGCAGCTATCAAGAATCTTGAAGGTGTTTGTGTTAAGCCTACGGAAGAAACCATTAAGAGCGCGCTCATCAACGCTGTCGGAGAGCTTCCTCAATCCCCTCTAGATGATTGGAGTGACGCTTTATACCGCATGATGAATACGAGAGGCAATAACTCATACCCGATAGTCTCGTTCTCCTACATATTCGTGTACAAGAAGTACGCGGACGCCCAGCTAGTTCAAGCGTTGAAGGAATTCATAAGATGGATCCTTACTGACGGTCAGAAACGCATGGTTCCCGGTTACCTACCACTACCCAGCGAGGTAGCTAGTATAGGCCTTAAAGCCGTTGAGTTGCTTGAGGTCGGCTAGTCAAGACTTTGGTGAGTATTCATGTTTTTCTCTAAATCAGATAAACTCCTTTTCTACTCAACCCTCCCCCTAATAGTGGGGGTTCTAGGGATTCTCTTAATCCTTTCCTACATGATCTTATCTCAATCCTGGCCGTCTTTCCAACGCTTCGGTTTCGCAGTCCTCACGACGAGTGCGTGGAGCCCTTCAGACGACCCGCAGAGGGAGTTCTACGGGCTTGCCGCACCGATAGCGAGCTCCTTATACGTTTCGATCCTGTCAGTCCTGGTTTCAGTACCTATCTCGATCTGCTTAACGCTTACCTTGATCGAGATACTGCCTAAGTATTTGGGGGCCCCGCTAAGGTACGTTACTGAGGTCATGGGCGGGTTGCCGACAGTGATTTACGGGTTGTGGGGTTCCACGACTTTAGCGCCCTTCTTAAGAGATCAGGTCATGAAACCCCTCCACGACTACCTAGGTTTCATCCCGTTATTTTCTTGTAGGCCCCTCACAGGGCACTCTATGCTAGCCGCCAGCATAACGTTGGCTGTTGCTACGACTCCTTACGTGACTGCATTACTCATAGAGGGCTACTACCTAATACCGAGTAAGTATAAGGAAGGGGCTTACAGCTTGGGAGCAACGGATTACGAGGCTTACAAGATAATGATGGGAATATTGAAACCGTACGTAATCGCAGCATCTCTTCTAGGCTTTAGCAGAGCTTTAAGCGAGACAACAATCGTTGCGTTGACAGTGGGTAACTCGATGAAGCTTAGCTTATGTCTTTTCGACCCAGCCTACACGATACCGTCACTCATAGCCAACCAGTTTGAGAGCGCCAGGCTCTACGAGTACGCTCTACCAACGTTGTTTGCCGGAGCTCTCATACTTCTGCTCATTAGCTTAGCGGCTAGCTACGCCGGGATTAGGCTAGTCTACGGGTGGAGGGAGAGGATACATGTATAGGTCAATGACTTCAAGGAGGGTCAGGAACTACGTCATGGTGATCGTCATGGTTGCTGTCTCCTTCCTCTACGTAACCCCCTTAATATCGATAATCTACACCGCCGTGGAGAGAGGTGGTGCGGTATTAGTGGAGGCTGGACTCAGATTCCTCGCCGATTTACCCCCAACCCCTCTCAGCACTAGCGTGGGGGGCATAGCTCCCGCATTAATCGGGTCTCTCTTAGCCTCGGCTCTAGCGATACTGATAACGATACCTATAGCCTTCCTGATGGCTTTCTACGTCACTGAATTTCCGAGGCATCCTCTCAGCAGGGTGTGCGAGGTGGTGGTGAGGGCTTTCTCCGGGGTGCCCTCAATAGTAGTTTCTATGTTCATATACTCCACGGTAGTCATGAGTATGGGGACGCAATCCCTCCTCGCCGGCTCCCTCGCACTCGCGATCGTGACCCTACCTTACACCTACGTCTACTTCACCTCGGCGTTCAGGTCGATACCGGAGAGCTTGAGGGAGGCTGCCATGTCTCTCGGCATGAGTAGGGTGGGGGCTTTGATTCATGTCTACGTAGGTGTTTTGAGGAGGAGCCTGCTCACGGGACTCCTAATGTCTTACGTGAGAGCTTTTGGGGACACAGCCCCCCTGCTATTCACGATGGGTTTCTTGATGAACGCTGTCTTCGCCGGGGTGCTGCAGCAGAGTAACGCCGTGCCTTTGATGATATTCGTGTATGCTTTATCACCCTACGAGAATTTCCACAGGGTTGCTTGGGGGGCTACCCTAGTCCTCCTAATAATATACCTAGCTTTGTTCACGGTGTCCAGAGTTCTTGTGAGAGGTGTTAAGTTATGAGTTTATACGCTGTTGAGGTGGAGGACCTCCACTTAAGGATTAAGGGTGTTGAGATACTGCGTGGTGTTACGTTGCGGGTGAGGCGTAACACCCTATTCGTTTTGATGGGTCCGAGCGGCTCGGGTAAGTCTACGTTTCTGAGAACTCTTAACAGGTTGATAGATTTCGTGGACGGTGTTGAGTTGAGTGGCTTGGTTAAGGTTTTAGGTCAGGATATCTATAGTGTTGACCCCTACGATCTCAGGAGGAGGGTCGTGTTAGTGTCTCAGGAGCCTAACCCGTTCCCTCACATGACTATATACGATAACGTGGCTTTACCGGCTAGGCTGAATAAGATTGTGAGGACCAAGCGTGAGTTAGACGACTTGGTTAGGTGGGCTTTAGAGAAGGTGATGCTCTGGGAGGAGGTTAAGGATAGGCTTAAGAGCTACCCACACGCACTGAGTGGTGGTCAGAGGCAGAGGCTATGCTTGGCTAGAGCTCTAGCAGCTAAGCCCGAGATACTACTACTTGACGAGCCCACAGCTAACATAGATCCCGTGAACACTATTAAAATAGAGGAGTCGTTAAAGAGTTTAAGGGATGAGGTCACGGTCATTATGGTCACGCACATGCCGCATCAAGCGGTTAGGGTAGCTGATCACGTGGCACTCCTCCACAGCGGGGTCATAGTTGAGGAGGGTCCTGCTATGGAGGTTTTCATGAGTCCTAAGAAGGAGGTAACTAACGAGTTCTTGAGGGGTGCTCTGTGATGAAGGGTGACAGAGCATCTAATCTGGCGAGTCTCGAGAAGAGAGCGAGGAGAGTGCATGAAGTAACTCTAGAGTTGCTTAGGAAGACTCATGAGCTGGTTTGTTCGGAGGATGTTGAGGAGCGTGAGAAACTGATTAAGGATGTGGAGGACGGGGTCGCGTTACTCGACGTCCTCAAGAGGGATGTTACGGAGGCTCTGCTAGCGTATGCGGTGAGGTACCAACCACTAGGTAATGACTTCAGAAGGGTTCACGCACTCCTGGACGTACTCTACGATATGTTCAGGATAGGTAGGTACTGTAGGGAGATAGCTCTCACAGATAAGTACGTTTCAAGACTTAGTGATGAGTCATTGAAAGACTTAAGAAAGCTCACGGAGCTCAGTATCAGAGCTTACGAGAAAGCCTTCGAGGCTTTCTTTGAGGGGTGTAGGGAGTGCGTGGACGTGGTTAAGGAGATAGACGAGAAGGTAGATAAGCTCTACGTAGACTTCCTCAAGGAAATAGGCAGTATGCGGGTAGTGGAGAGTAAGATCGTGGCTAAGACGCTGGCGCTACGACATATAGAGAGGATAGTAGATCACTCAGTGAGCATAGCGATGGGGTTCAGTTCCTATGTATGAACCTGACCTCCTCCCCGTTCTGAAGGGCGAGGGTTCCCTTGTGGCGGTTCATTGGTTTGGGGGGCTGCATCTCCCTCTTCCCGAGGGTTTAGCCCCGGGGCTTGGTCTCCAGATCATTACCCCTACCCCTAGCCAGCCAGAGCCCCCACTAACTGGCTCATCGAGACTCGGGGTTATGGAGCTCCAACCATCGTCGCCTCGGGAGCATAGACGTTTAGTCTAATGTGTCCAGCGTTTCCAACGTGCATCGCTAGAGAGTAGCCCCCGAGACTCACACACCACCAACATCATCATCAAGAATAACTAAATCGAGAAAATTTATAAGCTCTCCCACCCCCACCTTAAAAAGCGAGGCTTTCAGTTGTAACGTATAGCTTGATTAGTTTTCCATTGCTTCGTTTTCCGCTCCTCATCCGCTTCACGTACTCTTCTTAGTGAATGTGTCTAGGCTTACCCTCCTCCCAGTCTTGGTTTTGCTGTATGTTAGTAGCACTTCCCTCAACTTAGTGAGGTATTCCTTCCAGCTAATCTTTTCCTCTACTGCCCACTCAACTATTAGGTCTGAGTGTTTGCTGATTACGCTTAAGAACTCCCCCCACTCAATACCTAACTTCTTTAATTCTTTGCTCCAGGAACTCCATATGTATTGAGGTAACTTATTGTATACTAGCAATCCCTTACCCCTCCCCCTAGCACCGCTAGTGCCTGTTCCCAAGACCGTGTTAAGGTTTTTAATCATTTGTTTTAATTCTCTTGGTTCCTCAAGCTCTAATAAACTCAAGTCAATCCCCTAACTAAAGTATTGTGTTGAAGCATAAAAAGAGGGTCTACTCACAAAAACTCATGACTCTAGTTTATATCCTAAGAGCTTAGTTATTAAGACTGTGCACGCGTTATCTCCTGAAACGTTGATGGCAGTCCTTATAGCGTCTGCTATGGGGTCTATCACCAGCATTATGCCGACGCCCTCGAGAGGTAGGCCGACCACAGCTAGCACGTAAGCGAGCATTATGGTGCCGCCGCCAGGTATTGCCGCCGTGGCTATGGAGCCCACTGTAGCGGCTAGTATTATTAAGCCGTAATGGTAGGGTGTTAAAGGAATGTTGAATAATTGAGCGACGAATATAGCGCTCATAGCTTGATATATTGCTGTCCCGTCCATGTTGACCGTGGCTCCTATAGGTAGGGTTACCCCGAAAACCTCCTCGGGAATCCCCATCCTCCTAGCGGCCTCCATATTAGCCGGTAAGGTAGCGGCTGAAGACCTGGTCGTGAAAGCTATTAAGAACGGGTATATCTGAGCTTTGAAGTACTTGATCGGGGATAGACCACCTAACCACACGATGATGGAGTATACTAGGAAGAAGTGTAGTAGAGTGATTAAGTACTGCCCTCCCAGGAACTTAGCGTAAGCACCGAGTATTTGAGGGCCGTACTTAATCATTAACCAAGCAGCGTACATGAAAACAGCTACCGGCGCGTAATACATTATGATCCTAACGAAGCCTATCATAGTCTTAGAACCTAGGGAAAGAATGTTAGCTACCTTCCTCCCCTCATCACCTAAGAACACGACGGCAAGTCCTAGAATCATAGCGAAGATTATCATAGTCATAGCGCCGCCAACAACTAACAAGTTGCTGAAGTCTGGCTGGAAGAACGAGAGCAAGATATCGATCCCTGACGGAGGAGTCGGGGGTTGCTGCTTTGAGGTAAGGTTTAAGCCAACGCCGGGCGCTACGGCAGTAGCCGCTATGATACCCCATATAGTGGCTATTATCGTCGTAATAATGTATAGGAAGAGCATTAAAGCAAGTATCTTGCCAAGCCTCCTAGCGTCAGCTATAGAGGCTGTGGCAGCGGCTATAGTGAAGAATATGAGCGGCGGTATGACTATCCTGATCAACCTCACGAAGATATCGCCGAAAGCTTTAAACCAATCGCTCACAGCCCCCTTAACCCCGGGGGGAGCTGTACTTATTATCCAACCGATTATTATGCCTAGAACGAACCCTATCGCTATGTAGATTAAGAGCCTATAACCAGCTCCACCCCTAGATGACGTATTAGTCACCGTATATATTATTAATTGTAGTGTTTATATATTTTTCGAAAAACATTGTTATAATTTCATTGATTCCCTCCCTGGAAGCGCGGTCTAAGCTGCGGGAGCCTCGAGTGTAGGTCTCTTTTAAATGTTGCGATATAATTATCTTGGTGTGTTTAATGTCTGAGAACTTGAGGGTAGTTATTTATGGTGTGGGTCCTATAGGGTCTCTCATAGTTAAGCTCCTTAGTTCTAGGAAGGGTGTTGAGTTGGTTGGCGGGGTGGATGTGGATCCTTCCAAGGTCGGTGAGGACTTAGGAGTTGTGGCTGGGTTGGGTAGGGGTTTAGGTGTTAAGGTAGTTCATGACTCAAACTCATGGGGTTTCTTGAGGTCTGTTAAGCCTGACGTAGTGATTATCTCTACCGGTACCTACCTAGACCGCATATACCCTCAAATCGTTAGGGCGGTTTCCGCAGGCGCTAACGTGGTGTCAACCTCGGAGACCCTGGCTTATCCCTGGTATAGGTATCCTGAGCTGTCTTTAATGATTGATGAGTTAGCTAAGAAGAATAAAGTTAGGGTTATTGGTACGGGAGTTAACCCGGGGTTTGTGTTCGACGCGTTACCGGCTTTCCTGACGTCTGTTTCCGCCGAGGTACGCAGGATACACGTGGTCAGGTCTTTAGACGCTTCTAAGAGGAGGTACTCGTTCCAGAAAAAATACGGGTTATCCTTAACGCCGGAAGAGTTCGAGTCTAAGCTGCGTGCTGGCGAGATAAGTGCTCACGTAGGGTACGCGGAATCGATAATGCTTTTAGGATGCATCCTCGGCGTGAGCATAGAGAGGGTTGAGGAAGGGCAGGAACCCATAGTAGCTGAGGAATACTTGGAGACACAGTACTTCAAGATAGGTCCTGGCAGGGTCTCAGGCATTCACGGGTGGGGTGTCGGCTACGTCAACGGCGCGGAATTCGTTAGGTTAGACTTGCTGGCTTCCGTGGGTAGGGAAGACTACGACGAGGTGCTAATAGAGGGGAACCCCACCATGCGTTGGAGGTGTGAGACGGGGGTTCCAGGCGACATAGCTACTGCTTCAATGGTAGTCAACATCATACCGAGAGTCCTTCAAGCACCTCCAGGGCTCATAACGATGAAGGACGTGATAACGCCCTCAGCGTTTCTAGGTGATTACAGGTGGTTCGCTGGGAGGATCTGAGGGGATCGGCGAAGATCTACGAGGAAGCTAGGAAGTACCTCCCAGGAGGGGTCTCCTACTCTTTAAGGTATTTCGACCCACACCCGATATACATAGTTAGAGCGAAGGGGTCTAGAGTATGGGATGTTGACGGCAACGAATACGTTGATTACTGGATGGGTCACGGAGCCGTAGTCACGGGCTTCGGGTATGAGCCCGTGCTCGAAGCGGTTAGGGAGCAGCTAGCCTTAGGCACCCACTTCGGGTGGTGTAATGAGTGGGAGGTTAAGTGGGCTGAGGCAGTGACTCAGTGGTTCGGTCTAGACATGGCTAAACCAACCAACTCAGGTACTGAAGCCAACATGTACGCTATCAGGCTGGCCAGAGCTTACACTAAGAAAAAGAAGATAGGTAAGTTTATCGGTGGGTGGCACGGCGGTTACCCGGAGCTACACGTAGCCGTGAATTACCCGTACGATCACCCATCCTCACTCGATATGCAGTACGTGAAAGCCGATTACACGGTCCTGCTACCTTACAACGACTTAGACGGTGTGAGGGAGGCGGTGAAGAACGAGGATTTAGCGGCCGTCATCGTTGAACCAGTGGTCGGTGTGGCCGGGTGTATCCCGGCTCAGAGAGATTTCCTTAAAGGACTTAGGGAATTAGCTGACGAGAAAGGCTTTCTCCTAATATTCGACGAGGTTATAACGGGCTTCAGATTCTATAAGGGTGCTCAAAACTACTACGGCGTGAAGCCGGACATAGTAACGGCCGGGAAAGCTGTTGGCGGGCAGTATTTCGCTGGCGCGGGAGCTATAGTGGGTTCTTCAGAGTATCTAGAACTCATGAATCAGGTGGCGAGGCCTAGGTTTTGGGAGAGAGCGTTCCACGGAGGCACGTTCGTCGGCAACCCCCTAACTATGAGGGCTGGCTACACGCTAATCTCCGAACTCCTCAGTAAGGGGGAGTCGTTTTACGAGAAACTCTACGCGTTAGGGAATAGGTTAATTAAGGGCTTGGAAGACTCTGTAGGGAGAGCTAGCGCTCAGTGCCACATAACAGGTCTCGGGTCAATGATAGGGATACACTTCACTAAGGAAGCACCTAAAGACCCGCTAACTAGCGAGAAAACCAAGAATCTGAGAGCGTGCGAGCTCTTATTCAAACACATGGTGGGGAGGAACACCCTCTACCTATCACCAGCAAAACCCCACTTATTCCTCTCGATAGCTCACACGCCGGAGGAAATAGATAAGTTCGTTAACGACTTCGAGGAATTCCTGGTTAAGAACGCTGAGTTGCTTGCTGTGAGGTAGGGCCTCATTACGAAAACGATTCGCTCGATCATTCTTGTGAGATGGGGGTAATTATTTTACTTCTAGGTTTTAATATTTTTTGGTTGTTCCAAGGGTTTTTTGTGAGTTCTTGAGTAAACACAGTTAAGAAGCTGGCTGAAGGTTTTGTTGTCTTATGTGTGCTTACTAAAGCTTAATAGATCTTTGGTTTCGTTATCCTTGGAAGAAATAAGATGGAGGAATACCCGTTTACGATGGGAGAAGTAAAGAGTCTTGATGTAAGCCGTAGAGGGCTTCACGACCTCTTATTAAGGATGGGTGACACAGCTTTTCAGGGTAGGGCTTTAGGAGAGGCTTATCAAGCACTCATCGAAATGTTCAAAGACGGCGATGTCACGATATTCCTGGGTTTGGCAGGCTCTATGAGTACTGCAGGTATGTGGAGGGTTATTAAGTGGTTGGTTGAGAATAGGTATGTGGACGTAGTGGTATCTACGGGTGCTATAATAAGCGAGGATATTTTCGAGGCTATGGGCTTCAAGTACTTGAAGACATACCCCTGCGTTGACGATAACGAGCTACTTAAGTATAAGCTTGACAGGTTCTACGACACGGTAGCTAACGAGCTCGATTATAGGAAGATGGAGAGACTCATCATGGAGTTCGTTGAGAGCCTGCCTAACGGGTCCGTCTACTCTACGGCGGAGTTCCTATATCTGTTCGGGGAATTCCTCGATAAGCGTGGCATAGACTCGATAGTGGCGGCGGCTTACAGGTCCGGCGTGCCCGTCTTCTCCCCGGCACTGGTTGATAGTGGTTATGGCATGGCGACCCTGCTGCCGTACCGCAGGGGGCATAGGATAGTCTTGGATATGGTGAGGGATTTCTACCAGATAGTGGAGATCGGTAGGCGCTCAAGCAAGCTTGCGGCGATATATGTTGGGGGAGGTGTTCCCAAAGACTACGTTAACTTGGTGACGGTAGCTCAAACATTGATAGCTGAGGAAGAGGGTCAGCACGACTACTACAAGCCTTTAGAGTACGTGGTGCAGTTCACTACGGACGCCCCTCAATGGGGTGGCTTAAGCGGTGCTACTCTCGAGGAAGCTGTTAGTTGGGGTAAGGTCTCGCCGAAAGCTAAGAAGAGGGTGGTGTACGTGGACGCGACCATAGCGCTACCCATAATAACGCACGCTCTGGTGGACGGAGGTGTTAAGAGGTCGCGTAAGAGTGACCTCTCATGGCTATTCGAGGGCGTGAGGAGGTGATTCGAGTGAACGGGAGCGAGGACTTCGTGATCGGGAAGCACTACTACGCTAACCTCTACGACATAGACGTGAAAGCCGCTGCGAACGAGGAGGAACTCAGGAACGTTGTTGTTAGAGCTGCTAAAGAATCTAACATGAAGTTGGTGGAGGTTAAGTCTTGGAGCTTCGGCGGTAGGAAGGGCGGGGTCTCGGTCATAGCGTTGGTTGAGGAGTCACACATAGCTGTCCACACGTGGGTTGAGTATCGCTACGCTACCGTCGACGTGTACACGTGCGGCGAGCAGAGCGATCCCTTAAGAGGGATAGAACTCATAATAGCTTACTTGAAACCGAGGAAATACAGGCTAGCGTACGCTGACAGATCGCAGAGAACGGAGGAAACCTTAATAGTGCCAGCGTCTTAAGGTCATTAACTTAAGTCCCATACCCCTCACTAAACCCACTACCTCATCAGGGGAATCAACCGCTACAATCCCGTAAACGTGGATTTTATTCTTGCTCAACACGTCCACAACGTTCCTTAACTTATCCAGCTCCTCAAGTATTACGTCAACTAATAAAGCGGTAGTCTTCTCTCTTAAGCAACTCTTAGGTAGAGCGACGAAGCGTGTTTCGTTATTGTCGTTATAGTAAGCGACGACATACCCTTTCCTATCGTGCGGGGGGTTCTCCGTGAACGGACAGACGAGACTGGGTAGCTCGGCAGCCACGTAACTACCTAAAACTATAGCGGCAGTTGATATAGGTACCACCAAGTCTACCTTAGCGCTACCTACGAAATCTTCCGTAACGTAAGAAAACAGTTTAAGAAAGCCAGGCTTGCTTAGAACGACAACCGGGTTTTCCTTGAATTCCTTCATAGAGTTCTCGATTAGCTTATCAATTAACCTTAACTCACTCACCTTACTGATTATCTTAGCTACAGTCCTCTCCTCAGGCACCGCAACTAAGTTCACGTACTTCCATATAGTCTGAGCAGGTAACTCAAGAATTTTCTCTATGTCTCTCAAGCTGTAGTAATGCCTCATTATATTCAGTATTTTAAAAACATACGCTTTGCCAGCATCCCTATGAACTCTCCTACCCCTACTTAAAGACCCACACACTTTACATCTAATTAGATTATCCCTGAAAAGGATAATAAGCCATTTCCCTCTATTCCCGCATTCCCCGCTAGCAGTATTTATTTGATAGTGTTTGCGGGTAATTGTATTCGCTTTAGCGGAGTTAGGCCTCGGTGCGGGATCACACCCCGATTGGAGGCCTCGCCTTTTAAGGTGGGGAGGTGTGTGGAAGGCTTATATGCTTGGTGTTGGGTGTGGGCGAGTCTAGCAGGCGATGAGCCCGCGCCTCCCCGAAGCTGGCGGCGGGGCCTGAGCAAATGATGCAGCGCTCGTGAGGAGCTCTGAACAATGATGGAAAGCCCCAGAGGGTGCAGAACACCCGCTCCTCATGGCGGGGAGCCGTCAGCTGAGTCTTTCTCTGCGTCATCCCCTTAATTGGAAGCCTCACTCTTAAGGGCGAGGGGGCGTCAGCGTAGAGTGAATTGTCCAAAATATCTAACTATCATCTGCTGGGGAACGGTTAGGAGTTGCTATAAAAATAGATATAAGCTTTGATTAATTTATTTTACTTGGCGTGGGTAGGGCTGGGAGGGTCGCCGCCTCCCCTAGCCGAAGGCGTGAAGCGGGGCCAGTAACTCTCCATGGCGTGGGAAGCCTCAGCGACCACCCTGAGGTTTGCGATGAAGCCCGCCCCGTGGGGTCGGCGGTGACGGAGCGTTCCCTGGAGGGGGAACGCCAACCGTCTTTGCAGGGGGAATCGGCCAGGCCCGGAAGGGAGCAACCTAACTCCTGACGCCGACGTTCACGGGTCACCGGGTGGAGGACGGCCTCAGGCGCTGGTTGCCGAGGTTTCCCACGTTGTGGAGGGGGCCACGCCTCCCGATCACGAGCTAGTCGCGTGATAAGTGATTTCCTGTATGCACGTAGCATCGGGTGTTTGGTTTGGAGTGTGCTCGTTTGCTGAGTTACCCGGCATTAAACGAGGACTTGATTAATAGGAGGCTTAATAAGTTGAGTTCTTTAGGGTTTAGGGGTTGCGTTGATTTAGGTGATTACGAGCTATGGGGGTTTAAGGTTTTAGGGAGGGGTCATTCGTCGGTTGTTTTAGCCGCTGAGTTCGCCGGGATAGGTCTTGCGGCGGTGAAGGTCTTGAGGACTGACTCGAAGAGTTCTTCACTGCTGCGTGAGTGTGATTTGATGAGGAAGGCCTTCCCGGTAGCTCCCATGACTTACTACTGCGACGATGAGTTTATCGTCATGGAGTTGGTTAGGGGTGTTAAGCTAGGGGATCTCGTACCTAGAGTAAGCTCGTGCAGAGACTTAATCACGTTATACCTCAAGATACTGGCGAGCGCGCGCTACCTAGACTTGAAAAACGTGACGCATAAGGAATTAAACGTGTTGAGGGAGCACGTGATAATAGATGTTGAGGGCAGGGTCAGGATAATCGACTTCGAGTCAGGTTTCGCGGGATTCACGTGCAATGTTTGCAGGGTTTTCTCAGCGTTGTTCGTGAGAGATCGTCGGATCGTGAAGTGCTGCGATATTGGAGAAACGCATAGGAATCTACTCTTTGAGTTGCTGAGTTCTTATAAGGAGAGTAACTCTGACCACGCTTTCGCGAACCTGGTTAAGACTATAATCGACTTATGCGGAGGTAGTTCGTGTGAATGCGTAGGTTAGTGCCTACAGCACCCCTCCCTATATACTCGTTTAATTCATCGACCCGCATCCTTCTTAAAGCATCCCTAAACCTTATTAACCCCATCAAATCCTCCTCTGTGAAGGGGCCTGACCTAACCAAGACTAGGTAACAGTCTCTTGATATGACTCCTCCTCCAATCCCCCTATACATTAACGTATTACTTAACGATCTCACATCATGAGGTGACGGAAGGCAGTTGTTTGGGTGGGTGTGTAAGCTGAAGAGCGTTCTACCCATGGGAACCGCGATCTTGTTTTCCTCACCCTCAATCAAGTACCCCTTCCCATTATTCAAGACCGCCAGCAAATACTCAACGCCTGTCTGGTTAGTGATGTAGGTGTATGAGGTTAGCAACCCTATGGATCTACTCAAGACTTCCTTAACTATCTTCTCGTTGAGTAGGGTGTAGGGGTCCTCCCCCACCGAACACGCGTCGTCGCCTTTCGCAGCTGTTTCTAGTTTCATAAAGGTTTATAAGGTTTGACATTATTACACATCTTGATGAGATTCCCTGTGAGGGGTGGAGAGCCTGCGGAGGCTCTCCCTGAGGGGGTGGCTATGGCATCCAAGATGTGGGGTCTTTGGGGTGGCCCCGAACGCCCCCAAGCCCGATGAAGCCCCGAGCGGGATGCAGGGGAACAAAGATGAGGCAATGACCACAGAGAGCTGAACCCCGTACTCGTAACTCGCTATCACCTCATTCTCCACCCCCTCCTCTAAACTCATTAACTCTTCAGGCTTCTCACTAATCTTCTCACAACAATACTCTACGGATGGAGCGGCGGGCTCGCCCCTAACCCTAACTTTCGGGTTCACGCACTCGAAATCCTCAATTAATTCGTAAAGAGCTCCTTCAACGTAGTAGAACGTGGCTATTAAGTGGGTCCACCCCTCATCGATTTCCACGAACTGCTTACTCAAGACATCACCTCAGTACCTAAAGAGATGCATTTGCTGGTTGACGTATGGGTCGTGCTTAGAGATCTTCTCAAACAGCTTATTAAAAGTTTTTTCCGCGAGGCTCAGGTCTTTAGATAGGTAGCCGTTGAGGACTAGGTTTGACGTGACTATGTCCGAGTACAACCCCCTATCTATCAACCCCTTATCTAGAGCTATTGAAGCTAGGTTGGTTAAGTCTAGCTCAGGTAGGTAGAGACCCTTGAGTAGTAGGATGTAGCTCCTGAGGAGGGATGTTAAGGCGTGCTTTAAGTCGCTAACCCCGCCGTCCTTCCTGTACTTGAGGTAGTGATCAACGGCTTCCTTAATTAAGCGCAACGCCTCAGAATAGCAGGACGTGGACAACGAGGGGCCCTCACTCGATGTTCGCGTGTCTAGACCTCAAGTCTTCCTCCGTCTTACCTAACCTAGCCATCAACTCAGCTATGACGGCGTCTAACATTACTAGAGCGGCGATCTCGAAGAGCGTTCCTAGAGGTGCTAGAGGTTCGTAAATCCCCATCAACTGCCTGACGTTGTAGTCGTCCTCACCGCTTATCTTCGTCCTCCCCGGAACCCTGACAACGATGTCTGAGAGCCTGCCAAGTGGTGAGTCCGGGTACGAGGTTATGCTAACTACGACAGCCCCTAAGTTCTTAGCTACCTCAGCCGCGGTAACGACGAGTTTGGTTCTCCCGGAACCGGAGATAGCTATCAACATATCCCCCGGATTCAACGGGGGGTTTATGGTCTCGCCGAACACGTAGACGTTGTAGCCTAGGTGCGATAACCTCATAGCGAAAGCCCTGCCGACGAGACCTGACCTCCCAGCACCTAAAACCAAGATCTTCCTAGAATCGTAGTAGATACTGACCAACCTATTAATGAATTTCTCAACCTCCTCTAAAGAAAGCTCGGTGAGCGAGTAATTCAGGAATTTCGAGATACTCACGAAAGCTTCCTTAAATACCTGCACCTACTCCCTTACAAATATCTTGATATCAAGGTATAAAAAGTTATTAATTCAGCTACGCGAATTATATCGTGATGATGAAGGAGGTGAACTCGGAGCAGGTGATGAGCGGCTAAAGAACTGACCAAACTCCTCCGAGAACTCGTGGAGGCCGTGACCCCGCAAGCATTAAGTAACGAACCTTCGTTGTCGGGGAGCACGCAAGATTCCCTCTTCTCTCAGTGGGCTTGAACCCCCTGCAAAACTTATATAGATGGGTAGAGTATTCGTGAATGGTGGCACGACGTTCTCTCCGCGGTGGTGTGGGGAGGCAGGGTTTGATTGATTCACGCGCGCGTGTTTGGCTTTCGTTGATGCGTCAGGTATCGGGTAGTGAGGGTAGGTGTCTTGACCGAGAGTTAGTCATCGTGTATTCTGAGACGCTAGATTTGGCCGGTATTGACGGCGTGTACGCTGGGTTGAGGGGTGAGTTATGCTTCAAGTCGTTGCTACCCCTAGCTCTTAAAGCTCTTGAGGGGGGTGCCGACATATACGAGGTATCGAGTCTTCTGAGCTGGAGAGACTTCGAGGAACTCGTCTCTGAGTACCTGAGGCTCTCAGGCTATGAAAGCATTCAAAACCTTAGGACTAAGCCGAGGAGGTACGAGTACGATATAGTGGCGGTAGACCCTGTCTCTAAGATAGGGTTAATCATTGACTGCAAGCACTGGTCACCCGGCTACAGTAAGAGAGGGAAGCTTAAGTACGTGGCTAGCGATCACGAGAGAAAATGCGTGTACTTGATTAAGCAGTGTCAGGTGCTGAAGAACGAGTACAGGATACTCACTAAAGCTAAGTGGTTCGTCCCGGTGATCGTCACGTTAACGGACGTGTTGAAGGGCTTTTTAGAGGGGGTTCTAGTAGTCCCTATAGGTACCTTCAGGGATTTCTTAATCAACCTAGGACTCTACGTAGACTTAATAAAAACGGGAGAGCGTTCCCCGAAGATATTGAATGAGTGCTTCTCCGAGAAACCCGCTCCCCAAGGCGGGGGCGGGTAGGAGGGTTTACTCGGGTACGTACGGAGCCTCACTCGTAGTCGTGGTATTCGTTGGGGTCGTTGTAGGTGTCGTACTAACGCTCGGGCTGGTTGTGTTGGTGGGTGTCGTAATGTTTGAGGGGGTTGTTGTAGGGCTTGTGGTCTTAGTAGTGGTTCTCGGCGCTTTCTCGACGTAGTACCCGTAAAAACCTAAAGCTAGTGAAACACCTATCAATATCGTGAAGACTAGTAAGCCTCCTATAACGTTTTGCTTAGCTACGCGAAAGTTTCCTGACCCCACGTCCCGACACCTAATTCATTAACGGAGTGACTCTTAAAAACTATATTTGCTTTTAAGTATTGTTATTAGGTCGTGGGCATGAATAGCTCGTACGCGTACCTGGTTGCGTTGCTCTTGATTGAGGCGTTGCTGTACGCCTTAGTTAAGGCGCGGAAGGGTTTGCGTGAGGGGTTAGTGAAGCGTAGGGTTGACGTAGGGTTCTTAACGATCTTGGTAGATGTTGGTACCGCGTCTAAGTTACGTAAGATAGCTTCCCCAAGCAGTAAGTCGCTGAGGAAGGCAGTCCTCGTGGCGGGAACCCTGAACATGGCTTTCATGATAATCTTCCTCTACTTGACACTGATTAACGCTGTTGAAGGGTTGTTTAGGGCCGTCTCAGTTGGTGAGACCCCCGTATCACCGTTCGTCCCGGTAATCCCGGGCGTCACCATAAGTCTGGATTTGATTATGCCTCTGGTCTTGTCGATAGGGGTTGCTATGGCTATTCACGAGTTCATGCATGCCGTGGTCGCTTTGATGGAGGGCGTGGGGATCGAGTCTTGGGGTATCGGGTTATTCGCTATCTTCCCTGTAGCGTACGTTAAGCTCTCCGAGAACTCGTTTAATGAAGCACCTAAGAAATCTAAGGTCTCGATACTTAGTGCGGGCATACTAGGTAACTCACTGATCGCTTTACTCGCGCTAGGAATCGTGAGCTTACTGACTACCCAGATAGTCTTGGCTCCGGTGATAGTGGATCTAGATAGGAGCAACCCTGAATTACCCGCGCTTAAAGCCAACATATCCACGCCCTCCATAATACTGGAGGTAAACGGCACGAAGATAAATAACCTGGAGGAGTTTAGGTCATTCCTAAGTAAATTAATTAATCAGAGCGCGGTCCTAATCTTGAAAACACGTAGGTGCGTTATTGATGGTTACAGGATAGTGGGGACGGGGCCCGTAGAAACATACGTGTTGCGTAAGCCGGCTGGATCTAAGCTAGGGGTATACTTGAGTGAGTTGGTAGCTCCGGAGACCCCGCCCTACACAGTCGAAGCGTTACTATACGTCAACTGGATCCTCATAGTTAATCTTTCCTTAGCGATAATCAACGCCGCGCCAATCTTCGTGAGTGATGGGGGGAGGATATTCACGGAAATCTTGAGTAAGTATAGTAGGAAGCTTAATTACTTGGTTCAAGGGATTACGTCAGCGACCCTAGCTATCTTGTTAGTGATAGGCCTCATCAACTACGTTTGAACCACGTCTAATTCAAGGATATTTAAACCTATCGCCGAACCCGACGTAGCTTCTCCCAGCTCTTTAGTTACGAAAGCTTCGCGCACCCCGGCCCTCTCAGTGTTTCCACGGATTTATACTTTTTAGGTAGGTGATCACTAGGTTAAAACTCGTGAGTGAATATATAAAAAGGTTTCCAGCAAATACTAAAGTTGGTGGTATAATGTCGTATTTAGAGTGGATGTTAAGGGTTTTAAAGAATTCTGTTGAGCTAGCTGGGTTGCCTCAGGAAGTCTACGATTACTTGAGCAAGCCTGATAGGGTGTTGATGGTTAAGATACCTGTTAGGATGGATGACGGGAGGTTAGTGATATTCGAGGGTTATAGGGTGCAGCACAACAACGCTCTAGGTCCTTACAAAGGCGGTATTAGGTACCACCCGGAGGTCACTCTAGACACCGACATCGCGCTAGCTCTCGGAATGACCTTGAAGAACTCTTTGGCTGGGATACCGTACGGCGGCGGGAAAGGAGCTGTTAAGTGCGACCCTAAGAAGATGAGTATGAGGGAGTTAGAGCAGCTGAGCAGGGGTTACGCTAGGGCTATAGCCCCCATAATAGGTCCTGAAATCGATATACCGGCACCAGACGTCAACACGAATCCTCAGATAATGGCTTGGATGGTTGACGAGTACAGCAAGCTGAAAGGCTATAACGTTCCAGGAGTCTTCACAGCCAAGCCACCGGAGCTTTGGGGTAATCCGGTAAGGATATACTCGACCGGGTTCGGCGTTGTAGTAGCTGCTAAGGCCGCTGCGGAGAGGTGGTTAGGAGGCTTTGAGGGTAAGGTCGTGTCGGTTCACGGGTTCGGTAACGTAGCTCAGTACGCGGCTTACTGGGCGAGCAAGTACGGTGCTAAGGTGGTTGCTGTAAGCGATACTTCAGGAACTGTGTACGACCCTAACGGCTTGGACGTCGAGCTAGCTATGAAGGTCAAGAACGAGACAGGCAAGGTAATCAATTACCCGAGAGGGGAGAAGATAAGCGATCCTGACGCATCCCTCTACGTAGACGCCGACATACTCATGCCCTCCGCTATCGAGAACGTGATAACTGAGGCAAACGCTAATAAAGTGAAAGCTAAGCTAATCGTTGAAGGAGCTAACGGACCCACAACACCTGAAGCGGAGAAGATCCTGTACAGCAGGAAAGACTTCATAGCGGCGGTGCCTGACATACTAGCTAACGCCGGCGGCGTCATAATGTCATACCTAGAATGGGTTGAGAACCTTCAGTGGTACTTCTGGGATGAGGAGGAGACTAGGAATAGGCTGGCTTCAATAATGGGGAAGAACTTTATGAGAGCTGCTGAGAGATGGGAGAGGCTGAGAGACGAGAGGAAGGATAGGTTAGTCACTATGCGTGACGCCGCCTTCGTCCTAGCTGTTGAGAGAGTCTACAAAGCGATGAAGTTGCGTGGCTGGCTATAAGCAAATTACCTAAACAATTGTTTTTCCGCTTAAACACATAAGCTAAACCTTATTACTCTAAAACCCAACTAATTCTCGGTGGTTTCGCGTGCTTAGCAAGCTCGCTAGGTTGATTACGGAGTATTGTACTAGCGTTAAGCCGGGGGATGAGGTGCTCGTAAACTCTACTTACGAGGCATACCCACTCATACGTGAGTTATGGAAGGAAGTGGTTAAGAGGGGTGGTTACCCCCGGTGGAACATTAACGACGAGGTATTGAACGAGATATTCTATAAGTACTCGACGGAGGACTTGCTGAGGTATTACTCAAGGATTGACGAGTACATCACTGAGAACGTGGACGTGAGGATCTCGATACTGTCTTCAACTCACTCTAAGTACTTAGTTAACGTAGATCCTGAGAGACTTAAGTTGAGGGCTCAAGCAACGCGTAAGCTAACCGAGATATTCATGAGGAGGGATTCCGAAGGCGTTCTGAGGTGGGTTGTCACCGCGTACCCTACTAGAGCTATGGCTCAGGAAGCGGGTATGTCCCCGCTTGAGTACGAGGACTTCGTTTTCAAGTCTTTGAAGCTTTACGAGGACGACCCGGTGAGTGCTTGGGTCGATCAAGCAAACACTCAGCAAAGGATTGCGGACGCGTTGAGCAAAGTTTCCGAGCTGAGGATAGTTAGCCAAGATACTGACATAACGCTCAGAGTTGATGGTAGGGTCTGGATAAACGATGACGGGAAGAATAACATGCCTGGCGGGGAGGTCTTCACAGGACCTCACGAGGACTCCGTCGAAGGCGTCGTGAGGTTTGATTTCCCGGCCGTGTGGAGGGGTGTTGAGGTAAGGAACGTGAAGCTGGTTTTCCGTAGGGGTGAGGTGGTGGAGGCTGAAGCAGAGCTTGGTAGCGATTTCCTCAAGAAAATGCTTGAGACTGATGACGGTGCTAGGAGGGTTGGTGAGGTAGCTTTCGGGCTTAACTACGACATAACGAGGTATACTAAGGAAATATTGTTTGACGAGAAGATAGGCGGGACTATCCACATAGCTTTAGGGGCTTCATACATTAAGACGGGGGGAGTCAATAAGTCCTCGATTCACTGGGACTTAATAAAGGATATGAAGAGGGGGAGGGTCTTCGCGGACGGCGAACTCATCTACGAGAACGGCAGGTTCTTAATGGAGGTACTTAAATGACTGTGAGAGTAGGCGTGGTTGACACCACTTTCGCAAGGGTTGATATGGGCTCCCTCGCCGAGAAGACGCTGAAGGATTTACTGCCGAACGTTGTTGTGGTGAGGTACACGGTGCCCGGAATTAAGGACATGCCAGTAGCCGCCAAGAAGCTGATTGAGGAGGAGAAGTGCGACGGGGTCATAACCTTAGGTTGGGTGGGTCCAACACTAACAGATAAACTCTCCTACGTGGTCTCTAGCCTAGCTCTTCAACTAGTTCAGTTAACGACTAACAAGCACGTCATAGACGTCACGGTGCATGAGGATGAGGCGGTGTCGCAGGAAGAGCTAGCTAAGATAGCTATTGATAGGACAGTTAAGCACTGCAGGAATTTGCTCACACTGATAACCTCGGGCGGGGAGGGGTTGAGGAGATACGCTGGGAAAGGCTTGAGACAGGGTAGAGAAGACGTAGGCCCTATCGAATAACTAGGTCATTACTCGCTTAAGGGAATACAGACGTTATTTATTTGTTGTAAGCGCGAATTATGCTTAGAACGGTGTTTAGGGTGTTTAGGAAGGGTATTGATTACTTGAAAGACCCTTACAAGACTGTTGTTAAGGAACTCCTCAAGGAATTACTCAAGTTTTTTGGCGGGAGACTAGTATCAGTGGTTGTCTTCGGCAGTGCTGCCCGCGGTACTGCCAGGAGAGATAGCGACTTAGACATCCTTATAATTATCGAGGACTTACCTAGGTCACGTCTCGAGAGACTAGCTCAGTACCTCAGAGCCGAGGAGAACATAGATCCACTACTTGATAAGTTGCTTACAGAGGGCTACGCCGTCTCAATCACGCCAATACTTAAGACTAGAGATGAAGCCAAGAAAATAAGCCCATTATATCTCGACATGACTGAGGACGCGGTCATAGTATACGATAAAGATTCTTTCTTCGAGAACATATTACTACGACTTAGAGAAGAGTTGAGTAAGCTAGGCTCTGAGAGAGTCTGGCTCGGCAAGAAGTGGTATTGGCTACTTAAGAAAGACTCCAAGGCTGGCGAGGTGATAAACATTGAATAACATCGAGTTAGCTAAGTCAAACCTTAAGCAAGCTGAGGAACGCTTAAAACACGCTAGAGAAGCCTTAGAATCAGGTAACTACCCGTATGTGGTTAGGCAGTCTCAAGAAGCAGTCGAGCTTTCTCTAAAAGGTGCTCTAAGGTTAGCTGGGATCGAGCCGCCTAAATGGCATGATGTGGGACCTTTATTAAGGAGGGAGAGAGCGAGATTTCCGCAATGGTTTCAGGAACTCGTGGATGATTTAGCTTCAATATCGCGTTCGTTAAGGAAGGAGAGAGAATTAGCGATGTATGGAGATGAGGAAATAGGTGTCCCTCCCGAGGAACTCTACACGAGAAAAGACGCTACACAAGCACTTGAAGACGCGTTAAGAGTTGTTGAAGTAGTTAAGCGTTTACTTAATGAAACATTCGCTAAGCAGACTTAGCTAAATTATCTTGTGTTGAACTTTATATTTTGGGTTGGTGTTATGAGGAGTAGTCACGTTGGTAGTTTTCCGCTTGAGCACGATCTTCGGAACGTTGAGAGAGTAGTGAAAGACTTAGCTATTTTGGGGGTTGACGTTCCTCCATATCCTCAGCTGAGGGGTTTCATTGATATTTACGTGAGTCCCTTGATTGAAGCAGGTGTGGTGAGGTATGCGGGAAATTTCCTGAGGATGGCTTCAGGCATGCTCGACAAGCGAATTATCGGAGGTCTCAGCGTTCCTGAGGCAGAATACACGGTACGTTTAGTCAGGGAGTCTAATTTAGTGTTTAGCGGGTTAAGAGCTCCTGTAACAGGGGTTTTCACTCTTGCTTCTAGACTCTACCTAAGTATGAAGTCCACAGATCTCGCCTCAACCCTCCTATCCAGTAAGGAGTTAGTTGAGGGTTTCCTCACTTACTATGTGGCCGGCTTCGTGAAGTACATGGCGTCTTTAGGGTTCACGGTCGTGTTCTTGGACGAGCCCTTCCTGGGACTCATGGTAGGCTCTAGGAGAAACCTCCTTAACTATAGTGATGACGAGATTGTAGGGGTCTTAGAGAACGTAGCGAGAGCTGCTGAAGGGGTTGAGGTAGGGGTTCACGTGTGCGGCCGAATTCATAAGAGGCTTCTAGAACTCTTAGCAAGGGTGGGTAGAATCAGGTACTTGAGTTTTGAGTTTCACGACAACCCCAAGAACGTCGAGGTTCTTGATAAGGGATTACTTGAGTCTTACGATAAGATTATCTCGCCAGGTGTTGTGAGTTCGAGAAAAATTGAAGTGGAGGATTATGAGGAGGTTCTAGAGCTTCTTAAGAAGGTGTATGAGGTGAGTGGTGGGAGGGTTGACTTAGTTTCAGCTGACTGCGGGTTCGCCGGGTTAAGAGGTTCTCTAGGGGGTCGTGAGGAAGAGTATGAGGTAGCTCTCTCCAAGATCGAGAGGGTCGTGAGGGCTACTAAAGCTTTTGAGAGGTACGTGACTTAAACGTACTTAGGTTCGGAACCCGCCCCTCTCCACAGCCTCTCATAAACCTTATCTAGCTCTGCTAGAACGTCAGGGCTTAATTCGTGGTAGGGGCCTTCCTTAAGCAATTTAAGGACCGTGGCGTGCGCTTCCTCATACACGCTCCTCATGCCCCACCTAGATCTAGGGGTTGCGTCCCACACGCGTGGTACGTGCACCTCCCTCCTGAGATACCTCCTCGTGTGAGGGTGTAGGAGGAAGTTGCCTCCTTTTCTAAGCACTGTTTCCTCAACAACCTCGACAGCTATCTCTTCAACACTCATGCCGAAACCTCTTGAAACCCTCTTAACCAGCCCGCACACCTCATTATCCAGCACTAACTTCTCAAGAGACTGAACACTCTCAAACTCTAGCATGCCGGGACCTGAGACCACGTCAAAGCCCGCTAGAGCGGCTGCGAGCGCTGAGTAAGCTTCCTCAGCACCTGCTTGATAATCAACTAGCTTAGAGTCGCTTAATCCCATATAAGCGTGTGAGGGAAGTTCCAGGAATCTCGCTAGGTCTCGGTAAATCAAGGACACCAGGAGAGATTCCGGAGCTACTATTAAGGGGGTCCCGTACCTCGGGTGCATGAGCGCTGGTGACCCGCCGTAAATAACTGGAGCACCCCTAGAGACCGCCTGCGCTAGAACGATACCGCTTAAAACCTCGGCGTGGTGCAGGGTTGCAGCACCTACTATAGTGACCGGCGCCGTAGCCCCTAAACCAGGCATTGAAATAATCTCGGAAGGGATCCCGGCCTTAGCTAAATCAACGACGTTCCTCGACGTTACTCTACTCCAAGAGAGAGGGGGTGATGGGCAAGCGTCGAATATCGTGAAAGGTCTTCTCCAAGCATCCTCCCTAACCACCTTAAGCATCTCGAGCATTACCGGGAGGTTCTCCACGGTGAAGGCCCCAGTAATTATGGGTTTCCTAGAGTATCTCAATATAGGGTAGAGTCTGACAGCGTCCCTAATCTCTATCGGTGTGTCGCCGGGGACTAGGGCCGTGCTCTGAGCATCCATAAATTCTAGGTTCTCAACAACCACAACAAGGTTTTTGAGATCTTCTAGTGTGGGGGTCCTGGGCTCCGTAGCGCCGTAATCAAGGATTTTTATTGCTGCCGAGCCCGGGTTGAATATTAAGGCGCCATCACCTAGCGTAGCAACCTTCTTCCCGTCCCTATCGTATAAGTCAATCTTCTTAGGCACGTTCTTCAACGCCTCGCCAACCATCTCTTCAGGAATTAAGACCCTATCATCGGTTCTCGCCGCACCAGCATCTAATAATATCTTAGCTACTTCAGGGTCCTCGAACCTAACACCAACCCTGCTGAGCAGGTCTAGGGCTCTGCTATGTATTTCTAGCGCCTCACCCCTACTCAAAGTCGTTAAGGAGGGTTTGGGCATCACACAACACCTAGTAATTCCTTAACTTTCTTAAGTGCTTTGAATGCGTCATCACCGCATACGTCAGCACCTATCTCCCTCACCCAATCCTCAGTTACAGGGGCTCCGCCAGCGACGACTATGACTCTTTCTCTAAGACCCCTACGCTTAAGTTCCTCGATAACCCTCGCTTGCTCGACCATAGTGGTCGTCATTAGCGCTGAGAGACCGACTACCCTAGCTTTCCTAGACTCAACCACCTCAGCGAATCTCTCCGGAGGCACGTCAACCCCTAAATCAATGACTTCAAACCCCTCAGCCTCGAATAAAGCCTTAGCTATGTTCTTACCTAGCTCGTGAATATCCCCTCTCACGGTTCCGAAGACCGCTATGACACCCTTACTAGCAGCGCTTGAGGATAGCCTGGGTTTAAGCACGTTATCAAAAACTTGCTTGAAAGCTTCGGCAGACGCGATTAGGTCAGCTATGAAGTACTCACCCCTCTCATACATCTCGCCGACAACCCTCATCGCCGGAGCTAGCACGTCAGTAACTATCTGTTTTACGTCAAACCCTGTGTTAAGAAGTTCCCTAGCATACCCCAACGCCTTCTCAGGATCCCCCTCAATCACCGCCCTATACAGGGCTCTCTTTAAATCCTCAGCTAACACCTCACACCACACATAATATTAAGGCGGATAAGATAGATAAAGTTTATTAAGCTCTCTCAGAGATATCTACCCTGATAAAGGGTAATGCCCTGGTAAATCATTAAGTCCAAAATAAATCAGTAAGAAGAGATTGAAATGAAGGTAAGACCGCGACGGTTGGGAGGTCGGTGATAGCGCTCTGAGGGTGAGGTTAGTTAAGTCCGGTGGTGGTGAGGTACTACTCGATCTACTTAGGAATCAAGGCGTTGACGTTAGGTCTGACTGCGGCGGGCTTGGGTTATGCGGTAAATGCGTTGTTAAGGTCTTGTCAGGGGCTTTCTCGGAGAGTAGTTTGAGCGAGCGTAGAGTTTTAGGTGAGTTAATACTTGATGGTTTCAGACTAGCTTGCCAAACACGATTAATTAGTGATGAAGCCTTGGTGGAGGTCCCTGAATCAAGCCTCACAACATCTTATAAGTCCGTGGACGTAGGTTTCGAAAAGCCTTTCGATTTATCACCGCTCGTACGTAAGCACTTCCTCAAGATACCTCCACCCAGCTTAGAGGATCAGAGATCCGACTTAAGCAGATTACTGAGTGGTTTAGAGGCTCCTAAAATCCCCCTGAAATTGCTTAGGGAACTCCCTCAAATACTCAGGGGGTGTGGGTGGGAGGTCACGGCGACTTTAAGAAATAATGAATTACTGGATGTTGAGTGCGGGAATAAAGAAAGTGAGTTGTATGGTCTAGCGGTTGACGTAGGAACTTCCAGAATCGTTATTCACTTACTGAACCTAAGTAGTGGTGAGACGCTAGCTATTGCTTCATCACTGAACCCCCAGCAAGTCTTCGGACCCGATGTCATGTCGAGAATAGCGTACGTCTCCAGTAGCTTGGAACGTCTTGAGGTGTTGCGTCAAGACGTCATAAATTTGATTAACGAGTTAATGCTTGAGGCTTCCTCCAAGGCTGGTGTGAGGCCGGAGAATATCTATGAGGTCGTGTTAGTAGGTAATAACGTGATGACCCACCTACTCTTAGGGGTTGACCCCGCCAACCTAGGGAGAGCTCCTTACGTCCCTGTATTCACTCAAGGGCTTGAGTTCAGGTCTGGGGAGGTCGGTTTTAGGATCAACCCTAACGGCTACGTCTACGTAGGCCCTGGTATTGCGGGGTTCGTGGGCGGGGACGCCGTAGCAGGCGCTTTAGCGGTAGGTCTTGACGAGTGTGGGGTGCCATGTGTTTTAATAGACGTAGGTACTAACGCGGAAGTCATGGTTAACAACGGTGAGGAACTCTACGCTGCCTCAGCTCCTGCAGGGCCGGCATTCGAGGGTTTCGGGACTAGGCATGGTTTGAAGGCTGTTGAAGGCGCTATATCAAAGATTTTCATATATTTTAATGAAGCTTCAGGAGATTACGAGGTTCGTTACGAGGTAGTGGGTGGTGGGAAGCCTCTAGGTATTTGTGGCTCGGCGTATATTGACGCGTTAGCGCATCTCTACAAGCACGGGATAATCGACGAGAGGGGGAGGTTTAAGAACGTAGTATCTAAGAGACTTAAGAGAGAAGGCGATCAAAGGTTCGTGGTAGTGTGGGGTGGGGAGTCAGGCATTAATGAAGATATAGCTATCTATAGAGATGATATAGAGTCTCTCTTACTCGCTAAGGCGGCCGTAGCGTCGGTAACGCAGATAGTGTTGAAGGAGGCGAGCATAGGGTTCGAGGACGTGGGGAAAGTCTTCATAGCAGGATCTTTCGGAACTAGCTTGAACGTGGAGAACGCTGCTACGATAGGGTTAATCCACGAGTCCTGGGTTAATAAAGCAGTTTTCGTAGGGAATACCGCTATAAGTGGGGCGAAACTAATCCTGAAGTCAAGTATTGCTAGGAAGAAAGCGGAAGAAATAGCTCGAAGAACTAAGTACGTGGAAATCTCGGCAAACAAGGAATTCACTAAAATCTACGTGAGGAATTTATTCCTACCTACCTCGAAAAGTTCTCAAGAGTTTTAAGGAACCGATATTGTTTCATGGCTTATAGCTATAGTGTCTTAACCCTAGCTTAATCATCTCTTCAGCAACCCCCACAGTAACTAGCGTGGGATCCACTACCGGAACTCCAAGAACTTCCGAAAGCTCCTCACCTAACCCTATAAGCCCGCTACAACCTAACACGATGACTTCCGCGTTGAATTCGTTAATAGCTTTCTTAGCTTCATCTAGGAGAGCTCTCTTCACGGCGTCTAAGTCTTTCCTTAAATCTAGCACCCTGATATCCACGCCTGAAGCGTAGACCACCCTCTTCTCAAGCCCTAACTCGATGGCTCTCCTATAATACGCGGTTCTGGAATACCTGCTCCCAGTAGATATAACGGCGATTCTATAACCTAAGAGGGTTGCCACGGCAAGGGAGGTTTCCCCAATACCTAGCACGAGAATTCTCGAGACTTCCCTAGAAGCTCTAAGACCTGGGTCGTCAAAGCAGTTAATAACTACTGCGTGAAAACCTTCTTCAGACGCTCTAATCACCTCGTTTACTACGTGAGGTGCTGCCAAGTCCCTGTCGTACTCGCTCTCTATGGCTGAAGGGCCCTCGCTCAAGGACCTTACATACACCTCAACCTCGGGTGAGAGTATTTTCTTAACGTACGTTAACGTGAGGTCGTTCCATACGTCGGTGCTCACAGGATTTAACACGAGTAGTTTATGCCGCGTCGTTCCCGGCAACCCCCTAGGCAATCCTTAATCTGGTCGCTAGCTCCCTAAGCTCCGGGTGTACGTATTCTCCGTTATCTATGATCTTCTCCTCATCCCCCCATAACGTCGGGTTAAGGCATATCCCGTCTGTGTGTGATGAGGCGGGACCTAACCTACCTTTAAAAGTAGGTGATTGCGATCCCAAACCCCACTCAACGACTCCCCAAACCCTCTCATCCTCGAGGATGTTTCCAGTGAGTTTAGCGCCCGGGTTACACCCATACGAGAGGTGTGCTACGTTGAACATCTTCTCGTCGTTGAATGACTTAAGCCATCTCTCGAAAATTCTTGCTTCTAAGCCTCCCTCGACCCTCCTCACTATCCCGTCTTTCACGTAAAGTTTTATAGGGTTTTTGAGGAGGCCGAGCTCTTCGGGGGGCCAAACAGAGCCGTCAAACACTAACACGCCGTTAATGCTTTCCTCTACAGGAGCCCAATCCACCTGACCGAAGAGCATGTATTCCCCGGGACCCGTGACCTCCCCCTCAACTAATACAGGTCTTGAAGGATCGTTCTCGAACTCTAGGTCGGTACCGGCAGGTGTCTTGATTCTCATGTGCTTAGATTTACGAGTTACCTCAGCCAGCTTCCTCTGAAAATCGTAGAGGAGCCCCACGTTAACCCTCCCTATAGTTCTAACCATCATGTCCGCGTTCATGCCCACCAAACATATATACCTGACCCTACCGACGCTCATCGCTTCCCAGTAAGGTGTTGAGTAGAGTAACCAGTTCCTATTAAACTCTATCCAGACATCTGCAACGCTCAACACTGCTTTAAGGGATCTTGTTGGTAGGTAAGGGTCTGCAGCCCTGCCCACACCCACCGGTGTTTGATGGAGGAAGACGACTGGTTTCCCGCCAACCACGGCAACAGCTCTAGCGGTTGCTTCGACAACGCCCCAATCACTACTGGTATCAGCTGTTATGACCACTTCCTCACCGCTAGACACCTTCAACACGTCCTTAACTAACTTCTGCGCGGCTACGGCGAGCTCGAAATCCATGAAGTTAACCATCGGGTACTCCCCCGACCGAGGCGAGTAATTCAGCTATCTTTAGAGCGGACCAGGCCGGGTCTATGACCGGCACCCCCACAGCATCGCTAACCTCCCTGGCCATACCGGCCAGCCCGGTACAACCTAATACGATGACGTCAGCTCCTTCGGAAACGGCCTTAGAGGCTTCATTAACTAGGTGACGTAGAGTCACCTCCCTATCCCTATCTAACTCAAGAACCCTTAAGGAAATCCCCCTCACGCTAACAACCACGTTCTCGAATCCTAAAGACTTGACTCTCTCCTTGATAAGGCCTAGGGTCTCAACTCCCCCGCCAACCGTGACTACGGCAATCTTATCGCTTAGATTCCTAGCTAGAGATAAGGAGGCTTCACAAGGACCTACCACGACTTTGTTGCCTAGGATCTTCCTTAGCTTCGCTACCCCGGGGTCTAGGAAGCAATTCACTATCACTGCGTCATATCCTGCGTGAATCCCCTTAACCAACTCGATGATTAAAGGCTCTACCTCAGCGTACGCTTCAGCTGTCTCAACGGATGCAGGTCCTCTAGGAAGCGATACTACGTCTACCTCGGTCCTCTCTGAGGCGTAACTCTCGTAAATCTTCTTGTCCGAATGATCCCACCTGTCATGACCTACCGGGTTAACGACTAATACCCTCATCTACCAAGCAACTCCTTAACGAGTTTCTCTACAGGCACGTAATCAAAGTCGAAACCGAAGTGTCTAGGCCCGAAATACTTAAGGCCTTCAGGGGTCCTCCAAACATCCGGTGCTTTAGCAGCCACCCCGTTAACTAACATCCCCTCCCTCAAGTCAGTGTTAGTCAGTGGTTCCCCGTCATCCCTCAGTAAGGTGAAGAGGTCCGGCGGCATCACCAGAGGCTTATTGTTTAACCATACCATTATGTGTTCGTTCATTATCCACGACCTCAGGGTGAGTCCCGCGAAAGCGTCCACCCCCTTAATCGTTACCTCACCTCTCAGGAAGCCTTTCTCGTCCCGCCACTCATATCTCTCGACAACGCCTCTAAATACTACCCAGCCCCCGAGAATCTCGGCAACCTTCTCCACAGGGTTCACCCCCTCTGCTCTGGCATCTAGTACAGCCTCACCTAGCTTGTAAGCTAGGGTTAGCGTGTTCTTAATAACCACCCTCTCAGCAACCCTCTTCGTTAATGGGGTGTCGACAACCGCCACAAACTTACCGCTTAATACGGACATGTACCGAGCTATAGACTCGTAATCGTCTATGTCAGCATACTCCTTAACTATAACCACGTCCCCGGTCTCGGAAACTATGACTGAAGGGTACATGGGCACGCCGAATATGTGGACTGAACACTGGTGTAGCTCGGGAGCAGCCCTACCTATCAAGTCCCCGTCAATTGCCGGTAGGTTAAGCCTAGCCCCTATACTTAACGCGATAGGGGTGTTATCACCCCCCATCTCAGAAGCTACGACAGCGTTTGCTTTAATACCTAACACACCCTCAAGCGTTTCAAGAGCTCTCAACATCGGGTCAGGTATTCTCACAGGCTTCCTACTCTTGAGGCCGGGAGCTATAGAGCCAACGTAGTAAGGCACAACGATTAACGAATCCTCAGGTAGTTCCTCAAGGCTCACGATCCTTATACTCCCAACCTCCTCCAACGCTTTCTTAAGATGCGTTAAGCCTTCCCTCGGGTCGCCGCCACCCCCAGTACCTAAGATTGTTGAGCCGAGAACTAACTTCCTAGCTTCTTCTAAATCTTTAATTAACCACATATGACATACCACTATAATCTACGCATAACATTATAAATGTTTATGTCGTTTTGACACTATAGATTTTTTAACTCTACAAAAGATATCTTTCGGTGATATACCTGGCAATCAACAAGGTTTATGTCTTGGTGATCGCGTTAGTTATTGTGGTTATTGCAGGGGTTGTGGCGTACTACTTAGTAAGTCCTCCGGGAGGACCGACCATCACGTCACCGACCACTACATCACCAACTACCACACCCCCGCCCGTGAGGATGATTATCTACGCTTCTCTTTCAGAGATGACTACCGCTGATCCTAGCACAGAATTCTCTAACTCCGTTATGTGGTTACCTCTAGTGTATGAGCCACTCCTCTGGTACGATCCAATCACCGATACCTTCATCCCCGCGCTAGCAACGAATTATAGTAGTAGTGAGGACGGGCTTGTCTGGACCTTCACCATAAGGCGTGGCGCCGTATTTCATGACGGGACCCCGGTCACTTCCCAAGCGGTTAAGCTATCTATAGAGAGAACCATCGCGTTAGGTCAGGGAGCGGCGTTTATTTGGGATCCTGTTGAGAGTATTGAGACTCCCGATAATTACACGGTCGTCTTCCGCCTCAAATACCCTGCAGCACTAGATAAGATCGCTGCCACGGCTTACGCGGCCTACATATTCAATCCTAAAGTCGTTGAGTATGCCGGTGCTTCAAACTTAACAGACCCTAAGGTAGCTGATTGGTTTAACAGCGGTAAGGAGGCGGGTTCAGGACCTTACAAAATGGTTAAGTGGGACCCGGAGAACGAGGTAGTGTTTGAGAAATTCCCTGATTGGTGGGGTTGGAAACTAGCTGACTATCCCATGAAATCCGATAACGCGCCGGACGTTTTCAAGATAAGAATAATTAAGGACGCGGTAACTCAGGAAACCTTACTGCTCTCCGGAGGCGTAGACATAGCTATGTACGTGCCGTTAGAGAACATAGAGCAACACCAGAAGAACCCCAACCTTCAGGTAGTCTTTAAGCCAAGCTTCCAGAACTTGTTGATGCTGATTAACGTGAAGAAACCCCCGCTTGATAACGTCCTTGTTAGGAGGGCTATCGCTCACGCAGTACCGTACGAAGACATAGTCACCGTGGCTAGGAACGGGCTGGCCAGGGTCGCTAGCGGGCCGGTCCCCTACGGTATGTGGGGTCATTTCGACAACCTGACCTTCAAGTATAACTTAAGTCTGGCTAGGGAGTTGCTGACTCAGGCAGGATACCCGAGCGGAATTAACAGGACACTCATACTAACCTACACGGCGGGGGACATATACGAAGCGAGAACGGCTCAGTTAATTAAGTCTTCCCTAGCTCAGTTAGGGATAGAGGTTGAGGTAAGACCCCTCAGCTGGGAGGAGCAGTGGGCGCTAGCGCAGAAGGGTTGGGAAGACCCTAACGCAGCCCAAGACTTCCTGATCTTCTACTGGTGGCCTGACGTGGTATCGCCATTCACGTACTTATACAACATGTTCCACAACGCGAACAAGATATTTAATCTGTGCTACTACGAGAACCCGGAGTTTAACGCGTTGATTGAGGAAGCGGTCAAGTTGGAAGGAGTTAATGAGTCTAGAGCTCTACAACTCTACTACAGAGCTCAGAAGATACTCCACGATGACGTGCCGGCAGTTCCCTTATGGGATATGATAGACTTGAGGGTAGCTAGGGCGGGCATAGGCAACTTAGATAAAGCTATTAACCCAGCATACCCCACGGTAGTGTTCGCTCAAGTTCTTGACGTGAGAAGGTAGGATGCTTTACAACAAATTATTTTTAAGTGAATAGTCCTTACTCAGGGGTGCTGAGTTTTGCCGGTATCTAGGGAGTACTTGGTTAAGAGGCTTTTACTACTTGTTTTCGTGATAGTTGGTGTTCTGATAATCACGTTCGTTATAACCAGGGTTATCCCGGCAAGACCTGAGTTTCTCTGGGCGGGGCCTCACGCAACGGAGGAACAACTTAAGAGGGCTAGGCAGGAACTACACTTAGATGAGCCTATCTACATGCAGCTATACTACTACCTACTCGACTTCTTTAAGGGTAATTGGGGGGTTTCCTGGAGAACTCGGACACCCATACTAAACGACTTACTCACGGCGTTGCCTGCCACGCTGGAGTTGGTGGTGGTAGCTTTCCTGCTAGCCTCACTGATAGGGATTCCTCTAGGCGTTTACTCTGCTCTAAAGTATGGTGGGTTGGCTGATCAGGTAATTAGGGTGTTAACTATTTTGGGAGCGTCAATACCTGTTTTCTGGGTAGCTCTGATATTCCAGACCGTGTTAGGTACTTGGGTGAAGTTCCTGCCAGCCGGTGGGAGGGTTGATGATTACTTAGTGTACGAGACGGGCTTCAAACCAGTCACGGGCTTCTACCTACTTGACTCACTAATTCAGGGTAATCTACCGGTCTTCATAGACGTGTTAAAACACATCATAATGCCTGCCCTCGTCTTAGCGATATATCCCTTAAGCCTCAGCTCCAGGATGAGCAGGTCTTTAATGATTGAGGTACTTAACGAGAATCATGTGAGGAGCTTAGAGGTATGGGGTATTCCTAAGAGGACTATACTGCTGAAATATGCTTTGAGGAACGTGATAGTTCCGGTGATCGCGTCCCTGGGATTATCCTTCGGTTATACGTTGATCGGTGCTTTCATGGTTGAGCTCATATTCGTGTGGCCGGGGCTCGGATATTACGCTGGTATGTCGCTCCTCAGCTACGACTACCCGGCAATAATCGGTGTGGTTGTTTTAGTCGCTATATTCTACTCGTTCATAAACCTAGTGGTTGACTTGATACACGCGTGGCTAGACCCTAGGGTGAGGCTCTGATGTCTGAGTTCAGGCTATACCTAAGCTTGATAAGGAAAAACCCTGTCTACCTGGCAGGCCTAATAATAGTTTCCTCGTTTATCGTGGTAGGCTTAATATCCCCCTACATACTTACAAGACCTGGGGATGCTTGGGGTATTACGTACAATGTTAGTGAGAGGAATATGCCGCCCTCTCTAGAACATCCTTTCGGGACGGACGAGTATGGTAGGGACTTATTTAACCGGGTGTTGTTGGGGACAAGGTTCTCTCTAGTGGTAGGTGTTGGTGTGGTAGTCCTATCCCTAGCTATAGGGATCCCTGTAGGTCTTGTGGCAGGCTATGTTGGGGGTAAGGTAGGTACCGCGTTAATGCGTGTCACGGACATGTTCTTAGCCTTCCCCCCACTCCTGCTAGCTATAGCGCTGGCCGCTACGTTTGGCAGAGGGCTTTTTAACACTATCTTAGCTCTCTCACTATCTTGGTGGCCTTGGTACTCGAGGCTGGTTTACCTGCAGGTAAGTAGTGTCAGAAACTTACCGTACGTTGACGCGGCTAGGGTGATCGGTATTAGTGAGGTGAGGATCATGTTCAAGCACGTACTACCCAATTCCCTCACCCCAGTCATAACTCAGGCTACCCTAGATATAGGGTCAGCCATACTTGAGGCGTCAGCCTTAAGCTTCTTGGGTGTTGGGGTACCGCCACCGACGCCTGAATGGGGTCTTCTCGTGAGTAGTGGTTGGCACTTAATTAGTAAGGCTTGGTGGATATCTTTCTTCCCTGGATTAGCGATAATCATAACTGTCCTGGGCTTCAACCTGCTGGGAGACGCTGTGAAAGAGTTGATGGACCCGCGGTTAAGGAACTTACTGAGTATGAGGAGGGTGTGAGCTTGAGCGAGGAGAAACTACTTAGGGTAAGCAACCTATCAGTGCATTACCACACCGTTGAGGGCGTTGTCAAGGCGTTGAGGGACGTGAGTTTAGAGGTTGGTTCCGGCGACTCTCTCTGCGTTGTGGGGGAGTCAGGATCCGGCAAATCAACCCTCGGCCTAGCCATATCTCTATCCCTACCTAAGAACGCCGTCGTGGTCAGCGGCGCCATACTCTACAAGGGGAAAGACCTACTTAAGCTAACGCCGTCGGAGATCAGGATGTATAGGGGCAGGGAAATCTCGATGATATTTCAAGACCCTGCAACCACGTTCAACCCCCTCTTCACAGTAGGCGAGCACCTTACCGATATATTGAGACACCACTTCAACGTGAGTAGGGAGGAGGCTGTTAGTAGGGCTGTGGAATTGCTGAGGATTGTTCAGTTACCGGATCAGCTCAGGATCCTCCGAGCCTACCCTCACGAGTTGTCTGGTGGTATGCTTCAGAGAGTAGCTATAGCGGCAGCCCTCTCAACAAACCCGAAGATATTGGTTGCTGACGAACCGACGACCATGCTCGACGTAACTACGCAGGCGCAGATACTTAACCTAATAAATTCCCTTAAGCAGGAACTAAACCTAACGCTGATTCTCATAACCCATAATTTAGGGATTGCTAGTGAGGTCTGTGAAAGGACCGCGGTAATGTATGCTGGGTTCTTGGTTGAGGAAGGCCCTACGGAGGAAGTCGTTCTAAACCCGTTACACCCTTACACAGCGAAGTTAGTTAAGGCTGTCCCTACGATAACTAAGACTCAAGGCAAGCTAAGTTACATACCTGGCACGTTACCTGACTTAAGGAATCCCCCCGCGGGGTGCCCCTTCGTCGATAGGTGTGAGTCCGCTTTACCTGCGTGCAGAACCTCATTGCCGAGATACTCTTACGTGGGTGGGGGGAGGCGGGTAGCTTGCTTCCTATACGGTGGTGAGGGGATGTGAAGACATTGCTTAAGGTTCACGAGCTCACTAAGTACTTCCCGATAAAAACAGGTCTTTTCGGGAGGGTAGTGGGTTACGTGAGAGCTGTTGACGGGGTGTCTTTCGAGGTCCCTGAAGGAACTGTCTTCGCTTTAGTGGGTGAGTCAGGCTCGGGCAAGACCACCACGCTCAGATGCATACTGAAGCTCGCTGAGCCGACGTCCGGCGAGATACTTATCGACGGCAAAAACGTGACGCAGCTTAAGGGCAGGGACCTTAAGTGGTTTAGGAGGAACGTGCAAGCAGTCTTTCAGAACCCGTACCTTTCCCTCAACCCCAGGATGAGGGTTAAGGACTTAATAGCTGAGCCTCTGATAACGCACACGGATATGGGTGGGGAGGAAATACGTAGGAAGGTAGCTGAAGTCTTAGCTCTTGTAGGGCTCCCGGAATCAGTAGCTAATCAGTACCCGCCGAGTCTGAGTGGCGGTCAAGCTCAGAGAGTAGCTATAGCCAGGGCTTTAAGCATAGAACCCAAGCTACTCTTACTAGACGAGCCTACGTCAGCGCTTGACGTCTCCGTACAAGCTCAGATACTGAATCTCCTGGTAGAGCTTAAAGAGAAACTCAGGCTTACCTACCTGCTAGTAACGCACGACCTCTCCGTAGTCAGGTATATGAGTGACTACGTAGCGGTGATGTACTTAGGTAAGATAATGGAGGTAGGGACAGCAAACGAAATATTCAACGAGCCTAGACACCCCTACACACTCGCGCTGCTCTCCTCAGTGCCTGAACTCAACCCACACGTTAAGAAGCAAAGAAAGAGGATACTACTGACTGGAGAGCCTCCAAGCCCTACTAACCCACCCAGCGGGTGTAGATTAAGCAATAGGTGTCCGTACGTAACGAAAGAGTGCGTGACTAAAGAACCAGAACTAGTGAAGTTAACGGAAACCCACTACGTAAGATGCGTACATCAAGAAAGTTTAAGATCCTCAATCAACGCATGAAATTCAGGAGGATTTTCGACAACCCGACACGCTTCCATGCTCTAAACCCTTCAAACACTGTTTCAGTGAATGATCTTCGCAATATAGGTAATCGAGAAACCATTCAAACATTACCTGAAGTATCTACGAGCGTGGTTAAGAGGGCCTAATCACGGATTAGACCGCTAAGAGCGTACAGCCGTTTCTCGGTAGGTGGTGGTTCATTTGTTTGTTCCCAACCATCTACTTCTCAACGGCTTTCTTACAGGCCGTCCCCGTGCTGCGGGAGCGGTCGCCACCAGTCGCCTAGTGGTTCACCCCACCCTCCCTCCGCCGAAGACGACCCCCGAAGAGTCCCCCTCACCTAGCTCATCGAGATCATCCACTCTATTCACAGAAAACTTAATAAAGAATTTCTTAAACATCAACAAACACAAACGCTGTAAGTGAATATGAAGACCGAAACAGCTCCTAAACCGATGAACCGCCTGAAGGGAATCCCCCGTCATCCAGGACAGGTAGGTGATCAGCCACATAAACTTCTTGAAGTGATGGCTGTTTCTCACGGGATTAGGTGAGATAGTAGTTAAATGCAGGTGCGCGCCCTCATAAGTAGGGTCAATAGATTGCGGGAAAGTAAGGGAATAGTTGATTTAAGTATTTATTAAAAAAGAACTTTTAGTTAGTGTGAGTTTGCCATTTAGTTAAACAAACTCATTTCTTTGCTTCTTCTTTCTTTTCTTCTTTCTTC
>Ga0080004_1095774_pt1 | contig 124126 bp, 117 predicted proteins | sample WasSprMetagenome_FD_69207 | JGI IMG/M metagenome (GOLD analysis project Ga0080004, IMG submission 69207) | Sulfidic aquatic microbial communities from Washburn Spring, Yellowstone National Park, USA - WS (SPADES assembly) (version 2) | ecosystem: Environmental > Aquatic > Thermal springs > Hot...
CTTGGGGAGGATGTGCCGCGGGAGGTGCGCGAGCCGGCCTATCGCGACAAGCTACGAAAGGCGTATCCGTTCCACCCGGAGCTGATTGACCTGCTCTTTGAACGCTGGAGCACTTATCCCAGTTTTCAGCGCCCGAGGGGAGTGCTGCGGTTTCTCGCAGAGGTAGTGGCGGATCTCTACCAGCGTGGGCATTCTGCGCCACTCATTCATCCGGCGCATCTGAACCTGGCTAACCCGGCAATCCGGCGAGAACTAGTCAAACATATCGGCAACGAATATGAGGGCGTCATCGCTGCGGACATTGCCGACGGCAATGCCAAAGCCCAAAAAATAGATCGCGAGCTGGGCTCCGAGTATGCCCGCTTTGGGGTTGCCAGCGGGTTAGCAACCGCTATCTTTTTCGGCTCCTTCAGTGGGGGAGAAAAGAAGGGCCTTGGCATACAGCGTCTGCGCCTGGCCTTGCTGCGTGAGGGTATCCCCTCGGCCCTGGTCGGCGATGCGCTTCGGCGGCTTGAGGAAGAGCTCTGGTATCTGCACGTGGAAGGAGGCTTTTATGCATTCTCCAGTCAACCCAACCTCAATCGCGTCATCATAAACAATGAAGAGGCGGTAAAGGACGAGCTCATCACGGAAGAAATCCGATCCAGGCTGGAGCAGCTTGCCGGTAGGGAGTTGCGGGTGACGCTCTGGCCTAAAGCTTCCCAGGACGTACCGGATACGAAGGAACTGAAGTTAGCGATCCTTTCGCCCGAGCACACAAAGCAGAATAGTACGACCAGTGCGTTGGTGAACGAGCTCTTGAAAAAGTACGGAGCAAAATTTCGCACGTACCAGGACACCTTGCTCGTGCTTGTCCCTGAAAGCGGTGAGTTTGCTTCGGCACGCCAGAAGATCAAGCGACTTTTAGCTTTGCGCGCCATCCGGGATGACAAGGCACTTATGCGCCAGCTATCGGACGAAAACAAGAAAACCCTTGAGAGCAAAATCAGGGACTTAGAAGGGGGAATACCTTTTAGCTTCCTTTCTGTGTATCGGCATCTGGCAAAGCTTGGAGAAAGCGGTGTGGAGTGGTTCGATTTGGGGTTGCCCACTATTGGCGAGAAAGGCTCTCTTTCCAAGCGAGTGCTGGAATACCTCAAAAGCCAGGAAGTTCTGCTTGAGCGCATCTCGCCTTCCAACCTGCTCAGAAAAGCCCTTCGGGAGGACGAGCAGGAAAAACCGATCTCTGATATCTCCGAGGCCTTTTTGCGCTATCCACAGTTGCCTATGATTCAAAGTCTGGCGGTCATTGAGCAAGCAATAAGCCAGGGTGTGCGTGACGGTGTCTTTGCAGTGAAAATCGGGGAGCGAGTGTATTTCGGAGAGACACCGCCCGTCTCACTCTTTCCACCCGAGGCCCTATTGATCCGAAAAGAGCTCGTCCAGCAAATTCCGGGCCTCGCGCAACCTCCCCCACAAGCGCTACAATCAACCACGGCAGCTACTCCTGAGCCGGGTATAGAGGCGCAGACTTGTCGTGCTCCATCACCGAAAACTTGTGTGCGTCGCTTAAGCCTTCGGGTCAGAGTGCCCTGGGATAAGCTCTCGGATTTTCTTCGAGGTGTGATTATGCCACTACGCAGAGATGGGGCTGAGCTGGAGGTAGAAGTATTGCTTCAGGCCCTCTCAGAGTCCGGTGGCATTAGGATAGAGACGGTGGAACACGAGGTAAAAGAGACGCTCCGTCAAATTCATGCAGAGATTCTGGACGAATCGATGGAGTGAGAGTCGACACCTCTTAACTGCTCATACTTGGTAGCTTTGCCACTTCTTTTCTTTTCCAATCCTTTCTACTCCAGTCTCCTTCCCCGTCATTCCCGGGTTGCATCCTATGGCAAAGGAAGCGGCCCATAGGCTAAAACACGAACTGGGTTAACATAGCCAGTTCTTCAAAGAATGCCTGATCACAGGAAGGGTAGGAACTGGAAAGACATAACCCTGAATAGGGTCTAAGAGCTCAAAATCGATAAGGAAGAAGGAAGATCTATGTGGGTTGGCGGGGACAGCCCACCCCTGTCTTGTCGTAAATATTAAACTCGTAACCCTTCCGAATCGGAAGCCATTTGCAACAGCACCCGAAAATTCCCCTTTGATTTCAATACGTTAAGGGGGTATTTTCGAGAACCTCCTCCGAGTTTTCCAATTTTTGGCAAAAATCGGCCATTTTTTGACCATAAAATCTGCCATAAACCCTTGATTCCCAAGGGATACGAGAACCTCCCAAAATTTGACCGAGTTGTCAAAGAACAAAACTACCTTTATTTTCAATAGCAAAATAGGAAAGAAAGATCAACAATGATTTGCTCGATGCAAAACTGCAAGGCAAGAAGTCCTGGAAAGGTCCTGTCTTTAAACTCCATCAATGGGGGAAGCGCATTTTCAGCAATTTCTTAAAGAGATTCCAAATTGTTCAGAAAGATTATACAATATGTTGTGAACATAACCCTCTCCTCTTGCAATGCAGAGTTTTCTTGATTTTACATCATCCTGCCACCTTGGCTTTACCTGTTCAGAAACTCTCAAAGCGATAATTTCTAAACGAGATACCTCAGAGGTAGAGTTGTTGAAATCGGAAAGAATTTTCTCTTTAGTCATTTTCTTTATGCTACCGCACTGAACTATAATATCAAACATAAGAGCTACTCCCCTTTCTGAACGAAGTCCGTATTCCTCAACATGCCTCTTTGCATTGCCATAAATCTTGCTTGCAAATCTTAATTGAATAGCTTGAAATTCTTTTGTCCGTCCAAGTTCCCTAAACATTCCTTTCCATGGTTCATAAATGTAGTGCTTGACAGGATGTTGAATGGAGTCTGCAAACTCCAAAGCCTCTTCTCTACTATTTTTCAAAACCTCTTCAAGGATTGGTAATTTATCATGAAATATGCTCTCAATTACCTCTCTGTATTCCTTTATCATCTCCCTTAAAAGTGGCTGGAGACTTCCCTGACCAAAGTTCCACTGAAGTGCTCCAAAGCTTATTCCCTGTCCATCAAAATTTCCTGATAGGGCTGAAAAACACTCTGGAGGCATTTTCCCTGTCTCAAAGCTCCCGGTAAGGCATAGACATCTGTAGTCAAGAGGATAATTTGTGATACTTAGGTTAGAAAGCTCATTTACTTTATCCCCGAAAAGTTTTCTTGCTGTTTCAGGTCCAATAATGCCATCTACTTTTAGACCTTCATTTTTCTGAAAAGCTTTTACTGCCGAAAGCGTAGCTCCGCCAAATATCCCGTCAATCCTTCCATCGTAAAATCCAAGCTCCCTGAGTCTTTCCTGAAGCCTTCTTACATCATCTCCTACTGAACCAAGTTTAATAATCATTCTTTCTTCCATGTTTTTACAATCTTTTCAGCTGACCTTCCAACCACATAACCACCTATTCCTATCTCAAGAAGTGTCCACATATCAGGTGGAATTGGAAGAGAACCGAGCCCAAATATAGGTGCGATAATATAATTATGAGCGACAATATAAACAAAGACAAGCATGGTGATTGGTCGCCAGTTCCTTTGAAGCCAGCTATGTCCCTCTGCCTCCGCAACAAGAACTTTTGCCTTTGACTCAATCTCCTTTTCAAGGTAGGAATAATCTAATGTCATTAGCTTCATCTGCAATTCTGCCTTAATCTTTTCTGCCAGGTCCTTATCACGAACTGCCTGGTCAACTACACCTAAAATTTTTTCAATAATTGGACCAATAATTGGCAAAATACCTAAAATACCCATCTTGTTCCCCCTGCATATTTGTGAGAGTTTAGTTTTTCCAAAATTAATAAACGAGCCCCCAACTTGTCAAGATCTAACCTCGGGACAAGGGCTTCCTATAAAGAGGGACAAAAGATGAATCATCAGCTACTCAGCTTTAAAAGGGTGGCAAGACCAGGGGTCTTTTAGGTCCTGATCCTGGCTGCGCCCTATGGCGGTCGGGCTACCCCCTTCCGGTTCATTACCTATTCGGAAGCCATCTCAACAAGGCAAGTAAAGTACCTTACGAATTCGATATCAGTCGTAACCCTTCCGAATCGGAAGCCATTTGCGACTCGAATACGCACAGGCAGAACAAGAAATGAGACTGTCGTAACCCTTCCGAATCGGAAGCCATTTGCGACCCAAGAACTGACGTTGATAGAAAAGGATCTGGAGAGAATGTCGTAACCCTTCCGAATCGGAAGCCATTTGCGACAGCACCCGAAAATTCCCCTTTGATTTCAATACGTTAAGGGGGTATTTTCGAGAACCTCCTCCGAGTTTTGCAATTTTTGGGAAAAATCGACCATTTTTTGACCATAAAATCTGCCATGAACCCTTGATTCTCAAGGGATACGAGAACCTCCCAAAATTTGACCGCATTGTCAAAGAACAAAAGTCTACCTTTATCTTCATAGCAAAATAGGAAAGGAAGATCAAGAAGAATCCTTACCCCTTACTCCAGATGCGGGTATTTAGATTTAGGCTATCCACTATATCTACGATCTCTTTGAGGCTGAAGAAGTAGTTCTCGAACCTTTTATAGTTTAGTACGGACCTATAAATACTCGGTTCGAGTTCTATCCAATATGGTATCGCAATGTAGACATTCGGAGAAATAAAGGATACGAAAAGCTTACATCCTAATTTCCTCCTGAGCTCAACCAACCTCCTTGTTAGGCTTGTGGAAAGTATGTAGCGGGCCTCCACGGGATCAGTTGCGTAAACTTTAAATAAGGAATTGAACTCTGGATCCTCAAGGAGGATGTCCTTTGAGGAGCGAAAGAAAATGTTCTTTACTATCCGACCATTTCTGGGCTTGAGGATGACCTGAGAATTGAAGTGCTTATTAAAGTCCGCAACGAAGAATGTGCCACGGAACACGGTTACCCAGTATGTGCGTGTCTGGGTATTCCCATCCTTATCCCTTTCCTCGTCCACTTCTTCTCTTTCTGCATGAACCTGCGAAAAAGATATAACTGTGTTTCCCACGAGGCCGTGTATAAGAGAACATCCTGTGTACCTATCTACACGCTCCTCAAAAAGTCTGGATGCCTTAAATGACTTAAAGGGGATAAATTCCGCGGGGCTGTATTTAAGCTTAGGCTCTATGAACCTAACTATACCGCCTATCACCTCATCGTCATATCTTCTGCGAAAGGTGGCAAAGTTTCTGTTCACTATTGTATGAATGACTGTCACGCACCCTCCTGTAGTTGCTGCATACAAGAGATAGTACCATGGAGGTGTTTCTTCCAGTTTATAAGAGTACAAAAAGAGGAAACAGAAGAGGGCTCCGAAGAGTGAGAGGGTAAGGAGAATCTTCTTAATGCTATTCGATGCTGCTTCCTTTCTTACTTTCTCAATCTCACAGAGGAGGGGGTAAAATTTTTTTCTATAAAATTCTCTGAACTCCTCTAAGCCTCTCATATTCATATTACCTCTCAAAGAGTCTCCTTACATCAGGTAGAACCCTTGACTCTTCAGAGATGGCGTACCATTCGTACTCCTTATAACCGAGTATCCTTGCCATGATGTTCGTAGGAAACATCCTCACGGCATTGTTGTAATCTGTTATCGCAGCGCTCAATGCTCTTCTTGCCGCTGATAGCTGCTCCTCAACCTCATTGAGTGCTGCCTGGAGCTGTAGAAAGTTAGAACTTGCTTTGAGCTCGGGGTAGTTTTCTGCAGATACTATTATGTTCCTCATGTGCCTACTTATCTTTGAGTCTATCTCTGATCTTTCCTGCAGAGAGAGATTCCCACTTATCGCCTGTGTCCTAAGCAATGTAAGCTCTCGAATCAGGTTCATCTCGTACTTCATATACTGCTTGACTGTCTCAACAAGGTTGGGGATCAGATCGCAACGTTTCTTCAGCAGCGCGTCTATGCTCGACAGCGCGTAATTTATGGCATTCCTCGTTGCCACAAGAACATTGTAGATTCTAAAGACGAGTAAAAGAAAGATAAAAGCTCCAATTAGAATCCCTATTTCTTTTAGGCCCATATCTTCCCTCCTTCCATCCATATAGAACAGAGAAAGAGCATGAATTCTTTCACCAGTGAAAGAAAATTATGCGCCAAAACGTTTTATAAGAAGCGAATATTACAAAATGGGGGGTTATATGAGTGAAGAGGAAAGGCTAAGGAAAATGAAAAGGTTGAAGGAAGAACTGATGATGGCGTACATTATAGATGGACTCCTCATCGGTCTTAAACGTGAAGAGGCAGAGGCGCTTATTGAAGAGAGGGTCAAAGTGATAATGGAGCGCATCGAAAGTATAAGGAAAGCTATAGAAGAATACGAAAAAAGGAACGATGCATCTCAGGTAATAACCATTGTAAACGGAGCTAATGGTAAGACACTCTTTATCACATCTGAAGGTAAGGCGGGGATTGAATACGGATCTAAGGAATACTACGAAAGCCTGGAGATAAAGACCCACGAATTTGTAGAGCGCCTATTTAGGGACCAAAATGCATGGTCATAGGGGAGCTTTCTTTCGATGGGTAAAAAAGTCGTAATAAGTACGAAAGTCGATTTAGACACAATCGCTACCGCATTCCTCCTCGGGGTTGGAGACCAGGACGAGATAATAGTTGTAAAAGGAAATACAGCTCCAGAGTCATATCTTTCTGATCCAGACGTGATATGTATCGAAGTTGGAGGAGGTGGGCAAACAGAGCTTTCAAACTACGACCACCATGGAGAGAACGCACCTTTACAATCTGCCTGTTTTCAGGCATGGGAACGTCTCGGAAGGCCAGAGAGAGTAAAAAAACTTGTAGAGTATGTTGATCTTTTGGATACACAGGGAATAAAGAGACCTGATATGAAAAAAGAGAATAATAGGCCAAGGAGGTTTCTATCAGATGTGATATCAGGCATGCTCCTTACCGAATCCGACCCTGTAAAACAGTTAATATTGGGGATCAAAATCCTGAAAGAAATAGTGGAAAAAGGTTACGATCCTTTTTTAGATATACCCGGGTTCGATGAATACATAAAAAAGAAAGAGGAGAACAAAAAAGGGCTCTCTTTCGCAATACAAAGTACAAGATGGGAAGTTTCTAAGGGTGGTTTAAGGGTTGCCATCCTTGAGACAGAATATCCTGGCGCTATTGGAGCACTCTACAATCAGGGCGCTCAGGTGGCTATAGTCTTCAATAGTGATTTCAAGGGGGTAAGAAAGTTCACAATCGGAGGTAACTCCATTCGAGTAGATTCCCTCCTCTCCGTGCTCAACGGGATTGATCCTGGATGGGGAGGACCAAGAACAGGAACCATCATAGGAAGCCCAAGAGAGGGTTCAAAACTTTCTCTTGAAGAAGTGGTAAAAGTAGTAATAGACAGGCTTTAGTTTATCTGCCATCCATCCTTAATCAAAATCCAAAGTCACTTCCGTCAAGTTTCGCCGCATGCTTTTCCCCTGACCTTCTGAATGGGAAGCCATCTTTGATATCTGAGAAAGATTATTCTTTCCATTTGTTTGAAGTAGTCCTTTTCGATTCTGCAAAATCTTTTATCCCCTTTTTTAGCTCTTCACTATTTAGAAGCAATGAAGGTGTAAGATACATGACGTCGTCAATAATCCTACCTTTATACTCTTCACCCTTGTACCTGTCGAAAGGGACCGCTATAAATGACAGGGCAAATCTGCCGAATCTCTTTTGCGCCTCACTCTTTATTTGATATCGAACCATCTCTTCCAAGCCACGTTTACCGGACTTGCAGGAGACAGCACAGATAAGGTCTTCGAAGGGAAAGACAACATCGATCTCAGAAAAAAACAAATCTCCTTTCTGGCCTTCATGTTTTTCAGACCAGCCCCATCTCACGCTCCATAGGATATTGTCGGTGAGGTTAATCTTCAAGGCGTATGCGACGGCTGCCTCCCACCATATGCCACCTTTATCTGGATCTAAAAAATCCTTATGGAATCTATGTTTTCTTCCGTCAAGGGTGCACTCAAGAATAAAAGTATCCCCCTCCTCACCATCTGGTACCTTGTTAAATATGGATTGCCCTTTATTGTTTTTTAATTCAAGAATATGGGACCCCCGTTTAATCGTATTATTTGAAAGTCCTTGCATGATGGCTAAGTATACGGGATCTTCATGAATCGGTAGGGATTCCTTAAAACGTGCTATGTTGCAGTTTATCAGGTCCATTACGTGCAGATCATGTTTTTTTAAGGTTTTTGAGTCATCTAACAGATTTTTTACCATATCCACGTTTCTTTCAATACTGAATAAGGAATCAAGCCTTCCAATACTCCTTGCTCCCTGGACCATGGCAACGGCCTGGGACTTCGTGCCTGGGCTTATGTTGATATGGATATCCTTTATACCTTGTGATCGTTTTCTAATGTTATTCATTATCCCGGATCCTCTATTATCTGTGGGAAGAAGTCTTATATTTACATCCTTCAAACCCTCCTTAACCCTTTTTGCAGCCAACCAGATCCGATATGCCTTTCTATCGTAGAAAACAAAAACATCCTTTAATCCATGATAGCGGATAGCCTTCAAGGTCGTCTCTATGTTGTCGCCCAGAGATACAAAAAGGCAGGATTCTATTCCGGTTATTCTTTCTTTGTCGGACAGATTCTCCGTTTGTTGCTGTGGAACTCTCCCTTTCGGAAGCACCCATTTTTCCCTTATCCAGGAGAGAACATTCTTTTTCCAGCTCTCATTATCCTTTCCTCCTACGTAAATAAAGTAGACCCCATCTATTCTGGACCTCTCTTTCAGAAAAAAGTCATCCGTTATTATGGCAATGATGAAATTCAAAGGGTCGAATATATCTGTTACAGCCCTGTACATGTCAAGATTGGAAGGACCCTGATCTTCCTCATTTTGCCCATCTTTCTGACTTGTCCTCTTTATAAAATCGAAAAGGAGATAGACCATACCATATCTCTCTTTCACCCATACAAGGCGGTCCCTTATAAATTCCTTTATCTTATCTTGGGGCTGCTTCTTGTATTCTACCTCAAAGTGAGCATTGTAGTTATGTTCAACAAGCAATGCTCTTATCTCATCATGAATACCCTCATTTACACCTTCCTTTTTTATAAATCTCTTTTCCGAAAATCTGTTATATAGTTCGAATCCTATGTCGGTAAGTTCAATTTTTTCAGCATCCTTTATATCTCTGTCCACCGGCCAGATATAAAGGTTTTGGAAGTCAGCGTACATAAGCCGGGCATTTCGCGGTAGATGCATAGTTACTTTTGCGACTTGCCAGTTCATACCTGGGTCTGAATTGAAATAGATCTCCTTTGCAGTTTTTTCTATGGATTCCATGAAAGAACCAAGATCCTGATTATTGAATGGATCTATTTTTACGTTTATCCTTTGGAAGGCCTCCTCGAACCACTTTTGACACTCCTCCGCCTTCCCTTTGGTTTTTTCGGTGTACATAAGTCTAATGGAGGTATCCTCTAATGTAAAACCTTTGCGCATGATCAGGCTCTTAATAGGGACTATAACCGCAAGGGGTCGTTGTCCCACACAGGATATAATCACATTTTCCCTTCTCCCTATCCCATCTTTGTAATCCCCACTTTTCTCGGACATCGCAGTCTTTTCCCGGACTGACTCCAGCCTTCTCAATATACTTTTAACAGATACCCTTGTCATTTCCGTACCCCCTTTTTTTTAAGGTCATTGGTACCTGACTATTGACCCCAATAAACTGGAATACCACCAATAGAAGTATAGCAAATCTGCGGAAAATGACAAAGTAGGTTGCGCAAAGTGAGAAAGTACATCGAGCGTCCTGAGAAGTGCAGGAGGACAAAAAAAATCTTACGCTTCCGAATCGGAAGCCATTTGCAACGTAGAATGCCATTTCCTGTTCAATAAAAACGCTATTTGTCGTAACCCTTCCGAATCGGAAGCCATTTGCAACGAAAATATCAAGCGCATGTGATCTCATTAAGAAAGTCGTAACCCTTCCGAATCGGAAGCCATTTGCAACGTTATATTCCCGAGAAGGGGAAACTACCAGGTTTTTTGTCGTAACCCTTCCGAATCGGAAGCCATTTGCAACGCCACCGACTACACCCACCTGTTTTATAACAAGACCTTTTGTCGTAACCCTTCCGAATCGGAAGCCATTTGCAACAAAAAAAGGAGGTAAATATGGTGGTGAAGAGAGTTTTTGTCGTAACCCCTCCGAATCGGAAGCCATTTGCAACGGGAGGAGTTGTTCTTCACGAGGTGGCGCATTGTCTGTCGTAACCCTTCCGAATCGGAAGCCATTTGCAACAGTTGTTGAGTATGCTCAGGCTCACCAGGAAATGTCGTAACCCTTCCGAATCGGAAGCCATTTGCAACAAGGTTCATCTTTACGATGCGAACGGGTGCATAGAATTGTCGTAACCCTTCCGAATCGGAAGCCATTTGCAACCGCACCCGAAAATTCCCCTTTGATTTCAATACATTAAGGGGGTATTTTCGAGAACCTCCTCCGAGTTTTCCAATTTTTGGGAAAAATGGGCCATTTTTTGACCATAAAATCTGCCATAAACCCTTGATTCTCAAGGGATACGAGAACCTCCCAAAATTTGACCGCATTGTCAAAGATCGAACCATACCTTCATGCCCTCTTTGGGGAGTAACCCCCCGAAAAGGGCTATTTAGTGTCTAAATAGTTGTATAGCAAAGGAGAGGTGAATTTTCAAGAGATTTCTGACATGGGCTGGGAACTTCTGGCTATAGCTGATAGGAGGGATAGATCCTTATGCTTTTTGCTTAGTACCCTTTCTGGGCAATAGCTCCGGCATAGTGCCAAACGACCCGTGTACGCATCGTTGCTGACATAGATGCGTATATGAGAGCCCGAAGGGGGATCAAGCCTATCCTTTGAAAATCTCTCCTTTTCAGCAATAGATATCATTCCGCATAATACGCAAAGTCTTCTTTTTCATAGGGCTCTGAGAGGTAACCTCTCCAGGAACCCTTCTTCTCTTCCCCTCGCCAAATTTCGCGAACCAAATGTTGCGTTCATAACTAATCGTCAAGGAAACGGTTTTTTGCAGCGCTCCCCACCCTGTAACGTCTCTTGGATGGGCTTTTTTGCGCGCTCGCGTAAAATACGGAACTGGAGATGGCTCCTTAAAGAGTTTTAATCGAAAGCTCAGCTGATCGAAGGAGACCTGATTTTCAACTCCCTTTGGTTTGGACACCGGATCCGTCCACTTACGCCTTTCCTCGTGGAAAGGTCAGCCCATGAAGACGAAAGCCGGTAATAAGCGGACGCTTGGTCAGCGTGCCCCTTATTCCGGGACAACTCGAAGAGTGTACTTCCATTGAAAAATAAAAAAAGTTGCGCCTGGATTCGAGAGAGTTTTGAGAGCCCGTGAACCTTGGTAGGACTTGGACTCTGGTCGTTAGCAACGTACTCCTCGAACTCCTGCGCCTCTAATCCGGATCGCGTAGATATAGAATCTGCGATCTCCCTTCTGATCTTACCCTAACTTTCATAACCTTGTCTGGGATAGCCCGAGTTCCAAGTCGAGTTGGAATGGTTCCCTTAACATGGACCCAATGATCCCCTATGTCCAAATGGACATTGGGACTTGCCTGTCCTGGCTTTAAAACAATTTGTTTTTGTCCGTCTATGGACACGTAAAAAGTAGCCCGCTCACTCTTATTTACCAAGACAATAAGTGTTGGATCATCGAATGGCGCAGGTGGATACACTGTTGGATAGTCTACCGGAGGGGGCAGGGACGGCGGTGCTGGTGGAGTACCTGGCGGTAGCGCCGCGGGCTTTGCTTGATGCTCATACCTGTGGATAATTACTGAGGGCACCTTCTCGGTGCTGGCACATCCCCCCAGAAAAGCCACTGTTAAGACGAGAAAGCCTATAAGTCCTTTTGCCTTCATCTTTTGATACCCCATTTCACTTGAAATTCGCACGAATGTCGATCTGTGGTATAGGAATAGGAGTGGCACTTTGAGGGATGTTACCCACATTGATGCGTAATGTCCAGCCCCAATGCCGCCCTGCATAGTAGTGATCGGCCGGATTTCTGTCTACAGATAAATAATATGTTCGTCGCTGAAGATCTACCCTGTATCTTGAGGGCGGAATAAGTTGGTTCATGTAGTAGAATGGATAAACTTCTATCCTATACCGTCCAACGTCCAACCTTCGTATCAGGTGTCGGGTCGGGTACTGGTTGTTTATAGTAACGTAACCCCCTCCTTTAACGTATATCTGTTCCAGAAGTCTTCCCACAGAATCGTATACAAAGAGATTCAAATGAGCATTCCCTTCTATTATGAAAACACCCAAAGTAGGGTCCTGGTTCCGTACGGGGAAGGCTTCCTCCTTTGACGCTGGCCCAGTTGTCACGCACCCTGATACGGTATAAAGAGCAAGAAAAATAAGTAGGAATTTCATTTTCATCTCGCAACTAAATCATATCGTACCTTGCAACTGTTCAACTCCCTACCGTCTGCCCAGAATGCTGAAAACGAACCCCGAAAGATGCACCAGGTCGTTCTTTCCCTCAGAGGAGAAAGACTCAAAACGACTATTGTACTTCCATTTGGTCCAAGATACCATCTTGTACCAATGATAGACGGGTCAGAAAGCTCGTGTCTCAAGCCAAAATTGTCGACCAATGAAATGCCCTCGTCGGTTTTTTTCAAACCTATCCAAACATCGGTATTAAAGTAGTGCTCGAAAAGCAAATAGACCCTAACACCGTCCTGTGCAACCTCTATCGTTTTTAGAGAAATATCGATACCATTCCCGGCGAATGTACCAATTTTCTTTTCAATTTCATACGTGCCATAATTGAGAAACACTGTCTCTTTGGGGCGCTTAAAAACGTAATCCCCGGTGGGTGGTTCTTCTGATGACCGATATTCCTCTTTTGGTTCTCTCGATTCTCCTTGCTCTTTCCGCTTTTTTTCTTGTTCTTGTGACTTCGTGTGGCTTTTCGGCAGTCTTTCTAAACTCTCTGTTTTTTCTTTTCCTGCTGCCACCTTCACAGATTTCTCCCCCTCTTCCTGTTTCATTTTACCAGTTTCACCTTGTCTTGTCTGATTCTCGAGAAGTCTCCTTTCCTCGTTTTCCTTAAGTTGCTGGAGGATCTGAGGGGCAATGTCATGGGTCACAGGCTTCAGTACTTCCCGAAAGATCGGATGATGCCCTTTTCTGTCGAATAACTCAAATCTCCCATCACCTGTCCTGTAATACCAAACCTTTGGTTTGCCATCTCCCCGGAAGAATCTGAATTTTCCCATTTCTACGGATCGGTAGGTTGGGTACAAACGTTTCGGTTCGGCTATAGAAACATCGAGATCGCTTATCCTCTCTCCTAATGTTCTGAAACTCATAGGGAAGTAAAAGGACAAGATGAGAATGATAAAAATCACACCTACGAGGAAGGAAATCACCTTTCGACTGAATAGCCACACATTAAAAATACCAAGTACTACCGCGGCCAGAACCAGTAGAGGGAGCATCGAGATGTTCTCTTTAATGGGGATGATTGAAGCGAATAGACTTATACACAGTCCAACAACGACAATCCCGAGGGCCCCTCTTATATATCTCTCTCCGCTTCCCTTGACACCACTTCTCAAAGTCTCGATGAGAAACCCGATGGGTAATGCCCAAAGCATAAGAAGAAATGCTGTTACTGCCCATAAGATTCCGGACAGTGCACTAAGCCAGCTCCAACCGCCTGCAATGCCGGCGATTAAAACGATTGCGGGAAAGACAATCGCGCTTAAGAAGAGTAGTAAAAGTCCTTTAACGTAAAAACTGGCGTACGGTCTTGCCTTTCTTGCGGCCTCTTCAGCGCCGTAAAGAATGGTTTCAAAGAGCAGCTTGATTGTTTTAAGCACCATCTCTATCATTGCCCTTTTCTCTTCTTTCTTTCTTCAAGCCATTCTTCCCACCTTTGAAGTCCTGCTCCCCACGTTTCACCAGGTGTTTTTTCTTTGCCCTCACTTGTATCTGAATCCGCCTCTGACGCTTGCACGTTAAGGAGGTCAATCAATCTTCTTCTGTCCTCTGGCGTCAATCCAGAAAGCCTCAAGACTTTTTCAGGCGAGAGTTCACACAGGCGGCGCAGGATTCTCTGCCTTTCGGTTGGCTCAATCTCGTAGAACCAGTTAAGGAGCTCTCTCAAGGCCTGATCATCCAATTTTAACAGGATGCTAAGTAATTCTTTCTCGCTTTGAGACTCTTGATTGTTGATCAGCCTTTTTGAGATCTCTGGTCCGACATCTACTCCTACTTGCTTGACGAATTTCTTAAGAGCGGTGTCATCGGATAGTTTTTGGTCAAAAAAAACCGTTAAAAGGTACAATCCAAACTCAATTGCATAGCGAGCCCCTTTAGGGAGTCTTTTTAGTTTCTTCCCTACTTCTGTTTTGAACAATCTATCATAGATGTTTCCCTCAAGCCACCTCTTCAGGTAGGCAGCGGCAAAAGTAGCCAAACCATCGAGTCTTTTTTGGTCTATCATGATAACTCACCTCGTTGGATAAAATCAGTAACGTCCAGCGCCACGTCGTCCGTGTGCAAACATTCTAACGGTCTTTCAGGCTTTATAATCCACGTGCCTGCATTCAAAGACATTCCCTCATGCAGGTATAAAGTGGAAGTATGAACCAGCTTCACGAGGCCTATCACCAGTTCAAACATTTGCTCCTCCTACTATCTATAACGGGCAACAAGGCAGGCCTCTTTCACCCCCTATTAAGCTCATTTCTCCATAGCTGGAAGAAGGTCGTCAAATAATGTTCCTAAATGGCCAAATCTAATTTTGCAGGACCTGGCGTATTGGTTACAAATACTAAACGACCGCTCACTTCAAACGGCTGAACTACCAAAGCACGACTTAACGGATCACGTGTCACGCAAGTCACCTACCAACCTCGTCCACTTTTTTGTAATGCAGGGGCAGTTACGAATTAGAGAGGTACATGGTCGGACTTCTGCGCGATGAGGCAACGCGCCAAAAACAAGTATGTAAAGAGGCACCGGAAGGAGGGTTGCCGGTTGAGATCCCCGGGAGATTCCTCCGTCCAGCAATAACTCGATCGGGAGGTAACCCTTCCGAATCGGAAGCCATTTGCGACAGCACCCGAAAATTCCCCTTTGATTTCAATACATTGAGGGGGTATTTTCGAGAACCTTCCACGACTTTCATAATTTTGGGCCGAAATAAGCCCTTTTTTTACCCTAAAATGGGCCACAAACCCTTGATTTTCAAAGCATGCGGGGACCTGTGGTAAATTTGCCAAATTCTCAAAGAGCAACCTATACCTTCATGCCCTTTCCGGGCAATAGCTCCCGCATAACGCCCAAGGGAGTCGTAAAGGTATCCTTGCTGTCTAAATACCCATATAGCAAAGTAGAGATAATTTTTCAAGTAATCCATTGGGGTCTCTTTTTTGACTCAGAACACGTAGAAATCCTTTTCATCCTTACTCATCTGAATCGCACTTCTCAGACAACCCTCACAGAGCCTGAATATCGCTACCTTTCCCTGCCTTCTTGTGATATTTTCGATACCCTTTTTGAACCTTGTGAAAACGTGTCTTTCTATTTCCACTGCGAAGACGGATTTCTGTATTCTCACCCCATGCTTTTCAAGAAAGTGGGCAAGCCTTGTCCTGATTTTGTCACTTTCTATATCGTATGATACTATGCAGGTCATCTCAGTTGATCCTCAGTGCCTTATAAGGTACCTGAAGCTTAAGGCTCCGCTTGAGATTATCTGCCATCTCATCAAGATAGGCATTGTAGCTCATTTTTTTCCCCTCATGATATGATGCCTTCTGAGCCATCGTGATCTCGAAGCGACGTATGAATTTCCTGAACCCCTCTCCTTCAAGCCGCCATATCTCCAAATCCCCTCTCTTCCTTGTAGAAAAATCGCGATCAGTGATCTCGCCAAGATGGATAAGAGCGAGAGTAACCCTCTCCGCGATGTGTCTCAGTTCCTCCATGAGGTCCGATGCGAGAGCGTTGTGGGCTCCCCTTCCTTTGTGAAAAAAACCAAGCCTTGCGTTGAAGCCCTTATATCTGAGCACAGAGGCTATTCTATTATAAAGGATCGAATAGCCGAGAGATAGTAAGACATTAATAGGTCCATCCGGTGGATGGTAAACCCTACCTTTGAATTCGAAGGGCTCGACAAGCCTCGAGAATTCGGAGAAATATATCCGTGAGGCCAAACCTTCAAGTCCCCTTAACGATTCTAAGGATTTCGCTTCCGCTACCCTTTTCTCTATTTCTTTTAGCTCTTTTGACTCTATCCCGTTCCTTCGCAATAGTACATAGGAGTTGTGGATCTTAGCAGATATGATCTCCCTGGAGAAGGAAAGGCAAAAATCCTCATCTTTTGTATACCTTGTTTGATGCTCTATTATGTCAGGTATCTCCCTGAGTTCAGGGTAAAGGCTGCCCCTTGTCCTGCCAAGAATGTCGATGAAGGTGACCGGGATTTCTTCTTTCACTGCCCTATAGATTGCTCCGCCGCTTGCGGAAGACCGGCCTACGATGACTATTCGTGATATCCTGTTCCATGGGATTTTCTCGTAACTTTCGTCTTCAGACTTTACAACAAGATGGGGGCCGTCAGAAAATGCGCATCTTGCAAAGGTAGTTAGGTAAACTGGATAACCTTCCTGCCAGACGTCCTTAAAAATGGGTGTCCATTCTTCTTTAGTCTCACCCTCTGCTTTCTTTTCAGCCTCGGTTATAGCTTCCTCTGAGACAAGATAGCCGAGAAAATTTAAAGGCGCTGAGGGGTCAACTGGAACGATCTTTTCTTCTTTCAAGTTAAGGTCGATGCGGGTTAAGGACCTACTTATCTTTTCGATGAGAGTATCCTTCGATAAACTGTCCTTCGAAAGGATAACAAAGTCATCGCAGTACCTTACGAGCCTGAACCCTTCCTTCTCCATTTCCTTGTCGAAAGTGGTCAGATAGAGATTGCTCAATACGGGTGAAAGAGGGCTTCCCTGGGGTAGACCTTTTATGTTCCTCTGAGTGAAGTAGCCTACGAGCTCCTTTAGGGCTCCTACGAGGGGTTCTGAAGGGAAGAGACCGTCGAGTAAAAAGTAGAGCTTATCCACATTTACAGAATCAAAAAAAGTTGCTATGTCAGCCTTTATTCCATATTTGTAACCAAGGGAAATGGCGTTTTTTAATGCCTCAGCTGCACCCTTTCTGCTCAGCCCCCTCCTATATGCCCATGCAGATGTGTGAAGGATTCTATCTACGACAGGCGCTAAAAAGTCGCCGATCGCCTTGTGTATGATCCTGTCTTGTATACATTGAACATATATGTCTCTATATCCGCCGTTCTCTTTAGGAATCCTGTATTTTTTCAGTTCACCCTGGGTGTAGTCTCCTGAAAGAATGGAATCTCTGACCCGGAGAAGGTACATGTCCCCAGCTTTTTTTACGTCAGAGACGCTAATGCCGTCTGAACCTGGAGAAGAATTGGGAAGCCTGTCAAGTGCCTTTTTCAGGGACTGGAGAGTCACTGCCCTTTCAAGGAGTGTTTTACCGCGGGAGAGGGGTTTTACTTTCCGTACGGAACTAAGCTCGGGGATTATGTACTGGCCAAAGCCAAATGTGGTATTCTTTCCCAGGTGAGAGTATTGTCCAAGAACAAGGATCCTGGATATATACTCAGTACATCTCCCAGAAGCCTTTATAGTTCCAGAGACTCCACCTATTGTTTTCGAAAACTCTGTGCCATACGGACAGTCTATCCATATAAGCGCACCATCTTCTATCTTTAGATCCGTATTCTCCAATTCCTCCTTCAGAGTAACACCTTCATCTTCCGACTGTGAAAAATAGCGGGAGATCCTCTTTGCAATGGAGAGGATAATTGGATTAAGTGGATTGAAGGAAGAAGGAGAGAAAAAGAACTCCTCGTCGCAGTATTTATGACCCTCTATCCTGAAAGAAGGGGGTCTGGGAAGTCTCAAAGGGGAAACGAATACAAGGGAGAACTCACCCATTTCTTTGAGAAGATCTATCTCGTCCTTTATCGTTTCATAGGTTATGGGAGTTGGCGTAAGGGAAAAACTTCTCTCTGAGACCCTGCATGTCACTTCCTCCAAGATTATGTTCGTCCCTGGAATAAAATGAGCGTGAGAAGGGATAGTTTCACAGATCTTTCCAAACGAGAGTATCTCTACGATTGCCTCGAGAAGGGAAAGCCGGAAGGAAGGAATCGATATCCCTACATGAAAAATATCGTCCTTTTCAAAGAAAAGTACGCCTGTTTCTACGGGTTCTATCGCAATAAGCGCAGATGAAAGAGATGTCCCTGGGGGCAAATATGGACCAAGGATGTACCTAAAAAGAGCACTTAGCTGTGGGCCGTGAAAAAAAGGGAGATTATTGATGGGAGATGTTACCCTAAATCGAAGATCGTAAAGGCAAATAGGGGGGATCATTCACCTTGGGCGGCTTCCCTGCCATGCTTCTTTCCAGTAATTTAAGCCTTTTTCAGGGTATCTGAGAATTCTCTTTTCTCTTTCGTTTATTCTGTTCAGGATATCTGCTGACAGTTGGGTCACCTCCTTTAATCGCTTGAACTCCTCGGTTATTCCTTTAATGTGAGATTCAAGACTACTCAGGAACCTGTTATCGTCCCCTTCATTCTCAACGATGTACCAGTTCTCATAGTCATCGCTTTTTCTTATCCATACCTTTCTTATCGTGGACTTTACACTACCCATGCCAAATGCCTTTCCGAGCCCTATCTTGAAACCGTGGTTTAAAAAGCCTGTTTGAAGGAGGATGAGGAAAGCCGCAATCTCTTCAAGATTACAGTTTTCCGCACCTACTGTGCCCTTAAATGAAAGACCTGGCTCCACCACCATGGCATAGTTTCTTAATCTGTGGGTATAGTCTTCTCTTTGATCCACACCCCAGATATTCCTTGCTGTATTGAGTTTTCCGTGCAGGTAGTATTTTGCACCTTTTAGTTCTCCTGTCTGCTTATTGAAATACCCGTCTACATCACGCCTGTTCGGTTTTGGAGGGCCAGAGATGGGAAGGAATTCCTGGGTTGCAACTCTCGCTCCCGTTTTTTCGTTAACCCAAACCTTAAGAGGAATCTTATCCTTTATGTTTGGATCCTTGACTCGCACAAAGTCAGGGGACATGTGTTCTTTTACTTTAATGGTGCTTATAAGGGCGGATGATTTAAACCTGCCTTTATAGCCAATGGCTTCCTTTCCGTCCGATTTCTCATCTCCAGCTTCATCTGTAACCCCGAACATCCTACACCTTGGACAGAGCGCTCCGCCCAAATCTATACATTCACTATTTGCCTCTGGCACTGTATCTTCATGGTAGAAAACGGCCTTAAATAGGAAGTTTTTGCCTATGTTTGTAACCTTGCCACCAAAGGTCTCGTAATAGACAAATGATCCCACCTTTATATCATTCAGATCTTGATACCATTCGGTTGGCCTGTCATTAGGGCCTGCCCCGCCTATGGATACGACCTTTTTAAGCTCTTCTTTTGTTTTGAAGTTGACAGCAGGGATTCTGCCCGATACTTCATTCCCCTGTTCGACGTAGAATCTGTGCTTGTGTCGGGGGTGTAAATTTTGTGAACATCCATACCTGACTTCGCCGTGATATTTAACTTTTTCACAGTTTGAGTTCCGAGTTAATTCTATTATCGGCGGTTTGTGTCCTCTTTTTTTAACTATCCTTGCACACACCTCATCGCCCTGTTTTATGTTCTTAAATGCGTGTGGTGGGTCACAATCAAGATAGAATTCTTTTACAGGCTGGATCGTAATTTCCTTATCCCCATTTTCGAGTGTTTTTATTGATCTTACTATCCCTGGTTTTGAACTACCGTCCATAGCAACCCTATATCTTTTATATGCCCCTTGATAAAGATACTCACCTTTACTCACACCACTTTTATGGCCTTCTATTTTAGTGTTTACCCTATAGCATCCTCCAAGAAGATTGGCAAAACCATTTGCAATGGCAGATTTGACTGTAAAAGGGCTTATGACAAGGCGTCCGTCGACTGAAAGCCATCGCCTGTTATAGCCTGAATATTCATTATCATCGTTTTTTGGCCAACTCGATTGCTCTTTTTCATCAAGGACAGGGTTTAAAGCGGTAGGAGTCAGTGTTTCCCATTCAATCTCAAAGGCGACATCGTAGTGTCCGGGTAAAAGGCTGTCATGGAACTGGCAAAGAGCCTTTTTCTCCGTTTTTCGCACGCAGAAACTGTAAGGGAAAGCTTTATAGGGTTGAGAATCTTCCTTTTTTTGCTGAGACCCAGTTGTTGAGTCATCCTTTATCTGGACGCTTATATTCTTGCCCTTTAAATAACGGTTATTCAGCTTTTCCACAGCTTTCTTCGCCATATTGTCTGGGACCTCAACAAATGCGAATGGATCCCCATCTCCCGACCTTTTCAATTCAACTTTGATTACGGAAAAGGGCTCGAAAAGCTTTTTCAGATCACTCTCTGTTACCTATTTAGATAACTTTTTGACGCGAAGAATCATTTTTTACCCCTTCTTTTTTTCTGACATAAAGATATGAAGTCTTGCCTCTGGCACGATGATCTCAATTGCACCGAGTTCATCCTCCGAAAACAAATGCTTGTCAAGGGATGGTTTATGTATCAATGGATTCATCCGACGCCAGAAGCAGAAGTACCCTTTTCCATGCACCTTGTCTTTTTGGCTTTCGTTCATCTTAAGCGTCCACCTCTCCACAAAAAACCTGCCATCCTCCCTTTCTACGTATATCTCTTCGTATATCTTTTCCCACCCGTCATCCTCTTCCCGCCCCTCATCTTTTGACCTCCAGAGGTCTGCCTCGATCAAGTATCCCTCAGCATCCTCTACAATTCCGTTTACCTTGCCTGATAGGGCATCTATATCCAGATTTTTTAAGTCTTTTAGTCTCTTTTCTAAGTTGGAGAATGCAAGATAACCATCATCCCAGTCTTTGAGCTCCCCAATTTCCTCTTTTAGCTTGTCCCGTTCTACGCTCTTTGACATGTAACATAAGATACCTTCCATAAAGTCAGAAGATTTATTCTCCATCTATAACCCCGCAATCTCTTATTTCTGGTTCTTTCAATATCATTATCTGTCCCGTGGCTGTGGATGTAGCACCTATCCTGTACCATCCGGGAGGAGCATTTGCGTCTATCTTCATCTGTCCGAATAGCCATTTAAGTTCATCTTCCAGCCTTGTCCCAAATTCTTCTCTTTCGTTCTTATCTATGATTACGTCAAAGGCGAATCTCCCCTTTGTCAGGTACTCTGATGAGAAAAGATTTACATTCTGCATGGAGTGCTCGCAAAGCTGGATGCGGTGGATGACCTCTGTTTCTCCATCTTTTACATATGCATCAGTAACTGCCACAATGCCGCCTTTTCCGCCAGAACCAAACCAGTGGCATTTGAGACATTCACAATGGGGGCTATCGCCGCTTTTGTTTTTCTTTCTGTGTTCCCTGCATTTATCACAGTTGCAGAAGGAGCCGAGGCTATCGCAGATCACATCCCTGCCAATTGTCCTTAGCTTCCTCTCTAAGGGAACGGAAAGAAGGGCCTGCCTTATTGTCCTTCCGGGTATTATATATTCTGCCTTCAACTCACCTTTTTCGTCGATCCTGTATCCTTGATACACAAAGGAATCAGGGTATTCGGCATATGATTTGGATGTATTAAAAGCCGGATAACTGCTATTTAAGGAGAGCATCTGGCCATCCAGTATGGATGCCTCAACATGGATCGTTACCCAGGGTTTTTTTATGTCAGGCTTTTCAACGTTCCCAAGGCTCAACTTCTTTGCACCACTCAGCGCATCCCCATCGAATCTCCAGAGATACTTTCTCTCTTGGTCGTTTCCGAGATCGAGCGTTTTTATCCTAACATCCCTTACCCCGAGCCTACCCATGCCGTATGACCAGCCACCCCCTATATTTTCTATGCCGGCGTTCAACACCCAGAGACCGCCAAGAAATAGTTTTTCTACAATATCCTCCTTTTCATTTTGAGAAAGGAAATAGTTAAAATTGAGTTTAAAACTCAGGCCAGCTGCCACGATCTCGTCGTTAAAAAGGGCACCCGCCTTTCCTGCTCCGTATTTTCTGTCTATAGCGTTGCCAGGCCTTATATATAACTCGTCCTTAATGGGAACGAAGGAAGATTCACACCAAAGTGGGGATACACCTTCTTGCCTATCCTTCCTTGGCTCGTATTTTCCAATTTTCTTATAGAAATCCTCGTCTATTCGATTCAAACATCTTCTGAGAAGACTCGCCCATACATAACCATTTATGTGAATATTCTCTCCGTCGTAGGTCTTCTCGATCGTTGAATCGGAAAAGATGTCATCGTATCCTGATTTTAAAAGGAGGGGTGTCTTAAGGAACAAGCTGACAGACCCTTTTATTACCTTATTCGACTTCAGTATGTCAGCCATTATCTACCCCCGTTTTTTACAAAACCTTTCTTCCCACTTATATTCGAATACTTCCTCGAGAAAGGCACCTATAAACTCTCTCAAGTCATTGCCCGAGGAGTCCCCATTTATGAGGTTAAGAATGTGGTTGTAAAAAGATTCCCATTCCTTCTTTTCTTTTTCCCTATACTTCTTACTCCTCTCCTCAGCAACCTTTCTGATATCATTTATGTCCCTACTCCTATTCAGAAACTCTTTTAAGAAGCCAAGCTGTGCACGGGTGACTGACCTTTTGAGATCATTCACAAAGGTCGGAAGCTCTGGCTTCTTTTTTTCCTCCTTTACTGCCGAAGTTGGGGTAACCTCAATTGCAGGTTTATACTCCGCTATAGACCTCCCAAAACCAATCCAGGATGTGATTGACCTTTCGTCAACTCCTTTAGGACGGTTCAAGAGTACCGACCCTGGCTTCACACATATTTTCGGCCTTTTCGGTCTGTTTAATGTAGTGTTATAGCTCCTCAAAGTATCAACTGCAATTATATTTGCCTGAAGTGTGACTCTATCACCCTGCACTACATATTTTTCTGATGTGTAATCAAGATATCCTCGACAGAATGGGAGAGGTCTCGTGACAAGGAAATAGTCTCCATCTCCGTTCCGCGATTCATTACGACCTTCAAAAGACAAAATGTCAAATACGGATCCACCGATTATGGGTTTTACATTTTTCAGGATGAAAAGAGCCCTTTGTAAGAAATCTTTCTGTTTTATGTCCCTGAACAATATTGTGCCGGCAAAGCATGTACCCGCATGGATCAGTTCCTGAACAAAAAGTCCCCCGGTCTCCGCCGTTACAAACCTATCACCTATCTGGTTTCTTATACGCCTCTCCGTGCTCACAGTAAAGGCAATAGGTGGATCTGTCATTGTTACAAAGTAATCATCTGGAAGGGGTTTTGTCTTTGTCCTGAAAAAGTTCTCAAAATCTTCATTTTCTGAAAGCGGTGTTTTACTCAAAATATCCCCAATTTGTCCCAATTCGTTTTTCAGTGTGGTCATGGGCGGGGTAATACCCCGTAAAATCTCTCCATCTACTCCCACAATTGCGGGGTATAGATCCGGAAATTCGATAGATGCAATCTGTTCGTCCTCAGGCCACGTCCCGAATAGAGCGTTATATACCTTTACAAACCAGCCTCTAAGTTTTTCGCCAGGGATAATTCTCACCGATTCGATGAACTGGGTACTTCCGGGACGGACAGGCTTATTTCTCAGATTTACGAGATTTTTTAGAACGTAATTGAGGGACGAGGGAATCTCTTCTTGGGCGTCACCCGTGAATGCATACTCTTCTTCCTTATCCCATTTAAGAGTCACTTCCCCCCTGCCATATCCGCGGGATCTTGATTGACCGAATCCACTTAAAAGGGGAAGAGAGGATTCGATAAGGTCTTTTGCCTTATTCAGTTTCTCTTTACTTTCAAAATAGCCAAGGTAGATATTCGCCTCAAGGTCAAGGCCATCAAGGTACGAAACTTCCATATTTAGGAGCATATGTTCTTCTACGGTGCGGGTTTTATCGTCTATGGCTATACGGGGTTTCACCTCAAATCTCTGCGAGACCCATTTATTTTTCGAATCACGCGTAAGGGTCAAATCCGTAAGGTAGACCCTGGATGGCACCTGCCGGGTCTTACCCGTAGGTTCACCACCGAACACCTCTACGATCATTTCTTTATCGAACCTACTGTCCATTTCTGTAAGCCATTTGACTGCCATCCTTAAATCTCCGCGTAGTTGAGTATCAGGAAAGACGGGATAATGTTCCCGATCTTTCAGGTGGGGATAGAACCCAAATGGTCCCTTTTCTCCGCCGGATGTATACCAGTAGCCACGAGCTTTTACCTTAAGTGTCCCTTGTGCGAGGTAGATCTTTTTTGGCTGATCCATCATTCACTCCCCTTTTTAAGGCTTATAAGTTCGAAGAGTGTAACGAGGCGGGGTATGTTCAATCTTCCATCCTGGTCTTTCAGATTATCATCAAGTAGCATCCTCTGAACAGGACTACCGGTGTTAGAAGCTTCAGGCAGAGTCAGAAGCCAGGTCTTTAGTTTCTCCGGATCCTGATGGAACTCTATGATCTTGTTTACAATCTGGTGAACACGAGAGCCAGACATGGTTCCATACTCATCGCAAAGTTCCATGTATTTGTTGAAAGAGAGGGTCTTTCCGTGGAGCGATTCTTCTACAAAAAGAGGCTTTTCTGCCCTAAGTATTTCATCAGAGGAAGACTCTTCGTCAGTGGAAAGTACGCGCCAGTTCACACTGTTTCCCTTTCTTTCCGTCACCTTTTTTGCCTCACTCATAAGTTCTTCGCCCAAGGCGTGGATCCTTGTGAAGGGAGCATGGATCGATGTGACTATGAAACTTCCGCCGAAAGATATACCGCTATAATGATACTCCTTTTTTACTGGTTTATTCTCTTTTTCCGCTTCTTTTTTAGCTTTTTCTGCTTCTTCTTCAAGCCATGCCCTTGTGAGGGCAAAATGATACTCTTTAAGCTTTTGCTCATCTGTCCTTTTTTTGATCTCAGACGAGTACGCCTTTACGAAATCGAGTATGTACTTGTCTGGCATGACAATGCACAGATCGTCACCGCCCGCCACTATTAGCCTGAAGGGAATAAAAAATTCACCATCTCGCTTTACAATAGAATCTTCCGGAAATACGCTTTTCAATGTTTCTGATATGGCATCTATAAAGAGTCGTTTTAGGCTATCGAAAGTCGAGAGGATTTCTTTTTCCTCCTGACGCAGCCAGAGGGAAATCATGTCATTCATGCTGTTCATGTCTGACATCCATACGGCAATCCTGCCTATCTCTTCTTTTTCTCCATCTTTAGGGAACATCTCATTCATAAGGGAAGGAATGTGTAGCCCCCGAATGCTAAGTGGCTTCACGTAGTTTTTGTATATCTCCTCCATACTCGTAAGATTGCTCTCCTCTTCTGGATTCTGTATGCTTATCTTTCGAGCCTCCCGGGCGTCATAACATATTCTGCAAAGACGCTTATTTTCAGGCCCGTAAAGACCCTTTTCTGCCGGGTACTCCTCGCACTCCTCGCATACCGCGAAATGGGGATTAAATGTTACACCGTATCCTCTGAAGCATCTTTTCTTTTCATTTAATTCGTGGATTATACCCGGATATGGGTTCTCTCCCAGCTTTTTTTCCCCTGCTTCTTTGAAAGAGTTCGCCTGAACAACCGATGAGATCTGAAATTCTAACATGGGAAGTCTTGTGGAGATGAGCTCAATGATCTCCTTTTTTGCCTTTTCTGCATTTTCTTCAGAATCAAATCTTGCCGTATACTTGCCGCCACCTGCAATGATAACAGTCCCTCCATGGTCTTCTGTGATTTTCCTCATCTCTATCTCATTCATGTAGGAAAGTATTTGGCTTATACCGGCAATTGACCACAGCCTGTCATGCCTTAAGACGGTCTTTTGGATAGCAGAATACTGAAAGGACAGATAGTAACTCAATTCACCACCCCTTTTCTTATTACTACTATTCCCACATTTCCCTTGTCAATACCAAATTCATCTCTCTCCCTTTGACACTTCAGCTTCCTTTCCTCTGAAGGCTTTCTCACAGTAAGTGCAGTAAAATATGTCCTCATCCATCTCTCTAACCGTCTTCTTTCTGCCACAGAAAGGACATTTTATTTCCCGAATAGATGGGTTCTTTTCCATCTTTTCATTCCTTTTCAGCATCAGAACAATCCCGCGATTTGATCTGCAATTTTTGAAGTCAGTTCTGCTATTGCCTCATCGAGATTTATGTTTGTGCGAGTAGCCTCAACTGAAAGGCTCGTCCTGTAAATCTGGAAATCGCTCACCACTTCGCGTTCTGTTGTCATCGTGGTCGATGTTCCCTGTTTTACTTCGGACTTTATCCTGCCCTTTATTCCACCTGATACACGCTCCTGGATCTGAACATCGACTGTTCCCCTGTATGACCCTATCTTTATTAATGATCCTGCGACCGCTCCTGCTATATTGCCGACAATCGATCCTGCCGCTGCACCGATCCAGGAGTCCCTTGAGGAACCAGGAATGAGTGCTCCAGCTATCCCACCTATTGCAGCACCAACCTGACCCGCATCCTGACCCATTGAGGCAACTTTGTTATAAGTCAGGGATGTGATGTTTGCCTGAATGATCCAGTTTGCCTTTGAAGGATCTTCAACAAGGACAAGGCCTTTCTTTGCAAGTCTTTCCTTCAGTACTGAATCAAGAGGGATATTCTGGACATCAGATGTGTTTGTGACTTTTACATAAACTGTGCGTTCACTCGTTGCGAGGTTCAAAAACACCGGTTCTGACATCGTCACCTTTGTCTGAAGTGAGGCATGGTCGATCATTTTCGAGGTGGATGCACAGCCGTAGAAGGCAAGAACTACAAGGCCAATGACGATGAATTTCTTTAAACCCCTCATGTAGACCTCCTTGCCGTCATCTTGTTTCATCCTCACGGGCCATTTTTCTTAAGACCCTAAAATCATATAACGGTGATTGAGGGAGAATTCTTTCACTGAAAAAAAAATTTTTAGAGCTTAAGAATTTGGGCAACGTATAGGCTTAGATCTTCAAATGCCTATATTCAAGTACTCGCTCCTCACAAGTCTCACCCTATCCTCCCAAGAAGCGGCAAACCTCGGTTCCCTTACCTGGATAGGACGGGCAAAAAGTTTCTTTGACCGCAAAAGTTCTATAAGTACCGCATGCATTTGGGGGGTGCCGGAAGATATGGAGATGTACGCTTCTTTTTCAGCTATCATGTCCCTAATACTGTTTATAGCCGCAAGAATAGCGATATAAAGATCATCGTAGTCAGTTGGATCTTTAACCTCTATCTTTCGAATATGGCAAATATTTTGCCCAACGATGTTATTTATCTCGGCCTGCGTTTTTTCAGCATTGGCAAATGTCTCCCTTGTAGCAAAGAGCACAACAGTCTTTGGCTGTATCCTCCTGAATGCCGTTATTACAGGACCCTCTGTAAATTGCTTGTCCCCTTCCTCATGATAAGAGGTACCGTAGGGGTCACGCATCCCAACCGTAGAAAGCAGGACAGTATCCTCGCCTTTTGGCTCCAGAAAAAGTTCGGTTTTCTCAAACCTTTGCGATTCGCGGTTTAAGCTTTGTACAAACGCATAGACCGAGTCCTTTCCAAAAACACTGTCTATGACCTGGTTAAGCCTTTCCACAGGAATGACCTCAATCTCCCGAGACTCCTTGAGCTCTCGCATATTTGCCCGAGGTACGTACACCCTTTTTATGCCCTTGAGCACCGCAATTCTTATCTTTTCCTCTATCCCTCCAACTTTTTCCACCTCGCCCGCTATGTTCAATGTGCCTGTAAAGGCAAACTCCCTACTCAAAGGTTTAGTAAAAAGGGATGACAAGATAGCCATAGCTATCGCAAGGGACATGGACGTCCCATCGTACATATGCCTGAGCCTTCCTATCTGAACCACTATGCCATAGTTATCGAGGAGACGATAACCCTCCGGCTTTAATCCATAATCCTTCAAAACAAACCTGGTAGCGTGACAAGCCGTGTAGAATGCTATCGATACCTCACCCCCGGTTTCCCTGGCAAGGAACCTGTGGTCTCCCTTTCCGTCATTTATAGTGGTTGCAGTTATGGCTTGGATGCATCCAAATGGCTGAGAACCTGATTCGACAACGAAGAGACACATCGCTCTTCCAGGAGGATTCTGTTCGCTAAGCTTATTCTGAGAGCCTTGACGGACATCACGAAGCATAGAGAGGATTGAATCTTTCGTCCTGGTAGGACACTCCCAGTCGGTCACCATTTTTTTTATTTCATTTATCTCGATTTGTGTAAGAGGCTCAGATAGGATGCGAGACATAAGCTGTTTCCCGATTTCTTCCCTTGCTTTCGGAGGCAAGCTTAAAGAAAAGAATCTTTGGAGGGATGCGACAGGATTTCCAAAATCCAGTGGGACGGTTATATCTCTAAGGATATCATGGCCTGTCATTTTTCCTTTTCTTTTAGGCCTGAGAGTATTACAGCATAACCCCTTCTTCCTTTTGGGGGAGGCAGTTTCTTTATACTTCCAAAGTTGGCGACTCCCCTTTTTCCAGTGTAAGCAGTATGAACCACTTCATACCCTCTCTTCCCTCGATGAGCAATAGAGATAGCTACTCCTGAAGGATCGAATTTTTTGGACTTAAGATAGGCCCTAAGACTGCCCTTTTTGTCCACGAAGAAGTAAATCTCCACTCCCGGTTTAGAAAAAGAAATAAGATGCACGTTCTTTAAAATGGAGTCCCCCTCCGAAGGTTTCCCAACAAGTACGGGCTGCACCATAAGTGAATCTTGAACCGGTCTGAGGGCAGAACCTTTCAGGTAACCCATGAATCTTCTCAATAACCCCTCTTCCTTACTCTGCAAGTAGCTCATGTAACTCTCGAGACATCTGTCGCAGTGAAGTATATGGGCATCCCAGAAAAGGGCCTCCTCACCCTTTAGTTTGTCTCTTAATGCTTTGCTAAAAAGACTTTTCATCCTTTTGCATGCCTGCATCCTTTTATGGTGAAGGTATGTTATGTATCCAAAGCACTCCTTGCATGCTTCTATGTGCTCCTCAATTTCAATACTCTTCTCCTTCGGCAGCCTACCGAAAACATAGAGAAAAGCATCATTTCTCGATATATGGGTTTCAGTATTCATGGCCTTTTCCTTTAGCAGCGCCTGGCTCATCTATCAAAAAAATGTTCATCTATTCCCTTTTCTTTCAGGTATTCTGCAAGCCTCTTTCTACCCCGATTGATCCAGTTGTTAATGGTGGATTCCTTCTCATTCAGATATTCGGCAATCTCTTTTATCGTGTGACCGTATATGAAGTGGAGCACAATCGCAGTTCCCACGCGTCCCCGATCAAACTCCGCTATGGCATCATACAACTGTTTGCGACGAACAGCGTATTCTGGGCTATTCTCCTCTTCCTGTATCTTCCAGTACTGGAAACTTAAAATTTCTTCCCCTTTTTCGCAGGGATCAATATCCTCCTCATCAAATCCTACCCCGAAGGCGGCAACTATGTCGGTCAGCGCTTGTACCCTCTTTTCGCTTAACCTTTTTTCTCTATGATGCATAAATGCGAGTTGCACTGTTTTATTTATCCAACTTATAAAATTCGCCTCCACGTTGCCTTTACCTTTTCCCGGATCGTACTGCTCAATATTTTCCAATAACATTGTATAGGCGTCAGACACGATCTCCTCTATGCCTTCCTCATCTTCCTTTAGAAACCTTCTTGCTGAACCTTCGCATATCTTCTTTATCTCTGACCAGGCATCGTTACTTCGCTGCTTTGCGGCTGATATGAAATCCATATCTATTCTCGGCCGGCTCTTAGCATATGCACGCGCAGCCCTTTTTTCACTGTCCTTTTTGCACGACCGGCTCTCCTCTACGCCTGATGAAATGGGCCTCTGAGTCTTGTCCATCGATTTTTCAATCTTATCAAAATGATCCGAAAAATGCATCAACTTTCTTTGATCACCATTAAAAGTGAATCTTGACGTAAGAGACCGGTAATAGAAGAGAGATTCGATACTTTCCGAAGTGAACGAGCAATTGTACAACAGCCATGTCCGGTGGGTGGGAGTAGATTTAGAAAGAAGAGTTATCATGGAAGGGACACTTCGTGCAACCTCTGTGTAACAAAATGCTTTGCCCAGTCCCTCCGTTTCTCCATCCCTCCAACCCTTTCCCCCAGCGTTGCCTATTACACTGCCCATGCTATATATAACCGCTTAAGGAGCTTTTTCTTTTCAAAAAGCTCAACGCGGTTTGCTCAGGGCCTATTGCAGAAAGAGGTACAGAAGAAGTAGAAGCACCAAAGTGGTGGGGTAACCACACAGGAGGTAGCTTTCCTTTTTGCACTTCCCCCGGTCGAGGGACGAGCCTCAGTCGTAACCCTTCCGAATCGGAAGCCATTTGCAACCCGTGCGCGGCCGTGACGGCCGGATTATTGGGATTACCTCGTCGTAACCCTTCCGAATCGGAAGCCATTTGCGACGACAGCGGTAACGTCGGCATCGGGACGACGGCACCGTCGTAACCCTTCCGAATCGGAAGCCATTTGCAACGGGAAGAGACCAACAGCGAAACGTAAGATTTTTTGTCGTAACCCTTCCGAATCGGAAGCCATTTGCAACATCCTTTTAAGGATCGTCAGAGGTAGGAAGGAGAACTGTCGTAACCCTTCCGAATCGGAAGCCATTTGCAACGGAGGGTCCCCGCTATCATTCCTGCGAGGAAAGTGTCGTAACCCTTCCGAATCGGAAGCCATTTGCAACGATATTTTTTTAGGAATTGGATACCTTTTCGTAACAAGTCGTAACCCTTCCGAATCGGAAGCCATTTGCAACGTGAAAAATACGATTAGAATTTACCCTTACCAAAATGTCGTAACCCTTCCGAATCGGAAGCCATTTGCAACACTCCTGGTCAAAGAACAAGTGGAAGCGGCCAAAAGTCGTAACCCTTCCGAATCGGAAGCCATTTGCGACTCAAAAATTCAGGATGTCATTTTCTGACTTGTATGTGTCGTAACCCTTCCGAATCGGAAGCCATTTGCGACAGCACCCGAAAATCCCCCTTTGATTTCAATAAATTAAGGGGGTATTTTCGAGAACCTCCTCAGAGTTTTCCAATTTTTAGCAAAAATTGGCCATTTTTTAACCATAAAATCTGTCATAAACCCTTGATTCTCAAGGGATACGAGAACCTCCCAAAATTTGACCGCATTGTCAAAGAACAAAAGCTACCTTTATCTTCATAGCAAAATAGGAAAGGAAGATCAAGAAGAATCTTTAGCCCCTGTGTGGTTACCATTCGCGAGTATTGTACCTCCGTGTTTTTCATGTTCGATAGTTATTAAGGCTGGAAGAGGACGAGGAAAGTCGTAACCCTTCCGAATCGGAAGCCATTTGCAACGTGAGAGACCTTTTGGCGGAGACTCTTCACGCCCCCATAAAACTGTCGTAACCCTTCCGAATCGGAAGCCATTTGCAACAGCACCCGAAAATTCCCCTTTGATTCCAATAAATTAAGGGGGTATTTTCGAGAACCTCCTCCGAGTTTTCCAATTTTTGGCAAAAATTGGCCATTTTTTAACCATAAAATCTGCCATAAACCCTTGATTCTCAAGGGATACGAGAACCTCCCAAAATTTGACCGCATTGTCAAAGAACAAAAGCTACCTTTATTTCTATGCCAAAAACGGGGAAAGAAGATCAAGCAAAAAGCCTTAACCCCTACTGAAGATGTGGGTATTTATAGGCAATCTACTATACCTACGGTCTCTTTGATCCTTCTGAGAGGCAGTTTTTTGAGCTATCAAGTCTTTGTCAAATTCGAGTTTGTAGGTACTGAAATAATAATTCTCAACGGATGCTTATGTCCCTTGAGATTCTCTAAGATCTCCTTTCTTCCTCCTACAAGCTCTTTTCCTTTTATCACTATAGCGGCGTATCCGGCCATCCTTATGGCGATGGCACTTCTTCTTCCTGCATGGCTTTCTCCAAGGTTTCCCGTATGTGGAGACTTGAAAAGTGCCACTGTTTTTGACGCTACCTGGACACTTCTTCCTTTCCCCTCACCCAAAAGCATCTTTTGGAAAGATCTACATATAAGGAAACATTGATCTCTCAATAGATCTTGGCGGCTTTTTAAGCCTCTTCTTAAGCAATTCTCTGATCCCTTGCTTATGATGTCTGCTCTATCGAAACGAGTTTATGGCGTAAGGACAGCTACGGGAAACTCAACCGCCTGCGTTTCTTGTTTTTCAGTTTGCCTGCTTTGGATAAAGTTTCTACAATCCTTACACGAGAAAGAAACCCATCTCATAACCGCCGCAATTATGAGACACCTTTTGTAATGCCTGCACTCGAAATAACGGTGAAAATGTACCTCATCAATTGAAAGTTCCTCAAAGAGTCTCCCGGGGCCGACCATTTTCGTATTAAATTAAATATTAAACATGAAAAGGGTTATAAGTCCAGTCCTTCTTTTTTTAAATCAGGGGGCAGGCAAAATAGGATTTAAAGGAACCCGCCTTTAAAGGAGTTGCTGGAAGTCTCTTAAGATGCTAAATATGTGAACGGATCGTCATATGGCAAAACAAAAATTTTTTTACGGTTGGCTAATAGTCGGGGTCAGTTTTGTCTCTATGGCTTTTTGGATGGGGATCAGGTCCAGTTTCTCACTTTTTTACGCCAGGCTGGTAGATGAGCTCGGATGGACCAGGGCTGATATGGCACTTTCACAGTGTATCACATTTCTGATGTACATGGTATCTGTGCCATTCATAGGTGGATTCATAGATCGTTTCGGCCCTACAAAGGTCATAATTCCAGGAGTAATACTTACAGGAGCAGGACTTGCCCTCTGTGCAACCATAAAAACCATTTTTGCCATGTACGTCTTTTATGGGCTCATCGTCGGTATAGGAACGCCTTTCATCAGCATTGTCGCATATTCTTCCGTTCTTGCCCACTGGTTCAAAAAAAAGAGAGGGCTTGCTTCAGGAATTGCCACCTCAGGCATGGGCGTAGGAACATTCGGGATCGTGGTCTTAAGTAAAATACTTATAGGGACTTACGGCTGGAGACAGGCTTTTCTGATCCTTGGCCTCCTCACTCTTTGCCTCCTTCTTCCTGCTAACGGCATGTTTCTCAGGCATCGACCCGAGGAAATAGGATTGGGCCCAGATGGCGTACAAAATTGCCTGCCACAAGGAAAAGACCAGGCACGCAAAGAAAAGATCGGCAGAATATTAAAAAGTAGAGAGTTCGTTATGTGCGTTGGCTTTGCATCCCTTGCGCTTCTTGCGGTGCATATAATCCTGGTCCACAATGTGAGAATACTTATGGATCAGGGGATCCCTATGGAGAAGGCGGCGAACGCCCTGGCGATGGTCGGACTTCTATCCTCTTTTTTTCGTGTCTTCTGGGGATGGCTATCGGACAAAAAAGGGAGGGAGCTATCTTACACATCTGGGGCAGTATTTTTGCTTCTGAGTTCGGTTTTTCTGTTTTTTACGAAAGCTGAGAGAGAATGGTCTCTTTATATCTTTGTCTTAACTTTCAGTGCAGGATGGGCTGTGACTGCCCCATCTTTTATGGCTTTACTTGCCGACCTATTTAAGGGCGAGCAATTCGGCGCAATTTACGGACTATTCGAATCCATCATTTATGGTCTTTCCGTAGCAGGTGTGTGGATCGTTGGTCTGATCTACGATCTAACTGGTACATACTGGCCAGCCACCTTTGTAATAATAGTGGCTTCAGTGATCCTCTCCGTATGGATTATCTGGTTGATAGATCCTGCAAGATTAAACCGGGAAGCCCTATGAAAGACACCGTCTTTCACAATTTTTGTCACGATGGCGCAAAAACCTTTTTTAGCTGGCTTCACTTGCCCAACTTTATTCTGGCATCACAAATTTTCATATTTTCAGCTAAGAAAACTGGATTCAAATCGAGCTCCTTGATCTCAGGCCTTCTCATAGTCAGATCAGAAACCTTGATGAGAAAATCCTCTACACTTTTCAAGTTTGCATAATTCTGTCTTGGAGAGAAAAGTGCCTTTGAGATCGAGAGTTCTTCAATCATCGATTTTGCGTCCTTCCTTTTAATTGGTAAAAGCCTGAATGTGACATCAGCGAGTGCTTCTACGTAAATCCCGCCCTGTCCAAACATTATTACCTTGCCGAATTGGCTATCCTCGTAAATGCCCACTGTCAGTTCAAAACCCTTTCCCGATTCCTGAACTATTATTCCTTCGATACACTCTTTGCCAATTGAGATAAAGAGTTGCTCAAGAAGACCATTAAAATTCTTCCTCACCCCTCCTTCATCTATTATACCTGTCCTTACGCCCCCGATCTCTGTCTTATGCAGAACTCTTTTTGATGAAATCTTAAGGGTAATAGGAAAGCCTATCTCTCTTGCAATTCTTACTGCCTCCTCTTCTTCTTTTGCGATTCTACTTTCGAGAACTGAAAAACCTTCTTCTTTCAGAAATTGAAGAGCTTCGATTCCGAGCAGAAGATCACCCATTTATTCACTCATCCTATAGACCTTGTAAAGGTTCGCCATAGCTTTTGCTGCCCTCTCAGGAGTACGGATTACAGCGATCCCATTTTTCCCATCTATATCTTTTATTTCCTCATCCCATATGCCGGCTGGAGCACATAGACAGGCAATGACAGGCTTTTTAAAGGGCTCTATTTCTTTTAAGATTCTATCCATTTCGCTTAAAAGCTTCAAATTAGCAGAGGCAAACATGTTAATAAATAAAATACCGTCAGTTCCTTCATCCTCTGAAACGACTTTGAGAATATTGAGTATAGTTTGAGGGCTGTACCAGGCAGGTCCCATGTCCACAGGGTTCGTCCTCATGGCAAGGGGTGGGAGTAGTTCATCTATCTTTTTCTGGGTATTTCCTGAAAAGACTGAGAGTTTCAAGCCTTCTTTTTCAAGAGCGTCTGCCGCTATTATTCCGGGACCAGCCTGTCCAGAAAGGACCGCGATCCGGTTACCCATCATAGGAGGGCATGTATCTATTACCTTCGCAGTATCTATGAGTTCCAGAGAATCCATAACCTCTACTATTCCCCACTGTCTAAAAGCACCTTTCCATATCCGGTAGTTCCCAGCGAGGCTTCCAGTGTGGAATCTACTTTCAGCATCGCCTTTTTCGTTCCTCCCTGCCTTGTAAGCGATGATAGGCTTCTTTTTCCTGGCTTTCTCAATCGTTTCGAAGAGCCTTCTCGGTTCATCGATCCCTTCGATGTAAAGAGCTACTACCTTTGTTGCCTCGTCCTCCTCGAGGAAGTACCTTATGGCCTCTGGAAAGTCCACATTGACTCTGTTTCCGAGGCTCATCAATTTTGCCATTCCCATTCTTTCTTCAATCGCAAGAAATCCTATGAGATGACAGAAACCTCCGCTTTGACTTATGAGGGTTAAACCGCCTTCCTTGATAAGGGAAAATTCAAAGGTGAATGAGGCATTTATCTTATCTGTCAGATTTACAAATCCAAAGGTATTTGGACCGATTATTGGAATCTCATATCTTTTTGAAATTCTCCTTATTTCTTCCTCGAGAATCCTGCCCTCATCCTGTTCTATTTCTTTGTAACCAGCCGTTATAAGTACAGCTCCATTTACTCCTTTTTTTCCGCACTGGTCAAGCAATTCTGGTACGGTCCTTGCGGGCACAACTATTATCGCAAGGTCAATAGGTCCATCTATATCCAATACTGAGCTATACGACTTTATGCCCCAGACGGTTTTCAGATTGGGATTGACAGGGTAGATAGATCCCCTATAGTTGCCCTTAATGAGGCTTTTCATCACGTGGTAGCCAAGCTTTTCGAAAGTTTCTGATGCTCCTATGACAGCAATAGAGCGGGGAGTAAAAAGCCTTTTCAATTTTGCTTGGAACATAGATTTTGTCTAAGTGAGATGATAGCACATGGGGGGAGAGATGTGTCAATATAGATAGGCCCCATAGAGATTCTGTGAAAATTGGCTAAGAATCGGAAAGTATGAATTCTTTTTCCCCTCTCTCGGAAGGGATATGTTTCCTCTCTGGCATTAAAAAAATAAGGGGTATTGAGAGAATGAGGAGAATCCCGCATCCGATGAATACTATCCTGAATGCTTCCGAATATGATGAGGAAAAGTGGATTACTACACCTATCAGAGAGATTCCAATAGATCCCCCCACTGTCCTGAACATGCCTCTAAGCCCTGTTATTGTTGCGACCTTGTGAGGCATAAGCTCTATACACGCATTGTTCGATGCTGGAAGTGCTATGCCCGCACCGACTCCCATAAGAAATATGAGCCCCACGAGAATGTAAATGATGCTCGTGTTTAAATTGAAGAACTTGAAAACCCTTAGATCGTAATCTGAAAGAAGGGCAGTTGATATGGCAATCATTGTAAGGCCTATCAGCATTGGCTTCCTATACCCTACTCTTTTCAAAAGAAGGCTTGTTATGAAGGAAGCAGGAATGGTCCCTAAAGCTCTCGATGTGAGAATAGCACCACTTCTAAAAGCTGAAAGTCTGTGTACTGAAGACGCAAAGAAGGGTATAAATGAAAAAACTGCAAATATTGAGATCCCCATAACCATGTTGTAGATGTTTGCAGAGAGAAAGGGTGCTGATCTGAGGAGGGAAACATCTATCAGAGGGGACGGGAAGTTCTTCTCCTCAATCATGAAGAGATAGAAAAAAAGAGCACTAAGTATAAGGGAAAAGACTGCAATATAGGGCCCCAATCCCTGCAAAGTACGAGCAAACAAAGTAAGACCGAGCATAAAGAGCAAAATCGTAAGAAGAAAAAGGGTCGCACCTTTATAATCTACTTGCGGATCCGATTTTTTCCTCGATTCTTCAACAAGGAAGTATATGAGTGTGGCCACTGTCAGCCCAATAGGTATGTTTATAAAAAATACATACCTCCATGAAAAGTTTTCGACTATCCACGCTCCAACATTTGGCCCCACTATTCCACCTATTGGAAAGATGCTCGTGAAAAAACCTATTGCCCGCATCCTCTCCTCTGGAAAAAGATCACTTACCATACCCGCGGCCGAGGGGAGAAAACAAGCACCTCCAATACCCTGCAAGAACCTGAATAAGATCAGAGTGTAAACATTCGGCGCAACTCCACAGGCAAATGAGCTTAGGGTGAAGAGGATGACAGAAAACATATAGACTTTTTTTCTTCCTAAAGTATCGCTTAACGTCCCGAGAAGGGGCATAGAGCAGGTAATAGCTATCATATAGATCGAGATTGTCCATCCGGCCCAGATAACGCTCGTTTTTAAGTCTTTTACTATCTGTGGGAATGCAGTTGCAACAATCGTCACGTCGATGGAATGCATAAGAAGGCCTAAAGCCAGGGAAGAAAAGATCACGTATCGCTTCATAAGCCCATGTAAGTGAAAAACTGGGGGAATGAAAGATAGATGTTTTCCTCTTTTGGTTTGAAGAGGTTCCTGAGATCTCATAAGCGTTTCTTTAAAGTTCCTATGCCAAACTTAGTTATGCAACGTCCTAACTATGAGGTTCTTTCCTTAACGCAGGCTGCAAAACCATTTTAAAGCGCCTGAAGTTTCTCTCCGGATCCCTCCTAAACGCTTTAGGGGTCATTTTGGTGTATTTTTTAAAAACCTTCGTGAAGTAACTCTGGTCGCTAAAGCCAACCTCGTGAGCAATTCTGCCTATAGACTGATCTGAGAAAGCGAGTAATCCAAGTGCATTATTGATTTTTACGCGCCTTATTAGCTCCTTTACCGTTAATCCGTACTCTTTTTTTATCCTGTGCGAAAGATAGGAGGGACTGAACCCTGCCTTTTTTGCAATCATCTTTACCGTCACATTCTCTTGAGCTTCTCCATTAAGTAAGAAGATGAGACGAGAAATCAAATCCATGGATTTCAGACCGTTTAAAATATAAGAGATCACAGAGTTGTAAAGCTCCAATAGTAGCTTGAGAAAGTCCGGCTTGTCCTTTACTTGCAGTACTTTTTTGAAAAAGTCTTTCCTAATCCGTGACATCTCCCTTTCATCTCCTACTCTTTTTGGAAAATCCATAAGCACGAAGGCAACCTCAAGAGTAACTATGCGCAAAACTTCTTGATCATCGATTCTATGTATATAGATCAAGATCTCGTTTAGACAGCTTCTCGCCTTTATCTCGTCAACCCGAGAAAGCGCCTCAGAAAGATCCTTTTTCAATCTTAAGTATTCTTCGGATGAGAGGAGGTTTATCTCTTCTTCAATCCTCTGGCCACGTCCTTCCTTTGGAACAAAAGTATCAGAAAGTAATACTCCAGTTATTTTTGTCAGCAATGAATCCTTTTTACGCTCGGAAAGCTCCTCGGCTAACAGATCATCTGACGGTACTTTCTGGATCCCCGTTTTCCCGTTCTCAACCTTTAATAGGACAATGTCCGCAGGATGGGTGCCGTAATGGTCGTTTCTTGAAAAAGTGTAAACGCCCTGCATCCCTGTAAAATTTCTTACTCCCTCAACAGCCTCCTTGACTTCTTCAGGATTTGCCGCACCAGTTCGCAAAGCTTCGCAAATTAGATCTATCGAGTCAGCAAGCTCTGCAGAATGATAATTTGCAGGCTCTCCGAAATATGCCTCATGGTGCCTGTGAAAATCGAGTATGATATTTTTTGACGGATCGGTCTCTGGGATCCAATCTACCATCATCGTCTTTCCTGAAGGAACGAAGATGGGGCTTTTTAAGTCCCTCACGTATCTGAAAAATTTTGGTGAGGCATTTCCATGGGATAGAAGCAGCGGAAGATTTATTTCCATATTCTCCAGTGTCTTCGCTACCCAGAAAGCTGGTAGACCTGTCACAAATGAGAATATCGCTTGGGGCCGCAAAGAGATGACACGGCTTACAGAATCGCTTAGCTCCTTCGTTCCAATCTCAAATCTTTCCTCTGTGACTATTTTCATTTTCAAGGCTTGCGCGATGAGTCTTCCAAGATAAGAGCCCACATCTCCGAGAGATCCGTAAGGCATAAGAAGTCCTAATCTTATGATTCCAGACTCGCGAAAAAGCCGGAAAGCCTTCAATATTGCGATCTCTGTCCGGTGTGCTGTGTTAAAGACAAAGATGTCACGAAGAGGGTCTATGAGATATCCTGAACTCACGAAACATGGAACTCTGTATCTATTTGCTACTCTTGCTACAGCAAGGGAGATAGGTACTGAGGCTGTGCCAACTATAGCCACGACTTTGTCCTTCAAGATCAGTCTTTCCGCAAGTTTTGTGGCAACCTCTGGAGAGGAGCGATCATCAAAATAAACCAGTTTCAGTTTTTTTCCGTTTATACCTCCTCTTTCATTTATGAGCCTGATTTTAAGTTCCGCTGCCTTTTTCTTGTAAACACCCAACCACGATAAATAACCGGTAAGTGAAAAAATCCCCCCTACCAGATAGGCATCTTCAGAAAAAAACTCCCTATCTTTCACCTTCCATCCCTCTTATCAGTCTTTCATTTTCTCCTGGTATTATCATCTCAAAAAGGGAATCCACAGTAGTGTAATCATAATAGCCAAGTCTTGCAATTGGTCTTATTTTCAAAACGTCTATTTTGCCGTCTTTTCCTATGACAGAGTCATCTATGTGAACCATCACTACCCTCCCTATCACAATATCAATCGTACCCATGAGTCCCCTTCCAGGGATTCTTATAATCTGGTAAAGCACACATTCAAATTTTATAGGAGACTCCTTGACAAGACAAGGTTTGATTTTTACGGACGGCTGTTTCGAGAGTCCTGCAAGTTCAAATTCATCCACTTCCGGTGGAATCTCCATTGCGCTGATATTGACCTTCTCTCTCAGCTCCCATGTGGCCATGCTGTAACCGAACTCACCTGTCCGCTCAACGTTCAAGATTGTATCCTTCTTCTGTCCCTTAGTGTTTTGATTGGCAGAGAAAAGCACGTATGGGGGATCAAAGTTGAGGCTCTGGAACTGGCTGAAGGGCGCTAAATTGTGGATCCCCTCAGGACTTATCGTGGAGATCCAGCCTATTGGTCTTGGAATCACACACGACTTATATGGGTTGTGTGGCAATCCGTGATTGTTTAAATCCGGATCGTAATACATATTCTCCTCCTTCTTGCGTATTATACCCCAAGGTATGATCTTTTTATATCCTCATTCGCTTTTAGTACTTGGGCTGTACCTTCAATGACTATTCTTCCTGTGCGGAGGATATAAGCCCTGTCCGCTATATCGAGGGATGCGTCTACATTTTGTTCGACCATAAGTATGGAAAGTCCTCTTTTTTTTAATCCGCTTATGACTTCCATTATTTTATCGACAACAAGAGGAGCCAATCCCAGGGAGGGCTCGTCTAAGAGAAGTAACGTAGGTCTGGACATAAGAGCCCTTGCGATTGCAAGCATCTGTTGTTCACCCCCACTTAACGCGCCTGCTTTCTGGTTTCTCCTTTCTTTTAATATGGGGAAAAGCTCTACGCAGTATTCGAGTAATTCGAGAATCTCTCTCTTCTTCATATTTCTCCGATAAGTACCTATGAGAAGATTCTGTAAAACCGTGAGCTCCGTAAATATCTGTCTTCCTTCGGGAACATGGCTTATCCCAAGTCTTGCTATTGTGTGTGGTCTTGACCCTCTTATATCTTTACCCATAAAAAAGACTTCTCCCTCTTTTACCTCAAGAAGCCCTGATATCGTTCTTAAAAGAGTGGTCTTCCCTGCCCCATTTGCCCCAAGAAGGCACACGATTTCTCCTCTATCCACATGTAGGCTCACATCCCTAAGAACTATGCCACTTTCGTATCCGGAGCACAGGCTTTTCACCTCAAGTATTACACTTTCATCCATTTCTCTTTGCTCCCAAGATAGGCCTCGAGCACGTTTTTATCACTTATTACATCAGAGGGTGTGCCTTCGGCTATCTTTTTTCCGAAGTTAAGAACTACAACTTCGTGAGATATTTCCATAACGAGTTTTATATTATGTTCCACAATAAGGACTGTCATCCCTTTCTCTCTAAGAGAAATAATTATCTCCTTAAGATGACCTACTTCAAAATCATTGAGACCTGAGGCCGGTTCATCCAGAAGTATAATTTCTGGGTCGGACATGAGCGCCCGGGCAAGTTCCACCAGCCTTTGACTTCCAAAAGACAAGGAATTTATCGGTCTTCCTTCCATACCTTTGAGTCCGACGAAGGAGAGTAAAAGGGATGCTTTTTCCCTCATTTCAGCCTCTTTTTTCAAAAGCCTTTTTCTGAAGAAGATCGGGTCCAGAATACGAGGATTCAAAACACTGTGGGCTCCAATGAGTACATTGTCAATCACACTTAGCCCACCTGCGCTGAAAAGCCTTACTATCTGAAATGTTCTCCCTATTCCGAGGCGGGAGATATTGTCTGCTCTCAGACCCGTTATATCCTTTTCGTTGAAAAGAATTTTTCCGCTGTCTGGCTTTGTTATGCCGTTAACTATGTTGAGGAGAGTGGTCTTCCCTGCCCCATTTGGGCCTATGAGGCCTTTTATCATCCCTTTTCGAACAGAAAAACTGACACCATCTAAGGCCCGAAGGCCTTTAAAGTTCTTTGTAACGCCGGTGACTTTAAGGATTGTGCCATCCACTTTCAACCTAACCTTCAGCCCTTTTAGTTATCTTTTTAAGCGTGCCGTACAGTCCCTCCGGAAGAAAAATTAGAACGAAAACAAGTATAAGGCCATTGACCAGAAGTTCATAGTCCTGAAAATGGTAAGTTATCTCGGGCAGAATTTTTAGGAAACAGGCACCAATCACGGGTCCCCAAATAGTGCCTATCCCGCCAAGATAAAGCATAACAAGCAAACTTACTGAGGTTCCCACCTGAAAATCGTCAGGTGCAATAAAACCGATGAAATGGGCATAAAGAGAGCCTGCCAAAGATGCTAACACATTTACAATAACAAATATACCGGTTTTGTACTTAGTGCAGTCTATTCCAAAGGCTCTCGCACCTATCTCGTCTCCATGAATGGCAGAAAGAGCGCGACCAGCCGGGGAATTAACGATTGCCCGACTGAGTACAATGACAAAAATGGTAATCAGCCAGACAAGGTAGTAGTAAAGGAGATGATGCTTAAAACTAACTCCAAATATTGCAAAAGGGGGAATATCTCTTATACCTGAAGCCCCTCCTGTCAGTCCCTCGAGCCCTATAATTAAACTTATGACTATCTCATTGAATGCAAGAGTGGCCATAGCAAGATAGTATTCCTTCAGAGCAAGAACTGGTCTCCCAATTGCCCATGAGAGGATTCCACTTAAAACCATACCAGAGGCCATTGCCCCCAAAGGAGAAAGGCCGTACCTGGTAGTAAGAATCGCTGACACGTATGCGCCAATGGCAAAAAAGGAAGCGTGTCCAACCGAGATCTGCCCGGTATATCCCATGAGAAGGTCAAGCCCAATAGTCAATATCGTATATATAGCACAAAAGATAAGCACCCCAGTCACATATGCGGATTTATCCGCAAAAACAAAAGGAGCAATGAGAACACTGAGACATAGAATAAGATAGGGATTTGTCAGAATTCGCCTAATATTCACTGAGACCTCGCAAAAAGACCGCTGGGTTTAAAAATGAGAACAATTATGAGAATTGTGAAAACGATCGCATCGGAAAATCTCGAAGATACAAGACCTATTGTGAACGCTTCAGTTAATCCCAGAAGAAAACCGCCCAGAGCCGCTCCTGAAATACCTGTCAAACCACCAATTGACATGGCGATGAACCCTTTTACCATCGGCATGATTCCGCTCGTGTACTGGGTGAAAAGAAGGGGAGCCACAACCATTCCCGAAATGGCTCCTATAGCTCCCCCCCACATCCATGCAAAGAGCGACATCCTGTGCACATTTATCCCCATAAGACTTGCAGCATCCGGATTTTCTGCACACGCTCTCATGGCCAGTCCGATCAACGTCTTTTCGAAAAAAAGCCATAAACAAAGGAGAACGAGTGCTGTCACTCCCATTATCAAGAAAACCTGAGAAGGTAATGTGGCACCTACAAAGCTGAGCGGAGCAACCTGAAAAAAGGGGCGGACCACATAGGATTCCCTTCCCCATATTAGAAGAGCGAACCCCCTAAGGGCAAGGGAAATCGCTATGGTCATGACTATGAGCATCCCGATGGGTTTTTTAAGTAACCTTCTTATCACAATGTACTGGATGAAACCAGCCATTATCACAGATGAAAGAAGGGATAAAAGAAAGGCAGCTAAAAGGGGGATCCCTTTCATCAAAAGGCTGGCCATTATTAACGCCCCAAACACGTAAAACTCACCCTGAGAGAAGCATATGAGCTGTGACGCCCTGTAAACTATTACGAGACTTACGGCTATCAAAGCATAAATGCTCCCCGAGGTGAGGCCTGAAAAGAAGAACTGGACAAGGTAAGAAAAATCACTCATGAGTTAATCACCTGTGCAATAGCCTCCACTTCCCATCCTTTATGGTCAAAACCATCATGTCTTCAAGGGCGGTGCCGTGGTGATCGTCCTCAGAGAACTTGTAAACTCCTTGCATGCCAACGAAGTTTTTCAAATTTTCAATCCCTTTAACCAACTTCTCTCCCTCTCTCGAACCCGTTCTCTTTATCACCTCCGCTATTATGGCAACCGCATCAACCATTTCTGCAGAATAGTAGTTTGCTGGCTCTCCGTACTTCTGTTCGTGTCTCTTACTGAACTCAATTATTACCTTTTTACAGGGATCGCTGTCCGGAAGTTCGTTCGGAAGGGTCGCCCTCCCTGACGGGACAAGGATTGGTACATCTATGTCTTTTATGAGTCTCAGGAAGCCAGGGTTTGCGTTACCGTGCGAAACGAGAAGTGGAATCTTCATGCCAAGCTGAGCCATATTCCTCGCTACTAAAGCTGCCGGTTCACCGGTACAGAAGGAGAATATGGCAGAAGGGTTGAGAGTCTTGAGCTTCGCCAGCTGAGCCGTAACATCTGGTGCTTTTATATCAAACTTCTCTTCCCCAACAATCGTAATTCCATATGAGGGAGCATACTTCCTTGCAAGCCTACTTCCAAGCTCTCCAAGTGAACCGATTGGCATAAGTAGCGCCACTTTCGTCATTCCACTTTTCTTGAAGTACTCGAAAGGCCTTGCGATTGCGAAATCCGTTTTATGAGCCGTATTGAAGACGTATTTGTCCTTTTTAGGATCGACCTCATAACCTGAGCCTATTATGGCTGGTACCTTCTCCTTGTTAGCAATTGATGCGACTGCTCCTGAAATCGGAACGCTCGCTGTTCCTATAAGGAAGACTGCGCCATCCTTGCTTATGAGCCTCTGGGCAATTTTAGCGGCCTGTTCAGGAGATGATTGATCGTCGTACACAACAAGCTTTAACGGAGTCCGATCTACGCCCCCTGCTTCGTTGATCAATTCCGCTTTCAATTCAGACCCTTTTTTCTTATACTCGCCCAGCCATGATAGGTAACCTGTTAAAGGAAAGATACCGCCAATCACATAGGGCCCCTTTGCCGTCTTTTGAGAGTATGATGGGGCTCCAAGGATGCATAAAACGAGAAAAGCAGTCAAAGAGTATAGGCATACTAAACGTTTCATGATAGTACCTCCCTTCTTTTTTTTCTTATTTTCGCAGTAAGTGAGCGAACTGTATGGTATTTTTTTTGTTTTTTTTGGTATTTTTGTGTCTAAAAGGCGTAAAAGCATATAAGCTAAGTTTTATGCGACCATTTTTCCTAATCTCCGTCTCAGGCACCCCAAGGATATTTCTATTGATTTTTTCATGACTGGGACTTATAATTTTGATTGGACAAGTTGAGATCTCCTCTTCGGTCAAAAAAAATCTTCGGAATATACGAAGGAGGAAAAGTGAAAAATTTTCCAGAAGAGTACATCTGTAGTATGTGCGGATTCACATTCTGCTCCTCTGACAGCAAAAACATCTTTTGTCCCGAGTGCGGAAGTAGTGTGGTAACAAAGGAAATCTCTATCGATGAATTCTTGGAAGACGAAAATCTCGAATACTTCTTTAAAGATTACGATTTGACACACACTCTTTAGACTGAGAAAAAGGTTTGAAAGGGAATGGTGATCTAAAGAACATAAGCATTGAGCGTATTGACGTCAGTGACTTCGAATACCGGATCTCCTTCCCCGAAGATAGTTCTCTCCTTGAGTCAATATTAGAGAAAACGGGGATCATAAACCCCATATTAGTCCTCGCCGAAATACCGTATAAGGTCATAGACGGGTTTAGAAGGTTAAGATACGCCATAAGATCGAGTAGAGAATCTATCCCTGCCTACATACTAAACCTTCCCCCAAAAAAAGCCCTTCTTACTTCCATCCTCAATAATCACTCAAGGGGTCTCAACCTGGTAGAAAAAGCAATCGCCATATCTAAGATGTCTTGTGTAGGTTTCACGGAAAAAGAGATAGAGGAGGTAATGGAGTTCGTAGGTCTTGGAAAAAGTAAGAAAATAGGAAATCTTTGTCTTAAAATTGCGGAGCAGGATAGAAGGACAAAACTCTTCTTCTTGAACAATTCTCTCTCCATGAAAACTATAGGCTATTTTTTTTATCTGGCTCCGAAAAACAGGGACCTCATAGTCTCATTCCTCAAGGATAAAAGAATAACGGAAAGTTCACTTAGGCAGTTTCTTGAGTGTGCATTACTGTGGGAGACAAAATTTGGAGAGATACCTTTTCATGTACTACTCAAAGTAAAGGACCTTGAAGACGCAATAAGCATAATGAAAAAAAAGGTTTCACCCGGGCTTTCGGACATGGAGGATCGACTTAGGAAATGTCTTTCAGAAATGGCACTTCCTCCAAACGTTAAAGTAAGAACAGATCCTTTTTTTGAGAGAGAGGAAGTAAGAGTAGAAATAGAAGCGAAAAGATCCGAAGAAATAAGGGATGTCCTGGAAAAATTAAACTCTGCGCTAAGAAGGGGTGATTTCGATAAGATTTTTGAGCTCACAAGGGGTAAGATTCACTGAGGGAAAAGGGCAGGTAGTAAGGGACTGTCCTGGTACGAAGTATCACATATGCTGCGGGTATAAGACGATTGACCTTATAGAGGGTTGTATCCTCTTCTGTTCTTACTGCATCCTGAGATGCTATCTGAACCACGGAGAGATAAGGGTTGTAAATGATACTGACTACGTGATCTACCAGATAAGGGAGAAGATAAAAAATGAGAAAGACCACATTCTCCGATTCGGAACAGGTGAACTCTCTGATAGCCTCGCACTGGATAGAAGACTTAAGCTGAATATTCCACTTATTCAGTTCTTTGGAAACGAAAAAAGAGCCATTTTTGAGCTCAAATCCAAGTGGGCCTCAATTGATCATCTTCTCCCTTATCTTAACAAGTACGTAGTCATCTCCTTTTCTCTCGCCCCTCAAAAGATCATAGAAAGCGAAGAAAAAAGAACGAGCCCGCTCAGAAAAAGGCTTAAAACCCTTAAGAAGGCCATTGACATAGGATGCTACGTAGGTTTACACTTTGATCCAATAGTGGTATATCCCGGGTTTGAAAGGGACTACGAGCTCATGATAGAGGAAATATCAAGAACAATCGATCTAAAAAGAGTTATATGGGTCAGTCTGGGAACGCTCAGATTCCCAAAAAAACTATTCGACCTTTTACTTGAGGAAAAAAGGAAGAATCTTCTATCAGGAGAATTCGTGAGGGGCGAGGACGGAAAGTTCAGGTATTTGAAGAAAGATAGGATAAGAGCTTACAAGATTTTATATGATCATCTTAAAGAGAAAGAAAATAACCTTTTCATCTACCTATGCATGGAGAGGGCCGATGTTTGGAAGGAAGTCACTGGGGAGGAACTGATAAATGATGAGGATTTGGTGAGAAAGTTCGACGAACGAATAAGATTCTTATACGGAGGGGGAATATGAGATTCAAGGATAAGGTCGTCTTTATAACAGGTGGATCAAAAGGCTTGGGGAAAGCACTTACCCTGAAATTTCTGGAAGAGGGGGCAGAAGTGGGTGTAGTCGGTAGAGACGGAAATTCCCTCGAGAAACTCGTAAGAGAATCCGGAGAGAATAGTGGGCTTGCCGTTTACGAGGGGGATATATCTGACTATAAGAGAATGGAGGAAATTGTCGATGACTTTGTTGGAAGAAAGAAAAGAGTAGACATTCTCGTAAACAATGCGGGGATTGTAAATACCCTTTTACCAGCGGAGCGCTTAAAGAAAGAGGATTTTGATAGAACAATAGATGTGAATCTCAAAGGGACATTTTACGTGACCCAACTTTTTGGGAAGAAGATGATCGAGCAAGGCGGCGGTCGGATTATCAACGTGTCTTCGCAAGCGGGTCTTTTTGGAGAAAAGGGGTTTTTGCCATATGCTCTTAGCAAGGGAGCCATAATCCTTATGACGAGGATCCTCGCCCACGAATGGGGAAAATACGGTGTTACGCTGTGCTCTGTGGCGCCAGGGTTCGTAAAGGGTGGCATGAACGAAAACCTAATAAAGAAAGATATCTTCGTTCAGTTCCTTTCCAAAAGGAATCCTCTTCTAAGGATGGCAGAAGTAAGTGAGTTTGTATCCCTGATTCTTTTCCTTTCCAGTGAGGATGCACGATACATAAACGGAGAAACTATAGTATTAGATGGGGGGATGACAGGTTATACGATGGAGCCTCTTTTGGACTTTATCGCCTCGTTAAAGAAAGAGAAATAAAAAAATGGAGTTCACTCAATTCGTTAAATTCACTTTCAACTCCAGGTATGTCCTGAGATGGCTAATTCCCGGAACAGTAATTTACATCCCTGTTCTTAACTTCTTCTCTCTCGGCTATCTCTCCAAAATGGCAAGGGTGCTAATGATCGGGAGCATAGGACTGCCCACGTGGGAAAAGAAGTCTGAGATATGGATGGAAGGTATACGGATAATCCTCATATGTGTGCTTTACGAAGCCATCCCATTTTTCATCTTTTCGACCGGTTTTTTTCTTTCCACTATGTCAGGGATAATTGGTTTCTTTGGAAAACTGTCAATGCAAATCTCCTATCCCGTTTTTTTGCTCTTCACATTTCCGTTGCCCTTTGCCCTATCCGTCTACGTTGAGTACCTCGATATCAAAAGAGCCTTCCATTACGAAGAGATTCTTAAAGGGATAAAGGAGGTCTCCACATCCTACGTCTCGGGTTACATTTGCGTTCTTTTGGGATTCTACGTTGCAAAAAAGCTAATTCGCCTACCGTATTTGGGTTTTTTTGTCTCTTCTATCGCTACTTATTACGTACTTATCTTGGCCTGTTACTTCTTTATCTCCCTTTTTAAAAAGACGAGTCTGCCACAGATAAGAATAGAGACCTAACCCTTTTCAATCAGTTCAAAGAGGATTAAATTTGGAATGAAGAAAAAGGCTATCCTGGTTTTCTTCTTTGGGTTCCTTTGGAGGTTTATGTCGTACGCCTCGCATTCAACTGGTTCACAGACGACTTTAAATCCTGCGCTTTCGAGCTCCTTTCTCGCTTTCTCAATGTCATCCACCTCGAAACAGAGATGATGGAGTCCTGGTCCCTTTTTCTTAAGAAAGTTCATAATAGGAGATGTCTCGTCTGTAGGAGTCAAGATCTCCAGGTAAACACCGTCTTTTTCCCCAAAAGCAGCGAAAGACGCTGAAACTTTTTGCAAAGGATCGGGGACATCTTTCGTTATAGATGGAACCCCGATTTTTCTTAGAACCTCTTCGATCTTACTTCTATCGTCTGTCACAAAACCTATATGATCCAACTTGAGTTTCATAACTACTTCCCTATACAGAACCTGCTGAATATCTCCTCAAGGATTTCATCATTGAATACCTCCCCCAGGATCTCTCCTATCGTGTTTAGAGCTTCTCTCAGCTCAAAAGCTGTGAATTCCTCGGGTACGCCATCCTCGATACCCGTAAGCGCCTTTTTTATGCACTCTCTTGCTTTTTCCAGAGCATTCTTGTGTCTGAGACTTGTGATCACCAGTCTCTCTTTTTTAGGAGATTTACTGTGGAGCCTATCATATATCAAATTCTTCAGTTCTTCTACACCCTCTCCTGTCAAGGCACAGGTCCTAACAAAAGGGATATCTTTTTCTTTAAAAAAATTCAAATCTATCCTTTGTTCCAGATCTATCTTATTGACTACGCCTATTACTTCCCGGTCTTTTATCTCCCCGTAGATGCGCAAATCTTCCTCCGTTATCCTCTGAGAACCATCGATAACCCATAATATCAGATCTGCTTCGGGAATCTTTTTTCTCACCCGCTCTATCCCTTCCTTTTCCACAACGTCTCTCGGATCCCTGATCCCTGCGGTGTCCACTATTCTTACCTTTATCCCGTTTACCCTTATAACATCTTCAATTAGATCCCTCGTTGTTCCGGGTAGGGGGGTAACGATCGCTCTTTCCTTTAGAACTATCTCATTGAGTAAGCTCGATTTACCTACGTTCGTTCTTCCCACAATCAAAACGAGGTGCCCTTCCTTTATCATCCTCCCCGCACTGTACGAATCTAAGAGATACGAGATGTTCCGGTCTGCCTCCTTGAGAATCCCTATTATCTCTTTTGGGTTTACATCCACATCCTCTTCTGGAAAATCGATCTCCGCTTCAACAAGGGCAAGAGCATTCTTTATCAGATCCTTTATCTGGGAAATTTTCTTTGAAAGCTTTCCATCAAGCTGAGCTAAAGCACACTCAAGTTCTTTTTCACTTTCGCTCTGTATTAGGGCCAGCACAGATTCTGCCTGCAGAAGGTCTATTCTTCCATTAAGGAAAGCCCTTTTTGTGAATTCCCCTGGCTCTGCTAATCTCGCTCCTTGATCGATGATCAGTGAAAGTATCTTCTGCTGGATAAAGTATCCACCATGAGAATGAATCTCTACTATGTCCTCCCGTGTGTATGTCTTTGGCGCTCTCATGTAGACCACCATGACTTCGTCTATTATTTTTTTTGTAGTCGGATCGACGATGTTCCCGAGGTAGAACCTGTGAGACTTAAAATGCCTAACTCTTCTTTTTGGCCTGAATACAGCTTTGAGGATAGGATAAGAGGATTCCCCGCTTATCCTGACGATACCTATTCCCGCTTCCCCTGGGGGTGTGGATATGGCACAGATTGTCTCATCTCTTTTCATCTTCTTTACTTCTTTCCTTCTTCAAGCTTATAACTACCCTTTTTGTTGGACCTTCCCCCTCGCTTTTAGTCTGAATCCCTTTATCGTTCTTGAAATATGTGTGAATAGCTCTCCTCTCATATGCATTAAGCGGGGCTGTCTTTACAGGTCTTCCTGTTTTTCTTACTTTTTGAGCCAGTTTTTTTGCCAGATCGATCACCGCTTTTTTTCTTTTCTCCCTATAACCGTTAATGTCGAAAAGAAGCTTGAAGCTATGCTTGAATCTCTTTGCGATCGCAAGCCTCAGAATGAACTGAATGGCCTCCATAACTTCCCCATTTTTTCCGATAAAAATGCCCCCCTCCTCCGTTGATAGACTGAAAACGAGCCTATCCCCAACCTTTCTCACGTTCACTTCCGAAGGGATACCAATCATCTCTGTGATCGTTCTTAGGAAATTCCTCCCGTATTTTTCCGGAGTTTCTCCCTCTCCTTGCTCCCTCAATCGGGCAATTATCCTAACCCTCTTCGAACCAAGAATGCCGAGTATTCCTTTTGTATCGATCTCTTTGACTTCAATGTCTAAATCTTCTTCTTTTGCTTTTAATTCAGCACATGCCTTCTTAATAGCTTCTTCATAAGTTTTACCTTCCACCTCGACGTAATCCATATTTCTTCCTCCTCACCTCACTTTTTTATTTATCATTAGCTGCTGGAATATGGAAACCACGTTATTTACCAGCCAGTAAAGGACAAGCCCAGATGGGAAGCCCCAGAACAGAAAGGTAAAAAATATTGGCATAAAGAGCATGATCTTTTCCTGCATCGGGTCTCCTCCAGTAGGAGTCATCTTCTGCTGAATGACCTGAGTGACTCCCATGACAAGAGGCAAGATTCTCACTGGGATGGAAAAACCCAGCAAAGTGAAAGAGAAAAGATCTTCAGGTTCCGAAAGGTCTCTTATCCAGAGGAAAAATGGGGCATGTCTCACTTCTATCGCACCGGTCAGCGCCTTATACAGAGCAAAAAAGACAGGGATCTGGATCAGCATAGGAAGGCAACCGCTCATGGGGTTTATTCCCCTTCTTCTATAAAGTTCCATAAGCTCCTGGTTCAGCTTTTCCCTGTTATCCTTGTACTTTTCCCTGAGCTTCATAATCTGTGGCTGGAGCCTCTGCATCTCTTTCATCGATTTATAGCTCTTAAGTGTTAGGGGATGGAATATTATCTTGATGAGGATCGTAAGAAGGATGATGTCAATACCATAATTTTTTGTCATCCTGTGTGAAAGGTTTAGTAGCATCACAAGTGGCTTTGCGATTATGTCAAACCATCCGAAATCTATTATCTTTTCCGCCTTCACATTTAGGGACTTCAAAACCTCCGTCTTCTTGGGACCAAAAAAGAGCCTTCCAGAGACCGAACCTGATTTTGGACTTAATCTAAGGACCGGAAGATCAGGGCCACTCTTCATTATGGTCAGATCTGGAATCTCATGCTCCGGGATCCATAGTACTGCAAAATAACCCTCGTCTAATCCAGCATACTTGTAACTATCCCTTACGTCACGCTTCTTATCGATCTTTTCTACTTGCTCGAGACTTCTTCCGTTAAATAGAACGGGCCCTTTAAAACTGTAAGTCTTCCTTTTAATGCTAAAAGCGGCAATATCTACGGCTGGCCTCGCTTTTTCCTTAGGTTCCACTTCGATCTTCAAATCGATCACGTATTCTGAAGGATACAATCTGTAAGTCTTTTTCACCTTTCCCCCATCGGAAAGATCGCACTTAAAAGTAATCTCCTCTGGTTTGTCCTTTACTTGCGAATTACTCGCATATCCTTGACAGGAGGTCTCCTGCCAGATTTTTTCCTCTGAGATGAGTCTAAAAGCGGGGATTGATAAATATGGACCTATATCCTCGAGGATCTCTTTTTCCTTGTTCTCCTTAACGCTTTCTCTGTACTTCTTCAGTTTTACGCTTCTTATCCCCCCGCCTGCCTCTGTAAATGTGATCTTGAAGACTTCATTTTCTACCACCATCTCTTTTGCAGTGGCCTTTGGTAGAGGGGTTTCTGGAACTATTTTCTCTTCCTTTGCCTTTTTTTCGACCCTCTCCGTCCCTGCTACCTTCTCTTTAACTTCTTGTGGCTTAGGAGAAAAATAGGTCTGGTAGAGAAAAAGCACAAGGAGCATCAATATAAAAGCCAGTATCGTTCTTTTTTCCATTTAATTCCTCCGTCATTTCACAGGGTCGTAACCGCCAGGATAAAGAGGGTTGCACCTAAGGACTCTCCTTAAGGCGAGAAAAATCCCCTTTACTACGCCTTTTTTCTGTATAGCCTCTTTTGCGTATGCTGAGCAACTTGGATAGTACCTACATTCGCAAGGGACATAAGGTGAGATGAATCTCCTATACGTATCTATTAGGAAGATTATTATCCTTTTCATTGTAACTCCTCACTCCCAGAATCGAGAAAAACTCTTCCTTTAACTCAGAAATCTTCGTCTTCTCTGGAATCTTTTTTACCTTAACCATTATGTTTTTCCCTCTTGGAAACACCCCCCTGTTCAGCCTAAAAAATTCCCTCGCAATCCTCTTTATCCTGTTTCTTTTTACGGCGTTTCCCGTTTTTTTTGGCGCAACAACGCAGAACTTCGTCAAACCTACCTCATTTTCAGATTCCATAATACGAAAATGTTCACTTTCCCCAATCCTTTTCCACCCTTTTCTACCCACATCTCTTTTTCTTATTCTATCTTCCTTTTTAAAAGAAAAACCAGACATAATTGGGGCGTGCATTACTGAAAGGGCATTTAAACTGTGAGTTGCTTTCTCCCTTTTGCCCTTCTCCTATTAATAACCTTTCTTCCAGCCTTTGTTCTCATTCTTACAAGAAACCCGTGAGTTCTTTTCCTTCTCTTGTTGTGTGGCTGGTACGTCCGCTTCATCTTCCACCTCTTTCAGTTTTGGAAATAGATTATCAGTAATGGCCCCTATCTGTCAAACCGTTCTGTAACTCTCAGTCATTTCTTTCACATCGGGTTGAAATAAATGACCAGCCGCTTCCTGCTTCAGAGAGGGTAGCGGGTCAATGTCTGGAATAGCTCAAGGAGTTTATCCGTTCGCTCGTTGGTCCGCGCTTTTTTGATGCTCGTCAACTGACGTGCCGGAACAGGGAGTTTGCCTGCCCGGAACCACCCGTAGGCGGTGAGATAGCTAATCCCCTGCCGGCGCGCCCATTCTGAAAGCTTCACGGCTGATATAAATGTGATAATAAAAATGGCAGCAGTTGCAAGCTCTTTGCTTTTTCCCTTTGGGACAAAACGGGTAGAAAAAATATGCCTCCCACGCTGTCGGAACTTTTCGAAGTTGTCCTATCCTCCGTGCAACCTTTATTATGGCATGTGCATTGCATAGCATATGGGCATGGTGATCCGAATTTCATTGGCGCAGATAAATCCAACGGTTGGAGATCTTATTGGAAACAAAAAAATAATACTTAAAAATATTGCTCAGGCTCATAGTTTAGGCGCTCAGATTATCTCTTTCCCAGAGCTTGCAGTGACAGGCTATCCACCTGAAGACCTCGTTCTTAAGTCCAAATTCATAGAGGACAATCTTAAGATCATGGCTGAGATAGCTTACAACACACCGGAAATAGTTGCGGTCTACGGTTTTATATATAAGGAGGACGAAAGGGTCTATAATGCTGCTGCACCTGCATTTAATGGAAAGGTCTGCGCCATCTACCGGAAGGCTATCCTTCCCAATTACGGGGTCTTCGATGAAAAAAGATATTTTAGGCCTGGAGGAGAGCCTTTGGTATTTACATACGGACCTTTGACATTCGGGGTTAATATATGCGAGGACATCTGGTTCAGGGAGGGACCAACAAGGCTCCAATCTTCCTCTGGTGCATCCCTTATCCTCAACATAAGCGCCTCTCCTTACCACGTTGGAAAGATCAAGCTAAGGGAAGAGATTCTCAAGGAAAGAGCGAAGGAGCACTCGGTTTTTGTTGCATATACAAATATGGTTGGAGGGCAAGACGAACTCGTCTTCGATGGTGGAAGCATGATATTAGGGAGTGATGGCACAGTAATCGCCAGGGCAAGACAATTTGAGGAAGAACTTTTAATCGCAGATGTAAAGATCCCCGATTGGAGCAAAAATCAAGGCTCGCCTAAAAGACACTGCACAGGACAGAGGATTGAAATAACAGAAAAGATCCCCGAAAGACCGAGGCCCACTTTCACGACTCGTCCAATTGAGGAACTTGGAGTTGAGGAGGAAATATATAGAGCCCTCCTTTTAGGTTTAAGGGACTACGTTCGAAAAAATGGCTTCGAAAAGGTCATAGTTGGCTTGAGTGGGGGAATTGACTCCTCCCTTGTGGCAGTAATAGCATGTGACGCCTTGGGGAAGGAGAACGTGAAGGGCTGTTTCATGCCCTCCCGCTACACGTCCATAGAATCGAGGGAGGATGTCTATGAGCTCTCGAAAAATATTGGAATAGAAGTTATTGAGATACCGATTGAACAGATCTTCAGATCTTACATCGAGTCTCTCGAATCTTTCTTTAAGGGCAGGAGAGAGGTCGTCACGGAAGAGAATATCCAGGCAAGGATAAGGGGAAATATTCTGACGGCTTTCTCAAATAAGTTCGGATGGCTCGTCCTTACAACTGGAAATAAGTCTGAGATGAGCGTGGGATACGCAACCCTTTACGGAGATATGGCTGGAGGCTTTGCGGTTATAAAAGATGTTCCAAAAACACTTGTTTATGCGCTCGCCCAGTACAGAAACACAAAAGGCAAGGTTATCCCAGATAGGGTTCTCAAAAAAGAACCATCTGCGGAATTGAGAGAAAATCAGAAGGATACGGACTCTCTTGCCCCTTATGAGATCTTGGACCCCATACTAAGACTCTATATCGAAGAGGACAAAGAACTCGAAGAGATTGTAAATTGCGGAATAAATTGGGACACGGCGGAAAAGGTTTTAAATATGGTGGATAAGAGCGAATACAAGAGAAGGCAGGCACCCTTAGGTATAAAGATAACTCCAAGGGCATTTGGAAAGGACAGGAGGATGCCAGTCACCAATAGGTATAGGCCGATAACTGGCACGATTTATGCTAAAGCGGACAAAGTGGATAAGGCGTGAATGAGAGGAAAGGATAGTCGAATCCATTTTGACATTACTGTCGTATCTTACAAAATTGTAAGGTAAAAGGACTTACTTCCAGTTGAGGCTGAGAATGAAGGTTCTGATCCTTAAGAATGCCAAAAATGAAGGTTCTGGAAGTTTATCTGAGTTCTTACACAAAAGGAAAATACATTTCAGAGAGATTGAAGCCTATGAAAAGAACTGGACTCATGTGTCCCTAAAGGCATACGACTACCTGATCGTCCTTGGCGGTCCGATGGGCGTATACCAGATGGATAAATACCCTTTCCTTAAAACAATCGCAGAAGGAATGAAAATCGCGTTGAATGAAGGGATAAAGATACTTGGCATATGTCTCGGAGCTCAGCTTCTCGCCCATGTTCTGGGCGCAGAAGTCTTCAACTCAGGGAAAGAGGAGATCGGCTGGTGCGGGATAAGAATCACGAATGATGGCCTAAGGGATGAATGTATCTCCTCCTTTTCAGAAAACCAAATATATTTGGAGGTATTCCAGTGGCATGGAGATACTTTCAATCTTCCAAAAGGTGCGAAAAGGCTTGCCTATTCGGACGATTTCGAGAATCAGGCGTTTTCCTTCAATGGTTCATACGGCCTGCAGTTCCATCCGGAAGTGACCCCCCACATGATAAGGGAATGGTTTGAGGGCAGAGAAGATTTCGATGAAATGTGGCAAAAAACGGAATCTCTCTATCCTATTTACAGATACAGGGCGGAAAAGTTTTATGAAAGGTTCTTCAGTTTAAAATAAAAAAGGAGGTATTTTCATGGATAGACCAAGAGACAGAGATGATGTGATGAAATTGGTAATGGATAAGGATGTGAGATTTATCAGGTTATGGTTCTCAGACATTCAAGGGCAATTGAAAAGCTTTGCAATTCATGTTGATGAGCTTGAAAGCGCCTTTGACGAAGGGATGGGGTTCGACGGTTCTTCCATAAAGGGGTTTGCAAGGATAGATGAGAGTGATATGGTCGCGGTGCCAGATCCCAAGACCTTTGTCGTCCTTCCGTGGAGACCAAATGAGAAGACCGTTGCAAGAATGTTCTGTGATATCTACGAACCAGATGGAAGCCATTATAAAGGAGACCCGCGCTATGCCCTCAAAAGAGCGTTAGAAAGGATGAAAAAGATGGGTTTCACCAATTTCTATCTGGGGCCGGAACTTGAGTTTTTTTACTTCAGATCCGAAAGAGAACCGGAAATACTCGATGAGGGCGGATATTTCGACTATCCTCTGGATGCTGCGGAGGATCTAAGAAGGGAAACTATCCTTGCCCTTGAGGAGATGGGGATCAGGGTCGAATACTCCCACCATGAGGTGGCACCTTCTCAGCACGAAATAGACTTGAGATACATGGATGCCTTGGAGATGGCCGATGCGGTCATGACTTACAGGGTCACCGTAAAAGAAATCGCCAAGAAGTATGGAGTCTATGCCACCTTTATGCCAAAGCCCATATTCGGGGTAAATGGAAGCGGAATGCACACCCATCAATCTCTATTTATTGGTGAAAGAAACGCCTTCTTTGACGCAAATGACCCCTACCACCTTTCAGAGGTTGCAAAAAAGTACATTTCTGGGCTCTTAACCCACATAAGGGAGATAACCCTCGTACTCAACCAGCTTGTAAACTCATATAAGAGACTTGTACCAGGATACGAAGCCCCTGTTTACATCTGCTGGGCAAGAAGGAACAGATCTACGCTGATAAGGGTCCCCATGTACAAACCAGGTAAAGAGACAGCAACAAGGATCGAACTGAGGTCGCCAGATCCTGCTTGTAACCCCTATCTTGCCTTTGCCTCCATGCTCATAGCTGGTCTCAAAGGTATCGAAAACAATTATGTACTGCCTGAACCATTGGAACTCGACGTTTATCATCTTCCTCCAGAAGAAAGAACGCGCTTAGGCATAAAAGAGTTACCCGGGAGCTTGATAGAAGCGATAGAAATAGCAGAAAAAAGTGAGGTGTTGAAAGAAGCAGTGGGAGAACATATATTCGAACAACTGATTAAGAGCAAAAAAATCGAATGGGATGACTATAGGATAAGGGTTCAGCCATACGAAATAGAGAGATACCTCCCCATTTGGTGATCTTTTCGATTCAAGGCCCCTCTCCCTTTTAGGGGCCTAAATCACCTTTTCTTTTAAATTGCTTGTCTATTCCGTATTTCCGGATCTTATAGCCAATCTGGCGTAATGTTATACCAAGTAGCCTTGCCGCTTTTGACTTATTGAAATCGGTCTTTTCGAGTGCCTCTATTATCCTTTCCTTTTCAAGAATCTGTATGTCTTCGGTGAGAGAGTTGACTGAGTATCCCCCTTTTAAGCTATTTTTAGCTCCATCTCTTATATACGAAGGTATGTCATCTTCTTCTATAACCCATTTTTCTCCGAGAACAATGATTCTCTCTATGGTGTTTTCGAGTTCTCTCACGTTTCCTGGCCAATCGTAATCTGTAAGAATCCTTAATGCCCCTTCTGTGATCTTAAGGTCCTTTCCGTACTCCCTGCCAAATCTCCGGAGAAAAAACTCTATCAGACTTGGAATATCCTCCTTTCTCTCCCTAAGGGGAGGTATGAAAATCGGTATCACATTTAGTCTCCAGTAAAGATCCTCCCTGAATTTACCCTCCTTCACCATTTTTTCGAGATCTCTATTTGTCGCAGCGATGATCCGCACATCCACCTTTAAGGGCTTTGTGCCTCCGAGCCTCTCGAATGTTTGCTCTTGGATAACCCTCAAAAGCTTTACCTGTATTGTCTGACTTATGTCGCCAATCTCATCGAGAAATATTGTCCCTCCATCTGCGAGCTCAAATCTTCCGGGTTTTGTACTTTGTGCGCCAGTGAAAGCGCCTTTCTCATATCCAAAAAGCTCGGCCTCAAGAAGGGTCTCAGGCAAGGCAGCACAGTTTAGTGCAATAAAAGGCCCCTTCGATCTACTACCCTCGTAGTGGATGGCACGGGCTATAAGTTCCTTTCCTGTTCCGCTCTCCCCACGAAGTAAAACAGTTGCCTTACTATGAGCGACTTTTAAGGCTACTTTTATAACCTCGTTCATCTTGTCCGATACAGAAACTATGTTAGGAAGACTGTGTTTTGACTTAAGTTCCAGGAACAGATGTTCCTTTTCGTTTTTTTCATCCTCGTAGGCATTGTGTATCTTTATGGCCTGCCCTATGAGCGTGGCCACGATCTCCAGAACTCTCAAATCTTCTTCAAGGGTTACTGTGTCGGCAAAGATTCTATCGACTGAGAGAACGCCAAGAATCTCATCCTTTACTTTTATAGGTACGCAGAGAAAAGAGACGTTATCCTTTTCAATTCTTGCACCTGTCCTGTTCAAAAAGAGTGGTTCCTTTCCGATGTCTGGAACTACTATAGGTGAGCCACTTTCGACAGCCCTTCCAACGATTCCTTCCCCTATCTTGTACTTACCCCGTGCGATTTGTTCCTTTGTTAAACCATATGCAACCGTTATCCTCAGCTCACCTGTCTTCCTGTCGAGCAGTGTAACTGTCCCCCGCTTCATATCGAGGTGTAGAGAAAGGGTCTTCATAGCATTGTAAAGATTCTCCTCAAGATTCAAAGAGGAATTGAGGATCATACTGACCGAAAGAAGAGCTGAAAGTTCCGCATTCTTTCTTTTTAGGGCATCCACTCCAGCATTTTAACATATTTGTAAGGAGATTACAATTTTGTTTAGTTCTTTCCTTCCGGAAATTTAATTCACAGCTCCAAAAGACCGTCTTAGTGCCTGTTAGAAACGTTTGAGGGACTTGGTACGGTTTTTGCAATCGGCGAGCTAAGTAAAAAAACACCTAAAGGGAACGAGAATAGTGAATCGATTACGAGCCAGCATAGGGGGAACCGCTTCAAAATTACTTCTATCGGTTGTAACTCTTAGAGGCGCTATTCAGGCGGCAAAGACAGTACCAGGACCCCCATTTGGTGTCTACGGGCGCACATTTGCCTCCATAACCTGCTCACTTATAAAAGGTGATGAAGGTCTTAAGCCTTTGGACGGGGAATGATGAGATGTGCAGATTAGTTGCAATAACGTCTAAGGAATACCTTTCTCCCATAGAAAATATTCTTGCTCTTGAAACGATGAAGGAAGGCCATGATGGGTCAGGCATGGGCCTTGTTTTAAAGGGTCTTGGGGGTGTATTCTCAGAACTAAGGGATTATCCCATCCTTTCGGGGATAGGGAGCAAAAGGGGCATTGAGGTGCTTGACAGTTTTATGAAAGATCACGGCTTCAAGCTACTTTACGAGTGGTCACCAAAGATAAATTCCGTGCCTCGCATAAGAAAGCGGGGTCATTACTTCGCCCGGGTTTACGAGTATCCTAATGAATTTTTGGAGAGAAAAGAGGAAGAAAAGGATGATCTGCTTTTGAGGACAAGAGTTTTTTTAAGAAGAATGGGTCAGGATGCTGAATCCTTAGTCGTTTTCAGTTTTTATCCTGACATATTAACCTTAAAAGAGGTGGGCGACCCCATTGAACTATGTGACTTTTTTAACCTTCAAAATGAGGATCTAAAGGCAAAGATAATTCTTGCTCAGGGGAGGCAGAACACTAACTACTCCATAAACCTTTACGCCTGTCATCCCTTTTTCATACAGGGTTTCTCAACAATGACAAACGGCGAAAATACAGCCTTTGTGCCCATAAGAGAATTTCTCACCTCGAGAGGCTTTCTTGGCTATTCAGGATATGACAGCGATAGCGAGGTTTTCACACATATCCTTCACTACACTGTAAAGAGGCTTGGCTTGCCCCTCCAGTATTACAAAGACGTAATAACGCCTCTTAAAGATTCAGAGATGGAAAAGAGGAAGGACAGGGATGTACTGGCTCTCATAAAGAAATCCCTTAGGTTTCTCGTTATAGACGGGCCAAATTGCGTGATCGGTTTCACGCCTGAAGGGACGTGCTTTATGGTTCAGGATTCGAAAAAATTGAGACCAGGCGTTGCGGGAGGGATCGAAGGTAAGTACTGCCTCGCCTCCGAAGTCTGCGCATTAGATAGAGTGATCCCGGAAAGGGAGCGAGAAAAAGACATCTATCCCATGAAATATGAAATGATTATGGTACCTTACGGGGCAGAAAAGGTTTTGATCTGGAACCAGCTAAAAGGAGATTTCTTGGTGAATTAAGACCGTCATGGAGAAGATAGAAAATCAGATTCTCTCCCTTATAGATTTCCCATACGTGGTAAGGTGGAAGGAGAACCTTTGCAAAAGGTGCGGCCAGTGCGTGGCCGTATGTCCAAACGGAGCCATAGCTCCTGCTCCAAAACTTGTAAGGGTTGTGGAATCCGATGGGGATGTACCAAGACCAGTAGTAAAGGCGAAGGTTATACACGTCGTGGAACAGGTTCGTAACATTCAAAATTACTGCACGGGCTGCGGAATGTGCGAGATAGTCTGTCCAAACGGAGCCATAGAACCTGTGTACAATCCAAGGAACAGGTTTTACCATTACGTGAATCAGGGAGGGGAGCCTTATAGAAGAGGAGGGAGAAGGAACAACCCCCGCCCATCAACACTTGACAGAATAAAGTTCACACGTATATCAATGCTCACCGACCCAGCCCTCGATGCTCAAAGGCACGAATTCAGGATAAGAACCTACCTCGGGAGGTTACTTCAGCCGGAGGACCTTCCTGTAACATTTGAAGATGGGCGTCTTGTCCTAAAGACTGAGAACTTTTTTATTCCCCCTGTGCGCGAAATATTTCCAGTAATGATAGGTTCCATGTCAATAGGCGCCCTCTCCCCTCCCATGTGGGAGGGTCTCGCAATGGGAGTCGCCTATCTGAATGAGGTTGAAGGTATCCCCATAGTTATGTGCACTGGAGAGGGAGGGGTTCCTCCGAGGCTCCTTACGTCAAGGTACATCAAATACTTTGTTCTCCAGATCGCATCCGGTTACTTTGGATGGGACGAGATCATTCACAGTATACCGAACATGGTTGAAGATCCGGCAGCAATAGAAATCAAGTACGGACAGGGTGCAAAGCCAGGAGATGGGGGTCTCCTCATGGCCCAAAAAGTCATAAGGCTCATAGCAAAGATAAGGGGTGTGCCAGAAGGGGTGGATCTCGCATCCCCTCCCACTCATCAAACTAAATATTCAATTGAGGAGGCCGTTGCAAAGATGATCCAGTCCATGTCAATGGCCTTCGGATTTAGAGTACCCGTATATCCTAAGATTTCTGGTACAAAAACTGCCTTAGCGGTCTTAAATAACCTTATAAGAAGCCCGTACGCAGGAGCTTTGGCTATAGATGGTGAAGATGGGGCGACAGGAGCAGCCTATAACGTTTCTCTCGATAAGATGGGACATCCAATAGCCTCGAATATAAGGGATTGTTATCTGGAACTTGTGAAACAGGGAAAGCAGAATGAACTTCCGCTCATAGCAGGAGGGGGTGTTGGAAAGAAGGGCCATCTTGCTGCCAATTGTGCCGCTTTGATCATGCTTGGAGCGTCGGCTGTTCAGGTGAGTAAATACTTCATGCAGGCAGTGGCTGGCTGTCTGGGAGATGAATATAACAGATGCAACCTATGCAATACTGGAAAATGTCCAAAGGGTATCGCTACCCAGGACCCGAAACTGTACCGCAGATTAGATTCCGAAAAGGTTGCGGAAAGATTGGTAAATGTCATTCGAGCGTGCGAGACGGAACTGAAAAAGATATTCGCTCCATTGGGAAGGAGTACGGAGTTGCCCATAGGGATGTCTGACGCTATAGCAATTGACGACAAGGATATGGCTGAGAGGTTGAGGATTAGCTATGTATGCTGAAAAAATTATCTTCTATACTCAAATGTCAAAAGCAATAGAGTGGCTTGATGGCAAAACAGTAAGAATTTACGGAAACATTGATGGAATACGTGTGCCATCAAGGGTACTTGAGGAGTTGATCCAGAGTTCGGTAAAATCCGGGGCGAGAGAAATCTATGTGAGGGCGGATGGTCAGCATGGGATAGGGGGAAGGATATGGCCGAGGGAAGAAAAGATACGTGTAATAGTCGAAGGGCCCGTTGGTCAGAGACTCGGATCGATGGGAATGTTTGGAACTGAGATAGAAGTGAGAGGCTCCGCATCTAATGACGTTGGATGGCTCAATTGTGGTGCTTCCATAACCGTTCTCGGTGACGTGGGTGATGGTGGATTCAATGCTGCAGCGCAAGGGATCCTCTACGTGAAAGGAAGTGGTGGAGCAAGATGTGACACCCTTACAAAGCATAACCCAAGATTCTCTCCTCCCCAGTCCTGGTACCTCAGGGATGTTGGGGATAGTTTCGCCGAATTCAAGGCAGGCGGGATATCGGTCGTGTGTGGATATAATCCCAGGAACCCCGACAACGTCCGTGGCTACAGACCCTGTGTAGGGATGGTCGGGGGTGTAATCTATTTGAGGGGAAAAATAGAAGGCTTCAGTGAGAGGGATGTGAAGCTCGTTGAAATGGATGAAAACGATTGGGCATGGCTAAAGAAGAACATGATCGATTTTCTCAAAGCCATTAAAGAAGAGGAACTATTTAGAGAGCTCACAAGGAGCCCGGAAGAATGGAAAAAACTTGTGGCCTTGACGCCGGAAGAAAGAAGAAAGAAAAAGCATTATTCAGTCCATATGACCGAATTTAGAAAAAAATTCTGGGAGAGGGAGGTTGGAGAAGGAGGAATATTTGCGGAATACATAGATCATGAGAGATGGACTGTCATCCCATACATAGTAACCGGGGACTTAAGAAGATCAAAGCCTGTTTGGGCAAACGAGAGATACCTGTCTCCATGTTCTTTTGCTTGCCCAACACATATCCCGGTTAACAGGATTCTAACCAAGGTTAGAGAAGGAAAGAAAAAGGAAGCTGCTGATCTCCTTCTCTCTTACTCTCCATTTCCGCAAACCGTCTGCGGACAACTCTGTCCTAACCTATGTATGGACGCTTGTACGAGGTGCGCCCTTGACGGACCGGTAGGAATAAATCGAATAGGCGAGTTGAGTTTTATCGGTGAGCCGGTAAGGACGAGTATTTCATCAGAAAGAAAAATAGCGGTCATCGGAGGTGGACCAGCCGGGATGAGTGTTGCCTGGCAGCTTTCATTGAAAGGCCATCATGTGGATCTATACGAATCAGAGAATACACTTGGAGGGAAGATTCAACTTCTCATCCCGAGAGATCGTTTCCTTTACGAGGTCTTTAAGAAGGAGGTTGAGAGGTTTAAAAGGGTCGTTCCAAATACTTTTCTTGGAAAAAGGGTCACATCAACTAAATTCAAAGAGATATACGATGCACACGACGCGGTCGTTATCGCATGTGGTGCCCATAGACCACGAACTCTGAAATTTTCAGGCTCGGAAACTTCAATTTCAGCCTATGATTTTTTGAGAGACATAAACAGAGGGATAAGGCCTGATCTTAAAGGAAAGAATGTTGTTATCATAGGAGCTGGAAATGTGGGAATGCATGTTGCGTCCCAGGCATATGTGCTTGGAGCAAAATCCGTAACTGCCATAGACATACAAAGACCGGCCGCATTCGGGAAGGAGCTCGAAATTGCAAGAAAAAGGGGTGTACGCATAGTGTGGCCAAAGAAGGTGGAAAGGTACGATCATGGGAAAAGAATGCTATTTTTCGAGGATGGCACTTCTCTCAAAGCGGACTTAATCTTCGTTGCGATTGGCGATATACCCCACCTCGATTTCGTCCCAGAAAAGATAGTTTCCAGAGACGGATGGATCAGGGTCAATCAGTTCTACCAGACAGAAGACCCGAAGATTTACGCTATAGGCGATATTACGGGACAGGGCCTGATTACTCACGCAATAGGACATGGGAGGGAGGTTGCCCAATACATCCACTCTTTTCTCCTCGAAGTCCCGGAAGCCCAGAGAAAGGAAGTTATCCCTTATGAGAGGATAAAAAAAGAGTATTATGCCCCTACTCAAAACGGGAAAAAGAAAGGCCTTTTAGGTGAGGCAGAGAGATGTTTTTCCTGCGGTACCTGCCGCGACTGTCACGTATGTGAGGTAACATGCTACTATGGAGCTATAAAAAGGGTGGACAGGGGAGATGGTCAGTTCGAGTATGTGGTAGACGGAGAAAAATGTATTGCCTGTGGATTCTGTGCCGGTGTGTGCCCCTGCGGTATCTGGGAAATGGTCACCCGATAGATGATCTCGGGAGTAAATTAAGAAGACCTCGTGCGCTCGGAAGGAAATAGCTTAGAATAGCTGTGCGTATAACCCACCAAAAGGAAAGGGCAAGTATACTCAAAATGGAACCTTTCGCCAACTAAAGTTTCTTTGGTACTAAGGCAACTACTGGACACCTGCGGACACATTCCATGCAAGAGGTGCACAAGGACTTGTCGCCGAAAATGGCGACCCTTGTCAAGTAACCTCGACCGAAGAAGTTGATCAAACCGATCTTTGCTATTTCTTCGCAGGTTCTGACGCAAATGCCACAAAGGATGCACCTACTTGGATCGTAATCAAAAACTGGATTGGAAGTATCGAGATCGAGCTTCTCTTTTGCTCGTCTTAATGGGCGCATCCGTTTTGGACCTGTACGCAGGCGAGCCATTACTTTTTGCAGGCCGCATTTTCCCGTTCCAGGGTAGTTCCGCGACAAACGGAGATCCTTCTGCCCAGTGGCTTGAGCCTGAAGTAGGCATAGAAGGAGACTACAGAGTCCACCTGGGACTCAGTTACACCGAGGAATCCTATGATCACCTTAGCAACCAGGGTGATCGCTCCAGATGGACACGTAGTCGCGCAAAAAGGCAAAGGACAGTACTGTGGGCAAATCAAATATTTCGCAATTTCTCCTCCTTTATCCCAGTATTTTTTCTGCTTCTTCTATATCTGCCTCCATTACATAAGGGATACCGGAGACTTCAGCAGCCTCCCGGGTCAGCGCCACAACGTCATTCCTGTCTATGTACCCAAGTGAGAATTTCCGAGCCCCTGCCATGAGTTGCTTTAATCCGGTAGCTAACCTGTCATAGTATGTGTAGATTCCTATTGCTGCGGGAGGAATACGCCCAAAATCCTTTCCGTATTTTTCCTTGAGTTGGGACGCAGCAACGAAGGTGCGAATTAACGCGTCCTCATACTTTTCCCCCTTTCCATAAGTCTCCTCCAAGAGCTGTCCCTGCGTCTTACCAACCATTGCCGCAGTAAGTGTGGCCCGACCGAGGCAAACAGCCTTTATGTATGGCGCACCAAGAGCGATTGCCTTAAAAATCTGATCTTCCAATGCAATTCCTCCTGCAATCGCGCAGCTCGGCACAAAAGCGCCCTTTTCATGAAGCCTCTTCAAAAACCTATAGAGAAGGCTCTCTAAATAGACAGTCGGGATCCCCCATTCATTCATCATTCGCCACGGGCTCATCCCCGTGCCACCTCCTGCCCCATCTACGGTGAGAAGGTCTATCTTTGCTTCTGAGGCAAATTTTACCGCTCTGGCTAAATCGGTGGCTCGATAGGCGCCTGTTTTCAACGTAACATATTTGGCTCCTATCCTTCTTAACCTTTCCACCTCCTTCAGGAAGGTCTCTTCATCCACCATCCCGAGCCGTGAGTGGCGCTCGAACTCCTTGATTCCTCCGGCCTCATATGCCTTTTGGACAGAGGGATCTTCAGGGTCAGGGATGACTATATAACCCCTCTGCTTGAGCTGAAGAGCTCTTTCAATTGTGGGGAGTATAACTTCTCCTCCTATTGATTTTGCTCCCTGCCCCCACTTTATCTCGATTCCCTCAACTCCCAGTTTTTCTATTGCATATTCGGGAACACCGAGACGGGTATCCTCAACATTTGCCTGAACGAGAATCGCACCGTAGCCCTCATACCACTCCTTGTATGTTTTAACCCTTCTCTCCAGTTCTGGGGATCTTACAACTCTCCCGTTCTTAAACTCAGCCTCAGGATCCATCCCGCAGACATTCTCCCCGCAGACCAACACTGCTCCACATATGGCAACCCCTATAGCTGCTCCTTCCCAGTTAACCCTTGCTATCTCTGTTGAGCCAAGAGCGCCGGTAAAGAAAGGGACCTTCATCTTAATCTTTCTTCCCTCAGCACCGATCTCGGTTGAGACATCAACAGCAGGAAAGATAGCCTTGTCCGGGTCTGCCTCAATGCCGTGCGCTCCAACACAGCTCCCCTGGATGCTGAAGTGGGAAAAATCCACAGGATAGGACTTCTCTGCCCCAGCGGATACTTTACCGAAGGGCTGAGGATAGATTACTTCCCTTCCTCTAACTGCAGATTTGCCAACCTCACAGAGTCCATGACACCCGTCGACGCAGGTAACACATAGACCAGATACGGGCGATGGTGCTACTCTTGTTTTTGTCCCAGTTGCGGCGCTTGCGTTTGGCTTGCTTAAAACCATATTTACCTCCTTTCCGTTTTTAAGAGCATTCTCTACACGCGGAGAATGGCGATTTTTTTCAGCTTTAAAGGGATAACGTAAATGCTCACTTGCCTACCGAATCTAAAGGAACTTTTTTTGGCTGTTGTGTAATGCTTAACTCTGTTCATTTGAAAACCTCTGAGAATCTAATCAAATCCCTGTATTGAATTACTGTGCTCATCGCATGGTTCTCTGCTTCTATCCCGGCCTCCTCAGCGCAAGCCACAGGGTTTAGTCCGCCAATAAGGACCATTCCTATCCTATTCAGCTCTACGGGAGTTTCGCATACGGCCTCGCTCGTATTCCCCATGATCAAAAGTCCCCCAAGCCCGGCCTCCTTCAATTTACCGAGTACTTTTTCAGCTATTGGCCGGCAGAGAGCAGGCATCTCCCGAAAGTTAGCCAATATTTTACCTTCCCCCTTGCTGCATACTTCTCGAACTGAAGTCATCTTCGCTCTGATAAAGACTTCCGATGGGTCAAGTGAAGACCCAGAATAGTGGATAAGCTCAACAAAACGGACAGGTTTGTGATTTCGGATCTGGAGTACCCCGCCAAAACGAGAGTCTATAGGAACCCCTGCTTTAAGTAGTGACCCATTTACAATTATGCTACAAACGGTGGCTATTCCTTTTTTTCCCCGTGGAACGGAAAGTTCCCCTAACCTTTCTCCCTCTGACGCAATAGCTACAAGGTCACTTACACAAATCCCCGCCTCGAAGGCGGGCCTCATAGCTTCTATGGCTTGATCAAACTTTTCAGCAGGGAAGAACGAAACATTAACAGGAACAAAGCCTGTTTTTTTCTCCCAATTAAAATCGGTACGAAAGGCGAGGAGTTCTATCCTGGAGAGAGCAAAACCCACTCTATCTCTAACAAGTCCATTTTTTATCTCCTCCATACCCTTCTCTGTCAGAACTCGTCCTGATCTTGGTGCCTTGAGCTCAGTGAGTCCTCGAGCGTCCATCAACCTGAGGTGATACCGTACTGTTCTCTCTGCGAGTTCAATTCCTTTGCCCTTTAGCCGTTGGGAGATGGCCCTCGCCCCTAAAGGCTGGTCCGACTCTTCAAGAACTTTAAGAATTGATAGTATCTTTCTCTCTATCTCGTCATTTCCGGCGGACGGCTTTAAGGCCATAGGCATCCTTTAGCCTATACATACCGCTCAAGATATCACCTTGTCAAGTAAAATCGTAAGTATCTCTTTTTCGCTCACCTACTTATTCAGTTTTCCTTCGATAAAACATTTGGACATGAGTCTCTTATATTTTCCATTTCGGTAAAAGTTGACTAAAGTTTACCCGCCGTTGTATAAGTTTTCTATGGGGATGCGCCCATAGCTCAAATGGACAGAGCGTTGGACTACGAATCCAAAGGCTGCAGGTTCGACTCCTGCTGGGCGCATTCTATGCGGTCTATCTCATCTCTCGCCCACTCAGCAAGCTTAAAGTAATACTCTGCCTCTTCTACCTTTTCCCTTTTTTTTGCCCCCTTTGCCACAATCATGGATTTTTTCTCGATTTCTAAAAGTGTCTTTCTTTTCATCTCAGAATTTAGAGCCCCAGATTCTATCATTTTAAGCAATGCCTTTATTCTAAACCTGTCGATAGCCTCGTATTTCTTTGAAAGTTGGTCGCTGTGTCCACCTCTTTTGACTATCAGAGGTTTCTCTATGAAGAGCACAGGGTATCTGGCTGTTATTCTTAGCCACATGTCATAATCTTCACAGACTGGAAGGGATTCATCGAAAAGACCGACTTCATCAAAAATCTTTCTCCTTATAACTGCCGAAGAGGGGCTTATTATGCAGAGGGGCAAACATCGTTCGTATATAAATCCCGAGTATTTTCTGTGCTTTTTCTTCTGATTTACCCTTTTCCCGTTTCTTATCCATATTTCATCTGTGTATGAAACCTCATAACCAGATCTCTCCATTTCCGCGACCTGGGTTGATATCTTCTTCCTTGTCCAGAGGTCATCCACATCGAGAAATGCTATGTATTCCCCCACAGAGATTTTTATGCCTAAGTTCCTCGCAGAACTTATCCCTCCGTTTTCCTTCCAGACGTACTTAACTGGATACTTTTTCACTTCCTCCTCAGTTCCGTCCTCAGATCCATCATCGACAACTATTATTTCCTTTAGCTTGTAATCCTGACTAAGTACGGATTCTATGGCCTCCCTTATGAACGGCCGTCTATTGTATGTGGTTATTATTGCGGAGACCATTTATATGGATCTCGATCTGAAGAGACTTTTTGCCGTCCTTCAGATCTACGAACCATAGGGGCATAAACATCGTGGACTCGTAATTTTTCTCGAAACCCTCCTCAGAGAGTGAGACAACCTCTACGGGGTGGGTCCATATCTCAAGAGGATCCTCTATCCTCATCAGTATCTCTATTCTCTGGTAAGGATCAAAGAACCTCACAGATGAGGAAGGGGGGATCGTCCCTTTTTTTGTGAGCCCGAACCTTTCCTTTCCCACTTCCATAAATCTCTCCCCTCCGGATCCGAGAAAAGAGAAGTTAAACTCAACTCCAAAAAGAAAGGCTTCTTTGACTTCGCCGTGAAGTGTGTACTTCACCAGGATTTTGTCCTCAGAAGATTTCATCGTTACCACTTTGGTTATGGAAAGTGGTTCCCCTGAACCACCCTTCCAAAAGTTTCCATCCCTCCTCAATAGGAGTTTTGCCTCTCCCTTGGATTTGTCTACATATCCTACATAGGGTTCCTTTACAAAATCTCCTGGCTCATAATATTGGGATCTGAAGAAACTTTCGAAGCTCACATCCTGACCTAAGACATGGTCTACGAGACAGGCTCTTCTATACCAATCGTAGTGAAGGATGTTTTCGAGCCCCTCCTCCTTCGCGAGCACTAAGTCGTGAATCGTTTTCGTCCCATTTACCCTCTCGCGCGGAATGGCACTCCTTATCTTTTCGTGATAACCCTCATATCTCCTCATTAACGTTGCAACGAGATTCACGGCCTGGGGCTTATAGTCGAGCTCATATAAAACCCCACCTTCCCTCAGAAGGAAATATGCCCTCATGTTTTTTGTGTTCAGAATGGCCTCATCAAATCCATCGAGGTTTATGTCGTACAAAATGGCGTGTGGAATGCCTTTTTTCTTCTCCGCCAAATTTTCAGCCTCTATAAGGTTCTTATAAACCTCTGACCTTAGGTGGGGGAGATAAAGACCTCCGAATACTCCATGCCAGTACGCATCGTTACATTGCGCCCTGTACAGTGCCTTTTTTGCCTCTTTCTTTTTTGAAGCGAGCTTTGAGACATAAAGCATCTTTTTATGCATGTCGTTACTTTCCTCGTATTTAACGAGGAAGTATCTAAAATAACCACCCTCTATGAAATCCCTGTCATTTGGATTCGCTCTATTTAAAAGCCCGTTATAATCTACTATCCTTTTCGATGGCAGACACCATTCGCCCATCTCCCTGTAAGAGTTACAACTCAGGTAAATGAGACCGAGTGGTTTGCTCTTCTCAAGATATTCTCCAAACGTGGTGGTCTTAAGCCATTCTTTATTCTCGTTAAGATATGAGAAGAACTGCTTTAGCCACCCGCTCTTATACACATGGCCATAAGTCCCAGGCCAAAGCCCGAACTTCTCTCCATCATCCGCGAAAACTGCGACTTTTCCTCCCGTGCTTTCAACTCTCCGAAAATAGCTGTCAATTTCGCTTAAGTTCTTAAAGGGGAGTGCGTATCTCAGAAACTCAAGCCCCGCAAAAACAGCTACTTTATGATTCTCAAATTCGGTCAGGTAATATCCGTAAAGATCCTCTTCTTTTAGCCCCACAGCTTTAAAATGGTGATCATCAAGAACTATGTATTCGATTCCCGCTTCTCTGAAAATTTCGGGAAGATGGGGTTCGTAAACTCTCTCTGCAACCCACATGCCCCTTGAATCAGTTCCAAAGAGCTCCTTTACGAACTTCTTGTGCATTCTTATCTGGCCTATCGCGTCCTCCCTTGGGATCATGGAGAGAACTGGCTCGTACATCGCGCCTGTTAGAATCTCTAACCTTCCAAGACGAACGTTATTTTTGAGCCTTTCTACATATGAGGCTTTTTCTCTCGAAAGCCACTCAAGAAGGTAACCTGAGATATGCAAATTGAGCTTTATCCCTTCAAACTCTTCGAAAGTGTCCAAAAATGGCAAATAGGATGCCTCGTAGGCTCTCTCAAGTATATGTTCCATGTTTCCCACGGGCTGGTGAAGATGGACACAGAGGACAAAATCCATCAAGATTTCCTTTTATGGCGGGGACGACGAGATTTGAACTCGCGGCCTCCGGCGTGACAGGCCGGCGTTATAAACCAGGCTTAACTACGTCCCCGCGCGATCTTTCCCTTCTATCCTCATGGTAGGCGGGAGAGGGTTTGAACCTCCGGCCCCCGGCTTGTAAGGCCGATGCTCTCCCACTGAGCTACCCGCCCAGGTGGACGTTAATATAACAGTTTTATCTGAAGCAATCAATCTATGCGATCTCCGCATTTTCTTCATATATCATTATGGGCTGCTCTTTGTTAAGAATCGTGTCCTCATTCACAACACATTCCTTCACATTCGGAAGGGAAGGGATCTCGTACATGACATCGAGCATCACCTTCTCCATTATCGCCCTTAGTCCCCTTGCTCCCGTCTTCTTCTTCATGGCTTCCTTCGCAATAGCCCTTAAGGCACCCTCGGTAAAGGTTAACTTCACATTGTCAAGTTCGAAGAGCTTTTTGTACTGTTTCACAATAGCATTCTTCGGAGTCTTCAGTATTTCTACAAGCTGTTCTTCTGTCAGCTCGTCAAGAGGTGCTACAATGGGAAGCCTTCCAACGAATTCTGGGATAAGGCCGTATTTTATGAGGTCTTCAGGTTGAACCTCCCTTATCAATTCAGCATACCTTTTATTCCTGCCCCCTTCTACCTCTGCACCAAACCCGATCCCTTTTTTTCCTATTCTATTGGCGATTATATTCTCTATCCCTATGAAGGCACCCCCACATATGAAAAGGATGTTAGTAGTATCGACCTTTATATAATCCTGCTGGGGATGCTTCCTTCCCCCTTTAGGCGGAACATTCGCCACAGTTCCTTCTATGATTTTTAAAAGGGCCTGCTGAACCCCTTCGCCAGATACATCCCTCGTTATTGAGGGACTATCGCTCTTTCTCGATATTTTGTCGATCTCGTCTATGTAAACTATCCCTTTTTCAGCCTTTTCTATGTTGTAGTCCGCTGCCTGGAGAAGGTAAAGGATTATGTTCTCCACGTCCTCTCCAACGTACCCGGCCTCTGTCAAGGTCGTGGCATCTGCGATTGTGAAGGGAACGTGGAGGATTTTTGCTAAAGTCTTTGCAAGGAGGGTTTTTCCAGACCCAGTTGGGCCTATCAGCAGGATATTGCTCTTCTGTATTTCTACATCGTCTCCAGCTTTTTTTGACTCTATCCTCTTATAATGGTTGTAAACAGCCACTGATAAAATCTTCTTCGCGTACTCCTGACCCACAACGTATTCGTCAAGTTGCTTCATTATCTCATGGGGTTTAGGTATGGATGTTCTTATGTACTCGAATCTCTCCTTTTTTATCTCTTCCTGGATTATCTCATTGCAGAGCTCAACGCATTCATCACATATATAGACGAGGGGACCGGCTATCAGTTTTTTCACCTCATCTTGGCTTTTCCCACAGAATGAGCAGTGAAGCTTCATCGTTCTTCCATTGTTTCTTCTTATCATGCTCATTGCCTCTTCTCCACTATTTTATCTATTATCCCGTACTCCAGTGCCTGTTCAGCGGTCATATAGAAATCTCTTTCAGTGTCATTAGCGATTTTTTCGAGGGGTTGGCCAGTATGTCTCATCAGTATTCTGTTTATCCTATCCTTCATCCTCAGTATTTCTTTAGCTTGTATATCTATGTCAGTCGCCTGCCCCTGAAATCCTCCGAGTGGCTGATGTATGAGTATCCTCGAATTGGGCAAGGCGTATCTCTTCCCTTTTTCACCTCCAGCTAATAGAACTGCTGCCATAGATGCTGCCTGACCTATGCATATAGTGGAAACGTGGGGTTTTATGTATTGCATGGTATCGTATATTGCAAGCCCGCTTGTTATGTAACCACCGGGGGAATTTATGTAAAGGTATATGTCCTTTTCCGGATCCTCAGATTCGAGAAAGAGTAACTGGGCTATTACTACGTTTGCGGTCTGATCATCAATAGGGGTTCCCAAGAATATTATCCTTTCCTTCAGTAACCGTGAATAGATATCATACGCCCTCTCTCCCCTTCCGTCTCTCTCTATAACTATGGGTATGAGAGTCATGTGATCTCCTTTATTTGGGCGTTACTTATTAGAAAATCGCGAGCCTTTTTTAGAAGCACCCTATTTCTAATATAACCCATAAGCCCATTTTTTTCAAAGAACTCTTTCATGTCAACATATGGCCTTTTCATGTTTTCCGATATTCTTTTTATCTCCTCTTCCTTTTCCTCCTCGCTCACCGCGATCTCTTCTTTCTTTGCTATGTTAAGGAGGATGAACTCCTCCCTTATCTCCTCCTTCACCCTTTTTTCCACCTCTTCCCTTAACTTCTTCCTCTCCTCTTCTACAAGATTATCCTCCCTCATTCTCTCTTTCAGATCTTCCAAGACATCTTCAACCCTTGATTCTAAGTACCTGGAGGGTATAGGAACTTCGATACCATCTCCTATTTTATCCATAACTGTCCTAAATACGTATTCCCTCATAAAAGCTTCTTTTTCTTTTCGTATGGACTTTACTACCTCCTCTCTCAGTGCCTCGAGACTATCAAAGCTCAGATCCTTCGCAAACTCATCAGAAAGCTCGGACAAAACCTTTTCTTTTAACTCCCTGAGCAAAACCTTAAACAAAACTTTTTTTCCTGCAATACCTTTATCAGGATAATCCTCGGGAAAGAGTATTTCCACTTCTTTCTCCTCCCCCTTTTTCATACCAACTATCGCATTTTCAAACTCAGGCATAAAAATACCTTTTCCAAGTTCTAAAGGATAAAAGTCAGTCCCCGCTTCGTTTACGGGCCTTCCCTCTATAAATCCCTGGTACTTCAATATAGCTATGTCACCTGGTTCTGCCACTGCTTCTCCTTCTTTTTCCCTTATAACGGCATGCATATTTCTAAGTTCTTCCAGCCTCCTATCTATCTCCTCCTGTTTAACTTCAGGACTCTTTACTTCAACCTCAACTCCCTTATACTCTCTGACATCTACCAGGGGGACTACCTCGCATTCCAGTACGTATCCGGCAAGACCATCCTTTTCTATGTACTCCGCAATAGGTTTCACCAGAGGTTCAAGAGAAGCTTCCCTTAAAGCATCAAGCAGGGTCTCTTCCATTATCCTTCTTTTTACTTCTTCCTCTATCACATCTCTGTAGTAAAAAGTTATCATTTCCTTAGGAACTCTGCCTTGCCTAAAACCTTTTATCTTCACTCTTTTCTGTAGGCTCTTTATGGTCTCATCCCTCATCCTTTCAACCAGTTCCTGGGGGACAAGAACTTCGATCCTTTTCCTTGTGGCATCCATATCCGAAACCGATACTATCATTATTTCCTCCCTTTTACTCGTCCTAATTATACCCAATGTGGATTAGCCTTATCAAGCTTGCTCGCTTCCCGTTTTATTGACAAAGGATGTATGCCTATATATATTTAGGCCGTGACCCTGAAAGCGTTACCTAACATCTTTGAGGAAATAGCGGGTCTCCTTGAAATAAAAGGTGAAAATCCGTTTAAGGTGAGAGCATATGAGCGCGCGGCCAGGGTTCTTATGGAACTCGATGATTTGGAAAAAATAATAAAAGAAAAAAGGCTAAAAGAGATTGAAGGTATAGGAGAAGCAATATCAAAAAAAATCGAGGAATACTATGAAACGGGCAAGATCTCGTACCACGAGGAATTAAAGAAAGAAATACCTCTGTCCCTTCTCGAGCTTATGAAGATACCAGCACTTGGTGCTAAAAAAATAAGGACACTTCATCAGAAACTTGGGATTACAGATATCGGAGAACTCGAGTACGCCTGCAGGGAGAACCATCTACTCGCCCTTCCCGGATTTGGAAAAAAAACCCAGGACCGGATACTTTCTGGAATTGAATTCTTAAAAAGACATAAGGATGAATTCCTTTTGGGAGAAATTGAAGGGATTGCAGAGCAAATAAAAGAAAGTTTGAGCTCGAATTTCAAAGAGGCGAAAGTTGAGATATGCGGAAGTGTGAGGAGAAAAAGGGAAGTTGTGAAGGACATAGATCTACTCATTACCAGCCCCGAAGAAGAAAAGATAAGGGAGTATCTAAAATCCCTTCCTGCGATAAAAGCGGTTATTTTGGAAGACGGCCACTTAACTGTGCTTAAGCTCGTAACTGGAATTAACCTGGAATTGAGAACGGTTAGAGAAGAAGAATACCCCCTGGCTTTACTATACCTTACTGGAAACAAAGATCACATAGAGGGCCTAAGGACTCTGTGTGAAAAAATGGGCCTTCATTTGCAACCCTATAGACTTTCAAAAGGAAAAGAAACTATAAAGCTTAAATCGGAGGATGAATTCTACGATCTTTTGGGGCTTCAGTTTGTCCCCCCTGAACTCAGGGAAGGCTCTGGAGAAATCGATGCAGCATTAGGAAAGAAAATTCCAGAGCTTGTAAAAGAGGAAGATTTAAAAGGCATTTTTCATATACACACAGATTTTAGCGACGGGCTTGACTCTATAGAGACGCTGGTCGGGTTTGCAAAAAAGATGGGCTTCCAATACATAGGGATAAGCGACCACAGTGGAAGCGCCTATTATGCGAGAGGTCTGAAAATTGAAGACCTAAAAAGGCAGTGGCATCTCATAGATGAGATAAATAGGAGAGAGGCCAACTTCTATGTTTTTAAGGGAATAGAAAGCGATATCCTACCTGATGGGAGTCTCGATTATCCTCCTGAGATATTGAGACGATTCGATTTCGTTATCGCCTCCATCCATTCTCACTTCAAACTCGACGAAAAAGAACAGCGTGAGAGGATAATAACTGCCCTAAAAAACCCTTACGTAACGATATTCGGCCATCCAACGGGAAGGCTCCTTCTGTCCAGGGAGGGTTACAGAATCGATCTGGAAGAAATAATAGAGATCTCAGAGAAATATGGGGTTGTCCTCGAACTGAACTCAAGTCCCTATAGACTCGACCTTGACTGGCGATATCTAAGGCGGGCAAAGGAAAGGAATGTGATTATAGCCATAAATCCTGATGCCCATTCTAAGGCAGGACTTTTTGACACAAAATTCGGAATCGCCATGGCGAGAAAGGGATGGTTAGAAAGAAAGAACATCCTTAACACGAAAAATGTGGACGAGATAAGAAATTTCTTCTCAGAGAGGAAAAGGGGGGCAACGTGAAGGACCTTTATAGGATCTTAGAAAAGCTGAGAAGGATGCATGGAGAACCGAGATGTGAACTCAAGTTTTCTAATCCACTCGAGCTTACAGTCGCGACGGTCCTTTCAGCCCAGTGCACAGATGAGAGGGTAAACATGGTAACTGAGAAGCTCTTTAAGAAATACAGAAGTCTGGAAGATTACATAAAAATCCCCATAGAGGAGCTTGAAGAAGATATAAAACCGACTGGCTTTTATCGAAATAAGGCGAAAAGCTTAAAAAGCATAGCAGAAGAAATAAGAGACCGTTTTTCAGGGAAAATACCGGACAATATAGAGTTACTTTCTCAAGTGAAAGGTATAGGGAGGAAATCGGCGAATATGATAGTTGGCTGCGCTTATGGGAAACCTGCGGTAATCGTTGACACCCATTTCGGGAGGGTGGCAAGAAGGATCGGTCTAACTGAGCTTGAAGACCCGGAGAAAATTGAGAAAGAGATAAAAGAGAAATTTCCTGAGGGATCTTGGCTTCCTCTTTCGTTGCTTTTAATTCTCCACGGGAGATACGTATGTAAAGCAAGAAAACCGGATTGCAAAAAATGCGAACTGAAAGAGGAATGTAAATTTTACTCTAAAGGAGAACTATAATGTTCACCGAGGAATCAATATCAGAAGGAGAACTACGAAGGTTAAAAGAAATTTCTCATCTTGCACGTGGCGACATCTTAAAGATGACGACTCTTGCCAAATCAGGCCACCCCGGTGGTTCCATGTCCTCCCTTGATATCTTTGTTGTTCTTTTCTCTTACGCAAGACTGAAGGATCAGCCGAGGGATAGAATCGTGATAAGTCATGGTCACACATCTCCTGGTGTTTATGCAGCTCTCGCAAGGCTCGGCTACCTCCCGGTTGATGAGGTAATAGCTTTTTTCAGAAAAGGGGGGAGTCCCTATGAGGGCCATGTGATAAGAGGTATCCCTTTTATCGACTGGTCCACAGGGAACTTAGGCCAGGGATTATCTGCAGGATGTGGTTTCGCTATAGCGTCTAGGCTGAAAAAAGAGGGGACAAACGTTTTCGTCGTGATGAGTGACGGAGAACAACAGAAGGGCCAAGTTTCTGAGGCAAGAAGATTTGCGATCAAATATGGGCTTTCGAATATAAAGGTAATAATCGACTACAATAAACTCCAGATATGCGGTTCAATCGATAAGGTAATGCCTCAAAACATCATCGAAAACTACCTATCAGACGGCTGGGATGTTATAGAAATAGATGGACATAACCATAGTGAAATTTATAGCGCAATTCGAAAATCCTTAACAATCGAGAACCCTGTTTGTATACTCGCCCATACAGTAATGGGAAAAGGCGTTCCTTTCATGGAGAATAATGAAAAGTACCACGGTTCCCCGCTCAGTGAGGAAGAATACAAAAAGGCTATGGAGATCTTAGGGCTTGAAGATGACCTTGAAAGATATAAAGAAAAGAGAAAGGGCTCGTTTTACTATCGACTACAACTTGAAAGTCCAGATTCAGAAAACATCGAGGTTGGAAAACCCTTTACCTATGGTGAGAAGGAAAAGGTAGACAATAGGACTGCCTTCGGAAAGACGTTAAAAGATCTTGCTGATAAGAATATACCTTCTGGAAGGTGTATTGCGGTTTTGGACTGCGACCTTGCCCCATCTGTAAAGACTCTCGATTTCTCTAAAGCTTACCCAGACTATTTCTTTGAATGTGGGATCCAGGAACACACAGCAGCCACAATTGCTGGCGCCCTTTCCACCACTGGGATTTTGACGTTCTTTGCCGATTTTGGTGTGTTCGGCATAGATGAGACCTACAATCAGCATAGGTTGAACGATATAAATGGAACGAATCTGAAGCTTATTTTGACGCACGTCGGGCTCGATGTGGGAGAAGATGGAAAAACTCACCAGTGCATAGACTACGTAGGCCTCGTTCGCAATCTATTCCATTTCAAGCTCATAGTTCCGTGCGATCCTAACCAAACAGATCGGGTTATTAGGTACGTGGCAAAGACAAAGGGGAATTTTGTTGTGGCAATGGGCAGGAGTAGATGGCCAGTTATATATAGAGAGGATGGTAGACCATTCTACGGGGAAGATTACGAGTTCTTTTATGGGAGAGCAGATGTTATAAGGGAGGGTCATGACTTGCTTATTTTAGCCTATGGTGGAATGGTTGAAAGAGCGCTAAAGATCAGGGAAAGACTGGAAAAAGATGGGATCATAGCAGCAGTCGTAAACATGGCCTGTGTTCTTGAAGTGGACAGAGAAATATTGAGCAGATACCTCGCTCTTCCCCTTATAGTCACATACGAGGATCACAATGTCCACACGGGAATTGTACCTCCCATCACCAGGTTTCTCCTTGAGGAAAAATTTGCGGGCAGGCTTCTCTCTTTTGGAGTCAAAAAATACGGCGCATCCGGAGAGACAGAAGAAGCCTTAAGATTAGAAGGCCTTGATGTGGACTCGGTTACAGCCGAGATAAAGCGGGTTTTTGAAAGTCTATAAAATAGGAGGAGGAGATGGAAATAAAAGAGATGTACAAGAAGGTTGTCAAGGACAATTTTCCCGACTCCATAACCATCGATATGGGTGGACAAAAACTGATTTTTAAGAAAAAAGTGTGGAATATTTACGACGAAGATGAAAGAGTGAATGTTGAGAGGGGCCTAAGATACGGAGAAAACCCTGACCAACCTGCCGCAATGTATGAACTCATAAACGGCAACATCCTCCTCGGAGATGTGAGATTCTTAGATCCTGAAAGGGGTCTCGTTAGCAAGATAAAAGAGGAGGATATGCTCCAGGTTGGGAAGCACCCTGGAAAAATAAATCTGACCGACATAGATAATGCTTTGAATATCCTAAAATTCCTCGACAAGAAGCCAGCATGTGCGATAATGAAGCATAACAACCCCTCAGGTGTCGCTTATGGGTCCACTCTTGCTGAGGCTTTTGAGAAGGCTTTCTGGTCAGATCGAATCGCCGCTTTCGGAGGGGCCGTTTGTATGACGAGAAAGGTAGATAAGGAAACTGCGGAGCTAATATCCAGGAACTATTTCGAGGTTCTCTGTGCACCTGATTTTGATGGGGATGCACTCGAAATACTCAAAAAATGGAAGAACCTGAGAATCCTGAAGATAGAAGAGATTGAGAGGTTGCATGAGTACAGATTCAAAAGGTACATAGATATAAAATCACTCATGGATGGGGGATTGATAATCCAGGAATCCCAGCCGTTCAGAATAAAAAGTAAGGAGGATCTTAAGCTGGCAGAGGCGAGCTACAAAGGAAAAACCTATAAAATTAAAAGAGTCCCAACTGAGAGGGAATATGAAGACATGCTCTTCGGATGGTATGTGGAAACAGGCGTTACTTCTAATTCAGTTCTATTTGTAAAAGATGAAGCGACAGTATCAATAGGAACAGGGGAGCAAGACAGGGTGGGTGTTGTGGAAATAGCGATTTTCAAAGCCTATAAGAAGTTCATCGATAAAGAGGTGTTCAAAAGGTTCGGTCTTCCATATGCCGTCTTCAAAATGGAGGCTGAAAAAGGAGAGAAAGATATGAAAATTCTTAAAGATATTGAAGAGTACGCAAAGGAAGAATGTGCGGGATTAAAGGGTTCTGTGTTATGTTCTGATGGATTTTTCCCTTTCAGGGATGGGGTCGACGCAGCGATAAAAGAGGGGGTTAAGGCTGTTATTCAGCCAGGTGGATCGGAGAGAGACTTCGAGGTTATCGAGGCGTGTAACGAGAAGGACGTCACAATGGTCTTTACAGGACAAAGACTGTTCAAGCATTGATGGCTAAGGATATAGCGGTAGGGAATTAAGCCCCTTATCCTCATCCAACCCTAAGGCAACATTCATGTTCTGGACAGCCTGGCCTGATGCACCTTTTACAAGGTTATCTATCGCGGAGATTATTACAAATCTTCCATCTTCAAATGCTTTTACCCCTATGTCACAGAAATTCGAAAATCTTACAAACCTCGTATCGGGCATGCTTTCTCCTTCAAGGACTCTCACAAAATGCTCCTTCTCATATTCTGCTTTAAAGATAGCCCTTAGTTCCGAAGTGTTTAGCCTTTCTCTCAGCTTTCCGTAAATGGACGTCAGGATCCCCCTATTCATAGGGACAAGATGGGGAACGAAGGTGATCTTTATATCCTGGAATTTCCTAACCTCCTTTTGGATTTCAGGCTCGTGCCTGTGGGTTCCAACTCCATAAGCCCTTAAACCCTCAGAAACTTCGCAAAAAAGACTCCCCATTTTTAATTCCCTTCCCGCTCCGCTCACACCTGATTTGGAATCGATGAATATGGGACCCTCGATCATCTTTCTCTTCATAAGCGGATAAAGGGCCAAAAGGGCAGACGTAACATAACAGCCCGGATTCGCGATAAGCTTTTTCTTGCTTATCCTATCCCTATAGAACTCTGGAATACCGTAGACGGCATGTTCCAAGAGCTCTGGAGCTTTGTGCTTGGTGTAGTAACTTTCATATAAAGTTATATCCTCAAACCTGAAGTCCGCACTCAGATCGACTATCAATGATTTGCCATCGTAAAGATCTTTTACCTTTTCCATTGAAGTGCCATGGGGAAGACAAAGAAAGAAGACATCGCAAAGGCCTTTAAGATTTTCGTCAGTGCGGATGAGAACCTTGTCGCAGGACCCAGAAAACGAGGGAAATATGTCAGAAAACTTCTTCCCAGCGTAAGTATTAGATGTGAGAAGTTCTATCGCCACATCTGGATGGCCGAGCAAAATTGAGACAAGAACCTGCCCCGTGTATCCAGTGGCTCCAATAACTCCAGCGGTGTACATTAAGGATTTATCTCTTAGAGAACTGGAAACCTCTTCTGGCCCCTCTTCTTCCGTACTTCTTTCTTTCCTTTACCCTTGGATCTCTCCTTAAGAGGCCCTGTTTTTTCAAAACGGTCCTTAAATTCTGATTGTATTCTACAAGAGCCTTTGCGATTCCGTGCCCAAGAGCCCAGGCTTGCGCAGGCAAACCACCACCATGAACATTTGCGATGACGTCAAATTTTGAAAGTGTTCCGGTGAGGAGGAATGGCTTGCTGACCATATACCTCCACTCTTCAACAGGAAAATACTCCTCCAGGCTTCTTCCATTTATAAGGTAGTTACCCTGTCCTTGTTTAATCCAAACCCTTGCCACTGCAGTCTTTCTTTTTCCCGTGGCATAATACCTCTTTTCAGCCACCTATTACCTCCTTCATGTTAAGGACTTTGGGGTTCTGAGCTGAATGGGGATGCTCACTCCCCCTATAGACCTTCAACTTTTTTATCATTTTTCTGCCCAAACTTCCCTTGGGTAACATCCCTTTTACCGCAAGTTTTATAACCTCTTCCGGTTTCTTCTGAAGCATCGTTTTCAAGTTCGTCAGCTTTATGCCTCCCGGGTATCCGCTGTGCCGTGCATACATTTTGTCCATAAGCTTTTTTCCCGTAACTTTTATCTTTTCCGCATTAATCACTATGACGTAGTCCCCCACGTCTAAGTGGGGCGTGTAAATCGGCTTGGTTTTTCCCCTGATAATTGCAGCAATTTTTGATGCCAATCTCCCTAAGGTAAGACCTTCTGCATCTACTAAATACCAGTCTCTTTCTATCTCCTCGTTTTTAGGAAAATAAGTCTTCATTCTCATCGGCTCCGAAAGAAATCTGTTAAAATTAATACATCCTTGGGCCGGAAGTCAAGTAAATGTATAAGTTAAAGACTTTTGCGACATTCCTCCATTTTCAATTAGATACTCCACAGGGCTTTTTAATCCCAAAGACTTATCTGGTCTCTGAGTATTATAAAAAATCATATAATCAGCAAGTCTCTGGTTAAATAGTGGTTTATCATAAATTACATCTAGATTATTATCAATGAATTCCTCTTGAATGGTTCTATTATACCTTTCAATGTAGGTGTTAATCTTTGGGCAGCGAGGATAGGAAAAGTAATGCGGCATACCGTCTCTCTTTAATTGATCGTCAAACTCCCCAAGATTCTCCGTGCCATTGTCTGATTGCCATGATTTAATGACCCCAGGATAAACACTTTTGAATCTGAAGTAGAAATCCTTCATGTTCCTGCTTGTAAGTCTCTTGTAGTTAAGAGTTAATGCAAATTTTAGTTTTGCATCTATTGCACTGTAGAAATAATCCTTAACCCCATCTGTTATTCTCTGAAGGGTATCCGAAACAATATGTCCAAAGTCTTCTGGCTTTAAGGGGTGTTTAATCTTTAACCTCTTTGCTTTCTTTACAGCCTTCTGCGCCCACTTAGAATTTGGGTCATGATATATTCTACCCGTTTTTTGATAAAAGAATTTATGCCTTTTAATGATATTACCAATAGAGGATTCTGAAATGGATTTTAATCCCTTTTCAAAGCAGTACTTATCAAGTAAAGGCTTGAGTTTCTCTTTACCTAAGTGTGGATACTTTTCTCTCATCTCCTTGATAAAGACAACAATCTCTGGTGGTGTATTTGAACGTCTTACCCTGTGAGGGCGTGTAGAGTGGGGAATTAAGGCTACAAGGCTGCCTCCACTGTCCTTAAGTCTCTTTCTCCACCTGCTAATGACCTTCCTGTCAGCTCCAAATGCCTCCTTGGTTGCCTTCTCCCCATATTCCTCATAAAACTTAATTATCTTCATCCTCTGCTGTACTACCTCACTCCTTGAAAACCTTCTAAGACTCCAGAGCATATCTTGAAACCTCCTACTATAAAATCCTCGTATCTTACCAAATATCGGATATGCTCGTGCATAATGATCCATTATCCCTTAATGTCGCATATGTGTTTTAACTTTTCCAGTAAATATCTCTTTCTGTGGTTACTATTTTGAAACGTCACATTGAGTATGAGATCATCCTTAAAGGACCAACGGCCGTAAGGAGGAGATAACTTTACATCCTCCCCATCTGAAATTATCAATAAGCTGAAAGAGAGGATAATAGAATTGAGGAAGACCATATTTATGACTACTTGTCCAGATGGATAGAAGAGCAAAGGGAGAGCTTCTACCTTGTAGCAATGATAGATGATGGAGATGGATATGTCTATGCTGAATTCCATCCTAAGGAGACAGATGGAGGTCTCCATTATCAAGTGTTTTAAGAACAGGGTGACACCCAGATGCAAAAGGGTATTAAAGGAGCTAGGATCGAGAGGCTTTTTAGATTTTTTTCAGGACAGGCTTATAAAGGAGATGAGACTCAAAGGGATTAAGGATTATGAGACTGCAAATAAATTCTTAAAAGAGGAGTTCCTCTCAACTGACTCTAAGTACGGGGATTTACCGGAGGATATAGATCTGGAACAGGTATTTACCATAAAGCATAGGTGAATAGAGAACTTAAATGCCATGAAAGAGGAGGAAATACTAAAAAGAAGGGAATATGTACCTTTGGTCAAACGAAGGAAAAAGATCAGTCCGGCTAAGGATCACCCGTGGAGGAGGTCATGGAAGAAAGAGAATGTGACATTTTAAACTTGGAATAAGGTAGGACATTGACATTTGAAATAACAGTATTTTCTCAGAAGATTAGGGTAATGGTTTTCCGCTTTAGTCAAAATCTTCCTTTGCGTCCCACACAACCACTTCATTTCCTTCCACTCTGAAAGAGGCGGAAATGCCAGCTTCTCTGTTCGCGGACTCAAGGTAATTAACCACCTCATTGAATCTCTCATCCGACCTATCCAAAATTTTTGGCTCAGATGTTTTATCAATATAACAAGGCAAGAAAGAGACCGATTTAATTTTTTTATCTGAGATGACACATTTTACAATCCCTGTTTTTCTCGCTTCCGGATGGAATGGGTATGTCCTATACTCCGGATCATACTTAGCGTATGGCCTGTACTCGCCATAACGCACATCTTTAGACGTTCCTCTTACGCCAAGTAAGTCTTCCTTTTCAGGTAATTCGAGCGCGAAGTTTCCAAGAGAATAAAAAATGGCTTTGTCTCTGTATACTTCCACACCCTTGAGTATGTGTGCATGCGTTCCTATTATCAGATCAGCCCCAGAGTCTATGGCGACGTGTCCTGCAATTCTTTGGTAGTCCGCTATCACGTATGGAATGAAATGGACACCCCAGTGCATCGATACTATAACTATGTCCGCATTTGCCTTAGCCTTTTTTATATCAGTAACCATTTCTTTTAGATCTTCTTCGCGGGGAAAAGTAAGTATTCGGCAAGGCGTGCCAGGCTGGTCAGGCTCAACCTGTTCGTATAAGGTATATGCTCGCAGAGGAACACAACCAGGTCTATTCTTATCCGCCCAAAATCCTTCCGGAAGTATTGAGTTGTAAGCCAAGAACGCTATCCTGGCATCAGCAATTTTAACATAAACCGGCTCACGGGCCTCATCTATATTTTTCCCAACTCCTACGACTTTAATACCCTCTCTTTTCAAATTTTCGATCGTATCAAAGAAAGCATCCTCTCCCCAGTCCATACAGTGATTTGATGCAAACGAGACAATTCTGAACCCTGCCTCTTTAATCGCCTTCGCAATTTTTGGGTCGTAAAGAAGGGTAGCCCTCACATGGGGCAGACGTTTCCCCCTCGATGAAAGATTTGCTTCGAGCTGACAGAATGACAAGTCCCCCCCGCTGAGGACCTGTTTAACGTGTTTGAATATGGACACCGGATCCTCTCTATAAGGTGCCACATCTCCCGCAAAGTAGATCAGCGCTTCCATAGAAAGTATACCCCAACTATGAAATGGTAACTTCTCCTCCGACCCATTTAAAACATGTGTTAAGTCCAGCTTCCTCTGTAATTCTTTTTACGTAGCCGAATACCTCGTTCCCTGCGGCGTCATTCTTCTTTATCTCTGGTTGAGCATTAGGGTTTATAAGGCATGGGATGAAACTTACAGATGATATCCTGCCTTCAGTTATCAAGCACTTTGCTATTATTGTGTATTTTGCCTCAGGGTGAAAAGGGTAAAGAGGGTAATTGGGATCGGGCTCAAAACCAAAAATCTTCCTCCGTCTCACAGCCCAAGAGTCCGAATCCTGCCCCCGCTTAACCATTAGTTCTGGCACCAAAGTGACAAAATTACCAAGACCATGGAAAACGACTTTCCCCTTATAAACTTCAATCCCTTTCAGGATATGCGCATGATGACCGATCACAAGATCCGCACCCGCGTCAATTGCAGCATGCGAGAGCTGAAACTCATAATCAGCCAGTGTCACAGGTGTGTGAACCAGCCCTTTATGCAGGGATACAATGACTACATCACACTTCTTTTTAAGTTCTTGAATATTCTCAATCATCTGTTCAAGGCTTCCCGGATCAGCAAACGTGTATATAGTCGGTGGCCCGCCAGGGCAGGCATAATCAAGTTCATAATGGGTTATTACCTTTACGTACGCACATCCGGGCCTGTCATCCCCTGCCCAGTATTCTCTTGGGCCAACACAGTTGTACGAAAGAAAACCAATGGTTGTTCCATTTTTTTCTAAGATTGCGGGTTTTTTTGCTTCTTTTATGTTAAGTCCCGCACCTGTGCAAAGAATGTTGTTTTTTGAAAGCCAATCGAGAGTATCCCTGATCCCCTGTGGCCCTAGATCAAGTATGTGGTTCCCGGCAAGAGTTACCACGTTAAAACCCGCAAACACAAGAGCACTCAGCCATTCAGGGTCGCGATAAGGTAAAGTGTACGGAACCTCCAACTGACCAACAACGACGTCGCCTGACCTCAGGACATCCGCACAGGCCTCAAAATAGGTCTCCGCCGGGCCAGAACCAAAAATCAAATCCCCAACAGCCAATAAAGTTAATTCTCTCTTCTCCATAAGATCGTAAATTTTCAAACAATCACACGCCAAATCTTTCCAAGTTTAGCGAGCCACCTTAAAGAACATTGTGTAAGGCAAATCGATAAGAGCCTCCCTTATGTTCCTTTTTATTTCACCAGACTCGGCAACCAAAGGATAATCTGTGGATAGAGAGTAAAGAGAGTCAAAGTGATCATGTCCATAATGAGAAAAGGCGTGACACCCTTATAAACTGAGGTCAGGGGGACTTTAAACATTCCAGCCAGTATAAAGTCGATTATGGCGATGGGAGGTATTATCATTCCAATTTGCAGGAGCCTGGCCTGCATAACACCGAACCATATTGGGTCGAAACCCAATTTTATTATGATCGGATATATTATCGGCAGCGTTATTAGTTGAATTGAGGCCTCGTCCATCAAGGCTCCCAAGATGAGATAAATTATAATGATTATAGCCATAACTTCAAGGCTCGTCATTTTAAGCCCGAGAATCCAGTTAGCAAGATGCTCCGGTAGATTACTGGCCGCACAAAAGTAGTTAAAGATGACCGCACCTATAAGGATCGAAAATATCATCCCGCTTGACTTCATGGTGTCAATTAAAGCCTTTTTTGTGACTTCCCATGTTAGCTTCTTCTTCGCAATCGCTGACAGGAAAGCGCCAAGTGCACCCGCTGCCCCGGCCTCTGTTGCTGTAAATACACCCATTATAAGGCCCCCTATCGAGAATATGATGAGAACTACCAGTTCCCATATGTCTTTTAGCGAGGCTATTTTGTCCCACACCCTCACTTTTGGGGCCGGCGGACCAAGTTCCGGCTTTTTCAGACACATGACACCTATCACAATTATGTAGGAGAGAGCGCAGACTATTCCGGGTAAAATACCACCAATAAAAAGCTTTCCAATAGAATTCTCAGTGATTATCCCGTATATGATTAGAAAACCGCTTGGAGGAATAAGACTACCAAGTGTCCCACCGGCGGCAATGCTACCTAATGCCATTTTTTCATTGTAACCATATTTTTTCATTTCGGGGAGTGCTATCTGGCCGATAGTCACTGCACATGCTATACTTGACGCTGTTACTGCTCCGAAGCCAGCACATGCGGCTACAGTAGCCATGGCAAGCCCGCCTGAAACCCTACCGAACCATTTCCTCGCAACAGTATAAAAAGTTCCGCCCTGGCCTGTGGCAAAAATCACCTGACCCATGAGAAAGAAAAGAGGGAGAGTTGCGAAGGTGTAACTACTGACAAGTTCAAAAGGAGCTATGGCCATCTTCGCTATAACAGCCTGCTTAGGCAAGAGGAAAAGTAACCCTAGAAATCCACTTATTCCCATTGAAACTCCTATTGGCACACCGGCAGCGAGTAAAACAAAAAGAAGAATAAATCCAAGCCCTCCGACAGTTTCAGGACTCATCTCTCCCTCCGAGAATCGTTTTTTTTGCTTTGAGCGTATTGAGCACCACAAGGAGTACGACCAGGATCAAACCTATAAGCCAAACGACTCTAAAGGGTATTATCGAGATTTTCAGGAGGTCGGTCTTCTCTCCTAAAGCTGCTTTTTCTACCGTTATCTTTGCAGTTGCATACACTATAATGGACCAATAGACTCCTGACAGAAAGTTACTGAAGTACTCGAAACACAATCGCATTTTTTTCGGCATCTTTGAAGTAAAGAGATCTACCCTCGTGTGTGCCTGATAAAACTCTGTATACGTCAAACCGAACGCTACCGCAATCACTATTGTAATTTCCACTAGGTCATAGGTTCCAGCAATAATGCTCCCAAAAGCGCGCCAGAGGATATTTGCGTCTATGATGACCATTACCCCAACAAGGGCAAGTGTCCCTACGATAAGACCCCAAAAGACTATCTTAGAGACCATCTTTTCGTAAATTGACATACATCCCTCCTGTTTCACTGTCACCAAAAAAGGAACATTAAAAATTCCCAGTTGGTTCCTGACCGTATCGGTACTATTTGATCTTTGCTATCAGATTCCTTCCTTCATCATAGATCTTCTTTGCGGGATAACCCTTTGCCTCCAGATCCTTGATCATCTTCTCTATCACAACTTTTTCTATCGCGCCGTATAACTTCGAAAGTTCTTCTTTCGAAGGGGTTATAAATTCGACGCCCATCTGTTTCCCGTATTCAATCCCCACTTTATCAGACTCCCGGAAGGCTTTTATAGATTCCATTGTCCAGTAGTCAATGTTATCCTCTATCACTTTTCTCACATCAGCGGGAAGACTGTTGAACTTCTTCAAGTTAAAAATCCTTGATGAATTTGGCCCCTGTCCAACGTTTATCATTGTACAGTACTTGGCTGCCTCCGCCACTCTCATTGTCTTCAATGATTCGGCCGGTAGGTAAATGCCGTGCAGTATCCCCTTCTCAAGGCTCGAGTAAATCTCAGGAGCTGGTAGAGTGACACCCTCAGCACCAAAAGAATTAAGAACGTGCATCATATCGCCAAGGGCCCTTATCCTCATACCCCTCAAGTCCTCCATTTTTCGTACAGGTTTCTTGGTTATAAGTTGGTACTGAAGCGTTGGCGTCCAAGCGACAACCTTAACCCCCCTATCACTATATTCCTTTTCTATTTGAGGATACTTCTTAAGGAGCTCCTTGAACGCGCGGTATGCAACTTCCGGTTCCGCATAATAGAAAAAGAGGATGGACGCCTTTGCAAAATCAAATCCTGCCTTCTCCATATGGACCGCAGCGTGGGCCACATCAGCGGAACCCTTTGCCACCTCATCAACAGCATTAGCCACCGATATGAGCGTGCCACCCCAATAGGGTCTGAATTTGACCCGGCCTTTCGTCTCTTTCTTGATCTTTTCGAACCATAATTTGTCGATCTTGCTGAAGGTGTGATCAGGCCCAAAAGATGAAGCAAATTTCAACTCAATTACCTCTTGAACTTGGGAATTAGTAAGAGAAAAACAGGATAAACGACAAACATGTGATCAAAGTTACAAGTATCTTCAAGAAATAAGGAACAGGGGAAGGCGGGGTTGAAAGGGTGAAAGTTGTGTTATATAATCTCCGGTGTGGAAAGATACTCAGTTTTTGACCACGAGGCTGACATAGGGATTGAGGTATATGGGAGCTCGATGGAGGAAATATTCAAGAATAGTGCTTATGCCCTTTTTTCGATTTTAGTTGGAGATACCGTCTTAGAAAGCGAAAAAAAGGGGATTGAAAAGAAGATAGAAGTAAAAGGAGATGGGGAACTACTCATCTCATTCCTCAATGAGCTATTATTTCTATGGGAGACAGAAGGTGCGATAGTAAAAGAGGTATCAGCAGAGATAGAGGGTGAAACATTAAAAGCAGATCTTCTTGTAATACCCTTTGATCCCCAAATCCACTCTGTAAAAAAGGAGGTAAAGGCTGCCACGTACCACAATTTTGAGATTAGAAAAGTAGGTAGCCGCTATGTGGCAAGGTTAGTCCTTGACGTTTAGGAGGAAAAAGTGGAGGAAAAAAAGCACATAAAGAGGCTCGATGATAATAGGATAGTGATAGAAAAACATGAAAGGATGAATGTAGATGGAATTGTATACGTGGATGATAGGCTATTTCAAGCCCTCTCTAAAGATGAGAGTTTAAAACAGGTAAAAAACGTGGCATGTCTTCCAGGTATAGTTGGTGCCTCTTACGCAATGCCAGATATTCACTGGGGATATGGATTTCCAATAGGAGGGGTGGCCGCATTCGAAGTTGAAGAGGGTATTGTATCTCCAGGAGGCGTCGGTTATGACATAAATTGCGGTGTAAGACTATTAAGGTCTAATATTCCTGCAAAGGAAGTTGAAGGAAAAATAAGGGAAATAGTAGACAGGCTCTTTATAAATGTACCTTCTGGGGTTGGCTCTCACAGGAAGGACTTTAAATTGTCAAAAAACGATCTGAAAAGGGTTGCAAAAGATGGGGCAAAATGGGCAGTTGAAGCTGGATACGGAAAAAAAGAGGATTTAAACTTCATTGAGGATGGGGGAAGGATAGAAGGTGCTGATCCTGAGGCTATATCTGATAAGGCATATGAGAGGGGAAAGGACCAGTTAGGAACAGTAGGTTCTGGAAACCATTTTGTGGAGCTCGGAGTAGTTGTGGAAATATACGATGAGAGGGTTGCTTCCGCTTATGGTCTTTTCTCAGGACAACTCACAATTCTCATACATACTGGCTCAAGGGGATTTGGATACCAGATATGCGATGACTACATAAAAGAGATGCTAAAAGCTTCTGAAAAATACGGTATCTATCTTCCGGACAGGCAACTATGCTGCGCACCCATTAACTCCCCTGAGGGAAAAAGATACTTGAGTGCAATGGCTGGGGCTGCCAATTACGCATTTGCAAATAGGCAGATGATAACCCACTGGGTGAGAGAGACATTTGAGCAGATTCTCGGAAAGGGATGGGAGAAACTTGGCCTCGATGTGGTATACGATGTATGTCACAATATCGCAAAGATAGAGAACCATAAGGTCAAGGGAAAGGAAGTGAGGGTCTGCGTTCACAGAAAAGGAGCCACAAGGGCCTTTGGTCCCAATGAAAAGATACTTCCAGAAAAATACAGGAGTTTTGGCCAGCCTGTCATAATCCCAGGAGATATGGGCAGGGCTTCTTACGTACTCTGTGGAACGGAGAGGGCTATGGAAGAGACTTTCGGAAGTACGTGCCATGGGGCGGGTCGCTTGATGAGCAGGAATGAGGCTATAAGAACTGCAAAAGGGCGAGAGGTGAGAAAAGAGCTTGAGGAGAAGGGAATTTATGTAAGAGCGGCAACAAGGGATACACTCCTTGAGGAGATCCCAGATGCTTACAAGGATGTTTCCAGTGTTGTAAATGTGGTACACAATGCGGGGATATCTAAACTTGTAGCGAAGATTCTTCCGCTCGGATGTATTAAAGGTTAATTTTTAGTCAAGGGGGGTTAAAAATGAAGAAGAGAGGAAAGGGTCTTATAATAGTCTTTACAGGTGAAGGGAAGGGAAAGACAACTGCCGCATTGGGTTGTGCTCTTCGGGCAGCTGGATATGGCATGAGGACTCTAATGGTTGAGTTCATAAAGGAGGATGGAAAATCTGGAGAACAAAAGGTCTGCCCCTCCATGCTCAAATATATAGATATCCATGCCTTTGGTACTGGTTTTTCTTTTGTAGGAGATGATATAAGACCGTACATGGAGATAATGGAGAAGGGATGGATATTCATGGAGGAGGAGCTAAAAAAAGGTAAATATGACTTACTCATACTTGATGAGTTGAATGTGGTCCTGGATCTCAAACTATTACCATTCGATAGAGTCCACAATTTTTTGATAGAGAAGGATGATTCTTTACATGTCATAATAACGGGAAGGAATGCGCCAAAGGAACTCGTAAAAATCGCTGACATAGTAACTGAGATGAGAGAGGTCAAAAACGTAAGTAAACCACATGGTATGGTCGTTGGACTTGACATTTAGGTAAAGAGAGATGGAGACAAAAGAAAGGATCATTCTTGCTCTCGATGTTGAAAGGTACGAGGAAGCCCAAAGGCTTGTTATGGAATTCAAAGATGATGTTGGTATGTTCAAGGTAGGAAAGCAGCTATTTACACACTGCGGACCGAAGATCATTGATTTTATAAAAATGAAGGATTCAAAGGTTTTTCTCGACCTAAAATATCACGACATTCCGAACACTGTTGCGAAAGCCTCCATTGAAGCCACAAAACTTGGCGTTGACATGCTTAACCTTCACGCTTTGGGCGGTTTAAAAATGATGGAGGAGACGAAGAAGGCGGTTTATTTAGCATCGAAGGATCTCAACTTAAGAAGGCCTAAGATAATAGCAGTTACAGTTCTTACAAGTATTGACGATGGGACACTTTATGAGATGGGCCTAAATGTCAAGACCTCGGAGCTTACTGAAAATCTTGCAAAACTCGCTAAGAAGGCCGGTATGGATGGGGTTGTTGCATCAGGGGAAGATATAGAAAAAATTAGGAGAATTTGCGGCGATGAATTCATTATCGTCACACCAGGTGTAAGGACAGATCAAAGAATTGATGACCAAAAAAGGGTTATTACTCCCGAAGAGGCTATAAGAAGGGGAGCAACTTACATAGTCCTCGGGAGAACTATCCTCACAAAAGAAAACCCCCGCGGTGAACTAAGAAAGGTTGTTCAATCGATAGATAATGCCCTATTTATTCGATAAAGAGGAGATACTTGAAACTATTGAAAAAAGACCCTCATCTGTAAGAAGGCTCTATGTTGAAAGGGAAAAAGTCTACCTCGCATATAAAATCATAGAAATAGCAAAGAAAAAGGGGGTCCAGTTTAAGATACTTCCAGAGGTCGCTTTCAAAAAAAAGGCAAAAGGAAGTGAATTACATTTCTTCCTTGAGGTCGAGCCGAAAGACTATATCGATCCGGAAATATTCCTCGATCATGTAAGAAAAAAGGAAGATCCAGTTATCTTTGCTTTCGACGGTATATACGATCCCCAGAATTTTGGAAACATACTGCGGAGTGCGGGATGCCTTGAGATAGATGGGATAGTTCTGCCAAAGGACAGGACATGTCCCATAACGGAGAAAGTCATGGAGATCTCAAAAGGGGGATATGAAAAAGTAAATCTCATAAGAGTCGTAAATCTTCCAAGATTCATTGAGGAGCTAAAAACTATCGGTCTTTCCATCTTGGGACTCGATGAAAGGGGAGAAAAGAGAATATACGAAGTCGACCTTACTCAGCCTCTATGTCTGGTCCTTGGAAGGGAAGATGGCATAAGAGCATTAACGAGAAAAAAATGCGATCTATTTCTCAGAATCCCCACATCAGAAAGCTTCCCCTCTCTCAATCTTGCCACCTCTTTTGCAATAGCTCTATACGAGGTTAAAAGGCAGAGAAGTTCAAGTTCTGTATGAGGCGTTTATCCTTATGTACTCATAACTTAAATCGGTCGTGTAAATATGGAAGGATGCCTTTCCAATTCCAAGATTGACTGTAAGATCAATATCCCTTGCCCCCATTTTCTTTTTTAGGCTCTCCTCATTAAATGATACTTCCACACCGCCTCTTACTACCTCTTCTCCCTGGATCGAGATATCGATCTTATGAGGGATAACATTCACTTGAGAGTCTCCGATTGCTGCCACTATCCTTCCCCAGTTTGGGTCATTCCCAAAGAAGGCGGTCTTCACAAGGAAAGACCGGGCGATCCTCCTCGCTATCTCTTCTGCTTCTCTTTTCCTTTTTGCACCAATTACTCTGATGTGTATCACCTTTGTTGAGCCCTCTCCATCCCTCACTATGAGAAGGGAGAGCTCTCTTGTGACATTTTTTAATGTCTTAAAGAAACCTTCATAACCTTTTTCATCGATTTCACCTTCTGGAAAGAATAGGGAAACGGTGTCGTTAGTGCTCGTCTCCCCATCTACCGTTATCTTTTCAAAGCTTTCTCTTACTGCTTGCCTGAAAGCTCGCTTCAATCTCTCTCTTTTTCCTGGAAAGTCAGTAAAAAGAAAGCAGAGCATGGTCCCGAATCGGGGATTTATCATGCCCGCACCCTTTGCGACTCCGTATATGCTGTAATCTTTTTTCCCACTAAACTCTCCCTTTGCTATCTTATGATAGCTGTCAGTCGTCATAATCGCCTTCGCGAAATCCTCTATTTTATGAAAATCAGGCTTTTTAGTTAGCTCAGGTATAGCACGGATTATCTTTTCAACTGGAAGTCTTTTTCCTATAACGCCTGTTGAAGCAAAGATGATCTCATCCTCTTTTATGGACATTCTCTTAGCGATCTCCTTTGCCAGTATTTTGAGGTCACCTATCCCTTCCTTTCCCGTTGCCGCATTTGCACAACCGCTATTCACCAAAAGAGCCCTTACCTTTTTACCTTCGAGCCTTTTCATATAGTGGATATGGGCAGCTTTAATTTTATTAGTAGTGTAGAAAGCGAGAAAACTCATAGGTTCAAAGAAATAGACGAGGCCTAAATCGAGACCCTCTTTTTTTATCCCCGATGCAAAAGCTGAAAAACCAAGGTTTTTTATTTCAGGCATTTCTACCGCAGCACTTCTTGTACTTCTTTCCACTTCCACAGGGACATGGGTCATTTCTTCCTATTTTTTGCTTTTTTGGATGAGAGGAGGGGTTTTGACTTAAATTACCCCTATTTAAAACCATCTCAGGTTCCCTGAATTCTATATTTGCTACCTCCTCCTTAACAGGCTGGATCCCGAACAGTTTTCTTACAGTGTCAAGTTTTGTAAGATAGAGCATATCAAGGAAGAGCTCGTAACTCTCCTTTTGATATTCTCTTAAAGGGTCCTTCTGTCCGTAAGCCCTAAGCCCAATCCCTTCTTTTAGATGGTCAAGGGCAAGGAGATGTTCCTTCCAATGGTTATCGAGGGAGTTTAAAGCTATGAAACGCTCTATATGGGAAAATTCTTTATCTCCGAATCTTCCTACCTTTTCTGTGTAAGCATTTATGACCCTCTCCTTTATCCAGGAAAGGAATCCTTCCCTTGTGGCATCCTTAAGGTTCAAACCAACAAAATCGAGATCCATAAAGAAAGTCTCTTTAAGCTTTGCTTTTAGACCTTTTAGATCCCATTCCTCAGGATAAACCTTCTCTGGACAGCACTCTTCAACTATCTCCTCGCATACTTCCTCTATCATATCGATTATCTCGCTTCTCAGTTCTTCCTCACTCTCTGTAAGGAGATTTCTCCTCATCCCGTAAACTGTCTCCCGCTGCTTATTCATAACATTGTCATATTCAAGTAGGTACTTTCTTATCTCAAAGTTGTGAGCCTCCACCCTTGATTGGGCATTCTCTATTGCCTTTGAAACAAGGGGATGCTCGATTGGCATATCCTCTTTCATCCCTAACTTTTCGAGTATTGATGAGATCTTTTCGGAGCCAAAAAGTCTCATTATCTCATCTTCGAGGGATACATAGAACCTTGAGGAACCCGGGTCTCCCTGCCGCCCTGCCCTTCCCCGGAGCTGATTATCTATCCTTCGAGATTCGTGCCTCTCAGTCCCTATTACATGAAGACCACCGAGTTTCACAACCTCCTCTTTTTCCTTTTCGCAAATCTTCTTCGCCTCTTCCAAGGCCTTGTAATACTCTTCCGTTCCTTTCTGCCCTTTACACATCCTCAAAGCCAAGAATTCGGGATTTCCTCCAAGAAGTATGTCAGTTCCTCTTCCGGCCATATTCGTCGATATTGTGACCGCCTTCAGTCTTCCCGCCTGAGCTATTATCTCTGCTTCAAGTTCGTGGTTTTTTGCGTTTAGGACGTTATGGGGTATGCCTTTCCTTTTGAGCATCTCTGAGAGCTTTTCGGACTTCTCAATAGATAAAGTACCCACAAGCACTGGCCTTCCCTTTTTGTAAAGTTCTTCTATCTCCCTAACGACAGCTCTAAATTTCTCCCTTTCTGTCCTATAGACCACGTCAGGGTAGTTGGTCCTTATAAGGGGTCTATTCGTGGGAATGACCACTACATCGAGGTTATAAATCTTCTTGAACTCATACGCCTCTGTATCAGCGGTACCTGTCATGCCAGCAAGTTTCTTATACATCCTGAAGTAGTTCTGGAATGTGATGGTTGCGAGTGTCTGGTTCTCCCTCTCTATCTTAACATTCTCCTTTGCCTCAAGAGCCTGATGGAGTCCTTCGCTGAATCTCCTTCCGGGCAAAAGCCTTCCTGTGAACTCATCAACTATTATGACCTTTCCGTCCTTTACGATGTAATCGACGTCTCTGTGGAAGAAATTATGTGCCCTTAAGGCTTGATTTATGTGGTGCAGTATTTCTATATACCTTGGATCGTAAAGGTTATCTATGTTTAGAAGCCTTTCAAGTCTTTGAATACCCTCGTCTGTAAGGTAAACACTCTTTATCTTCTCATCGGTCATATAATCTCTGCCCTTTACGAGCTGATAGACGAGCCTATTTATCTTGTAGTACTTCTCAGTCGACTCTTCCGAAGGACCGGAGATAATAAGTGGGGTTCTTGCCTCATCGATAAGGATGCTATCAACCTCATCTACGATCGCATAGTTAAAACCCCTCTGGACACAGTCCTCTATTGAATACTTCATATTGTCTCTTAAGTAATCGAAGCCGAATTCGTTGTTCGTACCGTATGTCACATCGCAATTATAAGCCCTTTTTCGCTCCGCATCGGTCTTTTCGTGCGTTATCACACCTACGGTGAGTCCAAGGAATCTGTATATTGGCCCCATCCATTCCGCATCTCTCTTTGCGAGATAGTCATTCACAGTCACCACATGGACCCCTTTTCCCTCAAGGGCATTAAGATAAACAGGCAATGTTGCGACAAGGGTCTTTCCCTCTCCTGTTGCCATCTCCGCGATCTTCCCCTCGTGAAGGACAACCCCCCCTATTATCTGGACATCGAAGTGTCTCATGTTGATCGTTCTTCTTGCAACTTCCCTTACAACCGCGAACGCCTCAGGAAGTATTTCATCGAGTCTTTCCCCTCTTTCTATTCTTTCTTTAAAATGAGGAGTATAGGCCTTTAGCTCTTCGTCCTTAAGTTTTCTCATCCTATCTTCAAGGGAGTTCACCCTCTCAACGATAGGCTGGATCCTTTTAAGCTCCCTTTCGTTTTTTGTGCCGAAGATCTTTTTTATCAAATTGCCGAGCATATTAAGATTGGAGGGTAGCTATTATCCTCTCCGGGTGTAAGACAATATTTAAGGCCTCTGATATGTCTTTCACTATAATATCCGCTTCCTTAACCAGGATGTTTGAACATCCTTCCTCACCTATAACCCCAATTCCCAGGGCAGCCTCCTTCAGCATGAGGGCGTCATTTGCACCGTTTCCAATGGCAAGTACCTTCTCAGGCCCGAGTTCTTTTACGATCTTCGCTTTCTCCTCAGCACTGTTTTCCTTTTTTACTTTGAGAACATTGAACCCCATAATATCAACATCGTTATCCACACTGTCATAGGTATCGGCAGTCACTATAAAAACCCGTATATACCTGGAGATCTTCTCTAAAAGCTCTTTGACCCCCGCCTTTACCTTGCCGTCCAAGGCTATAGTGCCATTGTAATCGACAAGAAGATATTCGATCTCAATGTCTCCCCAGCCAGGAATAGAAACACTTATCATATCTACCTCCAACGTGGACGTTCGCAATTATTGTAACATAATTTGCCCCTTTTTAATAAAAAAATGTGTGATTTTTAAGACTTTTCTTGAAGAGCAAAAGTTTGAGGAAAAAAAGAAGAAGGGATTGGCTTTAAGTAAGTCCCTCCATCTGAATCATTTCCCTAAACCTTATGGCATTTTTTACTGCTTTACCCAAATGGCAGTTGTTAAAGAAGATGTAGGTCTTTTCAGCCTGGGCAGCTATTCTCTTTACCTCTGGGATAAAACTCGCAAGTTCCTCATCAGAGTAAAGGTAATCGTATCTTTTTGAAAGAGGGGCATTAAACCAGTTCTTGTTCCTTCCGTGGAACCTCACATACGCGATATTCGAAGTTACCTCAAAAATGCGGGGCATAAGTCTTGGAAGATCCGGTTCGTCCACAGAGCAGAAACCAATGCTATTCCTCCTTAAGAAGTCGAAAACCTCCTTTTTCACCCACCCTATATGTCTAAATTCTACAACCACATGGGAAAATGAGAATCTCTCTAAACAGAAGATGATGTATTCCCTATTCTTCTCAGTGTTGTAAAAGAAGACCGGAAACTGGAGAAGCACGGCCCCGAGTTTACTGGAAATGATAAGGGGAGTGAGGGCTTCTCTGAACCTCTCTATAGCCTCTTCTACTTCACTGAACGTGGGTTTTTTTTCAATTCTCGGGTCGAAGGGGTCGTGGGTCACAGTCTTAGGAGCTTTGACAGTGAATTCAAAAAAAGGGGGTGTTTTTCTCTCCATAGACTCCATGCTCTTTTTAGAAGGGATCATGTAATAAGTAGAGTTTATTTCCACCGCTTGAAATCCGAAATGATACGAGTAATAAAAAAGCATGTCCTTACCTTTTATGTGGGAAGGATATACTGTTCCCTTCCAGTCAGGAAAGGAAAAGCCTGAAGTGCCTACAATAATTCTACTGACCTTTTCTTCTTTACTCTCAAAAGTATTTTTATTGTACAGCCTGAAGGATATTATATAGGCTCAAATAAGGAGGGTTCAATAAAAAAGTTGGCCAAAGAAAGAAGAAGGGTTAAAATATTTAAAAATCTGTAAAAGGAGAATGGGTATGACGAAAGAGGAGATTATAAAAATCGTTGAGGAGAAGAGAGTAAAGTTCATAAAACTCTGGTTTACTGACATACTCGGTTTTGCAAAAAGCTTTACAATAACAGTCGATGAATTGGAAAAGGCTATTGATGAGGGTATGGGCTTTGACGGTTCCTCAATCCAGGGCTTTGCGAGGATAGATGAGAGTGATATGGTTGCAAAACCTGACATAAACACCTTTGCAATACTTCCATACAGATCAAAGGAAGATGCATTTTGCGCACGTATGTTCTGTGACATCTACGAACCAGATGGGACACCGTATAAGGGAGATCCGAGGTATGTTCTGAAAAGAAACCTAAAAATCGCTCAGGATATGGGTTATACCTTCTACGTTGGACCGGAATTGGAATATTTCTACTTCAAATCTGACAAGGATACGGAAATACTCGACAGGGGCGGATACTTCGACCACTCCCCTCTTGACGAGGCAATGGACTTGAGAAGAGATACTATCCTGATGCTCGAAGAGATGGGTATAAAGGTTGAGTACAGTCACCATGAGGTTGCCCCTTCCCAGCATGAGATAGACCTAAGGTACGAAGAGGCACTAAAAATGGCTGACAACACTATTACCTACAGGATTATCGTAAAGGAAGTTGCTCGTAAATATGGGGTATACGCCACGTTTATGCCAAAACCAATCTTCGGTGTGAATGGAAGCGGAATGCACGTTCATCAGTCTCTTTTCAAAGACGGGAAAAACGCCTTCTTTGACGCAAATGACCCCTACTATCTTTCAGATGTGGCAAAATATTACATAGCAGGACTTTTGAAGCACGCAAGAGAGATCACTCTCGTCACGAGCCAATGGGTTAATTCATACAAGAGACTCGTTCCGGGATATGAGGCACCAGTTTACATCTCCTGGGCGAGGAGAAACAGATCAACCCTTGTCCGCGTTCCCCTTTATAAGCCAGGTAAGGAGAATTCCACAAGGATTGAGTACAGGAGTCCTGACCCTGCATGTAATCCTTACCTCGCTTTTGCCTGCATGCTGAGAGCAGGACTTGAAGGGATAAAGAACAGGTATCCTCTTCCCGACCCCGTAGAAGAAGACGTCTACGAGATGTCTGAGGAAAAAAGAAAGGAGTTGAACATAGAATCACTTCCTGGAAGTCTTTACGAGGCAATAGAATGCGCCGAAAAAAGTCCGCTTGTCAGAGAGACCTTGGGAGACCACGTTTTCGAAAAGCTGATAAGAAGCAAAAGGATAGAATGGGATAGATTCAGGGTACATGTATCGAGGTATGAGGTTGAGACCTACCTTCCCATACTGTAGTTGTTGATTTTCTAACTCCTTTGTTTTATAAATAGCTTGTGCAAAAAATAACAAATTACGAGGAGGCTCTGTCATGGAAGTAACAAGGGAAATATTCTGGAACGTGGGCCAGGGCGCAAGATATGTGACATACTTTTTTATGGTCCTCACGATTATTATCTTCGCCTATGGACTTTACAAGAGATACAAGATGTGGATGATAGGGAAACCGTCCTCTTTCAGGTTCAGAAACAGGCTTTCCGAAAGGATATGTTATTTCATAAGAAACGGGATCTTCCACGGGACGATTCTTAAAGAAGCATACCCTGGTGTGATGCACCTCTTTCTGTTCTGGGGATTTTTGATCCTCGCAATTGGGACTGCATTAATCGCTTTCCAGGATGATATTTTGAGACCCCTTTTTCGCGTCAACATACTAAAGGGAGGATTTTATCTTACTTTTTCTCTCATACTCGACCTCGCAGGAATCATTGCTGTCATTGGAACATTGATCGCCATATACAGAAGGTATGTTCAAAAACCGGAAAGGCTTGACAGCAAAGATGAAGACCTCTTAGCACTCCTCTGGATACTAATCGTCCTTTTATCAGGGTTTCTTGTGGAATCCCTAAGGATTGCCTCGACAAAGCCTGAGTTTGAAGTCTATAGTGTCGTTGGATGGAATCTGGCAAAATTGTTCGAGAAAGCCCCAAGCGATTCGATCGCTTCTCTCCATACCTTTTTCTGGTACTTTCACATGTTCGTCTCCTTTGGACTCATTTGTTACGTTGTGTACTCTAAACTCCTCCACATAATAACCTCATCGATCAACATGATGATAAGGGGTATAGACGATACCCCAAAGGGAGCGATAGCTCCTATCCCCGATTTCGAAACCGCTGAGGAATTCGGGGTCAATAGGATAGAGGGATTCACAAGAAACCAGATTTTTGACCTCGATGCCTGCACAAGATGTGGGAGATGTCAGGATCTCTGCCCTGCTTACGCTACTGAAAAACCCCTCTCCCCAAAAAAGTTCATCCAGGACTTGAAAGCAGAGTGGGAAAGAATAGCAAAAGGCGGAAAAAACGAGGATGGATTGATAGATACTGTGATTTCTGAGGAGACAATATGGTCCTGTAGTGCTTGTCTCGCGTGCCAGGTAAATTGCCCTATATCAATACCGACTTTTGACAAAAATATTGAGCTGAGAAGGTACCTTACACTAACTTTAAGCAAGACAACATCAGATACAAGACTCCTTTTTAAAAACCTTCAACAGAAGTACGATCCTTACGGAATGGGGAAAAGACTTAGAACTGAATGGACAGAGAATCTGAATGTAAAAAATGCTCAAGAGGAGGAGGTTGAATACCTCTACTGGGTGGGATGTGTTGCCTCTCTCGATGATAGGAATAGAAAAGTTGCGAGAGCTTTCGTAAATATACTTAACAAGGCGGGGACCTCCTTCGGCATCCTTGGACAAGAGGAGATGTGTTGCGGGGACCCGGCAAGAAGATGCGGAAACGAGGATCTTTACCTCGGAATAGCTCAAAGTAATGTGGAGTTACTCAAGGAACTTGGGGTGAAGAAGATACTCACAACCTGTCCTCATTGTTACAACACCCTCAAAAATGAGTATCCTCAGATAGGAGGTCAATTCGAGGTTTACCACCAGTCCGAATTCATCTGGAAGCTCATAAATGAGGGGAAACTGATGTTGTCCAAATCCTTAGAAGGCATTGTCACTTACCATGACCCCTGCTACCTGGGAAGGGTTAACAGGATTTATGAGGCTCCAAGAGCTGTCATAAACGCAGTATCTAAAGGGGATTTCGTAGAGATGGAAAGGAGTCATGACAGAAGCTTTTGCTGTGGTGGGGGTGGGGGAAGAATATGGATGGAAGAACATCATAAGAGGATGAATCATATGAGGATCGAACATGCAAAAAAGACCAATGCATCGACCCTTGTCACTGCATGTCCTTACTGTCTGATTATGATGGAAGACGCAGTAAAAGATAAAGAACTCATAGAGAAGGTGCACGTTTTCGATCTTTCTGAATTGGTCTCAAATTTTATTTCGTGAGAGGGTCTAAAGGAGAATATAAAAGGATGGGATCTTCCCATCCTTTTATATTTTGGAGACCTTTCAGTCTTCCAGGGTAATTGCCTCTACGGGACACTCCTCCGTGCAGGCACCGCACTCGGTGCAAAGCTCCGGGTCTACCTTTGCCACATCGTTGACCGTTATAGCCTCTGCAGGGCAGACCTCTGCGCAAGCACCACATCCAGTGCAGGTTTCTTCGTCGACTCTCGCTGGCATCTTTCTACCTCCTTCTTGAATTTTTAAAATTTACTAAACAAAGAGGGAGGGAATGTCAATAAAAAAATCGAATTGACATCTTTCAAGGTTTGTACTATAAAAACTTATAGAGCGGGAATAACTCAGCGGTAGAGTGCAACCTTGCCAAGGTTGAAGTCGCGGGTTCAAATCCCGTTTCCCGCTCCATAATGGCGGCATAGCCAAGCGGAAAGGCAGCGGTCTGCAAAACCGCTATTCTCCGGTTCAAATCCGGATGCCGCCTTGAAGCTCAAGTCTTCCTGAGTATAAGCCCGACCCAGCCACCCATTCTTCTTACCCCTTCGATCCTTAAATTACCAATGTACTTTAATAGCTCTCTTTTTTCAGAGCTTAAGATTCCTGAGAGAATGATCTTTCCATCAGGTTTTGCAAGATTCACAATTTGTGACATGTGATTTCTGAGGATGTCCATGTCCAGGTTAGCAAGGACAATGTCGTATTCCCCTTCCAGTTCTCTTAAATCCTTCTTTTTCACTTCTACGCAACTCGCCCTATTTATGGCCACGTTTTTCTTTGCAGAGAGATATGCGGATTCTTCATTGTCTATGGCGAGGACTTTTTTAGCTCCCAAAATATAAGCATAGATCGATAGAATACCAGAACCGCATCCCGCGTCAAGAACTTCCTTGCCTTTGAACTCTACCTCTTTCATGAGCAGGATCATTATCTTCGTTGTCTCGTGCCTTCCTGTACCGAATGCCATACCAGGTTCTATCAAGATAGATTTGCCGTATCCCTTTTTCTCTACCCAGGGGGGTATGACGTATATTTCCCCAATTCTCAAAGGTCTGAAGGACCGTTTGATGACATCTCCGTAATCCTTAACCGGCTCTTCATGTACCTCATATTTCGTGAATCCTGCTTTTTCCCTTAGGACTGAAAGAAATCTTTCAGGGACTTCTGGATAGAAGATAAGCCTTATAACCTCATGAGATTCATCCTCTATCCAAACCCCTTTTGATTCATCGTAGATTTCGTAAGGTAAGAACTCCTCATCACCCTTATGTGCAGTCACTACCACCTTGAAGACCTTTTTCTTTTTTCTTTCCATCCTCCTTCTTATTATACAAGAAATCGTGTCCCTCACTTTACAATTACCATCTATTTGTGTAACAATTTCGTTTAAAGAATATTGGAGGCAAAAGATGGGAAAGCTGTATGAAGCACTGATTATAGGGGCTGGTCCCGCGGGTATTACTGCTGGAATATACCTTGCGAGAGAGAGGATCAAAACATTACTTGTCGAGAAGATGGTTGCGGGAGGTACGCCCCTTAACGCTGAGAGGATAGAAAATTATCCCGGCTTCCCAGAAGCTCCCTCCGGGAGAGAGCTGATGGAGAAGTTTCTTCTACATGCTAAAGGTGTGGGTCTTGAAATAGCCGAATTCGAGGAAGTAAAAAGGGTAGGGAAAGAGGGAGATTTCTTCATTGTTGAAACTGGGGAAGAAACGTACGAGGCAAGTGGTATTATTATAGCCTCTGGCACAACACCTCTTAAACTTGGTATACCAGGGGAAGAGCAATACTTGGGAAAGGGTGTCTCTTATTGCGCAACCTGTGATGGGCCTTTTTTTAAGGATAGGGTCGTTGGAGTTATAGGTGGCGGAGATAGCGCATTCGGGGAGGCCCTTTCTCTCGCAAATCTCGCTTCCCGCGTATACATAATTCACAGGCGTGACACTTTTAGAGCACAAAGGGTACTTCAGGAGAGAGCTTTGGCTAACGAGAAAATAGAGTTTGTCTTAAATAAGAGGCCCCTCGAAATAAAAGGAGACCAATTTGTTAGAGAGATCGTCCTTGAAGATACAAAGACAGGCCAGAGAGAGAATCTCTCGGTCGACGGTGTCTTCATATATGCGGGGTCAAGGCCTGATACACTTTATCTCGAAGATCTCGTGGAAAGGGATGAGGCTGGCTTCATAATTACAGACGAACACCTCTCAACAAAGACGCCCGGAATTTTCGCAGCTGGCGATGTAAGAAAAAAAGTGCTAAGACAGATCTCCACAGCAGTTGGCGATGGTGCTCTCGCTGCATTTAGCCTTCACAGATACCTTATTGAAGGGAAACATCTTAAAAAGTGACCATCCTTGGATTCGGCGCTCTAAATGTGGATTTTATCTATGAGGTCGAGGACATAGGTTTCATAAAATGCGGGGATCTTAAGCTTGAGCCGGGAAAAGAGGTGATACTGGAAGAGAGGCTCTTCTCAAAATTCTCTGAGAGGATCACAAGGTTCGGGACCTTGCGAAAGGTATCCCCTGGAGGTTCTGCTGCAAATACCTGCTATGTACTTTCTCTAATGGGTATGTCCACGAGTCTTCTTGGAGTACTTGGTTTAGACAGAGAAGGGGATTTTTACATGAGCAAAGTTCCCACGGATTCAACAACCCACATAATACGAAGAGGAAAAACAGGTATAGCGTATATAATAAACGAAAGGGGAAAGACAATAGAAGGTCCAGACAGGGTCATAATACTTATTCCCAGGAGTAACAGTGACATAAAAAGAGAAGATATTGATCTTGGGAAGATCTCTTCTTTTTCCTGGATCCATATGTCCTCTTTCGTCAGTTCTTCCGCACTCGATGCACAGAGATTTGTAAAAGAGGCGCTGAAAGACAGAACGAAGTTTAGTATAGATCCTGGGGAGATATACGCCTCCCTACGAGAAAAAATACACGATCTTATTTTCGGCACAGAAATACTTTTTTCTTCTGAGAAAGAACTGACTATGATGTTTGGAGGAGACCTCGAGTCTTCTGTCAAGGAGGCCTTAAAATTGACAAACATGGTGGTTGTGAAAAAGGGTAAGGACGGCGCGTCTCTTTATTCAAAAAATGATGTTATACACGTAAAGGCAGAAAGAACAAGGGCAATTGACACTACAGGGGCGGGTGATGTATTAAATGGGGTATTTCTCGGACTTTTTTTGAAAGGAAAGGATCCTTTAAATGCCTTAGAGAAGGCTGTTTTTTTTGCATCGGAGAGCGTAAAAGGTTATGGAAGGGATAACTATCCTAAAGATCTAATGGAGAGTTAAGGTCATGCTTCAGATCTGCTGGTTTTCAACAGGAAGGGATGATGCAGCCCTTGAGTTGTTTAAGGAAGCTCTCTCTGCAACAAAAACGAAGAAGATAGACGGAAAGATCTCTTTGTGCTTTATAAACAGGGAGATTGGTGAATCCGAAACTTCGGACAGGATGATCGAGCTTGTAAGAAGTGAAAAGATTCCACTTGAGACACTTAGTACTAATAGATTCCTCAATGAAAGAGGTCTCTCTTTAAAGGAGGGACGGATGCTCTTTGACGAAGAGGTTCTAAGGAGAATAGAGAAGTACAGATTTGATTTGATATTTCTCGCTGGATACATGCTCATAGTTTCTCCTGTGCTATTTGAGAGGTTTCAGATTCTCAATCTCCACCCCTCTCTGCCCGGGAAGTACAAAGGGAAATGGGAGGATGTGATAAGAAAGATAATAGAAAACGGAGAAAGATCGTTTGGTGCAATGATCCACCTTGTGACTGAAAGACTCGACGAAGGGCCTCCAGTTACATACTGCAAACTGACAATCGATGAAGAAGAATACTCTTCATTGTACGAGGAAGCAAAAAGAGGAAACGAATCTTCATATAAAAGGCTCTTCATGCTAATAAGAGAAAGGGAGTTAGCCATTGAGCTCCCACTTGTAATAGAAACCCTTTCAGCATTGTCAAGAGGTAATATAGAAATTAAAGGGAAGAGGGTCTACATGGGGAAAAAAGAAGTGAAAGGAGGGGTAGATCTTACAGAAATCATCCTCGGAAGAGAAAATGCTTAGTAATAAATACCTTTACGTCACCGATTGCGAAGGTCCTGTCACAAAAAACGACAATGCGTACGAGATAGCTAACTTTTTTCTTGAAGAAGGGGGTAAGCTTTTCTCCGTATTAAGTCTTTTTGATGACTATCTCGGGCTTTTTGAAAAAAAGGAAAGCTACACTTATGGAAGCACCTTAAAATACATAATCCCCTTTTTTTTGGAGGCAGGACTAAAGGATAAAGATTTAAGGGAATACTCACGCAAGACCCTGATCCTCACTCCAGGTATAAAAGATGCTTTAAACGCCATAAAGAACCACATGGATGTTTACGTGATAAGCACAAGTTATGAGCATTACATAGAGGAAGTAATAAGTTATCTACAGATTAAACGGGAAAACGTGTACTGCACCAAGATGCGCCTCGATTCCTATGAGCTTACAAAAGAGGAGAGGTCCTTGATTGGGGAGTATAAGAAAAAGCTACTTATGCTGCCGAGGATAACTTGGGATAAAAAGGGAAATCTAATAGAGGGGGCAGATGAAACAGTGAGAGTATTGAAAGAGTTATTCTTCTCTCTTTTCCCAAGCTTTCCAATTGGTAAATTTCTCGATTCAATAGTACCAATAGGAGGTAAAGAAAAAGCAAGGATACTTAGGGAAATTGTTAATAATAATGGGGCGTCGTACAGGAACGTGATTTATGTGGGTGATAGCATCACAGATGTTGAAGCCTTTGAATTTTTGAAAAAAGAGGGGGGCCTAACTTTGAGCTTCAATGGGAATAGATATGCGGTAAGAGCAGCTGAATACGTAGTTATTTCAGATAACGCACTCATACTTTCTGAAATCGTCGAAAAATATAAAGCTCATGGAAAAAAAGGAATAGATTCAATGAGAAAAAAGGGGGAAGCCTTTATAACGAAACAAAAAGATGAAGAGATTGTTGAGATGAGCGAAAAGATGAGACGGACTTTAAGGGGTGAGGAAATAGGAGCATTGGGATGAGGTATCTCTTCTTAGTCGGGTCTTTACTTCTTTTTTACACTTCTGTCTTCGGGGAGACTATTTTTCTTTATCTCGTGAGTATTCCGGACGACCAGCTATGGCAGGTTTTTCTCAAGAGTTTGAGGAAGGAAGGACTCGATCCTGTCCCACAAAAGGGGACAAGAGAATTAGAAGATCACTTACGGATTGTAAGCAATATAAATTCCGGAAAAAAAGGGCTGTTTGTCGCAATAGACATAAAAAGAGAAAAAAACACCAAAATCTTGGTTGGGGTCTTCGCTCCGAAAAAACCAGAGGGAAAGATCAAAAGCATAGAGGAGATCCCATATGCCTATTACGATACATCTTATAAGATTGCGGAATCTATAGCAATGGCATATGGAAAAAAAGTGTTGAAGGCCCCTTTTTTTCCTTTACTCGGAGTAGACATGCCCGCCTTGTACATTAAATTACGTTTTAAGGAGGGAGACATTGGACCCTTCGTAGGTGTGATGAAAGATGGGATCAAGAGATATCTTATGGAGGATTAAGGAATGAGAGCAGATGGTAGAGCGAACGACAAAATAAGAGATTTGAAGATAATTCGTGAGTATCTAAAGTATCCTGAGGGATCGGTCCTCGTTGAGATGGGAGACACAAAGGTCATATGTAGCGTAAGCGTGGAGGATAAGGTACCCCCATTCTTAAAAAACTCTGGTAAAGGCTGGATCACAGCGGAATATTCGATGCTTCCAAGGGCAACCCACACAAGGTCGATCAGAGAATCAGTAACAGGAAGAATTGGAGGTAGAACCCATGAAATACAGCGCCTGATAGGAAGAGCATTGAGGGCTATAGTCAATCTCGACTTGATCGGAGAGAGGACATTATGGATCGACTGTGATGTTATACAGGCTGACGGCGGAACAAGGACAGCAAGTATAACAGGCGGATACGTAGCGCTTGTCGATGCCCTTTGGAACATGAAAAAAAGGGGGATGATTGAAAAGATACCTTTAAGCGATTCCGTGGCCGCTATAAGCGTTGGTATAGTCGAAGGGGAGATATTGCTTGACCTCACATATGAGGAGGACTCAAAGGCAGAGGTCGATATGAATTTTGTCATAACAGGAAAGGGACAGATAGTGGAAGTCCAGGGAACAGCGGAAAGAGCTCCTTTCAGCAAGGAGCAGCTTGACCTAATGTTCAAATATGCCCAGAAAGGGATCCAGGAGATCACACGTTTTCAGAAAATGGTACTCGGCCCCATGTCGCCTGTATGAGTAGGCTAAGGTCTGTCGTCATTGCCACAAGAAATGTGGGAAAATTCATGGAAATAAGGGATGGACTTATCGATCTTTTTGATGAGATATACTCCCTTTCTGACTTCGACTTTCATGATGATACTAAGGAGAGCGAATCGTCCTATCTCGAAAATGTCATGAAAAAGGCGAGAAGAGTTGGGGAAAAAACGGGGATAGTCTCCCTCGCCGACGATTCGGGTCTTGAAGTCGATTATTTGAAAGGTAGACCAGGAGTTATCTCGTCAAGATATGGAAAGGATGACGACGAAAGGATAGGGAGACTCCTTTCTGAATTGGAAGGGGTTCCATGGAGCAAGCGAACTGCAAAGTTTCGAGCTTACATAGCATTATACCTTCCCGGAATGGAAAGGTACTACATCTTTTATGGGGAACTGAAAGGTTACATAGGTTTTGAAAAAAAGACTGGCTATGGATTCGGTTTCGACCCCGTTTTCTATGTCCCCTCCCTAAAAAAATACCTATCAGAGCTTTCTACCAAAGAAAAAAACGAGGTGAGCCATCGCGGAAAGGCTTTAAGGTCGTTGAGAAAGTTTTTGGAAAATTTTGATTTTTACTGGTCCCAGCGAGATTCGAACTCGCGTTTCCGGCGTGAGAGGCCGGTGTCCTAAACCACTAGACGATGGGACCCTTTTTCACCATTCTATCAGAAAGCACTTCCAATTTCCACAAAAATGTCGTATAAATCCATGTATGCCGCGAGTTCCAATAGAAAATGTTAGACCAGGGATGGTAACCTCAAAGCCCGTCACGAACCTGGCAGGCATTGTCATATTGAATGAAGGTGTAGAATTAAGCGAGGAGATTATTCAGAGACTTAAGAATTTGGGCGTCCTCGAAATAAACATAAAGGGAGTTAAGAAGCCGGAAGAACCTCTTGAGGAGCAGATGGCGAAACTGGAAGAGAGATTTCAAAGTTTCGCGAATGAGCCATTTATGGAAGTTTTAAAGAGAGCGGTCACTACCCACATAAGAAATCTCTATGAGGGATTCTGAAAGGAAAGCACTTAGGTACAAAATAGAAAATCTGAGTAATTTGCCCACAATCCCTGGTGTTCTAAAAAGGATAATAAGACTAATTGAGAACCCAAAGACATCTCTCTCAGATATAGGAGCCTTTGTAACCAAGGACCCTGCTTTGACCACGAAGATTTTGAAAATGGTTAATTCTCCCCTTTACGGTTTTCCCGGGAGAATATCTTCGGTAAACCAGGCGTTGGTCCTTTTAGGCCTCAATGTAACAAAAGGGCTTCTTCTGGGGGTGAGTGTGTTTGAACTTATGCAAAAGGCCATGACCGGGCTTTGGGAACACTCTTTAGCATGCGCGATCTGCTCAAGGATAATAGCCCAAGATATGGGGATGAAAGATCCTGAAGAGGTTTCTTGTGCTGGACTTCTTCACGACCTGGGAAAGGTTGCGATAGCCCTAGAAATCCCAGGGATCTATCAGAACTACATGGAGGAGGCAAAAGAAAAAAGGCTCCCACTATATCAAATCGAAGATGAGCATCTCTCTTTCACCCACGCACACGCGGGAGGATGGGTGACGAGAAAGTGGAACTTTCCAAAAAGTCTGATAGACGTCATTGAGTTTCACCATAAACCGCAATTGTCTAAGGTTGCTCCCGACCACTCCAATGTTGTTCACATAGCCGACATACTCGTCCGAGCAAGAGGATTAGGATTTGCGGGAGACTATGTGGTTCCTCCGGTAAACCCTAAAGCATGGGAAAGACTTGGCCTTTCAGAAGAGCGAGTAGTAAATATCCTGTCAAGGATGGAAGAAGATATGGCCGAGTCTGAGGGGGTTTTCGATTAGTGCATAATCTATTGCTCATATCAGAAGATGAATCTAAAATAAGCCTTGTTGGGGAAATACTTGGAGATGGGTATTCGCTCATAGCTGTTGGAAGTATCGAGGAAGCTATTAATCACATATATGACTCTTTCCCTGATCTCATTATGCTGGATTTGAACGTTAAGGATAAGAAGGTGATCACAGGGCTTAATACGCTAAAGGGAGACCCTATATTTTACCAGTTGCCCATTTTAGTCATCATGGACGAGAAGACTCATTCATTCGATTGGAAAAATATGCGGGTCGATGACTACCTAAAAAAGCGTGATATCGCCACGGATCTTAAAAACAGGGTCGATTTATGTATTGCGAGATCGAAAAGGACTTTTGAAGTAAACCCCCTCACAAGGTTACCTGGAAACATATCAATAACGAGAGAAATTCAGCGCAGACTTGACACAGGCGAAATATTTGCCCTCGCCTATCTCGACATTGACAATTTCAAGCCCTATAATGACTATTACGGATTTGGGAGAGGGGATGACGTTATAAGGATGACGGGAAGGCTAATCATGAACATAGTACGGAGCTTAGAAGAAAGTGGATCATTTGTCGGCCACATAGGAGGAGACGATTTTGTTTACATCATGAGCTTAGAAAAGATCGAACCTGCAACGAAGGAGATAATTGATAAATTTGGGGAAATCATTCCAGCTTTTTACGAGGAAGAAGATAGGCAAAGGGGCTATATCGAGTCTGTGGATAGAAGCGGAGTAAGGAGAAAATACTCTTTGATGACCCTTTCCATAGGTATAGCTCATAACAGGTACAGGGCTTTTACCCATCACGGGGAGATGTCAGGCGTCGCCTCTGAAATGAAAAGGCAGGCAAAGAAGATAAATGTGAGTGCATATTTGATAGACAGAAGAAGAAAGTAGTAAGCTTAAAAAGAGGAGGAAAAGATGAAAATCGCAATATCAGGAAAGGGAGGGGTCGGAAAAACAACGATTTCTGCTGCAATTGCCCGTTATCTCTCAGATAAAGGAGTGAGGGTCCTCGCCATAGACGCCGACCCAGCAATGAACCTGCCAGGACAGATAGGGGTGGAAATAGAGAAAGGTTTTAAGCCACTTTCAGAAATGAAAGAGTTTATCGAGGAAAGGACAGGAGCAAAAAAAGGAGAATATGGGGGTTTTTTCAAATTAAACCCAAAAGTTGATGACATCCCTGATGTCTATTCTCTAAAAAAGGACATGATAAAGATTCTTGTTCTCGGCTCAATAAACAAGGGTGGTGGGGGATGTTTCTGCCCTGAGAATGTGCTTCTCAAAAATCTTTTGTCTCACATCTTAATCGAAAGGGATGAGTGGGTGGTGGTCGATATGGATGCGGGACTCGAGCACCTTGGAAGAGGAACAGCAAAAAATGTTGACAGATTGATAGTTGTTGTGGAACCTGGGATGCAGAGCATAAAAACAGCATACAAAATAAGAGAGCTTGCTAAGGATATAGGGTTTGAAAATGTTTGGTTGATAGCGAACAAGGTTAAAGGAGATGATGATATAAAGTTTGTTAGAATGAGCGCACAAGATATGCCCCTTATTGGTTACGTAAGTCTAAGCGAAAAGATAAAGGAAGCGGAGAGATTAGGTGTACCAGCCTATGATATGGATGAGAGACTAAAAAGAGAGGTGGCGAAGATAATTACTGTCCTTCAAAACCTATGAGAAAGATCCTATGTTTGCTTACCCTCATACTTTCGACTATTTTACTGTCGATCGTTGCATTTTCTGTCTTTCCTTTCGATAGAAAAGGGAACATCTTACACGGGATCGAGAGGTTGTGGGCTAAGATATTCCTTTTTTCTGCAGGCATAGACGTGTATCTATCTGGCCAAGAAAACCTTTCAACAGGACCTTATGTACTAATGTGTAACCACCAGAGCGCTCTTGACATATTTGTACTGCTTGCAAGCCTTCCTTTCTCTTTCAGATTCGTCGCAAAAAGTGGACTTTTCAAGATACCTTTTATGGGCTGGGCAATGAAGTGCGTGGGCCATATAAGCATAGATCGGGAAAACCTAAGAAATTCAAAAAAAGCATTCGAGGAAGCAAAAATGAAGATAAAAAAGGGCTTGAACGTGCTTATATTTCCAGAGGGAACGAGAAGCGAGAACGGGACCCTCCTTCCATTCAAAAGAGGAGCATTTCATATTTTAGGACTGGTAAAGGTACCTGTTGTTCCTCTTGCAGTGTATGGAAGTTCCCTTCTTATGCCGAAAGGGAAGGTTCTCCCTTTAAGCAAAGGAAATGTGCGTATTGAGATTGGGAAGCCCATAAATAGTGGGGAAGAGAAGGTTAAAAAGAGTGAAATAATGGAGAGAATCAGAAAAGAGATGGAAACCCTTTTAGAAAAAGCGAGGTCGAAGGAGACTTATGCAATCTGAGCTAAAAAAGGAACTGGCTGGGCTTTCCCTTCTCGCTATCTTTCTATTTCTTTTCTTCTCCCTCATCTCCTACCATCCTCTTGATCCCTCCTTCAGCACCCAAGGTTCGAAGGTTCACAACTATTGTGGGAAATTAGGCTCATACATTGGAGATGCGGCTATACAATTCACCGGTCTCTCAAGCTATATTCTGATCTCATATATCCTTTTCTTTTCCGCGATTCTTATATCGAAGAAAAAAATTGAGAGTTATTTCACATTGTGCTCGGGCCTTCTTTTGCTTTTTACTTCACTGGCTACCTTTCTTCAGCTCATATTCAAAAACGTAACAATAAAAGGTGTAAAGATTCCAGCCTCAGGTCTCATCGGAGTAATCCTTGAGGGTTCCCTTCTGAACCTCTTCGGCTATTTTGGAACGTATCTTATTCTCTTCTTCATCCTTATATTTTCTATTTTCCTTATAGTCCACGTCCCCCTCATCGCAATCCTTGGAAAGAAGCTAAAAAAAAGGCCAGAAAAGGAGAGAAAAAGAGAAATAAGAGTAGTAGAAAAAGAGATGCCTGAGCCAAAAATGGTAGCGGAAAAGAAAAGGGAATATAGGCAGGAACAATTCGATTTTGTAAAGGATATAGGTCCTTACAAGCTTCCACATGTTGACCTTTTAGACCCCGTTGAAAAAAGGGATATAAAAATAGACAGGGAAACCATAAACCTAAATGCGAGAATACTTGAGAAAAAGTTAAAAGACTATGGGATAGAAGGGGAAGTGAAGGAAGTAAGCCCAGGACCAGTCATAACCCTTTACGAGTTTGAGCCAGCTCCTGGCATAAAGATAAGCAGGATCGCTAATCTCGCAGATGATCTTGCCATGGCCTTAAGCGCGGTTTCTATCAGGATTGTGGCACCTATTCCTGGTAAGTCCGTGGTCGGGATAGAAATCCCTAATGCAGTAAGACAGACCGTATATCTTAGAGAGATAATAGAGTCGAGACCATTTCTTGAATCCCAATCTTACCTCACCCTTGCGCTTGGAAAAACTATTTACGGTGAACCCTTTGTGGCGGATCTCGCAAAAATGCCCCATCTTCTTGTGGCTGGTTCCACTGGATCTGGAAAGAGCGTATCCTTAAACAGCATGATATGCAGCATACTTTTTAAGGCGACCCCAATCCATGTCAGGTTTCTGATGATAGACCTAAAGATGCTCGAACTTTCCTTTTACGAGGGAATCCCTCATCTTCTCTTGCCAGTTGTGACTAATCCTAAGAATGCGAAGCTTTCACTCAGATGGCTCATAGATGAAATGGAAAGAAGGTATAGGATAATGGCTGAGAAGGGGGTAAGGAGCATAGAAAAGTATAATCAAAAGGCACAGAAGGAAAATTACGAACTCCTTCCATACATAGTCGTTGTAATAGACGAACTTGCGGATCTAATGATGGTCTCAACCAAAGAGGTGGAAGAGTATATAGCACGCCTCGCCCAGATGGCGAGGGCCTCAGGTATCCATCTCATAATTGCAACTCAGAGGCCTTCTGTTGATGTCTTGACAGGTATAATAAAGGCCAACTTTCCTGCGCGCATATCCTTTCAAGTCTCTTCAAAAGTTGACTCAAGGACAATCCTTGACACAAATGGAGCGGAAAGCCTTTTGGGACAGGGTGATATGCTATTCTTGAGCCCTGGAGCAGGAAGACTTAGTAGGATTCACGGACCTTTTGTTTCTGAAGGAGAAATAAGAAGGATAGTCGATTTCTTAAAACAGCAGGGGAGCCCTTCCTACCAGACAGAGATACTGGACGAAAGAGAGAAGGATGAAGACATCGAAGAATTGGATGATGAAAAATATGAAGAGGCAAAAGAGTTCGTTATGGAGAGAGGGGAGGCTTCCATAAGTATGATACAGAGAAGGTTCAGAATAGGGTATAATAGAGCAGCGAGGATAATAGAGAGAATGGAGAAAGAAGGGATAGTTGGTCCATCGGATGGGGTCAAACCAAGGGAAGTTTTAAAAAGAAAGTGAAAAGGTCAATTGCCCTACTCTTTTTTGTTATCAGTTCCCTGTGCCTTGGGTCGACAACTGATGATATAAGAGAAAAGTACTCCACGATTCGAACCTTTAAATGCCAGTTCAGGCAGACCCTATTTTTGGCCCATCTAAATAGTAAAAAAGAATTTACGGGCGATTTTTACTATAAGAAAGGTAAAGGGTTCGTCTGGATTTACAAGACTCCATGGCTTAGGTACTTCCTCTTTGACGGAAATAACCTTTACCAGTACGATGAGCGAAAGCCCTACGTGGTGAAGGAGAGGATGGATAGTATAAATTCCCGAACTTATTTTCTCGACCTCATAGAGGACATAGAAAATTTGGAAAGGCATTTTTCAGTAAAGGAACATACCTTTGAAGGGAATAGTGAGGTTATACGTCTTGAGCCAAAAAAAGAAGGGATGATAGCTTATGTGAAGATATGGTTCGGTAAAGGGCTCGATCTTCAGAAAATCGAGATAGCAGAAAAGAACGGGAACAAGAACCTTCTTCTTTTCAAGTCGGTTGTTTTAAACGGAGAAATTGAGGACAGTAATTTCATATTCAGAAATGATAGGGGAAAAGAAGTGATAGAGCGCTGATTTATGGGGCTCACAAAGGACGAGGCGATAGTTCTGAGAAAGCTACCCTACGGCGAATCTGACAGAATAGTCCATCTTTTCACCCTGAATTCTGGTAGGCTTTCTGCTATCGCAAAGGGAGGAGCGAAAAGTGTGAGGCGATTTATGAACACCTTGGAGCCCCTAAGGATTATAAAGATCGAGTACTTTGACAAATCGGGAAAGGGCCTCCCTCGTATCGAAAATGCGCATATTCTGGAGGATTTTCAAGGAATCGAGGAAGACTTTAGGAGATTGTCCATCGCTTTTTTTTTCATGGAAGTCGTAGACAAACTTGTAAAGGAGAGGCAGCCATACCCACAGATGTTCCATATACTTTCAAAAGTTTTGAGAAACCTCAAAGTTTCCCAAATCTCTCCCACTGAAATATTGAATTTGCTTCTTGAGATCCTTGAGATTTTAGGTTTTCTCCCCAACTTCGTAAGCTGTGTCCACTGCGGAATAGTACTTGAGGATAAAAAAAAGAGATTCTTCTCCAGTGAGAAGGGGGGTTTACTATGTGAGTTGTGTAAGAGATTTCACCCTCACAGAGCTTATCCTTCAGAGCTTCTCACTTTTTTATCTAAAAGAGCGTGGGAAGGGATGGAAAGTAAGGAATTGCTGCTCACCGCATTTGAATTGATGGAAAACTTCATGAAGTATCACCTCGATGTAGAATTCAAATCTTATAGATTTACAAAACCCATCTGATCAAAACCCCTCTCTAAAGACGCGGGCGTAATACGTTTCACATGTCTGATCCTCGGTTTGACAGGGTGCATGATGTATGGTTTTTTGTCTCTATTTACGTAGCATTCTGCTTCCTGAATCGACGCAATTTTTGCAAACTTTGCCACATCAGCCTTTTTATACTCTTTCTTCGATTCCTCAACGAGCCTCTTTCTAACAGTTGGACATCCTGAAGGAGCCTTACCCTCAGGATTCATACAAATCCTCTCGTTGTTAGATAGAGCACACTCAGCGCAATTAGGATATTTGTTCATAGGATCCCTCCTACCTTCCTATCCTTTTCCTTATTCTCTCCCAGCTTTTCGTTACAAGAAAGCTCTCATCCATATTCCGAACCATTTCTTGGAACCTGCTGAAAGGTACAGAAAAACTCAACATGTTCCTATTTATGTATGGCCTTGCGGATATGTCAAAAGAACCGAGGATACATTTTGGATCTTTAGACATTTTTTCCAAATATGGATAAAGGACTATGGATGAGCATCCGGAACCAAAAGGCGCCTTCACATTCTCTTCAATCCTGTCGAAGTTAGCCAAAGTAAAAAGACCCGAAATTACATCAGGAACGTCAAAAAAAATGACTACTTCAGGTATCTCTTCCTCTTCAATGAGATCAAACCTTTTGAACACAATATACTGACCAGGCGCCTCAAAAGTGGGCATCCTCTTCATTACCTCTCTCACAATCTCCGGATTTTTCTTGTAACGTTCCCCTTCAAGACCCTTTTTTCCACAGGATAAGAAGTACTCAAAGTCAGGCATTATCTCATTCGTGAATCCAAAGTACCTTTTTCCACCGGAACATCCGGTAGATTCCCTATCAAAGGCCACGGGCTTTCCTCTTTTTGCCCTCATTATATCCAGAAATACACATCGATGTGCTAAAGGGGGTTTTAGTTTTATACCTACGACGTCTTGGTTTGTGTAATAAAAGACGAGAGGTAAATCTGCCTGACCAAAATACTTATTCCATTTTTCTAAAAAGTTTTCCTTTAATTTCTTGTCCATATCGACCTCCTCATACATCTTACATCGCCAGTCATTGGTGTGACAAGAAGATTTTGGTAATATAAATCTTTGAGCTTTAGACTGCCAGGCACATAAGCCTATTGACTTAAAGAAAAAAATGTGGGAACAAAAATCTCTGGTTTTCAAAAGAGGAGGTCTGAACATACACAAATGGCAAAAGTGATTCTAAAGGAGGAGAATTCCTATGATTTTCGCTACAGACTTAAAGCGCAAATTCATCACGTGAACTATTCCGGACATGTGGGTCACGACGCAATCGTCCAGATGATATGGGAAGCGAGGGTGAATCTCCTCAAAGATCTTGGTCTCACAGAACTGGATCTTGGAGATGGAAAAACGGGGATCATCATGACCGACCTCGAAATTAATTTTCTAAGAGAGATTCTTCCCTTTGATGAACTTCTGATCGAAAGTAAGATAGACGATGTTTCCGAGAATGGTTTTAGAATCTATCACAGAATAACAAAAGACGGAAAAACGTGTGTTCTCGCAGAGACAGGGTTCTTATCCTTCAACTATAGTACCCATAGGGTCTGCACGCTGCCCAAACAATTTTTAAAGATACTAAAGGAAAAAGGCAAAAGAGAAGGGGAACCAGTGTAGTTGGAGATTATTTTCTTGATTTTTTCTTCACTTCGGTCAGATAATTAGGCGTGAAGATCTTTGTACAGGTGAAACCAAATTCGAAGGAAAGAGCCGTAGACAAAATAGGAGAAAATCGCTACTTAGTAAGACTAAAATCGAAACCTCAGGACAACATGGCAAATATGGAACTGGTGGAGGTAATCGCCGAATACTTCAATAAACCGAAATCGGCTGTAAAGATAGTCTCGGGAAAAAAGAGCAGAAGCAAAATATTGGAGGTGAAATGAAGATAGTTTTTCACGAAAGATTCAAGGAGGTTTATACAACAGACCCCGCGGCTCAGGCTGGGAGAATGGAATCGATAATTGAGGAGCTTAAAGGCAGATTCGAGATCGTTGAACCGATCGCAGCGACTTACGAGGATTTAACACTCGCTCACTCAAAGTCCCATATTGAAAGGATAAAGAAGGGTTCCCACGTTTATGAAATCGCAACTCTTTCTGCAGGTGGGGCCATCCTCTGCGCAAAAATGGCAAAAGAAGGTGAACCTTCATTTGGAGTTATAAGACCTCCTGGACATCATGCAGGTTACGAGTCCTCATGGGGTTTCTGTTATTTTAATAATGTTGCGATTGCTGTAAAAAAACTTATCAGTGAAGGAACTATAGATAGCGCACTTATTATCGATTTTGATCTCCATTTTGGTGATGGTACTGAGAACATTTTTAAGAGGAGTAAATCGGTAACTTACTTCCACGTCCCTGGAGGTGAAAGTGTAAAGCAAATTGAGGCCCTTGCCGATTTCCTTGACAGGGCAGGGAACTATGGTATTGTGGCTGTCTCCGCCGGGTTTGACAGAGGAAAGAAAGATTGGGGTGGAACACTCGAGCCCGAGGATTACAAGTCCATAGGAGAAATACTGAAGCTCGCAAGCCAAAAAATCTCCTCCGGCCTAAGATTTGCGGTTCTCGAGGGTGGCTACAATCATTCCGTTCTTGGAAAAAACGTACTTTCTTTCATCGAGGGCTTTGCGTAATCTATGAGATGACTTCCATCGCAGGAGGGGGAATTCTTAAGATCAAAAAACCCCTCCCTGCAGGTTGAAAAAGTGATTCCAAACCTATGGCAAACTTCTTTTACCCTTTCCATCACATTAAGTCTCCAACCTTTGTCAGCGTAAATACTCCCTTTTATTTTTTCCCCCTTTTCTATATACAGTCTCTCAAGATCCATCGAAACCTGGGGAAATGCTTCTTTAATGCGCATAAGATTTCTGCTCCTTGCCTTGTATGTACTACCCACCACATGTAATGCCCCTCTTCTCTTAGCTTCCCTTACAATTTCTTCTATCTCATCTTCGTTTACATTTGGGATTACTGGGTCGAGCCTTATTCCGCATGGGATCCCCTCCCGAGAAAGCTGAGAGACCGCATCAAGCCGTAAAAAGGGAGATGGTGCATTGGGCTCTAATTTTTTTGCTATTTCTTCTCTCAGAGTAGTAATAGTGATCATGACAGCTGATTGGAGTTTCTTTAGAATGTCCCGGTCTTTTAAAACAAGGTTACTCTTTGTTATCACGAGAACCTTTACCGGATGACCTATAAAAGCCTCAAGAACTCTCCTCGAATCCCCAAAATCCCCCTCCAGCATCTGGTAAGGATCAGAAGAGTTAGAAAGGGATATTATCGAATCTTTCTTAAGTTGCTTTAGATCCTCATTCACAAGCCTTAAAAGATCTTTCTTTCTTCTCGGCTTATCAAATCTGGGCACGTAGCTAACGTAACAATAGATGCAGCCATGCCCACAACCCGTGTAGGGGTTGAGTGAATACTTCTCCGGACACGTGCAGATAGGAGATTTCCAGGGATCGAAGGGTCTTATTAACTTCAACGATCGGGACACGATGTATAAAGGTTACAGAAAATTTTTTAACATTTCAAAAATCCTTGACAAAGAATCCTCCCTTCTTAGATAATCCAAGTCAAATGAAGAAAAAAGAGCTATCCATTTTAACGCTCTCCCATCTCGCCACAGATATAAATCAGGGGGCTCTTCCAGCACTCCTCCCTTTTTTTAGAGAAGCTCTGAATCTATCTTACACACTTGCGGGAAGTGTGATCCTTTTCTCAAATCTCTCGTCTTCGATTATCCAACCGGTCTTTGGACACATATCAGATAGAAGATCGACGAGGTGGATACTACCTCTTTCTCCCATTATCGCTGGTTCTGGGATAGCCCTCTCCGGATACGCACATAGCTACATGCTACTTGTTACATGTGTCATAATAAGTGGTATGGGAGTTGCCTTATTCCATCCCGAGGGTTTTAAAGTGGCGTACTCTGTTACAGGGGAAAAAAAAGCAACTGGTGTCTCCCTATTTGCCTTTGGGGGAAGCCTCGGTCTCGCATTGGGTCCGATTATAGCGATCACTTGTTGCTCGTATTTCGGGCTCAAAGGAACCCCCCTCATTATGATCCCGGCTATATTAGTCGCATTCTTTGTCATTATTTCTTATAGCTCCCTAAAAGTGGAAGAAACAAAAAAATCGAAGGAATCAAAAAAAGATGGGAGAGCACCCACAAGAGCACAAAAGGTCTCTTTTTCTCTTCTTGCAATCCTTGCTACGATAAGATCCTGGACCCAATTTGGAATGGCAACTTACATTCCCTTCTACTACATAAACTATTTAAAAGGGAATGCTCTTCATGCGGGAAGGCTTGCCACAACTTTTTTATTATCAGGTGCATTTGGAACTTTAATAGGAGGACCGATCGCTGACAGGTTCGGCCATAAAAGATTCCTTCTCGCTACACTTCTTTTGTCCTCTTTAATTCTGAATCTCTTCTTCCACACAAGTGGATACTGGACATTTTTACATCTCGCTATATCAGGGATGGTTCTAATATCTTCTTTTGGAACAACCACGGTTATGGGACAGACTCTTCTTCCAAAGCATCTCGGTATGGCATCTGGGATCATGGTTGGTTTGACTATAAGTGCGGGAGGCTTAGGGCTCACATTACTCGGAGCAGTTGCGGACAGATACGGCGTACCTTTTGCAATACGCGTAATCTCTCTTCTCCCTCTTTTAGCGTTCCTGATCGGTCTTTTTGTTAAGTATCCACCTGAGAACGACGGAAGCACAAAAAGGAGTTAAAAAACTTAAGCTTTTCTATTACTTTTCTCTCAAGGACCGCATCTATTCCAAAAAAGGATGCTATCCACTCATCCCTTGGATTCTCCATCACCTCCTCGACTTTTCCCATCTGTAAAATATTTCCGTCACTTAGTACGCATATCCTATCTCCGAGTCTCAAAACCTCTTCGCGGTCGTGGGTGGCAAGTACAAATGTCGTATTCGTTAAATCCTTCAATTTTAGGAAGTCGTGAATAAGAGATTCTTTTATGTTTAAATCAAGAGAAGAAAAGGGTTCGTCAAGGAATAGAATGTGGGGTTCAATTACGCAGGCACGAGCGAGGCTCACCCTTTTGGCCTCCCCTCCTGAGAGTTTATGCGCACTTCTTCCACTTAAGTGCGATATTTTAAAGAGGTCAAGGTATCTTTCTACTTTCTCCTTAATCTCCTTCTTCCTAAAACCCCTTATCCTGAGTCCTGAAGCAACGTTCTCAAATACTGTGGTGTTAAAGAGTAAGGGTTCCTGAAAAACCACAGATATCCTTCTTTTGTACTCCATTTCACTAAATTCCTTCCCAATTTCCCTTCCCATGAAGAAGATCTTTCCGCTAAAAGGTTTCATAAGACAAGACATCGCCAAAAGGAGAGTCGTTTTTCCCGCACCATTTGGACCAATAACACAAAGCAACTCCTTTTCTCTAAGCTCCAGTTCCAAAATCTCAAGAATCTTCTTATTATTACGAACTACTTTCAGTTCTTCTACCCTAAGTGGTACCATTTACTCACTTCTTTCCCTTTGCTGGATAGCTGTAAGAATTTGGTTTATCGAAAATGTGAGAAGGAAAAGTATAACACCTAATGCCATCGCAATTTCGAAATTTCCCTTGCTTGTCTCGAGGACCGTTGCTGTTCTAAGTACCTTCGTATATCCCTTTATGTTCCCGCCGACCATCATCGAGGCTCCGACCTCTGAGATAACTCCTCCAAATCCAGCCATTGCAGAGGCAAGAAGGGAAAGTTTCGCTTCCCTTAAAATAAAAAAGAGAAAGTGGATTTTTGTTGCGCCAAGGGCCTTGATCTGCAACTTCATTTTTTCTGGAATGTGTTGAATTGCCGCAAGCGTTATTCCAGCAACGATAGGGGTAGCTATGAGAGCTTGGGCAATAATCATGGCCAAAGGAGTATAAAGGATTCCGAGAAAACCGAATGGGCCCTCTCTCCATAGAAAGATTGTGATCACAAGGCCAACCACAACGGGAGGTATTCCCATGCCAGTATTCACAAGGGCAACGAGTATATTCCTTCCCGGGAATTTAGTAAGGGCAAGAAAAGCCCCAATTACTATCCCCAAAATTACGCTAAAAATTGTTGCAATCCCGGAAACCTTTATCGAGAGAATCGTGATCCCCAAAACCTCCTCATCAAGGTTAAAAATGAGGATTATGGCTTTCTTTATTCCCCCAAGAATTATTTCCATTTTTTAGCCCCCTTCCCTTTTAGAACCTGGTATAAAGAGGGGAGAACCGTACTTTTCTTTCCCGAATATTCGTATGAAGTTTTGGATCTCCTGAGAAAATAAAAAATCTGAAAAAGACCTCGCCCCTTCCCGGTTTATCTTTTTGAAAAATTCTGGATTAACCTCTATTACGCTGTACGTATTGAGTAGCTTCGGATCCGACAATGCTGAAATTACCTAGTTTTTAATCATATGCCATCTCAAACTCATTATAATCTCCCTCCATATTCATTCTTCTTTTTCAGGATATTCTATCGACTACCCCTGCCCGTGTCAACGAGTGGCCTTTTTCGGGTTAGGACATAGTATCCAGGGTATGAATAACCCATGGAAGCATCCCATTTCCCTCATAACTGTTAGATATCGTGTTTGGCGAACCCCTTCCTGCGAATGTATGAGTACTATTCTATGTAGGAGGGAGATGTCATCGTCTTCTTAAACCGATCTCTTATCTTCCGAATCTACCTGTTATTGAAGAAGAAGCGATAACCTTACCCTCTATTGCCTTCCTGAAGGAAGAAAGGGATGTCTGGGGAGGAAGATCGAGCCTTTCCACACTCAGGGCATAGACCGTGATCACATAGGAATGGTCTCCTGTTCCTCCTGGAGGTTCAGGTCCACCGTATCCTATCTCACCCCATGAGTTTTTAAGTTCAGATGAGTAAGGAGGCATCTTAGTTCTTGATGCCCCCTCATCTATACGGGTTACATAAGAAGGGATGTTTATGACAATCCAGTGGACCCAGTTATTTGCAATAGGATGAATATCCACAATGGAGAGGGCAAAAGATTTTGTACCAGCTGGGATTCCTCTCCAGGATATAGGGATGGAGATGTTCTTTCCTCCCGCACCCTGTCTTACATACTTAATGGGGATTTTCTCTCCATCCTTGAATGCAGGACTTGAGATCTCAAAAGCAGAAGCTCCGAAGGATAAAAAGGCAAGGAAGAGAGTAAAAAAGAAAACTCCTTTTGACATAATCTCCTCTCCCACGTTCATTATATCAAAAATGTGGAGAAAATAGGTGTTAGACTCAACCTCTCACAAACTCCTTACCCCATTCTCCATTGAACATTAGTAGCCTTAAGTCCAAAGAGAGGATTAGCATTCCTCCTTTACAAACCCGCCGTGGGGATATTTCCTATCCGGTCCAAGTTAACCCCTAACACAACTAATGGCTTCACTGTCCTTTTCCCGGATGGCTTCAAGCACAACCTGAACCTTCAAGGCTAAATCAAGTTTTCTCCCAAGTCCTGTCATCTTTGCCCTCCCTCTCTTTTATTATATGCCATCCTCAATAAGAGATGAACCAAACTTAAGGGGCTGTTTAGGATTTGGGGGGAAAGTATATACCCCCCCTTACGTTTAATTTTATATAACGATGTGCATAAAAAATTTACTTTAAGTAATTTTCAAAGTATTTTACCTTTTATAAACTCAAGGGCTTCAGATGCTGAAGCAAGATGAATAAGCTCTCCGTCAGTCACAACCGCAAATCTTTCTCCTATTAACTCAGCCTCATAAACATCATGTGTAACATACAACGCCGGTATATTTATACTTTTTATCACTTTATAAAATTCAGGCAAAAGCTTTTTCTTGGTGGGAGCATCAAATTCTTTTAAAGGCTCGTCCATAAGCAAAACCGATGGCTCAGACACTAAAGCTCGTGCTAACGAGACCCTGCTTTTATATCCACCACTAAGTTGTTGTGGCTTAAACTGTAAATAGTCTTTTAACCCCAACATTTCAATTATTTTTTCAGCTGTTTTCTCACAACCCCGCCGATTTTTCAGCGAATACATGATATTATCTTTTACCGAAAGATGATTAAAAAGAGCGGGAGATTGCGGAACATATCCTACTCTCCTACACTCAGGAGGAAGCGTAGTTACATCCTGACCATCAATAATTATTTTACCTTCATCCGGTTTTATTATCCCAGAAACGATCTTAAGCA